>Ga0116225_1000019_pt1 | contig 145959 bp, 124 predicted proteins | sample Sb_taG_8_FD_88968 | JGI IMG/M metagenome (GOLD analysis project Ga0116225, IMG submission 88968) | Peat soil microbial communities from Weissenstadt, Germany - Sb_50d_c_BC metaG | ecosystem: Environmental > Terrestrial > Soil > Wetlands > Peat | place: Germany: Weissenstadt | collected 2010-09-21 | reverse complement strand
TTTCAACGGCGATGGCATCTTGGATTTAGCCCTTGCGTGGGATCACGGTATCTATGTCATGTTGGGCAACGGTGACGGCAGCTTTCAGAAGCCGCGAACGGTTTTCTCGTCGACCAACTTCCTTGGAGGCTGTAGTTTTGGTCCATCCTTTTTCGTGACGGACTTCAATCGCGATGGCAAGGCTGACCTGGCGTACTGCGAGAGGGATTATCCGCAGAACAAGGGAAAGATTTGGGTCCTGCTCGGCAACGGGGATGGAACTTTCAAGAAGCCTACATCTCTCACGGTCCATCCGTACCAAGGCGCTTTCTCGTTCGGCGTCGGGGATTTCAACTCCGATGGTAAAACCGACCTGATGGCCAACTACTGGACATCGGGTAATTTCAACCAGTCGGAAACTGACTTATTCCTCGGTAACGGGGACGGCACGTTTCAGCCCAAAAAGATCATTAATCTGCCAGGGCAGCCGTATAACGCTGAATCAGGGATCGTGCCGGCAGATTTTAACTCTGACGGATTGTTGGACTTCATCTTCCAGCAGCCCGGAGACGTTGTTGTTTTCACCCAGAAATGATTACAGCCCTGCAGGCGTCCGAGTCACATGCACGCCGCGTGCCGCTAGCCGGATCACAAATTATGGATTGGAAACTGAAAGTTAAACGTCTTCGCAGGCAGTTCGAGTATTACAACGAACGGATGCTGCTGTTAGAGGGTAAGCGCGCAGCCTGGCAGGTGGCGCAGCTGCCGGTTACGACTTGCCTTGCCCAAGCCGGGTTTCGGGTTTTTTCGCAGAATGATGAAGACGGGATCATTCAGTTTCTGATTAGCCATCTCCCGATCAAGCACCGCACGTTCGTGGAATTCGGGGTGGAGAACTACGCGGAAAGCAACACGCGTTTTCTGCTGATCAACGACAACTGGCAGGGCATGGTCATGGACGGCTCGGAGGAAAACGTCGCTTACATTCGGACCGACAAAGACATCTGGCGTTGGGACCTGCAGGCGCGTTGCGCGTTCATCACCAAGGACAACATCAATGCGCTGCTGAGCGAGAGCGGATTCGATGCGGAGTTGGGTTTGTTGTCCATCGATATCGACGGCAATGATTATTGGGTGTGGGAAGCGATTCAGTCCGTGCGACCCTGCATCGTGGTGGCGGAATACAACAGCATGTTCGGGCTGCAGCCAGTGTCTGTTCCCTACGATCCGGCGTTCGACCGGATCAAGGCGCATCACTCGAAACTTTATTACGGCTGTTCGCTGAGCGCGCTGGAATATCTGGCGGAGAAAAAAGGATACATTCTGGTTGGATCGAATCTTAATGGCAACAATTGTTTCTTTGTCAGAAAAGATATTGCGGGGGGAATTCCGAAGCGGACGGCGAACGATGCCTATGTCTACAGCCACTTCCGCGAGTCGCGCGACGAAAAGGGAAACTTGACTTACCTTCGCGGGGAGGACAGGAAGGCTGCGATTGCGCACCTGCCCGTGGTAAATGTGGTGACGCAGGAAGTGAAGCCGCTGCGGTCGTTTTTGTAGGTCAAAACCTGGGTAGGAAATTTGTTCTTCTTAAGCGAGCGTCAGCTCCTGAAAGCCGCATATTCATTGGGCGCGAGCGGCACGGCTGAAGAGGCTGCTGAAAAAGTGATATTGCGATCCGCAGCGCCTGAAGGCGCTACTGATTTTGCGGCAGTTACGGCATCGCTGAAGCGATGCCCTGATACGAATCTTGCATTTTTCAGCAGCCTGTGAAGCCGTGCCCTTCCACATCCGAATCAGAGTGGCTTAATCAGAGTTTCCCTCGAGCATTTTCAGGGTTGCTGTAGCCTGCACGAAACAGCAGGTCCCTCCACTCCGCTTCTCATTCCCTTTGGGAATGAGAAGCTCCGGTCGGGATGACAATTTCTGAGAGGGCTTGCGGTAACTGTGAAAACGCCTTAGCTGCCGATAGCGAGAGGCTCTTGAGTCGCGGCGACGTCCGACGCGCTGGGATATCCCATCTGGGCCAGTTCCGCTCCGGCGTATTTCTCGAACAGTTCGGCCTGCGCTGGGGTTAACACGTTCTTCCAGCCTTGCACGGCGCCTTTGCGCACGAAGCGTCCCACCTCGGTTGTGCTCTGATACAACTTCTTCGACTTCACTTCCTTCGCCCGCATCTGATCCACCGAATTGTTGGCTAGCGCCGCGCGGATCTCCTCTGCGCTTTTCGGTGCGCCGGCGAATTGCACCATCCGGGTCAGTGATTCCTCGGGGTTTCGCCGTAAATCCTCAAATTTGACTACCAGGAGATTTCCTGACCGCGCTAGCGGACTGTTCAACCATGCCCGAATATGCGGAGCCCACGACCCGTAGCCGTGCACGCGGCCTTCCAGGAACATGAGCAGAAATTCATCCAGATCCGGTTCGACAATCTGCAACTGCGTGCTTCGGGCATACTGGGAGAGAGCGCAGTCGCGCCCATCCCGAACGATGTAGATAGCCTTTCTGTATTCCTTTCGCCACGGTTCGTGAGTTTTGATCAAGCGGCCGCCATCGGCGAAAAGCGGCATGCCCCTGCGGTGCCATTTCAGTTCGGGGATCACGTCATCGACGTTGTCGAAATGGATCGACTTTCCCGACAGGGCTTCCCCCAGCGCGAATCGCAACCAGGTATTTCCGGAGCGCGGGTAAGAAGCCAGGAAAACGTCGTTGGCGTGCAGTCCTCTGTGACGCAGCCAAACCACCGGCAGACGCGCGGCGGACTTCGCAAGATCAACCCGGAATCTTCTGTACTTTATATTTGCCATTGACTCCTCGTAAAACGGCTGATGCCCAGGGCGCCAGTCTTAGACTGGAATTTTGGGGATTCCAAAACCTGTGGGCTTTGGCTAGCAGCCCGTGGTAAAAAGTCCAATCTCCGATCTCAGCGCCTAAAGGCGCTCTCATAAGCAACAGTTACGGCATGCCTGAAGGCATGCCCTGATACGAATCTCAGTTGCGCCACGGGGGCTGCTAGGCCGGCCCGGCGTTTGGCTCGGGATCTCCTTTGTGAAACGAACCACCCTGAGCATCTCCACTTCCTGATCCGCCGTCGGGCGCAATCATAAACACGCCGCTGCTTTGGTCGGGAACGGCAGCCAGTAATGGCACATTCAACACGGCCCGCACCTCGCCCGGTGTCCGGAAGGAGGGGTCAAAGTATTCCAGCGTGAAAACCAGGCCGGCGGTGGCCACAAACGCCAGAATGGTCCCAAACAAACCGAGCATTACTGGCGACTGGGCCGGGAAGCTCGGAACCGAAGGCTTCTCGGCTACCGCCAAGTTGAAGATTTTATTTTGGTCCAGCGCATCGCCGATGCGGGCCTCTTCGCGCTTGTGCGAGTACAAAATGTAGTTGTCTTCCGCAGTTTTGGCTGTGCGCGTCAGATCCTGCTGTTCAATGCTGTCGGAGTTTAGCTTGCGCGCACTTTCCATGGTCTGGCGGATGATGGCCTCGGTCTCGGTGGCCTTGGCTTGGTACCCGCGCAGATCGGCCTTGGCCTTCGCCAATTCTCCCTGGATCCATACGTAGGCGGGGTTCTGGTCGGTCGTCACATCGCCCAGAGGCTTCTCAGCGCCAATCGCGGCCTTGGTCGACGCGATCTCTTTGTCCAGTTCTTTGAGCGGAGGATAATCAGGCTGGTACTTGGAAGCCATATCGCTGCGCTTTAACTCCAGGGTCAAGAGACTGGACTTCATGAGCTGCAGCACCTGGCCAGCATCGGCTTGCCGCATCTGCGTGGTCAACCGCGGTGGGGTGGTTTTCGCCAGTTGCTCCAACGATGCGATGCGGCTTTCGCCTTCCGCAATCGACTGCCTGGTTTGGCCCAGGCTGCCATTGAACTCGGTTAACTTTTGCAGCGTATAATCCCGAGCCAAACTTGGATTCGCCGTGCCGTTGGCTTGCGGGAATTCCTTCAGCCGTTCCTCGGCTGCCTGCAATTGGTCGCTGGCGTTTTTCGCCTGCTGTTCGAAAAATTCCAATTGCCCCGGGGATCGGTGCATTTCGCGATTCGCTTCCAGGTACGCCGCACTGAGGCTTTCCAGTACGCGCGCAGCCTGTGCCGGGTCTGGGGCAGTATAGGAAATACGAATGATGTCGGTCTTGGGCAAGGCCTCGATCAACAGACTCGAGCGCAAACCCGCCAACGCCATATCGGTCTGTTGTTGCGGTGTGCGATGGTGCAGTAAACTCCGGTGGCTAGACTTATCCAGCCCACACTGAGTCACAACTTTGCGCAGCACATCGTCGCTCCGGATCAACTCCACTTCCGAGTTCATTTCTTCTTCGGCGACGGAGGACTGAACCATCATGGGTTGGTTCTGTTCGGCAGTCACCACCGGGTCGACGCGCTGCCGCCGGACCAAAATCTTGGTTTCCGCCCGATATTCCGGCGTAAGGATGACATAGGCAATTGTGCCCGCGAGAACCCCGAGAAAACACACCACCGCGGCGTGGCGGCGGCGGAAGCCCATGGCTACAACATCACGCAACGTCCACGAAAGTGCAGTCGGGGCACGGCGAACGACCAGTTCTTGTCCTTCCATCGCTTCGGAACTCCTTCGCAAGATTGCCTAGAATAGAGGCGGGGTCATGTTGAAACCATAGGAGGGGATGAACTGTTGGATCTTCGAGATCCGATTCTTGGGAACGAAAATCATGTCCCCCGGTTTCAAGTGCATGTCCTCCGACAAGTTTCGGCTGTTTTCCATTTTCTTTACGTTCAGCAGCTTGGCTTCGATCCAATCGTCATTGACCCGCCGGTATAGCACGACCTGGGAATGTTTCGCCGAGTTCTGAAGACCGCCCGCAATGGCTACCGCTTGGATCACAGTAGTGTCGCCGCGGAGATCATACTTGCCGGGATGGCCCACCTGTCCATCGGCGATGAAATACGGCCTTTCAAAATCTTTCAGCAAAATGGATATACGCGGATTGGAAAGAACGGAAGCGTACGCCGTGCGGATCTTCTCCGTCAGTTCCGAAACCGTTAGTCCACTGGCGTAGATTTCGCCCGCCTCGCGCAGCGAAACAAAGCCATCGGGCAAAATCGTAAGGCTTTGATTGAACTCGGGAGTGAACTCAAAGGTGAGGTCGAAGGCATCGCCCGGCCGTAATTTGTATCGTGGATAACGTTCGGCAAAGGTGGGGCTATTCTTGTCGCCGGTTGTGGTCGACGACGGCGTGACAGCGCTTGCGACTGCTCCCGCCCCTTGGGGTTGACTTGAAGCAGGCACCTGCCCGGCCACGTAACCACAGCAAAGCAGAGCAACCATGACGAACCCACACACTCGCTTCATGAACTCTCCCCTACGAGCGCGAGCGAAACTTCGCGCAAAACTAAACAACGGGTTCCGGTGCGCAGCGACCCCATGAGCTTTCGGTTGAGCGTGCTGCGAAAGACCATGAGTGATTGGGATATCAGTGCGAAGCCATCCTGGAACCCAGGTCGTGGCGGACCCCGTCTATCTGCTTCAACTATAAAACACCAGGCAAACGATTCCAAGTGGTGGAAGGTACTCAATAACAACGCTTCACAGGACCCCAAAAAGGCCATGTACGAAAGACTCTAGATCCCCCGTGTCAGGCTTGCCGTGACAGTCTGCGTCTCGGCGCGCGTAATGGCAATGCGCACACCGACTCCGGTTCGCAGGCCCAAGAGCTCGCCTTCACGCGATGTTCTCGAACCCTCCTCTGGCAGCGATTTGCCGCGAGCCAGTCCCGTAACTCCTAGATTATTTTCTTCTTAGCAATTACCTCAGCGAGACTAACGCCCAACTATGCCTGTGGGAGGCTTTCGAGGGTGGGCATTCCGGATCGAAAACTAAAGGGCTACAGAGTTACTGGAACTAACTGAATGGACCTCGGTTACCTATTCCCATTGCGGCCAGCGAACTTACATTGAGCTGGAAGGACCTGGACAGTTTGGTCCCCCACTGTCAGCCGAGGTGTGCGCAATGGTCCCTAGCTTTGCAAGACCTGGCCGCAAGGTCAAGTTTCCGGTGGCGGCCATCAGAGAATGCCTGGCGCTGTTGAGCTTTGCGCTCCTGGTTTTTCCCGCCGCTTTCGCAACCGGCGCGGGGAAGTCTAACCTTCCCTGCCAGGGAACCATCATTTCTCCAACCGACGACATCGTAAGCATCATCAATAGCGGGAAGAAAGGTCAGACCTTTTGCATCGAGGGTGAGCACCGCATCGCCTCCACCATTCAACTTCGCTCCGGACAGACGCTGATCGGCACCACCCCCGACTCCCGTATCAGCGGCGCCGTGGTGCTGAGCCCCTGGCAGGCGACATCGACTCCAGGCGTCTACTACTACGACGGGCCTTACGCCCAGATCCAACCGCACCAACTGAATCAGTACAACAGTCAAGGCGGGAACATTTGTTACGCGGTCACAACCTACCTCGACGACCTGTTCTTTCGGACGGGTGCTAATAATGACCAACGCATCATGCGGGTGTTGAGTGAAACCGAAGTCGACCCGACCCAGGCCATTACCACCCAGGGGCAGGCCGTGACCGCCGGGGAAGCAGGGCGCTTCTTCTTCGATTACGCCCACCAGCGCATCTATGTGAGTTTGCCCAACAACCAGGACCCGAACACCGCGACGCTGGATCTGGCCATCAGCCTCAACAATCCGCAGGGCGATGCTCTGCTTTCTGGCCCCGGACAAAGCAACGTGACCCTGCAAAACTTATTCATTGAAAAGGGCATGAATTACGGGATTTACGCGGGGCAGGGGTGGACCCTCAAGGACACGACGGTTCGCTTCATTCACAACATCGGCGTCTTCAACATGATGGGCACGGCAAGCCTGCCCGCCACCATCGATGATTCCCTGTTCACCAACAACGGCCGCCTGGCCATGCATTCCGCCCTCTCCACAAATCTGACAATCAGCAACAGCGAAATGTCCTGGAACAACATTGCCAACTTCCGGGTTACCGACGGTGCACCCGGCAGCGGCGCGTGCAAAGGCTACAAGGATGCCGGCGCATTTCACATCTATGCCGACATCGGAACTCCCTCCCAGCCCGCCGTCACCATCAACAACCTGTGGAGTCACCACAATATCGGCGACGGATTATGGTCCGATGCGGGAACCCAATATACCCAGATCACCAATTCCACCCTGAGCAACAACGAGCGTTTCGGCTACCTGCACGAGATTAGCTGCCAAGTGTTGTTCAGCGGCAACACCGTCTACGGCAATGGCTACCCTCTGAAAAACTCCGATATCACGGGTGGAGGCGGAGGCGTGGACGTGAGCGATTCCAATAATGGCATCTTCACCTCGAATCTGATCTACGGGAACGACGCCGGAATCGCCTTTCATCTCTCGCTCCAGCAGCAGCATTCCGCGATGCTGTCCAATGCTTGCCTGGGTGCGACCGGGGACAGCGACACCAGCAGTTCTGTCAAAAACAACCAGGTCTTGAGCAACGCCATTTACTCATGCTCAAACCAAGCTTCGATTGGGAAAGTCTGGGGGCCGGGCGGAACGCTGAACTCCCGCGGCAATCAATACGAGTCCAACCAGTATCACCTCGCGGATTCGACCTCCGACTGGTTTGTGGACGACAACGACGCCGAGAACTCGGTGCCCCAGGACTGGAACACATGGCAGCAGGGGAATCACGACAGCCAGGGCGGATTGACTGTCGGCTGTGTGTACACCAAGGCGGGCAAGGTCGGTACAACCACCACGTTAACCCTAGTGCCGGCATCGATGAACCTAAAGGCGATCGGGCCAGTGGTGGCGACCGCCATGGTGAAGCCAGCGTACGGGAGTGGCATGCCCACGGGAACAATAAACTTGTTCAACGGGGCTAGTCAGGTGGGCAGCGCGCCCCTAAACAATGGCGCGGCGACCTTCAGCTACAACCCCAGTGTCCTCGCAGCCGGCACCTACTCAATCACAGCCACCTACCTCCCTAGTGGCAGCTTCGGCGCCTCGACTTCGGCAGCTCAGACGTTAAGCGTGCAGGACTTCCAGATAGCATCCAATCCCACAACTGTGACCGTGAGCGCGCCCGGCGGGAAGGGGTCAACAACGCTGACCCTCACGCCCCTGGGTGGCTTCAGCCAGACGTTAAGTTACAGTTGCGCCGGATTGCCCTTAGGCGCGACTTGCACCTTCGCTAGTGCCTCGGCGACGGCGGAGACCCTGACCATCCAGACCACGGCCCAGTCAGCACGGCTGGAGAAAGGTCCGGTCAGTCGCACAACCGGGCTCGTCTACGCATTGCTCCTTCCGGGCTTGCTGGGAATCCTAGTATCGGTGCGGGACCGCAAACGCGGCTGGCACGGATTGCGCCTGCTCGGGCTGGTTGCCGTCCTTACCGTCTCCACGTTGGGGATGTCCGCTTGTGCCGGCATAAGTGGCGGTAGCGGCAGTGGAGGCAGCGGCGGCAATGGCGGCAACCACAACAATCCGGGAACGCCCCACGGTAGCAGTTCGGTCACGGTCACGGCCGCGACCACGGGAGCAAACCCCTTGAGTCACACGGTTGTGGTCACACTGACTGTTCAATAATGTAGCTTATTCGCGATACTGATCTCCGCTAGTTCTTCCTGTCCAGCGTGCGCCCGGCTGCGCAAACACCTCATTTCGGATCGCGGAAAACCAACCTTGATGGGCGGCAACGGCTTTGAACCAGGCATGGACCGAGCGGAGGAATCGGTGTAACATCTTCAGCCTGTGCAGTCGTTCAATCCCCACAGACTGCGCTCGTTTCCTGAGGAGGTAAGGTTCGTGAACTCCGCGAAAGGCCTGAACTCTCTGGTCTTGTTATTGGTGGCCATGTTCGCGCTAACCTGCGTCGCTTTCGCGGAGTGGAAGGAGAAAGTGCTCTACAGCTTCCAGGGCGGCTCGGATGGTTCGACTCCGGCAGGCGGGGTGGTCTTTGACTCGGCTGGCAACCTGTACGGAGCCACTACCGACGGCGGTGCGAACAACTGTCCCGGTCCCGCGCAGTGCGGCACGGTGTATCAGCTCAAGCCGCCAGCGCAGAAAGGCGGGTCCTGGAGCGAGACCATCCTGTACATCTTCAAGGGCAAGAACGTCAACGACGGTTCGACTCCGGCGGGCGGAGTGATCCTCGACAAGGCGGGAAACCTCTACGGCTCGACCGCTTACGGCGGGGCGGGAAACTGCATTCTGCTGGGTGGGAACGTGGGTTGCGGGACGGTGTGGAAGCTGACTCCGCCGAAACAGAAAGGCGGCAAATGGACCGAGAGCGTGATCTACAGCTTCCAGGGCGGCAAGGACGGCGATTTTCCGAACGGTGATCTGACGTTTGACAGTGCGGGCAACCTATATGGGGCGACGGCGTTCGGCGGGGGCAAAGGGACGAGCTGCAACATTCTGTTCGGTGGCCAATGTGGGACGGTGCTTGAGCTGAGCCCGCCGAAACAGAAAGGCGGCAAGTGGACGGAGAAAGTACTGCACCGCTTCGCCGGAGGCACCAAGGGCGAGGAATCCAGCGACGGTGCCGAGCCTAACGGCGGGCTGGTTCTAGACAGCGCGGGCGCGGTCTATGGGACGACATACTATGGCGGTAACAATTCGGGAGACTGCGACGCCGGCGTCAGTGGAATCGGCTGTGGCACAGTTTTCAAGCTCGTGCCGTCGATCAGCAAGGATGGGGCGTGGACGGAGGAGACACTCTACCGCTTCGGGGGGGCGAACGATGGCTCTAACCCAGCCGCTGGCGTCGTGTCCGACGCGAAGGGTGACCTGTATGGGACAACATACTTCGGACCACAGAATGGGTATGGAACCATTTTTGAAGTAGCGAGGCCTCAAGGGAAATCGCGTGTCTGGAAGGAGACGATTCTCTATCGCTTCAAGGACGGGGCTGACGGTGCCTATCCGGCGGGCCCGCTCACTTTCAATGCACACGGCGACCTCTACGGCACAGCGGAGTACGGCGGCGGGGCATCCATCTACGGAGATGTCTTTGTGCTCAAGCTTACATCTCAGAGAAAGAGTTGGACGTTGGACACGCTGTATGGCTTCGCGACCAGGTCCGGTGGCGGGAATCCAGCCGCTAAGCTCGTTTGGGACGGTGGTGGCAATCTTTACAGTACAACGGGGGGCGGCGGCCACCCATGCAGTACATGCGGCACCGTGTTTGAAGTTAGCCCGTAGGCCGACGGTCCGGTTAGCTAACGAGGCTCGGGCTAACACAATTCGGATTCTCCCAGGAGGAAGGGCCATGAAGAATCGGCGGCAGTTGTCTGGAGCTTTGCCCGCAGCGGCAGCCTTAGTTGCGGTGCTTGCAGCTCCTACCTTGGCCACAGGTCAAACTCAGGGGTACAACGCAATCTGCGGCTCAACCAACGGTACTTGTACGACTTCCGAACTGACCGGATCGTCGGCCTTCATCGACGCCAGCGCGTATGGTAGCACGACGGCTAACTTCTGCGGGGTAATCCATACCATTCTGACCAACACACACCTTAGCCCGCCGTTCGTCATTGACGCGCGCGGCCTGCCGGGGACCACGGGCACGAGCATGAACTGCTCATCCAGCCCGTGGGCTGGAATCAACAACCCGCCGGGCTCGGTCATCCTGTTGCCCGCTGGCACCATCACCACGTCCGCTTCGTGGGTTTTGCCTGCCAACACCAAGCTCATCGGCACCGCCAAGGGCAACGGTCCCCTCGGTAGTAACTACGCCTTCGAGACCATGATTCAAGCCTCCGCGAACTTTAGCGGAGCTGTGGTGCAGTTCGGAGACCCCAGCCACTGCTCGTCGGGCTGTCAAGGAATCTCCGTCGAGCACCTGACCATTAGCGGTAACGGCAGCGCCGGCTATACCATGAACGGTATCGAGAACGACTTTTGCGGACAGCAGTGCTACGTCGAACATGTCACCCTGTACCAAGTGCTGGGCACCGGGCTGAAGTTGTCCGGTAGTTACGCCACGGACTCGGGGCCGTACTCTAACATCACCTTCGACCTAGCCGGCATCACCCCGCAGACGAGCACCGCGTGCGCGAAAATCATCGGCGCCAGCGGGACCCGAGGAATCCACGGGATAACCTGCATCGCGAACCCAACAACGGCATTTGCGCTTAGTCTATAATCGATCGGTGCTGGGGAGGTTTGCGATGAAGAAAGCGCTGCTGGCTTGCACCCTGCTCTCGTGTTTTCTGATGGTGCAGTTCGTCTTGGGTGCGGACCAGACTCTCTATGGATATGTCAGTTGTTCCAAGTGTGAGGCGACCAAGGGCGCAAGCCAGAGCCACCTGGAATGCATGGAGAAATGTCTGGCCAAGGGTGCGGATGTTGTGCTGGTCACTGATAACGATCACCAACTGGTCGGCATCGAGAATCCGGAGACGCTAAGCGGACACCACGCCCACCACGTAGCCCTGGAGGGGTACATGAAGGGCAACGTTTTCCACGTCATCAGCGTGCGAACCCTTTAACACCCCGATCCCGCGTCAACACGACTCGCGCGGACAATCGTAGGCCGAGCGGACCAGTGCTCGCCAGCCGCCGTCACGCAATCAATGTGTTACTTCCGAGTGTACTTCTGACACCTTCCCTCGATAACCAAGCACAAATTAGGATGAGGCGACTTCCAGATCAAGGTTGATGGTGCTCTGGTCCGTTTCCGAACAAGAAATTGGGATGTCCGTTCGGTTGTGCGCGATTCACAGTGACCTGGAGGGACTAGCGGCCGATCCGCCACTTTCACTTCGAGGAAATAAAATGTCTTCTGACTTTGCAAGACGTATCCGCCCAGTCAGATCTCCCCTGACAACGACCAGAGATTGCCTGGCAGTTCTGCTCCTCACCTTGATCGTTTTGCCCGCCGCCTTCGCAACCGGGGCGGGAAAGTCCAACGTTCCCTGTCAGGGAACGATCATTTCGGCTACCGATGACATCGTCAGTATTATCAACAACGGCCAGAAAGGTCAGACCTTTTGTATTGAGGGTGAACACCGGATCACTGAGACTATTCAAGTCCGCTCCGGACAGTCGCTGATCGGGACCACCTCCAACTCCCGCATCAGCGGTGCCGTGGTGTTAAGCCCGTGGCACCCCACATCGACTGCAGGCGTCTACTACTACAACGGACCGTACGCGCAGACCCCACCTCACCAGCAGTTGCACTACCACAATGGGGGTCAGCATCAGAATATCTGCTACTGGGTTACCACCTATCTCGATGACCTGTTTTTCCGGACGAGGGAGCACAATGACCGACGCATCATGCGGGTCATGAGTAAGACGGAAGTCGACCCGACCCAGTCGGTCACCACGCAAGGGCAGGCCGTGACTCGCGGCGAAGCAGGCCGCTTCTTCTTCGATTACAGCAACCATGCCATCTATGTGAGTTTGCCCGACAACCAGGACCCCAACACGGCGACTCTGGATCTGGCCATCAGCCTCAACAATTCCAATGGAGATACTCTGCTTTTCGGCCCCGAACAAACCAACGCGACCTTGCAAAACTTGTTCATTGAAAAGAGCATGAATTACGGGCTTTATCCTGGGGAGGGATGGACGCTCAAGGACATGACGGTCCGCTTCATTCACAACACCGCGATTTACGGGATGCTGGGGACAGCAAGCCTGCCGGCCACAATCGACGATACCCTGTTGACGAACAACGGTAAGCTGGCGCTGGATGCCGCGAAATCCGCCAATCTGACCATCACCAATAGCGAGATGTCCTGGAACAACATTGCCAACTTCCGGACCACCGACGGTCAAACCGGGAACGGTGTCTGCAAAGGGTACGCGGACGCGGGCGCTTTCCACATCTTCCAGCAGATCGGCACCCCATCACAACTCGCGGTCACCATCAACAATGTGTGGAGTCACGACAACATCTCGGATGGAATGTGGGCAGACGGTGGAACCCAATATACTCAGATCGCAAATTCCACTTTCAACGGCAACGAGCGCTTCGGCTACCTCCATGAAATCAGTTGTAATATGTTGTTTAGTGGCAACACGATCTACGATAACGGCTTCCCCCTAAAGAACACTGACATCGTAGGTGGCGGGGTGGACGTGAGTGACTCGAACTATAACACCTTCAGTTCTAATCTAATCTACAATAACACTCCTGGGTTTTCCTTTCATCTCAGCCTTCAGACAATCCACGCGAATATGTTGTACAACAAGTGCTTGCATGGGCAGAATCAATACGACACCAGCCACGCTCTGATCTACAACCGCGTCTTGGACAATGACATTTATGAATGTTCTGGTGACGCTGCGATCGGGAAAGTTTGGGGTCCGGGCGGACCGCTAAACTCGCGACATAATCAGTACGAGTCCAACCATTATTACCTGGCCGATTCGAGCTCCAATTGGTTTGTCGATGCAAACAGTGACAATCGTGACGTAGCCCAGGATTGGAGCACGTGGCAGCAGGGGAATCATGACGCACAAGGCAGCTTAACTGTCGGCTGCCACCATCAGTGACAACCGACAGGCATGAAGAAGCGGAGTCGGTGTCAGGCAACAGCATCGACCCGCCGTGGTAGCCCGGCCTTCAAGGCAACAGTCCGTAGACCTTTAGCCGGTTGATGGCCGGGACATACACGCGACCGTTGGCAACCAACGGATTCACCCTATGCAATCCGATATACGCAACCTTGTCGCGTTTCGGATTCTGATTTGTGTCGTAGTATTCCTGGGTAAGATCGTTGGGGTTATAGGCCCTCAGCGTGGGTGGCCCATCACGCTGCAGCAACCACACGATGCCGTCTTGAGTGCCGTTCGCCGAGATAATCGCAACCGGTGAGTCCATGATGATCGTGCCTGTTGAGGTTGCCGTGGTGGGCAATAATCCGCTATTCAGGGTAAACATTTTCGGATAATCAAATTGTCCGTTGATATACACATTGCCCTGGAAATAGCTGGCGGCGTTCCATATGCCGTAGTAAGGCAAATGATTAGCAACGGACGGCCTGATCGCGCCTACGAGGTACTGGACGATATTATTGCCCTGCGCGTTGTAGCCACCGAGGTTGTCACGGTTCATTAGATAGATGGTGCCTTCCTTCCCGCCGCCCACCATGAGGTGCGGATAATTCCCCGGCTGGTCCGGCAATAACAAAATCCCGCCCGAGGAAACGTCCCAGTCCTGGCGATCGACAAACGCGTAATTGTTTGGGGTGTAATAATCGCTGAGCACCAGGCTGCCATTGTTGGGGGTTAACTTCAGCACGGACACCCCAAAGTCGCTGAGGTTGTCGAAGGTTCCGTTTCCGGTCTGCACGAACAGGTTGCCATCCGCGTCCGCTGCCAGTCCGGCGCCCATTTGCCATACGCCACCGGCTTTACCGTCCGGTGTGGTGCAGAAGACGTACTTTAACGCCAGGGTTTGAGAATCGAAACCCAGAACCCATCCGTGAAAGGGTTCCGTGTCCTCAATGGATGCGGTACCCATATACACCACACTGTTTTGATCCTGCGCCGATTGGGAAAGCAGCAAACCAGGCCGAGAGTTCTCCAAATGAGGGTCGAATGCGACCGTGCCGTCCACGCTTCCTGCCCCTGTGCCGGGAACTGAAGCCTGAACCACGACCGGACCGCCGAATTTCTCCTGGCCGGTGGTGATGTCAAGAGCATGCAACCGGTGAACATACGTTCCGGTGCACTGGTCCGTGGGATTCTCCAGGGTTCGCACTTCCACATACATGGTGTTCGTGGTGGGGTCGATCACCGGAGTCGGAGTAATGCTCCACTTCCCAAGCGTGTTGAGGCAAACCCCAGGTACGGGTATCACGTTGGGGGGATTGATGAAACTATCCTGCCATAGCGGGCCTTGCAGTACTTTTCCGTCGGCATCGTACGCGTACAGGGTACCATTCTCAGTCGCGACATACACCACGTTGTGGTATCCGGGAGACCCATTCAGCGGATTGGGAATGTACAAATTCGCGACGTAGAGCGGTTGGGCGACTACCACCTCGTCGATCGGAAATGAAAACACCCGTCCAAAGGTCTTCACATTCACATTCGTCGGAGTCAGCACCGTTTCCTGCAAGTTCTGCCCGGTGCGCGCGTTGTCATTCTTATTGGTGTACATTCCCGCGTAACCTACCAGGTTAGCTGTGGCACGTGCCAGCTTGGTGTTGTCCGCTTGGCTGACGGCCTTAATGATGTGCGCTCCAACCACAAAGTTCGCTGGCGGAGTATAAAGCCCGGTGGCATCGATCGTGCCTCCGTTCTTGTAACCGCCTTGCCGTCCGTCCACATACCAGGTCACGGCGGGATTGCTTGTGCCTTTGACCGTAGCCGTGAACTGCTGGGTGACCATCGAGGTCACGGGCGCATGGCGGGGAGACACCGTCACCGTAATACCACTATCGGGCTTGCTGCCCTTGAGCTCCGTCGAACTGCCATGGCTAGACGGTGCCGCCGAGGCGGCGGTAACTCCGCCTGAAGTTGCTACATCTTTGCCGGAGACCTTGTGCAACGGCAGCGTGACGGCTGCCATTGCCAGAACAATTAGAACGATGACGAACGGGGAAGGCGAGGTTGAGGGGGCGCGTTTCATCTGATCCTCCTTGCCGTAGTGGCCCGGACGTTCCTTTTCCACTCCGGAAATGGGGGATATTTTACACCGAAGATGGCCGGGCGGAGTCCCAAATAATCGGTGGATCTCACTTTACTAAGAGCACTTCAAAAACTGTCTGCCGGAATCGCAATGACGCTGCATTTTTTCAGCAGGTCTTGACCAGATTATGCACTTTCCCGCAAGCCTCATTCCAGCCTCGGAAAAGGGTTCCATTCGTCACCGGGGTTAGCCCAGATTGCGCGGCCGACTGCAGCGCCGCCGTGAGTTGCTCCCATTCCCCACGTTCCTCCACTTCCCAGCCATGGAAGTACAAATGGACAATCCCTCCACGCTGCTCAACCTGGCGCAATCCGTGGAAGAAGTGCGTCTGCCAGTTCGTCGCGCCTTTGTAGACGCTGAAGAAATTGCGGATTCCTGTCCAGTTGCGTTCTAGAACCGCGTGCCGCACCTGATTCAGTTGACTGTGATCGCAGGCGTGCGTGCTGAGTCCCCACAGGAATGGATCTGCCGGGAAGGTGTGGAGATTAAAGTGGCAAGTCCGGCCGCCAAGGAACCCTGCTCGCTTCACCAGTGCCGGCGTGCGGCGATTGAACTTACCTCGGGGATAGCAGAACGAAGCTACTGTTTCCCCCAGCAGATCTTCCAGCCACTGCTTACCGTCGCGAATCTCGCTCCAGGCTTGCTCATCCGGCAACGAAGCCAGGGCCTTGTGGTTGTAGGTGTGACTTCCGATTTCAAAGTGGCGCGACAGTTCGCGGATCTGACCCGCCGGCATGACCGGGTGCTCGGGATTAACGGCGGGGATATAGAAAGTGGCCTTCAATCCGTACTTCTGGAGGAGATCGGCAGCCCGCAGATCCTGCGGAGAGCCGTCATCGACGCTGATGGTAATGTAGCGCTGGCTGGTCACGTTGCCTTTATATGCGGAACCACCACGACAAGTTTACGGACTAACGGCTATGGCCTCTTGCGAGGCGGAAAGCGGATATCCGAGCCTGGTTAGCGTGCTGCCCGCATACTGCTCGAACAACTCGTGCTGCGACTGGGTGAGTTTTCCCCGCCAACCCTGCACCGAGCCGCTGCGCACGAAGTTTTCCTTTCCCGAGGGCAGTTGCGGCGCCAGGCGTTCCTTCTCGCGCATCCGGCTGAGGGAATTGCTGGTCAAAGCCCTCTGGATTGTATCCCGGCTCGCCCGGACGCCCAGAAAATCGCAAATGCGTTGGAACGAATCTTCGGGATTACGTCGCAAGTCTTCATATTGCAGCAGCAGAAAGTCGGAGGTGCCCGCAATCGGGGAATCCAGCCACGAGTTCACGTGCTGTTGCCAGGGCCCGAAACCGTTGACTCGGCCGCGAGCACCCACGAACCCGGCGACGAACTGGTCGAAATCCTGGCGATACAAACCGAGCGACGTCAGGTAGGCGTATTCGGAGAGCATCACGTCGCGTCCGTCACGAACCAGATAGAGGGCGCGCCGATACCTTCGTCGATACTGTTCATGGCTGCCCACTAGTCGTCCGCCTCCGGGCAAGACGGGGATTCCGTGGTCCAAGCGCTGAACTCCCCGCAGCGTGGTGTTGACAGCCTCAAAGGTGGCTTCGCGCCCGGTTAGGATTTCGTAAAGTACAAAGCGAGTCCAGGTGCTCCCCGACCTGGGATAGGAACCATAGAATATGTCCGCGGGATTAAGCCCCATATGGCGGACCCAGCTCAGGGGCGTGTGCAGCCTGGTCTTCGACAACAAGTAGCCAAGTCGGCCGAAGTCATTTGCCGGCTTCTGGGCTGCGGAGTGGTTGGCATCTTTCCGCGCCACCAAGGACTCGGTCGATTGCGCTCGCTGCAAAGGAGTCTGAGCCATTCCGGAATTCCCTTTTTCACCCCTGATATTACGAGTATAGAAAAGCTGCAAGCTGCTGCAAGGGACCGAAAGCATACGGGGCGGAAGTCCCTATCTACGCTCCCTCGGCCTCAGGCTGGGCTCGGCGCTGGCCTCTACTCGCCTATTACTTACAGATAATTTATATGTCGTTAAGATTATCTGCTTTAACGCACGGGGTCAAGCTCAGAAACCGGCGGGGCAGGTCGCGGCGAGGAGCAACGGGGTAAGTTTCTGGGATCGGAGCGTCGCCAGTGCTCTGGATTCGTGGGGCGCGTCTTTTTCCGGACACTCGTCTCCTGTTGACAAGGAGAGATTGCCACGGTAAATTTTGCGGACTGCACGGATGTCGTTCTCGACTGGCTCCGGCAACTCGATTGACCAGCAGCGCTGTGGGGTGATTTGTGAAAAGCCATTGGTCATTGTTCGCGGTCGCGCCTCTGCTCCTCTTACTGGAGTTAACGCCACGATCTTCAGCCCAGCGGCAAACGACTCCCCCTCCCGTGCAATTCGCCGCGCCTATCATCTTTGGATACCCGGGCTCATATCCCCAAGTCATCGCGTCCGGTGAGTTTACCAATGACGGCATCCAAGACTTAATCGTCGGCGCCTACTACGGCGATGCCGGCGTCAAATTGGGCCGGGGCAATGGCACCTTTTTGGGACACTGGATTAACGCCAATTCCCTTAGCGGCTCCGCGAGCGCTTTAGCGGTGGGGAAATTCGACGGAAAGAATCTGGATGCTGTGGTCAATGACTACTAGCAGCGCTGGGCGTGGTCGATTTCCATTCGAGACTTCTGGCCTCCCACCCTTCCGCAAAGGATGCGGAAGGATGGGGCATCCTATTTATATATGTTATTTAGAATTTGCACCTGAAACGGCGCAGCGCCTGATGAGGCTGCTGAAAAATTCGAATCTATTTACCTCAGCGGCTAAAGCCTTCATTGATTTGAAAGCATTTACCGCAGCGCTGAAAGCGCTGCGCCACCCAAAAACGATTTTTAGCGGCCTGTGAAGGCGCTAACTGATTCTGCGGCAGTTACGGCATCGCTAAAGCGATGCCCTGATCCGAATGGAGCGTTTTTCAGCAGCCTGCTGGCGCACTTCGGCGATGCTCTCCGCAAGGTACTTTGCTACTTCCGATGGGCTTCCCCAGCGCCGATCGTTCGCAAATTGCTATTCGCCTTCTTTATAGGCAGAGCGCTTGGTGACCAGCTCCGACCGTCGGTTCTTGTGCCTTAAGTCCATTGAGGCTTTCCCGCCACTGCCTCACATCTAGGGGGTTACGTCCGTAATTATCGGAAGAACGAAAGGTCGAGGTATGCTCCGAATTGATCGATCTGGAAGCGGCGGTGGTCAAGGAACACGGGAATTGACGGAGGACGGGATGAAGTCACGCGTGATGGTGTTGGTGGTCGTGGGAATGGCGTTACTCTCGTTTTCGGGGTGCGCGGGCGTGAGCACGACCGCCCCGGGTACCGGTTACACCATCGGCGGCGTGGTCTCAGGTCTACCGAACCCTGGGCTTGAGTTCCGGGGGCCGGTGCTGCAGAACAATGGCGGCGAGGCCTTGCCGATCACGGGAAATGGCAGCTTCCGGTTCGCCACGCCCATGGCTAGCGGCGGCACTTACAAGGTCACGGTGCTTACCCAGCCAACCATCCCAGCGGTGAACTGCGCTGTGACCAATGGCAGCGGAACGGCTACGGCGAATGTCACCAGCGTTCAGGTCATCTGTAAGGGCACAGGCGTCACCTACACCATCGGCGGCACGGTCTCGGGGCTCTCGGGCAAAGGGCTGGTGTTGCAGGACAATAGCGGCGACAACTTGCCGGTTAGTGCAAACGGAAGCTTCACGTTCGCCACCCCCATCGGCAGCGGCAATGCGTACAGCGTCACGGTTCTTACCGAGCCCTCCAGCCCGGCCCAGACCTGCACAGTGACGAATGGCGGTGGAACGGCTAAAGCGAATGTCACGAACGTTCAGGTCACCTGTACCACGAACTCGAGCACAGGCACGACCTATACCATCGGCGGCACGGTCTCGGGTCTCTCGGGCACGGGGCTGGTGTTGCAGGACAATGGCAGTGACAACCTGCCAGTCAGCGCCAACGGAGTCTTCACGTTCGCCACAGCCGTTGCCAGCGGCGGGGCTTACAAAGTCACGGTGCTTACGCAGCCCTCCAGTCCGGCGCAGACCTGCGTGGTCGCGAGCGGGAGCGGAACGGCCAGTGCGAATGTCACGAACGTTCAAGTCACCTGCACCACCAACAGCAGCGGCGGCAGCGGCCAATGGACCTGGGTGAATGGCGCTAATGTTGTCGCGCAGAAAGGCACGTACGGGACTAAGGGGAAGGCTGCCCTCAGCAACGTTCCTGGGGCGAGAGAGCTTCCTCTTGGTTGGAGCGACGTGTCCGGAAATTTCTGGCTCTTCGGCGGGAATGGCTACGACTCGGCTGGTGCACTCGGACCTCTCAACGACCTGTGGCAGTACAGTGCGGGCCAATGGACGTGGGCGAGCGGGTCGAACGTGGAAAACCAGACTGGGACATACGGGACCGAGGGGACGCCGGCCCCCGGCAACGTTCCCGGGGCGCGATTCGGCTCGGTTAGTTGGACCGATACCACGGGAAATTTCTGGCTCTTCGGGGGACAGGGTTCCGACTCGACGGGGGCGAGCGGAGATCTCAACGATCTGTGGGAATATAGCGGGGGCCAATGGGCGTGGATGAACGGCTCGAATTTGGTCAACCAATGTGGGGTGTCCGGGCCGCAGGGGATCTTTGCCCCCACCAACGTACCCGGGTCGCGAGTCGATGCTGTCAGTTGGACCGATGCGTCGGGAAATTTCTGGCTCTTCGGTGGGTACGGTTGCGATTTAATCGGAAGCTTAGGGATGCTCAACGATCTGTGGGAGTACAGCGCGGGCGAATGGGCGTGGATGAGCGGGGCGCAGGTATCCAACCAATCGGGGATCTACGGTACCCAAGGCAAGTCCGCACCCGGTAACATTCCAGGGGCGCGGTGGAGCTCCGGCACCTGGGCCGATGCGAGCGGAAATTTGTGGCTTTTCGGTGGGACGGGCCTAGACTCTGCCGCGACACTCAATGTGCTCAACGATCTGTGGGAATACAATGCGAGCTCCGGCCAATGGACATGGATCGGCGGGGCGAACGTATGTTGCCAAGCGGCGACCTATGGCACTCTGGGGACGCCTGCCGCCGGCAACATTCCCGGGTCGCGAGCTGGTGCTGTCAGTTGGGTCGATAAGGCGGGAAATTTCTGGCTCCTCGGCGGGTCCGGTTACGGCTTGGGCGCGACAACCAACCTCAACGACCTGTGGAAGTACAACTCGGGCGAGTGGACGTGGACGGGTGGTTCGAACCTGATGGACCAACCGGGAACATACGGGACTGAGGGGACGGCTAATTCCGCCAACGTCCCTGGGGGCCGATTCGGCCTGGTTGTTTGGACCGACGCCTCCGGAGATTTCTGGCTGTTTGGTGGGTCGGGTAACGACTCGACCGGGGCATCGGGTGATCTCAACGACCTGTGGGAGTACCAACCCTAACCGGGATGGGCATTAGGCTGCGCGAACCTGTTGGCTGGGATTTTCCCAGTAATTGATTGCGGTGCGGAAAGCGGTTCGCGTTGGCGGGTCGCAGCCGCGATCTCTGGCTGGGTTAGCGTTTTCGTCGCGGCTTCCACGGTTTCGGAAACGTCAAAGGCACAATTGTGGAATTCTTGCAGTCCCAAAGCTGCCAGTCAGTTCCACGCGGTCGAATCTATCCTTTGAAGTCGGCTACGCCGTTCCACACTAATTGCACCGCGATGGCCAGGAGCAGGAAGCCGAAGATGCGGTTGATTGCGCCGGCGGCGCCGGGACCGAGACGCTTGACCAGCGGGCCTCCGAGACAAAGGAAAAGGTAGACGACCACGCCGAGGGCGGCGATGCCGATCACCATCCCCAGGTAGGCGACCATGCTGTTGGCGTGGGCCGATAAGCCCATGACCACGCCGATCGATCCTGGGCCGGAGAGCATGGGCATGGCCATGGGGGTTAGCGAGATGTCTTCCTTCGTGGTTGCCTCATTTTTTTCCGCTGCGGTCATGCGGCTGTCTCCGGTCACCATGCCCCAGGCTGTGTTGGCAACAATGAGGCCGCCGGCAATCTTCAGCACGGGCAGCGAAATGCCGAAGAGGATTAATACGAAACGCCCGAAGAAGAGGAAGACTACCAGGATCGCAATTACGTAGGCTGCGGTCTTGAGGGCGGTGTGATTGCGCTCGGCGGGTGGGAAGTTCGCGGTCAGAGTGAAGAACATAGGAACCCCACCGAATGGGTTCACGATGGGAAACAAGGCCAGAAATGTGGCCACGGCGGCCGAGGGCAGATCTCGCAGAATGTGTTGCAGCGCGTTGCCGGGGGTCATTAAGGGGAAAGCTTAGCAGCAGGATGCCATTCGGAAAAGCTTGTGCGGGAAAAGGTAGTGGGCTGTTTTGAAACAAAACAGCCCACTGCCCGGGAACTGCAGTTTCTTGATTGTTCGGGGGAACTGTAGATCCCTCGCTTTGCTCGGGATGACAACACGTCGGCTATCGGGATGACAACACGTTGGGTGATTTCAACGATCGTTCTCCAGCACCTTCGCGGCGCGATTCAATGCTGCCGCCAAGACCGCAATTTGCTGCCGGGTGCGAGCGAGATCGTGTTTGTCGATGGCTTCGTTAATCCCGGGGATGACCACGGCGGCATATCCGGTGTACTGGCCGGGAGCATAGATGGCGTGGCGGAACCAGGGACGATTGGGCAGTCCCTCGGGCATGAGGAGAGCGCGCTCGGCGTCCCGCAAAGCTTGATTCAGCTTGGCGGCATCGCGGGGTGAATTTTGTTGCCGAACAAGAATCTTGGCTGCGGCTTGCTCGAAGTGATGGGCGGCCTGGGAAGCCTCCGCAAAGTTCACAGTTTGACCAACGAGTTCAGCCTGGGCTTTCTTCTTGGCGGAATCGATATAGGAGACGATTTCCTTGGCATATTCTTCGTAGTCGTAAGGAAGCACGTCGGCGTCGGCCATGCGAATGATCGAGATGCCGAAGACGCGCGCCATCTGCTGCTCGTAGACAAAATCGGGATCGCCGAATTTCTTGAACCAGTTGAAGTTGTCGAAGGCGGAATGATAAACGCCATAGGGGCCGGTCGAACCAATGTCGGTGGAGGGCACTCCCAGGTGTTGCAGGAAGACGGTGTAATCCGAACCGCTGCCCAAGTCGCCCACGGGCACGTCAGCTTTCACTTGCGCCGCGGGCGGGCGATAGTTGCCGCCCTCTGGCGGGTTCACGGCATCGGACTGGCTGGTTTTTTGCCAATTCTCATAGACGGTTCCGCCCTTGGCAGCAGGAACAGCCTTGGTCACGTCGCGCAGAAATTGTTTCAGGCTGGGTACGGATGCCGCGCCGAATTTCGGCCCGGAGACGGCGACGTCCATATTGAAATAAGCAGCGGCATTGGCCAGTTCACTTGCGTGCTGCTCGCCCCATTCGGTGGAACCGATCAAGCCTTCTTCTTCCCCGTCCCAACTGCCGAGAACGATTGTGCGCTTGGGCCTCCAGCCTGATTTCAACAGTTCGCCAAGTCCGTGCACCGCCTCCAGCATGGCCGCCGTGCCGCTGTTTGGATCGACGGCTCCGTACACCCAGGCATCCCGATGATTGCCGGCAACTACCCACTCGTCGGGAAGTTCGCTACCCCGCACTCGCCCGGTCACATCCCAGATGGTGCGGAATTGATAATCCTGTTTGAGGTGCATCTTCACCTTCACCGGCCCGGGTCCCACGTGATAGGTAAAGGGCAACGCGCCTTGCCAGTCGCGGGGCGAATCCGGACCTCCGAGATGCTCAAGGATGGGCCATGCATCGCTGTAGGAGAGCGGCGTGGTGGGGATTTTTGGCAGCTGGGCGGATTGCTCCGGCCGCGTGCGCTTGGAATCGGGAAGTGAAGGGACGGAGGCAATCCCAGGCGTCGTGGGATCGCCGGGGAACTGGAACATGTAGCCGATGGATCCACGCTGCACGCCGGAATCGGGGCGCCAGGGACCCTGGGGATACTTGTCGCCGCGGCGCCAGCCGTCGTCGGCGGGATCGGAGTAGATGATCAGGCCAGCGGCACCGTGCTCCTGGGCGACGAAAGCTTTCACGCCGCGGAAGTTCTGGCCGTAACGCACGACGACGATCTTGCGGCGCACGTCCACTTTTAGTTGTTCCAGTTTCTTGAAATCCTCTGGCGAGCCGTAGTTGGCATAGACCACGTCGGCCTCGGCATCGCCCGACGGCGACATTGCGTTGTACGGCGTGATGACTCGCGGATCGTCAGCGTAGGAATCGCCTTCGACGTGCTCGCGTGTGGGGCCGTGCATGTGAAGGTCGGCGGGAGCTGTTACGTCCACGCTGATTTCCGCCGGGTAATTTATCCAGACACGGTATTCGACGATCTCCGCGTCCAAGCCCGCCTCGTGAAATTTTTGGGCGACGTAGTCCGCGGTTGCTTTGTCTTCAGGCGAGCCGGCAACATGGGGAGCCTGGGTCAGAATGCGGAGATGTTGTTCCGCGAGCTTGGGGTCGGGCACGGCGAGGAACTTGCTTTCCTGGGCGGTTTCCGCGGACGCATCGCGAAAGCCAAAGATTGCCGGGGAAGACTTGGGTGTTCCCTGCGCCGTTTGAGTTTGCGGAAGGCTCAAAAGTAGCAGGCTGAAGAACAGAGTGGAGGCGGATCGAAGGGCCATGAGATTGGGTAGTGAAAAAGGTTAGTGTACATGATTCGACGCTAGCGGCGGTCGCCCACAGCAATCGAAGTAGTGCTCTAAATTCGTCAACCACAAAGGGCACGAAGTTACACGAAGTGTGAATCCTAGGATAGGGTACGGTTTGGATGCGCTGGTGCAGACCACCTTTTCCCAATTCACATTTCACCACTTTCATCAACTTCACCACTTGGTGATATACTTGGTTCCATGAAGCGCGCAACTATGACCTTCCCGGACGACTTGGCCAAGGCGGTGGAGCGTTATCTGGCGTCCCAGGAAGCGCCCCCAACGTTGACCACGATGGTACAAGCCGCCTTGCGTCAATACCTGGGCGAGCGAGGATTTTTAAGGACCAAGCGAACTCTCGAGATCACGCCCGCGCGGAAAGGAAGCGGACGTTCTGACGTGAGCCAGCAGCATGACCGCTATCTGGCGGGGACACAGAAGTGAGATCAGCGGTACTGGCCGATACCGGGCCGCTCTATGCGGCCGCTGATCCGGACGACGCGTACCATAAGCGGGCCCGCCGAGAACTCAGCAGGCTCGCCAGCGGACACCAAGAGGTGGTTGTTGCTTATCCGACCCTGCTTGAGGCGTACACGCTGGTGTTGTTTCGCCTGGGTCAAAGCACGGCCTTGCACTGGCTGGAAGAGATGGTTGGCGCAGCTTTGGTGAATCCCAGCGCCGAGGACTATCGCCAGGCCGTCGCCAGAGTGGCGTCGTTGAAGGACCAACCCATCACGTTGTTCGACGCGCTGGTGGCTTCCCTGGCCCGTCGACTAGATCTCGAAGTGTGGACCTACGACCATCATTTCGACGTGATGCGGGTTGCCGTCTGGCGCTGATCTTGGCCCACCAGCAGCAGTTCGGGCCGGACCGCTCTCCGTCCTAACCCGCGACGCTCCGAAAGCGATAAACTGCTGAAATGCCGGTCAAAGATGCCACTCAGCGCTTCTCCTCTCGGGTTGAAAACTACGTCCGTTATCGCCCTGGCTATCCGACTGAAGTTCTTGAATTGTTGAAGAAAGAATGCGGCCTCACGTCCGAATCGGTGATCGCTGACATCGCCTCGGGCACGGGTATTTTCACGCGGATGCTGGCCGAGAGTGGTAATCGCGTTTTCGGGGTAGAGCCTAATGATGAAATGCGGCGGGCAGGAGAGGAATTCCTGGGAGGTTGCTCGCGTTTCACGAGCATCGCCGGAACGGCGGAAGCGACCACTCTTCCAGACCGCAGCGTTGACATGGTTACGGCGGCGCAGGCGGCGCACTGGTTTGATCGCGAAAAAGCTCGCCGTGAATTTATGCGCATTCTCAAACCCGGCGGCTGGACTGTGCTCTTGTGGAACGAACGTCGCACCGATTCGACGCCTTTTCTTCGCGAATATGAGCGTCTGCTGCTGACCTATGGAACTGACTACCACGAAGTAAGACATGAACGCACGACCGCGGAGATTGCCGGGTTCTTCGCGCCATCGCCGTTCAGGTCGTGTGCGTTCGAGATGCGCCAAGAAGTTGACTACGCCGCTCTCGAAGGCCGGCTCTCGTCTTCGTCGTACACCCCCGCGCCGGGTCACGCAAGCTACGAACCTATGTTGCGAGAGCTGCGGCGGATCTTCGTCGCGCATCAGGTCGACAACCGTGTGGCGCTTGAGTACAACACGCTGGTTTATTGCGGGCGGCTGGAGTAACCCCAAAGGCATAAACCACAAAGGACACTAAGGTACACAAAGGAACGAATCTGATTAAGTGAAACGCGAATCGTTTGAAACCTCGGAGACTGAATGCCTGACGAAAAAACTTTTCACATGACTCCCGATGAGTTCCGCCAGCATGGCCATGCGGTCGTGGACTGGATCGCGGACTACTACGCACGGATCGAATCGTATCCCGTGCTGTCGCGTGCGGAAGCTGGTCAGATTCGGGCTTCGTTGCCCGCGCATCCTCCGTCGAAAGGCGAGTCTTTCACGGCGATCCTGGGAGATATTGAGAAGTTGATTCTTCCAGGCGTGACTCACTGGCAGTCGCCAAATTTCTTCGCTTTCTTTCCCGCCAATGCATCCGGCCCCGCGATTCTTGGTGACTTGCTTTCCTCCGGACTGGGGGTGCAGGGGATGCTCTGGGCGACGAGCCCGGCGTGCACGGAACTGGAAACGCATGTTCTCGATTGGCTGGTTGAAATGCTCGATCTGCCGCGGCAGTTTCTTTCGACCAGCAGTGGAGGCGGCGTGATCCAGGACACGGCTTCGAGCGCTTCTCTTTGTGCTTTGCTGGCGGCGCGGGAACGCGCTACGAACTTCGCCAGCAACAAACGTGGTTGCGACGGAAAGCTGGTTGCGTATACATCCTCGCAGGCGCACTCTTCCATTGAAAAGGACGTCCAGATCGCCGGACTTGGCCTCGACAACTTGCGGCTCATCGATGTCGACGAGAACTTCGCCATGCGTCCGGACGCGCTGGCACGACAAATTGAACAGGATCGGCGCGCGAGGCTCGTGCCTTGTTTCGTTTGTGCCACGATTGGCACCACTTCCTCCAACGCAATTGATCCGCTGCCCGAGATTGGCCGCATCTGCCGGGAAAACGATGTATGGTTTCATGTCGATGCCGCGATGTCGGGGACGGCTGCGCTCTGCCCCGAGCTCCGGCACACGCATCGTGGGGTCGAACTCGCTGACAGTTACACCTTCAATCCGCACAAGTGGATGTTCACCAACTTCGACTGCAACTGCTTCTACGTGGCCGATCGCAAAGCGCTGATTCAAACCCTGAGCATTCTCCCCGAGTATTTGCGCAACAAGGCTACCGAATCGGGAGCGGTGATCGACTATCGCGACTGGCAGATTCCGCTCGGCCGCCGTTTTCGGGCCTTGAAGCTATGGTTTGTGATCCGCCACTATGGCATCGAAGGCTTGCAGTATCATGTTCGGCGTCACGTTGAACTGGCACAGCAATTCGCGGGACGGGTAAAGCACGATGCCCGGTTTGAAGTGGCAGCACCCGCACCGCTCAACCTGGTTTGCTTCCGTCACAAAGGCGGGGACGAAGTGAATCAGGCGCTGATGGATCGCCTCAATCGCAGCGGGGATCTCTACCTGACGCATACGCGTTTGAATGATCGGCTGACCCTGCGATTCTGCGTTGGCCAGACCAACACGATGGAACAGCACGTTGAGCGGGCCTGGAGCAGGATTCAAGTAGAGGCAGGAAAACTGGAGGCTGACGCCCACCCCGCAGGTTAGGAAACCTCAGGTTGTGCTTGAATCCAAGCCGCCTCACCCTTGTGTGCCTTTGTGTCCTTCGTGGTTCTCACCTTGATTTCATCAACCACAAAGGACACGAAGGTGCACAAAGTAAGCTCGTGGATCAGTAGGATCCCACAACTCCCCGGTAATAGCTCCTCGCGGTGCGTTGGGAGAAGCCTACGATCTGATTATTGTCGTTGATCCCCACACCCCAGGTTCCGACGGTGCCCGGGATGCGAAACCTATAATACTTGCGGGCATGGCGCAGGGCACCGTGTTCGTTGCCGTGAGAGTCTGCCCAGGTATAAACGATATCGCCGTTGTTCGCGATGGCCCGAGGTTCGCTGGCGAGGGCGCCGGGCACATCGATCTGTTGATACGACGATCCCTTGTTGAGATATCCGTGTCCCTTGAACGTCGAGTCCAAGGCATACAAGGTTACGTCGAAGAGATTGTTGATTCCCAGAGCGGCGCTGTAGACGGAGCCTGGTGCGTTCACCGTGGTGTACGAACTGCCGGTCCAGATGAATCCGTTGGTGTTGTTGCTCGAATCCTGGTAGGCGCCGACGATATACCCTTTTTCGTTGATCCCGTAAGCCTCCGAACCGAGGGCTCCACCGTGGATGGGGAGATCGGTAAAGGTTCCGTTCTGATACAAAAAGGCTTGCGCGCGGCTTGCGGCATCAAGATAGTAACCGACGACCGCGCCGCTTTTGTTGATTCCGAAACATTGAGTACCGCTTCCGCTCGGGTCATCGAGCTTGATCAGGTGAAGATCGGAGGTAAGCAGAAACCCGTGGTCGACCAAGTTCTTGTCGAGGTAAGCGCCGACCATGGTGCCGAGATCGTTGATGCCGTTGATCTGCACTTGCTTGGAGCCCGCGATGTTAATGGTTGTGAAGTGGAAGCTTACCGGCGGCTGGTGCGGCGCGGCGATCGGGTTCGCCACTTGCGAGTGAACCAGGTTTGAAACCACGGTTAGAAGCCCGCACAGGCATGTCGCCAGCAGGGCAAATTTGCGTGAATGCGACGTCGCACGAACGGCTCGAATTTCTTTTTTCATTTGTCCTCCTTAGGATTGAGTAGAGGCCAACTCAACAAGGCTGGCCGCGACATCACTGGGTTACGGTGAAAACACCCCTGCTCACGGCCACTCCCCCCGGAGTGGCAATCGTGATGTGCCCAGTCTGCGCCCCGGTGGGAACCGTCGCGGTCACCTGCTTATCCGAGTTCACAGTGAAGCTGGTTGCCGCCACGCCGCCAAAGGCAACCTTCGTAGCCTGCTTCAGGCTCACTCCCGTGATTGTCACATTTGTCCCAACCGCGCCGCTGGTCGGATTGAAGCTCAATATCTGCGGCGTTACCCGGAATACCCTGTTGCTTGCTAATGTTCCAGCGGAGGTTTTCACCGTCACGGAGCCTGTAGTTGCGCCGTTGGGCACTGTCGCCGTCAGGTAGGTATCCGAGACGATCTGGAACTTGGCAGCGGTTCCGCTGAAGGACACACTGGTTGTTCCTTCGAATCCCTGCCCCAGAAACTCGATCGTCTTGCCAACTTTGCCAGAGTACGGCAATAGGCTGACGAATGCTGGCAGACTGGTGCTCTTCCAGCTATAGAACACGCCGCAGTTGCCCGCGGTGCATGGGTTCACGTTCCCAGTGCCTCCTACCTGACTGTCCCCGTAAACCAATCCACTGGTGTGCTGGAAAGGAGTAATCTCGGGGGTCGCTCCGGTCGTGGAATCAAATTTGTCGAGCACCGAATAAGCTCCCTTGGGGGTAATCTTGAAAACCGTGCCACAGCCATCCGCACAGTTAGAATTGACAGTTCCTCCGTAGCCATTTGCGCCATAGAAGTTGCCGTCGCTCGCTAGCACCAGACCGCCGTAAGGTCTGGCTCCGTCCGTGGTTCCATTCATGGTGTGCAAGACGGTCAGCTTGCCCGACGGGGTGATCTTGAAGACTACTCCGCCGCCAGTGGTGCCCCCGTAGATCGTGGTCCCGTAGAAATTCCCGTCGGCGCCCTGAACCAGACCGGCGAAAGGAGTTTCCCCGTGGGTGTCGTCAAAACTGAAAAGCAGCGTAAACTTGCCGGCGGGGGTAATCTTGAAGATAACACCGGCATTCGCACTAGTCCCGAAGGTAGTCGTTCCGTAGAAATTGCCGTCCGTGCCCAGGACCAAAGGCCCGTACGGCGCATAGCCGTGGGTGATGTCGAATTGATAGAGGGTAGTGAGTGTTCCTGCAGGCGTGATCTTATAAATCGTCCCGCAGCCGCTATTGCACTTTACGGTGTTCCCTCCGGCGGTGGTTGTGCCGTAGAAATTTCCATCATTTCCTTCTACGGGGGGCGCATAAGGATATGCTCCGTCGCTGCCGCCCGTGAAGCTATAGAGGGTCGTGGCAGTGCCGCTCGGCGTTACCTTGAACACAGCCCCTGCCGTTACCGAGCCGCCCTCGTACGTAGTGCCGTAGAAGTTGCCATCCGTACCGAGGGTCACGCCGCCTTGGGGGAACGCGCCATCGTTGTTGCTGCCCGTGAAGTTGTGTATGACCTTCAGCTTCCCCGCCGGTGTGATCTGGAATAGCGCCCCACAACAGGTGCCTCCTCCGGGCGCGGTGCTGTACAGATTGCCGTCCCGACCCTGGGCAATGATGCCCGAATATGCAGGTTTGTATGGGTCGCCGCTGTTGCTTCCAAAGTTGTACAAAACGGAAAAAGTTTGCGCTTGGACAACGCCGGCCGCGATTACTAGCACCAGCGTCACGAAAGTGGAAAGCTGCGAGATGCGGGTAAAGGTCATAACAGAAACTCCCTTCTTCTGATTTGAAGTAAGTAATGGCACCCCATGAAGCCTCCGGGGATTGCAGTGGCAAACCGCGTGTCACCATGCCTTATCCTTCAAAGCGCAAACCGAGAGGAAATGGGCTCAAGGGCCGGGCACAGTGTGAGGAGCCCCGAGCTTTGGCTCTAGCAGGGGCGCGGCCAAGGTTGGAGGGCGAGGTTAACTGCGACCTTAAGGAAGTAGACGCAGGCGGCGCGGTGGTGAAATCGTCATCCGCTACTGCCGCTGAATCTTCAAATCCTTTGGCTTGTCCGGCTGCGGTTGCACTGCCGGCTGTTCGGGTTTCAGGGCAGTCGCATTTGCCGGAGCCGACGGGTTCACTCCGAAATCCCACACGTAGGTGTTCATTCCGTCCCTGCCTAGCATCTCGACGACGGCGTACTCTCCCGGTTCTAGAGCATTGGCAGGCGTGACCTTGACCCAGCCTCCAGTCAGCCTTTGCGAGGTGGTTAAAACCAGGTTCTGCTCCTGACTGGCTTTTCCCAGCGGGCTGATCTTTATGTCTCCGATGATCCGCTTGCCCTTTTTCGACTGGACGCGGACGATGTGGAAACGGTCCCAGGGCTGTTCCGGTTGCTGTGGTTGTTGCGGGCTCTGCTGCGAGGTGACGTTCGAACCCTGATCTTGCTCGAGGTTGACGTAGATTGTGGGCAAGCTCGCGTGCGCCTGGACACTGGCATGGAGACCGTCGAGTTCGATGGTCTGCTTGCTGCTCGCAATTGGGATGACGGCAGAGCGCAAGATGTTTTTCCTGGTGTTGCGGTTGACTTCGCCGGTGTTCTGCTGCAGCAGTACGAGCTGTGGCTGAGTCTGAAAGGTATCGAGCAATAGCATGCCGCCATCCTCGGGCAGACGCAGGCCGGGTGCGACTTGGGGAGTCTTGGCCTCCTCGGCGCGGCGTTCGGCTTCGATTTCCTTGTCGAGTTCAACCGCCTCCGGGGCAGGAACGCCGGCGGCGCGATCTTTTTCGAATTTGTCCGTAGCCGCCCAATCCACCAGCGAGTTGGGCAACTCCTCCCATTCGTCGCGCTCCGCGCTCAGGTAACGCACGCGGTCGCCTTTGACTTCCCACTTGATGGCGAGCTGGTAGGAGCCGTCTTTGAGGATGAGCCGCTTGGCAAGTTGCTGAGCCGAGGCCGGAATCCCAACCAGCATAAAAACGACCACTACCAGCAAAAGGCCGGCGGGAGTTCTATTCCTGATTCCCATGGTCTTCACTATTATGATGCGAGCCAACGGCGTAGTGAAGAGGCTAGCGAATGTGGTGTATGCGAATGCCGAGACGGAGACCTTTCCACGATTGATCGGCGGTGTAAACCGCCGCCCCAAGCGCAATTCCTAATGCCAAGCAAGCGCGGTCCCCGAGGGACAGCCCAAGCGGACGAGTTTGGGCTACCAAATCCCCAGCAATTCTCGCGTGCTCGCCGGTAAAAGGCACGGTTTCGCGGACGGGGCCGGTAGCAGCGTCCCAGGCATCGTCGGGATCTAATCCCCGACTGACCAGTTTGCTTTGCACCTCGGCCAGATTCACCGTGCTAACGGTCGCATCGCTCAAAAGCCGTGGAGTCAACTTCTCGGCACCCGCTTCGCTGTTGAGAATGGCCAGGACTACCGAAGCATCCAACACGATCCTACTCACGTTTCGCTGCCTCGCGCCGTTCTGCAATCAGCTCGTCAACCAGCGACGTACCTGGCTTCACATGCTGCCGGACAAGGCGTTGAGCTCGCTCGATGCGCCGTTTCAGGCTCAAGATGCGTAGCTCGTTATCTTCCATGCGCAACACCACTTCATCGCCAACATTGATCCCCATCGCCTTACGGAACGCAGCGGGGATGACGACCCTTCCGTTTTCATTTACCCGGGTTCGAGTTTCTTGTTTCAATGTCATTTACCAACCTTCATGACAGTATTATACATGAATGACACGCATCACAGAAATGACGGTTGTTGATCATGCATCCAGCTTCCAGAATTCTTCTCTAAAGCCGATTCTGGAGAAAGCGGATTCTGCCTCCGCCACCGTTTTCGGACGCCAATCGCGAGGGCACGGCGACCGGGGCAAAGTGGTGTAGAATGCGGACGTCTTCGAAGAAAAAATCGGTGAGGACAAGAGCCAACCACGATCGCAGGGAGGTTTTGTTGATGGCTGCCAGGATCATTGTCGTTGTGACCTTCTGCGTGGCATTGTCCGGCACGGGCGCGGCACAGAGTGTCGAGCGGTTGTATTCGGAAAAGTGCGTCAAATGTCACGCGGATGACGGCGGGGGGCAGACGCCTGCGGCCACCAAGATGAAGGTGCCGGACTTGCGGTCGAAGCGGGTGCAGCAGATGAGCGACGAGGATCTCTACGCCGCCACCGCTCAGGGAAAGGGCCACGAGTCCTACCCCCATGCTTTCTTGCACAAAGGCCTGACGGAACAGCAGATTCGTGATCTGGTCAAGTACATTCGAGCCTTCAGTAACAATCCGAAGTAAGTCGTCGATGACATTGAGTCCGGCCCACAATGCCGCCATCTCCACAACCTTAGGCTCGGCCCTCACGGAGATCCGTCCGGTCACTATTTGCTCGCCAGGAAGTCAAAAACCACATGGGCGTTGTCGCTGCGCAATCCTACCGGACCATCGAATTGGAGAGCAACCGGGCCCAGGTCTCCCTCCCAGACCGTGATGTTGTCTGCCTTCACCGTGAGGTACGAACTCTTCATGGAGGCGCTAAGAGCGTGGGGTTGATCCGGGTGAACGGGCTGTGGGAGTGCGGAAACGCGCGGTTTAATGTTGTTAATGTAACCGTTGTCGAGGCAGTCTTCATGCGTCCGCTGGCCTGGATTCCGCTTCACGGAAACCGCGATTTTCTGGTCAGGAGAAAAATGCCACATGATGTAGACGATGTTGCAAGTATCCTGGGCGCGCAGCTTGATGCCAAATTGGCTGCGGACCTCTCCGTTGCCCAGACGGGAGACCTCCTTGGTGGGTCCGAGATAGGTGAACTTCACGGTGACATTCTGCTGGGTGGCAAACTTTAGAGTAGCGCGCATTTCCTTGGTGGAAACCATCAAACGCTCGCCCGCAGCTTTTTCAATTTTTCCATCGGGCACATCAAAATCGCTAGGTTGTAGTTGCGCCTTGGCGGTTGGTCCAACCAGCGCAACCGAGCACAGCAACAGGACAAGTCGCATCGCTTTCCGTCTTTGAAGAGTTTTCACTTGCTGCCTCCTTCTAGCTTGGCGATCCACGTACGGCTCTTTACCCCACGCCATCTTCGTCCACAGATTTATTTTGCACCGCTCGCCGAGAAACGGCTGGTTTAAGGGATTTCGATAGACATTCAGCTACCCAGCTTCCAGAACTCTCCCACCAAGCCGATTCTGGCGAAAGCGGCTTCTGCCTCCGCTACCGTTTTCGGACGCCAGGCCGGACTCAAGCGGTCAGCGTACCATTCCTTGGCCAGACGCCATCCCTGGCTTAACGTCAAGGTCCCGCCGCGAGGACGATTCCATTGTGCGCACCAGCGATCGACGTGCAGTTCCGACCGGAACAGGAGCATGGTCTTTCAGGTGAAAACGATGTCGTCGTACCAGTGACGCGCGAGCACGGCAATGTGGATGATTCCCTTCGGTCCGAGCACCCGGCCTTGTTCCACGCGGAGGACCATCTCGTAATTGCAGCAGCCGCAGGAGGCGTCAATGCGCGCGTTCTGGTGCAGCATGGCCGGAATTCCCAGGGCATCCCAGATGCAGTTGCCGTGCCAGGCCCGCTTGCCGGATCGCACCGGAAAGGCTGTGGGCACGGCAGAGAATGGAGCGGCTCGCCAGAGTTCTCCGGTCTCCTGCAGGACGAAAGCGTGGGTTTGCGCCAACCGCTCCAGCGCGGCCCTGACTTTGCGCATCGGGGAAGAAAGCGCTGCTGCCATCTCCGCCACCGCAGGCGCTCGACCCTCCCGGATGAAGTGTCGATAGATAGATTGGCGCAGGCGAGCGTCGTAGGCTTCCGGGCTTTGGCGTGAGACGATCATGGGGTTTGCTTAGACTAACAGAGTGCCCCTCGATGAGAGCGTAGGCTTTGTCAAGGGGCACGCTCACCCAGCTTTCAACAATACGGGCTACTCAGGTGGTGTAAGCTAGCAGGGCTAGAAAGGGGTGTTCCGATGTTCGAGTTAGTATCCTCCAGGCTGAAATGCGTAGGTTTGTCGATCGCTTGCATCGTTGTAGCCGTATCTGTTCTGCAGTCGTCTCTTCTCGCCCAAGCGCACCAGGGATTGATCGCTAGCGCGCAAGCACCGTCTAGTTCCAGCACGACCGAGGCGGTGCCCTCCGAACAGGTTTGCCACACCCGAGTGAACGACACGCCAGAAAAACTTCTGGAGTGCATTCAACCGTCGTCGCTCTGGAATCATCTCGCCCACTTTCAGAAGATCGCCAACGAACATAAGGGATCGGATGGTCACGGCAACCGCGATACCGGCACTGCTGGTTACAAAGCGTCGGTGGACTACGTTGCCGCGCTGATGCGGCAAGCAGGCTATCACGTGACCATCCAGCAATATCAATACAACGCTTCCGAGGTCGCTGGAGTGCCGCAGTTCGGTGCGCCCGACCAGAGTTATGCTCTCACTCGCGACTGGCTTGTCGCTCAGCGTTCCGGCGGTGGCACACTCACAGCATCGATAGAGCCGGCCGGCGGCTCAGGCGAGGGCTGTTTCCTCGGTGATCTTGCAAGATTCGTGCCTGGACATATTGCTCTGCTTGAGCGCGGGACATGCGCCTACGATGCGCAGGTGGCGAACGCTGAAAAGGCAGGGGCAGCAGCCGTCATTCTCTATGGGCCTGGCAACGCTAGTCCGTTCCCAGCGCGGCTCACCCGTCCGGCGACGATTCCGGTCGTTAGTGTTTCTTACGCGGTGGGCTCGGAGTTGCTTCGCCGATACACCACCGTCAACCCGCCGACCGTGCATCTCGACATTCGCATGCGGCCCAGGTCGGGCGTGGACTACAACGTTATCGCCGAGTCGCCTTTCGGAGATAAAAACCACGTCGTTGTGGTGGATGCGCATCTTGACTCTATCTATGGCGCGGGCATGCTGGATAACGCATCCGGATCGACAACCATTCTTGAGATTGCCTTGAACATGGCTAAAACTTCGACCCGCAATCAACTTCGCTACATCTGGTTCGGTGGCGAGGAAATCGGGTTGTTCGGCTCCGCCTATTACACCACGAACTTGAGCAGCGCGGAACGAAAGCGAATCGCCTTCGACATTGATATGGACGTCACCGCCACCCTGAACTTCGATATGTGGATTGCCGATCCCGCGTTTGCATACAATGTCAGCCAGTTCCCCAAAAATGTGGTCCCCCAGTCAAAAGTCGGCAATCAATTTTTCAAGGACTTTTTCAACTCCATCGGAGTTGTGTCGCAATCCGCCAGCTTTGGGAATAGCGGAACCGACTCGAACTCGTTCGCCCTGATCGGCATCCCGGACAGCGGCATTCTGACCCGGCAGGATTGCTGCAAGGAGCAATCGGAAGTCGCGATATGGGGTGGGTTCCTCGGAAATTACGAGGGCACAGTACCAGGTAACGATGGTGGATGCGTCGACTATCCTAACCGTTGGTGTGACAATCTTTCGAACAACGATCCGTTTGTCTTTGGACTCGCATCGAAGGCTTCCGCGTACGTGACGCTCAAGTTGGCCAACCATGTGTTTAAGGCAGCCCAGCCATAAGAGGCTGGAGCGAATGCTAGGTGCGGGTGGCGGGTGCCCCGCTCCTTGCGTTTTTTTTGCAAGGGGCGGGTGCCGACGCCCAAGATCCCTCACCTGGTTCGCGATGACAATCGCGGGTGGCCCATTCTAGTCGCGTTCTTTGCGACTAGCGTGGGACCCTTGACCCGCCACCCGCCACAAATGCAGACCCTCACTTGGTTCGGCATGACAATCGTTTAGAGGTACCGTTGGCTAGGAAAGAGCGATTGTGGCGCATTCTTGATTCTTGCCTCCTCACTCTGGGTGGGGGAACGTAGTCTTCGATGATGCCGTAGAGGTCGACGCAGCCGCGCTTCAGCAGTGGCGCAGGGGCGCGGTCGTGCAGCAGATACCAGGCTTCTCGGTAGTGCTCCCACTGGTTTTGTTTGTCGCCGGGGCAGACGCAGATGGACTGTTTGCGCAAGGCGACCGCCGCCGGGATGATGTACCAGACATCTTTAGGAATGCAGTAGACGGCGAGGTAATCGAAGTCGGATTGCTGGTAGCGGTGGTTGGGGCCGCTGACGTGGACCAGGCTGGCGACGAAGTTGCCGGGCTTCAGGTTGCTAGCTTGGAAGAAAGTGGATTTCACCTGGACGCTAACGAACCGTCCGCCGAGATCGATAACTACGTCGTATTGGGCGGTGTCGCCTAACGGCTTGTTTAATTGGAAGCCGAGTTCGGCGGCTTTGGCCATGAAACGAAGCTCGGCCCAGTGGCCTCGCTTTTTGTCGTTGCGGATATCCATGCCGGAAGTTTTCACGCTGTCCCCTGAGTCGCTAAATATGTGTCGCTAAATAGAAAAGGCGCGGCGGTGAGGCCACGCCTTACTTGATCTTCACTTATAGCATAGCATTTTTGATGTTGCATTTCCACCAGTCTTTGGAGACTTATATTTGGAATGGTTTCACCGGGCTGGCCCAACTTAAACTTCTAAACTACTCTTCAGGGTGCCCCGCTCAAGCTTCTTCGCTTGGGCGGGGTTTTGGCTCAATTTGATTGTCATCCCGAGCAAGCGTTCTTTGCGACGCAATAATCGCGCGTCTGGCTCGCTTCCCTATTGCCGTCCACCGGATACGCATCAGGAGTGAAACATCCGCTCGATGCGCGCATCCATTCATCCCGAGCGGAAACTTGTCATCCCGAGGAAACTTGCCATCCCGAGCGTAGTCGAGGGACCTTGTGTTTACTGAACTCGCTGGGCGAACTTGCCCAACCCTAACAGCCCCTATTCCCAACACGGAACTCTGGCGCATTCATGTTCACTCGTCACAATCGTTTATCCGCCCGGTCCCGTAGGATCATTTCGCAGGCAGCGTTTGGAGGGTGTTTCCAGTGGGTACTGGACGCCGCCTGCGAAGCGGTCGAGTGGCTTTCAGCCACTAGGGTTCGAGTCCCTCGCCCTCCGTGCGCTCGGCCAAGTCAATTTCCTTGCTATCAAGCCTCGTCAGAGTTATTCTTATATTGCTTCGCAGGCGGCGCTTCAGTGCCGATTCATGGCCCCGGATGAGTCCGGGGCTTTTGCTTTGCCTTCCAGAGCGCGGAACCTGAAGGGTAGTTTAGAGTTTTAGGTCGGGCCGGCCCCCACCGGATACGCATCAGGAGTTAAGCATCCGCTCGATGCGCGCATCCATCTCTTCCTCTTCGATGAATTCCTCCCGGTCGGCCTGCGCGATGCCTTCCCGCAATAACTCTGTCATCCCGACCGGAGCGAAGCGGAGTGGAGGGACCTTGTGTTTTCGCAGTGGCGCGAAAATGAGCGTCCCGTTCAAGCAGGCGCAAGGCCGCATCCTTCACCAGCCGCTCGGTATCCGTGCCGGCATGACTGGCGACTTGGGATAACTGCGCTTCCTGCTCGGGGGTGAAATGGACTTCGATGCCTGTGAGAGTAGGAGGGCGAGTCTATGCAGTCAACGGTCCGGTGGCCCAGAGCCTGCCCTGAGCGAAGCCGAAGGGTTCAGCACCGTTTTTTGGGCGGTAGCCTGGGGTCGCGTCGGTGTGTGTTGACCCAAGTTAGCCTCAAAACCCGACGCGAACCTGGGGCACCGGGCCAGCCCCCCGCGCTCACCTTAATCCTCCAGGGCCTATCGACCTCACAGATGGTTGTGATACTCCGCACGTCCGCCATTGCTACCAAAACCGCTCGGGAGTATACGTGGTGTCAAAGCACATCCTTATAGTAGGAGGACATGCGACCATGAATTTTAATTGGAATTGGAAGCATACGTACGCCGTTGTGCTAGTTCTGTTGATCGTCCTATGCGGGTCCTGTCTTGCCTTAGGCGTCCTCAGCCCTTTTTCTTCGTCTGCCAGAGCGAGCGCCATTTGGGGAGGCCTTACGTTAACGCTAGGCTTGATTTTCATGCTCGGTGCGGCAGATTCGGAAATGAGGTTTCTTGTCTTTTTCGGAACAGGTGCATTCGGAGCGGGGATGGGTTACCTAGTGGGAGCGTGGTTGACTCCTAATGCCGAATCCAATCCGTTAGACCAAGTCCGCAACATCGCTGCCGGAGTCTTGTCAGGAGTCGCGGGCACGAAGCTTCTCAGCCTCTGGGATGACCTGGTTGATAATCCGAAAGAAGGCGGTAAGCCGCCCATTATGACGGCCGCCTATTTTGTGCCCATAGTCCTATGGTTGGTTGGATTCACAGTATCGCTTTCGGCCTTTTACACCGTGCGCGCCGGGGAATCAGGAGATGTCAGGATCACCTATTCACCCCAAAAGGAGGTTCCAGTAATCGAGCCGAAACACCTGGGGATCTGGCCTGATTCCGTGATCCAGTTCTCCGCGGCCGCGAATTCGTCCGAGGACATTACTGTGAGTTGGGATTTCCGTTTCGAGACACCATGCTGGCTTCCGAGCACGAATACCAACTTTGACAAGGCTAAGTTCGAAAAGCAGATCATAAGTGCTTTCGACCCTAACACCGGCAAGCTGAGCGCACCATCACAAACAGTGCTCGAAGCGTGGAACAAGAGTTGCCCTGACTCCAAGAATTTGGCCCTGACGGCGACCAGCAACCAAAATCGGGCGAGATCTTCTCAGTACCTAATTACATTCTGTCTCACAAAGGAGGATTGCCCTGCGAAGTCTCCTGGCGGGAAAGCGACCGCCGGTCCTAGCCCGACGGGCGCTCCTACATCAACCGGTTCGGCGCCTACTCCGGCTGAGTCCGGCTCCCCATCGTCAGGTACTAGCGCTAGTCCAACGGCCAAGAAAGAGCAACGCGCCAAGTCAACGAAAAACGGAAAAAATTAAACTACCGAGGGCCCGGGGGCTGGCGGGTGGCCCATTCTAGTCGCGTTCTTTGCGACTAGAGTGGGGCCCTTGGCCGGATACGCATCAGAAGCTAACCATCCGCTCGATGCGCGCATCCATCTCTTCCTCTTCGATGAATTCCTTCCGGTCGGCCTGCGCGATGCTTTCCCGCAATAACTCTGTCATCCCAACCAAAGCGAAGCAATAACTTTGTCATCCCGACCGGAGCGAAGCAATAACTCTGTCATCCCGACCGGAGCGAAGCGAAGTGGAGGGACCTTGTGTTTTCCAGCGGCACGAAAACCAGCGTCCTGTTCCAGCAGGCGCAAGGCGGCATCCTTCACCAGCCGCTCGGTATCCATACCGGCATGACTGGCGATTCAGGATACCTGCGCTTCCTGCTCGGGAGTGAAATGGACTTCCATGCCTGTCAGTGCAGGAGGGCGAGTCTATGCTGTCAACGGTCCAGTGGCCCAGAGCCTGCCCTGAGCGAAGCCGAAGGGTTCCGGCCTGGTTTTTTAGGCGGTAACTTGGGAGTCTCGTCGGTGTGTGTTGACCCAGGTCAGCGTCGAAACCGACGCGAACCTGGGGCACTATGCTACTTTCTTGTCCACGGGGACTTCACTTCGGACATGCTGTGTCGCCCTTGATTCTGAACTTCGGCAGCTTTTCGTAAGCAGCCCAATCCGAGTCTTTCTTCAACAGTTCGACCGGGAAATCTTTGTTGACTATCTCGCAGGCGATCCGGCCTTTCATATTGTAGTAGGCAACTTGTACCATCAGTGCATTCGTCCATCCACCATTGACCCGTTTGATGCGGTATAGCTCGTCGAACACACCGTTCCGGGCATGAAGGAAGACGTTGAAACGTTTGTAGTCGGTGTTCGCAGGGACAGATAGAGTCCCCACCTTCCTGCCCGTGCCTCGATAGAGGATTGGCATCGTATCGAGTATGGTTTCGCCGCTTGGATCAAAGACGGGATGGTCTAAATCGCTGATTCTACCCACTACGTCAAGCAAGTGATGAGTACCGTCTTGAATGATGTATATGTCGAAGCCCGCGGCGACGGGCGTCATTTCAATGAATGCAAAACTGTCTCCGCCATTGGCGATCTTGATGGTTTCACCCACACCGCCGAGGATGGAGTCACTGCGTTTCATCGTCGCGTCAAACTCTGATCGGCTGTTGTCTATTTCGTTTTTGATCCCGTCCGCAATATGTTGGAAGTTTGTGAGCAGTTCAGCTCTGGCTGCGGCTTGCTCCGCTTCATGATCTTTGCGATCTATGTGGATCGACAACAGTTCGAGACCCATGAGAGCAAACATGATGGCCGTCCATCCTGCTTTCTCCCACTTGCCCATCTTCGCTAAATCTCTGACGAGCGGAACAACGATCCCCAAGAAACCGAGGATACCGATAAACACACCGACTGGAGGATGCCAGTGCAGCAGAACTTCGGCCATGCGTAGAGCCTACGCCCGTGACAGCGAAGAAATCCAGTATTAGGCAAGGGGGCTGGCCCAACCCAAACCTCCAAACTACTCTTCAGGGTGCCCCGCTCAAGCTTCGCTTGGGCGGGGTTTTGTTTTGGAGCGAATGCGAACCGCAAGGCAGAGTGCCGGTCGAACTCGGAAGGCGAAGTTCGGCCGACGTCGATAGCCGGGTGCCCCGCTCCTTGCGGTTTTTGCAAGGGGCGGGAGCGGTTGACCGTCACATCTTTCCGGACGAACGGGGTTTAACCTCCCTTCATGCCCAAGGGTCTGAGGCGTTACTACGGCAGCGGAGATCTGCACTTCATCACCTGCAGTTGTTATCAAAGAAAGCCTTGGCTCGACACCGGTGAGCGGCGTGATCTGTTTCTGAACATTCTTGAGGAAGTGCGCAAAGAGCATCGTTTTGTCGTGTTGGGATATGTCGTCATGCCGGAGCACTTTCACTTGCTTATGAGCGAGCCTCAGGTGGGGACACCGTCGACTGCGATGCAGAGTGTTAAGCAGCGGTTCGCTCAGAGAGTTGTGCCGAGGCGCAGGCAGCGCCGTCCAGCGGGCACCCGCCCCTTGCACAAGACGCAAGGAGCGGGGCACCCAACGCCAATGCCCATCTGGCAACCGCGCTTCTACGATTTCAATGTCTGGACTGAGGATAAGCGGATCGAGAAGTTGCGCTACGTGCACCGGAATCCGGTAACGCGGGGATTGGTCGACGAACCGGAGCAGTGGCGCTGGAGCAGCTTTCGAAGCTATGCCTTCGGCGAGGTTGGTCTAGTGCGGATCAATGATTGTGACGTTCTACAAATGAGGATGAGGGATTCGGCCTGACGCACGCACCCGCCCCTTGCCAAAACGCAAGGAGCGGGGCACCCTGCCAACTCCCGTGGTATCTTGAGTTTATGACGGTCCTATCACGAGAGGAGATCCGAGCGGAGCTAGCCGCGAAGATGACGCCGGAAGGGAAACTCCCAGCCAAAGGGCTGACCAGCAAACAACTGGCATCTTGGGGAGTTCCGTGGCCTCCGCCGAAGGGCTGGCTCAGGAGGTTGACGGCCGACTGTGGACTTCGCCCTCTGCGGGTCAGTCATGACTGTGCTCCGAATATCGCTGACGAGGTTCCTGCTCTTTTCAATGGGGCCGGTCAGATCCATGCGGTTCCCAACAAGTTGGTCGGCGCCAAAACCGTATCTGTCTACACGGATGGTGCCTGCGTTGGTAATCCTGGTCCGGGTGGCTGGGCGGCAGTGCTGATCTATGGTGAGCATCGTCGCGAGATCGAGGGCACGGACGCCGCCACGACCAACAACCGGATGGAGCTTATGGCTGCGATCTCCGCATTGGAAAGCCTGAAGGAAGCATGCAACGTAGAGCTGCACTCAGACAGCAGATATGTGATAGACGGAATCACCAAGTGGATCCATGAATGGAAGCGGCGCAATTGGACGCGCAAGGGCTGGAAAGCCAACGGTGAGAATAAGACGTGCTCCGTGATCAATGCGGACCTCTGGCAGCGCCTCGACGTAGCCCGCGCACGTCATGATGTCGAGTGGATTTGGGTTAAAGGTCACGCGGGCACAAGCGAGAATGAACGTTGCGATATTCTCGCCGAAGCCGCCGCCCGGAGAGCATCGTCCTCAGTGCGTTAAACGCCGGGTGCCCCGCTCCTTGCGCTTTTTGCAAGGGGCGGGAGCGGTTGACCGTCACATCTTTCCGGACGAACCGGGTTTAACCTCTTTATGCCCAAGGGTCTGAGGCGTTACTACGGCAGCGGAGATCTGCACTTCATCACCTGCAGTTGCTGTCAGAGAAAGCCTTGGCTCCATACCGACGAGCGGCGTGATTTGTTCTTGAACATTCTCGAAGAAGTGCGCAAGGAGCACCGCTTTGTTGTGCTGGGATACGTCGTCATGCCGGAGCACTTTCACTTGCTCATGAGCGAGCCGCAGGTGGGAACACCGTCGACGGCGATGCAAAGCGTGAAACAGCGGTTTGCGCAGAGAGTGGTACCTAGACGCAGGCAGCGCCGTCCAGCAGGCACCCGCTCCTTGCCAAAAAACAGCAAGGAGCGGGCCACCCGGCGAGATTCTCGCCCTTTTTCTTGAGATATCCGCCGAAGTACGCGCCGGCCCCAGCCGAAAGAAACGGTACAAGCGCAAGCGCCCAAGTAAAATCCATGCTGCGCACCATTCTAACCTGATTTGTCCGCATGGCTCTTATCCGTGGACATCTTGGGCGTGGTGTCGGGCCGGTGTATCTGGACCCGGGTTAGCATCAAGAACCGGTGCGAACCTGCGGTGTCCGGCGGGATATGATTGCTGACGAGCGCTAGGAGGACGATGATGACGGATTTCATTGAAACTAGGATCGCTTGGTTCAAGGATCAATCTCGGGAGTTTGGCTGCCGCCGCCGCGCACTTCTCGAAGCAATCAGAGAACAAGAGGGCATAGTTGGAACGTATGCGGTAATAGTTAATCCAAATCCTCGAGACGAGGGGTTCGCTAGAGAATGCCTTGCTGCCCTCAAGCATGTTGAGCAGGAGCTGAAGGAGGAGGCGACCCAGTGTGGGTTTGACCTCAGCGAAGACGAGGAAACCTACTGGGACATGTATCATGCGATCACTCAGGAAATGGCCGGGCGAGTGCCCCAAGCAGTGGACCTTCCTTTACTCTACCTTGGGTTTAAGCACAAGTATTTCGGGGATTCAGTGCCGGAGCTGTCTGAAAACTTTACTTGCCGGTTCATCAAACTCCCTTTTGACGCATCGGGACTCTGCTACTTGGAGAAGGACGCCGCTAGACTCGGGGTAAAGATGGGGATACGGATCAATGAAAAATTCCAAGAGTTTCCAGCGGAGGCGAAGGTCGCGCTGCTTCATGAGATGATCCACGCAACCGGCATCAGAAAACATGACGATGAATTCAAGCGCGTGTTGATCGAGCTCTTCGGAAAATGCGCTTATGTAGATCCGCTTATATTGTGATCTGGCAGAGCCGCCCAGGCCTCAAGAAATCCACCTAGCCACGCTCGTCCGTTTCTGGCATAATTACTCGTGCACCCATCCTGCACAAAATTTCAAAGACAATTTAAGGTGAGGAAGCGATGTCGGCAAAGTACATCTTTGTGACCGGGGGAGTGGTGTCTTCGCTCGGGAAAGGGCTGGCGGCGGCCTCGATTGGCTGCCTGCTGGAGAGCCGTGGGCTGAAAGTCAACCTGATGAAGTTCGATCCTTACCTCAACGTGGACCCAGGCACAATGTCGCCCTTCCAGCACGGCGAGGTTTTTGTTACCGACGACGGCGCCGAAACCGATCTCGACCTCGGCCACTACGAACGCTTCACCCACGCCAAACTTTCTCGCGATAACAATTGGACTACCGGACGCATTTACGAGCAGATCATTGCCAAGGAACGGCGCGGCGATTATCTCGGCAAAACCGTGCAGGTTATTCCCCACGTGACCAATGAAATTAAGGCGGCGATGAAGAAGGTCGCGCAGGATGTGGATATCGCGATCGTCGAGATTGGCGGCACGGTGGGCGACATCGAGTCGCTGCCCTTCATGGAAGCCATCCGCCAGATGCGTCAGGAACTGGGCCGCGAGCGGACTTTGTTTATGCACGTCACGCTAGTGCCGTTCATCGCAGCTGCCCAGGAGCTTAAGACCAAGCCGACGCAGCACTCGGTGAAAGAGCTGTTGAGCATTGGAATTCAGCCCGACATCCTACTCTGCCGCACCGACCGATTTCTCTCCAAGGAAATCAAGTCGAAGATTGCGCTGTTCTGCAACGTGGAGGAAGAGGCCGTCATCACCGCCAAGGATGTTGCCTCCATCTACGAAGTGCCGGTGGTGTTTTCGCACGAAGGTGTGGACACGCTGGTGCTGCGGTATTTGCACATCGAAGCCAAAGAACGAGATTTGAAAAATTGGGAAGAGCTTGTCCACCGCGTCTACAACCCGAAGGCCGAAGTCACAATCGGCATCGTCGGCAAATATGTCGAATACGAGGATAGTTACAAGTCGCTGAAAGAGGCGCTGGTGCATGGGGCGCTGGCTCACAATTTGAAACTGAATTTGAATTGGATTGAGGCGGAGGGGCTCGAAGCCGGGGATCAAGCCAGCGAAGAGCAGCTTGCGGAATATGACGGGATTCTGGTGCCCGGAGGCTTTGGCAAACGCGGCATCGAGGGCATGCTGGTTGCGATTCGCTATGCGCGGGAACAGAAGGTTCCTTACTTCGGAATTTGTTTGGGGATGCAGACGGCGTGCATCGAGTTCGCGCGCAACGTGTGCGGCCTGGCAGATGCGAATTCGAGCGAGTTCGATCCGGCGACTCCACATCGGGTGATTTACAAGTTGCGCGAACTGCGCGGGGTGGAGGAACTTGGTGGCACTATGCGGCTGGGGGCATGGACCTGCAAGATTGAGCCTGGAACTTTGGCGCACAAAATCTACGGCCAGCTTGAGATCAGCGAGCGCCACCGGCATCGTTACGAATTCAACCGCGAGTATGAGGAGACGCTGACAGCCGGAGGACTGCGAATTTCCGGCTCGACGCCGGATGGAACTTATGTGGAGATCATTGAGCTTCCCGACCATCCCCATTTCATCGGCTGCCAGTTCCACCCTGAATTCAAGTCGAAGCCGCTGGAGCCGCATCCTTTGTTCAAGACTTTCGTGGGGGCGGCTTATGAGCATGGATTGAAGCGGCGAGCCGAGAAAGTGGCCGCCGAGGTGGAATTGTTCCATCGGCCACAAAAGGTGGGAAGCCGCTAAGACAAGCCACTAACCACTAAGGACACGAAGGTACACAAAGGAAAACCTTTGTGATCCGTCGCTTCTCCTGAGCCTATGAGCATTTCTTTCCAAGTCGAGGGCGTCCGCATCGGTTCCGGCAATTTGTTCCTCATTGCGGGGCCCTGCGTCATCGAGAGCGAGAAGCACGCCTTGTTCATGGCGGAAGTTATCAAGGGCGTCACCCGAGCACTCAACCTTCCGTTCATCTATAAGGCTTCCTACGATAAGGCGAACCGTACTTCGATGCGCAGCTTTCGCGGGCCGGGGCTGGTCGAAGGCCTGCGTATTCTCAAGAAGGTCAAAGATGAAGTGCACGTCCCGGTGTTGACCGACGTGCACGAAACGGCGGACGTCGCCAAAGTCGCGGAAGTCGCGGACGTGCTGCAGATTCCAGCGTTCCTCTGCCGCCAGACAGATTTGATCATCGCTGCGGCCATGAGCGAGCGGGCAGTGAATATTAAGAAAGGCCAATTCGTCTCGCCCTGGGACATGAAGTATGCGGTGGAGAAATGCCGCACCGCGGGCAACGATCGGATATTTCTCACCGAACGTGGATCCAGCTTCGGCTATAACAATCTGGTTGTGGACATGCGATCGCTTGCCATCATGCGCAAGTTCGCGCCCGTGGTTTTTGACGCGACTCATTCGGTGCAGTTGCCCTCTGCCTCTCATGGAGATGAAAATGGGGCGGCATCCAGCGGCGGGCAACCCGAATTCATTCCCGTACTGGCGCGCGCAGCCGTAGGGGCGGGAGTGGATGGCGTGTTCCTGGAAGTCCACGACAATCCCAAAGAAGCCAAGTCCGACGGTGCAAACGCGCTGGAGTCCACAAAGTTGCGTGGGGTGCTCAAGGAATTGCTGGCGGTGCATGGGGCACTTCAGACCGCCGGTTCCATTCCCTAGTTTGATGGAATCAAGTCCCACAGGGACGAACCAGTTTAGCCACGGAAGCGCTGGGTACGATTCGCCGCGTGACCAATGCAGAGTTGATCATAGGCCGCCCCTGAATCTGCTACCATTTTCGCCACCGCTAACTTTCGCATGCTGATCTTCGCCACTATTGCCGGCATCGTGGTTATCCTCGCCGTCCTGTTGGACGCGTTTGAAACCGTGGTCTTGCCACGGCGGGTGCGGCGGAAATTTCGTATTACGGTATGGTTCTATCGCAACACCTGGATTCCGTGGCGCAAGATTACGAGTCTCATCAAGTCCCCGGGCCGCCGCGAAAATTTTCTTGGCTACTTCGGGCCGCTGTCGCTACTTTTCTTACTCGCTCTTTGGGCCTGCGGTTTGATCTTTGGTTTTGCATTGTTGCAGTACGGCGCGGGGGAACACGTCCAGTTAAGCAACGAGCCCGTCACGTTCGGCCGGGTGATTTACCTGAGTGGCTCGACTTTCTTCACCCTGGGCTATGGCGACATTATTCCGACGTCGACCTTTGCCCGTGCGCTGGCGGTGCTGGAAGCCGGCATGGGCTTTGGTTTTCTGGGCACCGTCATCGGATATTTGCCGACAATTTATTCGTCGTTTTCCCGGCGCGAGATTGAGATCTCTTTGTTGGACGCGCGCGCAGGTTCGCCGCCAACCGCCGCGGAATTCTTGGTGCGATTCGGGCAATGCCCGCAGCTGGATGAAATCTTTCGCGACTGGGAACGCTGGTCGGCCGAACTGCTGGAGAGCCATATTTCCTATCCGCCGCTCAGCTTCTTTCGTTCCCAGCACAATAATCAATCGTGGCTGGGCGCGCTTACCATGATGCTCGATGCCAGCGCTCTGGTGGCGGCAGGCATCGAGGGCATCCGGGACGAGCAAGCGAAGCTGACGTTTGCCGTGGCCCGGCACGCGATGGTGGACTTGGCGCAGTTGGTAAATGCGCAATATGACCCTCTTGCCCCGGGCCGGCTTGGCGTGGAACAACTGAACAAACTTGAGCAAGCAATACAGGAGCACGGTTTGCGCTTTCGGGATGCGGCAAAGGCTGAGGAGACACTGGCGCACTTGCTGTCGCTTTACGAACCGTACGCCGTTGTCATGGCGCGCAATTTGTTCATCACCCTGCCTCCGTGGATTCATGCCGAAAAGGGAAAAGACAATTGGGAGGCAGGGCCGTGGGACCGGGCCATCCAAGCCCGGAGCCTCGCCGGCTTGGGCCGTAAGGCAGAGCGCCGTCAACGTGCGGACGATCATTTCTGAAGTGAGTGGCGTGCTAACATCCTCTTTCCTCCATGAAACATGTGGGCGAAAACGTGGTGCGTATTGAGGCGGAGGCGTTGCGCGTGCTGGCCGATCGCATTGCTGGGCCCATGGCGGACGCGTTCGATCGCGCGGTGGACTTGATTTACCGCTGCACCGGGCGAGTCGTGGTCACAGGTATGGGCAAGAGTGGCATCATCGCGCGCAAGATCGCAGCCACGCTGAATTCGACTGGGACGCCCGCGCTATTCATGCATCCAGTAGAAGCTGTCCATGGAGACCTGGGGATGGTGGTGCGGGGCGACGCGGTGTTGGCGCTCTCGGCGAGCGGTGAGACTGAGGAAATTCTGCGTCTGCTGGCCACGCTCAAGCGTTTGCAGGTGCCGCTGATCAGCTTGACCTGCGATGAAGTTTATTCGAAAGACGCGAGCGGGGGCGCCCGCGCCACACTGGCTAAGCTTTCGACGCTGGCTGGCGCGTCCGAGGTTGCGCTCGATTGCTCGGTGACGAAAGAGGCGTGTTCCCTGGGGCTTGCCCCGACTGCTTCCACGACCAGCATGCTCGCGCTCGGGGATGCGCTCGCAATGGCACTGGCTGAGAAACGGGGCTTTAGGGAGGACGATTTCGCCAACCTGCATCCTGGAGGCAAGCTGGGCAAGCGTCTGGCCCGAGTTGAATCGCTAATGCACGCTGGGGACGCGGTGCCTCGGGTCACACCGCGCACTACGATGCCGGACGTGATCTATGAAATGTCGCGCAAGAAGCTGGGCGTGACCGCGGTGGTCGAAGGCGAAAAGCTGGTGGGCGTGATCAGCGACGGGGATTTGCGGCGGCTGCTGGAACTCAGGGGCAAAGATGCGCTTGACCTTGCGGCCGGCGAGTGCATGACCAGGAATCCGAGGACGATCACGGGTAATGAGTTCGCGGCTACTGCGTTGGCGCTGATGGAAGAAAAGAAGATCACGTCGTTGGCGGTGATAGACGGAAACGGTAAACTGGAAGGAATCGTCCATCTGCACGACCTGTGGGGCACAGAAATGATGTAGCGCCGCCGTCCCGGCGGCTGTCGCGGGGGCGTCTCGCCCGCGCCGGAGAGGGCAAGATGCCCTCCCGACAGCCGGCGGGGACGCCGGCGCTACAATAGGTCAATCCCATGTATCATTACGATCCCAATACGGCGCTGGAAGAACTGACGGAAGACGCAACCCTCCCCAACCCGGTCCACGTGCGCGACATGATTCTGCGCAAGCGGCTGTCAGCGGATAAATCGCTGGAGATGAATCGGCTGTTCGTCGAGTATCAGAAGTTTTTCGGCGAGACCCAGAAGTTGGGAAAAGAGATTCTGAAGCAGTTGGTAGGGTAGTCCCTACTTCGGAGATCCATCGGGAGTATCTGAAGACGGCCGCGCAGGGTTTTCGTGACGCTCGGCGGCCTCATCCCAACCCTCGCGAATCCGACGGACGTACTCATCCGCGTGCTCGTCGGCCCAGAGGTCCTTGCCGTCTCCGTACAATTGCAACAGCGGATCGTCATCTATCAGGTTCATATTCATTGCCCGAAGGTACTACCGTTTAGAGCGGGGAGGGCGACCTGGCCTCTGCTGCCCGTCTATGCCATAGCGCGATCCCACATCACTTCCGGCCTTTGGCGGACCAGTCGTCAGCTAGCTTCCCTAGCACCCGGCCTGTGGTTATCCCCGCTGTTCGTGGGGTGTTTGGGGTCTGGGCAAGAGTGTGGTCAAAGTGCGGGCCTCCCTTGCCCTGAGAAATTCTAGCATCCCCAGTGTCCGCTAGCGGCAGCTTGTCGAAGGGGGATATGATAGGCGACCGGGGAAGGCTGGCGTCATGACAGTTAGTCAACAAGTGGGATTGATTAGGAGCGATATAAATGCCTGGAATGAATGGAGGAAGGTCCACCCGGAAATATTGCCTAACTTCTGGGATGCGAACCTCAGCGACTCACGGTTACAAGGCGCCGACCTCAGCTACGCGTGCCTTCGCGGCGCTGACCTCAGCCGCACCAGCCTCAGCGGAGCAGACTTTACCGGCGCGTCCATTGGCTATACTTCTTTCGGAGACACCGACCTAAGCGACGTGAAGGGCCTCGAGACCGTGCAGCATAAGGGGCCGTCGACGATAGGCATTAACACCATCTACAAATCCAAAGGCAAAATTTCGCCGGAATTCTTACGTAGGGCAGGCGTTCCCGAAAACTTCATTGAATACATGGGGTCCCTCACTGGGAAGGCCCTCGAGTTCTATTCCTGCTTTATCAGCTATTCGACAAAGGATCAGGCATTCGCCGACCGCCTGTATGCGGATTTGCAAAACAAAGGCGTCCGCTGCTGGTTCGCGCCGCACGATATACAGGCCGGCAAGAAGATACATGAGCAGATCGACGAAGCGATACGAAAGTATGAGAGGCTGCTCCTGATCCTGTCGCCCGACAGCATGAACAGCGAGTGGGTGAAGACGGAAATCAGGAAAGCTCGCAAGCGGGAGCGCACAGAGAAGAAGCGCGTGCTGTTTCCCGTCCGCCTGGTTTCCTTTGAGGCGATTCGGGACTGGGAGCTTTTCGACGCCGACGAAGGGAAGGATTTGGCGGTTGAGATTCGCGAATACTACATCCCCGATTTCAGCGACTGGAAGAACCACGACCCGTATGCGGAGGGGCTTAAAAACTTGCTCCGCGATTTGAAAGCAGAACAGCACAAGGCAGCGTAGGGCGTGCGGCCAACTCCTGCCGAGCTTTGCTCGGCTGGACAGCCGAGGGCGGCTGTCCCCACGTGAGCATTGCGGCTTCCCAGTTTCCTCTCGCCCGATCATTTACAATAGCCAATTCCCTGCTGGTCAGGATTCTCAACTATGCATCGCTGGTCTGAATTGTTTATTCCTACGCTGCGCGAGGCGCCTGCGGACGCCGAAGTCGCTAGCCACAAGTTTCTGGTGCGGGCGGGTTACATTCGTCAGCTTGCTGCCGGGATTTACTCCTATCTTTTTCTGGGAAACCGGTCGTTCAACAAGATCGTGGCGATCGTGCGCCATGAGATGGACAAAATCGGGCAGGAGTTCTATTTGCCGGCGCTGCATCCGCGCGAGCTTTGGGAGGCCAGTGGGCGCTGGTCGGTTATGGGCGAGAATTTGTTTCGCTTGAAAGACCGCAAAGGTGCCGATCTTTGCCTCGGCATGACGCACGAAGAAGTCGTGACCGACATTGCCCGCAAGGAACTGCGCAGCTACAGGCAGTTGCCGCAAATCTGGTATCAGATTCAGTCCAAGTTTCGCGATGAGCCGCGGCCCAGGTCTGGGCTTTTGCGGGTGCGGCAGTTCATGATGAAGGATTCGTACTCGTTCGACATCGATGCCGCCGGGCTCGACGTTTCCTACAAGCAGCACTACGACACCTACTGCCGCATCTTTGACCGCTGCGGGCTCAAGTACATGATCGTGGAGGCGGATTCGGGCGCCATGGGCGGCAAGGAGTCGCACGAGTTTATGGTGCGGACGCCGGCGGGCGAAGACCAGATCGTAAGCTGCGAGAGTTGCAACTACGCAGCAAACATGGAGAAGGCGATCTCAAAGCTCGCGGACGTCGCGGATCTCGCGCCGGAAGGGGACGGCAAGCCGCTCGAAGTTCACACGCCGGGACAGAAGACGATTGAAGATGTGGCACGGTTTCTCGGCGTCTCTCCGAAGAACAAGATCAAGACGCTGGCTTTGATGGCGGAAGAAAAGGACGGCAAGACGGGCAAGGCTAAGCTTCGCGCTGTTGTTGTCCTCATGCGCGGCGATCACCAACTCAACGAGGCAAAGCTGGCCTCGGCCGTAGCCGGAAAGCAGACTCGCGCCATGCAAGAGGACGAGATCAAGCAAGTATTCCATTCCCCGGCAGGATTCCTCGGGCCGGTTGGCATTGCATGGGCAACGGACATAAAGGATCTGGAACGCCCTGTGTTGCTCGTCGACAAGGCCTTGGAAGGACGCAAGAATCTGATCTGCGGGGCCAACAAGGAAGACTACCACTTGAAGAACGTGACTCCGGGACACGACTTCCAGCCGACCGCTTACGCCGATCTGCGCAGTGTGACGGCGGGCGAAGCCTGTCCCACCTGCGGGGCACCGTTGCGGGTTGACACCGCCGTGGAAGTTGGCCACATCTTCAAACTAGGGTACAAGTATTCCGAGTCGATGGGCGCGAGGGTTCTGGACCGCAACGGCAAGGAAGTTACTTTAATCATGGGCTGTTACGGGATCGGAATCGAGCGTATCCTGACTGCCGCTATCGAACAATGCAACGACGAGAACGGCTTCTGGCTGCCACTGTCGATTGCTCCTTTCGAGATCGTGGTATGTCCAACCAACGTAAAGGATGACACCCTGCTGAAAACGGCCATCGACATCGCGACTCGCCTGGAAGCAGACGGGTTTGACGTGTTACTCGACGACAGGGACGAACGGCCAGGGGTGAAGTTCAAAGACGCTGACCTGGTGGGCATACCCTATCGCGTAACCGTGGGGAAGAAGGTTACCGAAGGTACTGTGGAGGTCGTTCGGCGCTCGACACGGGAAATGCAGGATGCTAGCATCGCGGCAATAACGGATTATTTCAGGGCTTTACGGCCCGCGCACTGATCGAATTTTGCGCGCGCGGCCCGAGCCGGGAGCGCAGCGATGGGTACGATCAAACTCGTTTTGGGCATCTTCGTGATTGTCGCGGGAATATATCTCGGGGCGCAACTGGTTCCTGTCTATTATTCAAACTACCAGTTCCGGGACGAAGTCAAGACGGAGGCCACACTCGAGACCTATACGGCTAAGCCTGAAGACACCATTCGCGACGCTATCTTCAAGAAAGCACAAGAACACGATATTCCGTTGACGAAAGACCAGATCAAAGTTCAGCGTCATGGCACGCAGGGCACCGGATCGCTGACCATCAGCGCGCCTTACACTGTGCACCTGGACCTGCCGGGTTATCCCTTGGACCTGCACTTCGACGCCTCCAGCGAAAACAAGAGCCCCTTCTAATGGCACCCTGAGTCGATTGGGATTTCTATGATTCTTTGACAGGTTGAGAACGTAAGAATTGTGGGCTTTTACGACGGCATCCGCGTGGGCGCGAATGCGAACGCGTAGAGCAATGTTCTAGTCAATATCATTGGCGATACTAGAGCATTTTCAGGATTGCTGTAGCCTGCACGAAACAGCAGGTCCCTCCACTCCGGACGGGATGACAGTCCGCAACGGGCTTATAGTAACGGTGAAAACGCCTTAATCCCAGCGGTTCCGACACCAGCCCGATCATCGTCGTTCACAGGCAACAGGGAGGAACGCCGGGCGAGAGCAACTCAGTGCGTCTTCCTGCGTCTAAAATCATCCGAGGAAGCTTATGCAGACTCGACACCCAGGCAACTCCGACTTGGAGGTCACTCCTATCGGTATTGGCGCGTGGGCGATGGGGGTGGCGACTGGGCTTTCTCCTGGGGACGCCAGGAAGCCGATGAATCGATTGCAGCGATGCACGCGGCGCGATGCAGTCTTTGTTTACGATGCCCGCTTTGCTCTGCAGCATCCGCCACGCTTTACGAAGACGTGCCGTTGGCCCGTTATACTTGCCAGCCGAAAGGCTATCTTGATAAAGCTGAAACTGAGTGCGCGGCCGGTCGCGGCCAGGAGTGCTGGGCAAAATGAGCAATGGAACGGCTGGATCAAAAAGCTCGTCGGAGTCGCAGATGATTGGCAGCTTTGTTGAACTGCGTCAGCGGGCACAATCGGCAGGACCGAAGCGGCTGGCGGTGGTGGTCGCGGATGACGAGGTGGCATTGATGGCGGCCGAAGGGGCTTTGCATCTTGGCATTGCTCATCCCGTGTTGATCGGCAACGAGCGCAATATCCGGGACAAGGCCGAGCAACTGAAGCTTCACGAATTACTGGCGGAGGCGATGTTCGTTGCCGCCGAGGATCCCGCTGGGACAGCGGTGCAGATGGCACGCGATGGGAGCGTGGATGTTTTGCTTAAAGGGCATCTTCGCACCGATGAATTGTTGAGCGCCGTTCTGCACAAGGAAAATGGCTTGCGCACGGGACGTCTGCTCAGCGACGTGCTGCTTTACGAAGACGTTTTGTCGGGCCGGTGCAGACTGGTTGGCGTCACCGACGGTGGTTTGAATGTTTTGCCGGATCTGGGAAAGAAGAAACAAATCCTGCAGAACGCGGTCGAAGTCATGCGCAGCATTGGACTGGCGTGTCCGAAGATGGCGATCATGAGCGCAACCGAAGTGGTTTCGACCTCGTTGCCGTCCACCATCGATGCCCAGGCGCTGGTTGATATGGGTGGCGCTGGGGAGTTCGGAAATGTGGAGGTGTTCGGTCCGGTAGCGCTCGATTGCGCGCTGTTGCGATCGGCGGCGGATGCCAAGGGAATCAAGCATGAGGCCGCGGGATATGCGGACTGCATGGTAGTACCAAACATTGAGGCCGGAAATTTGCTGGGGAAGGCGGTGAAGTATTTTGGCGGATCGCAATGTGCGCACGTGGTGGTGGGAGCGAAGGTGCCGATTCTGATTCCGTCGCGGGTGGAAAGCGCGGACGACAAAGTCAATGCAATCGCGCTTGGGGTGATCTATGCCACGCGGTAGCGGCCGTATCCTGGTGATCAATCCCGGTTCAACGTCCACGAAGTTTGCGGTTTATACGAAGGATGGCGCCGAGCTCGTGCACACCGTCCGTCATAGGGATGAAGACCTGGCGCAGTTCCGCGGGCGTCCGGTGCTGGATCAGCTGGACTATCGAGCCGAGCAGATCAAGAGCGAATTGCAAAAAGCGGGGTATGGTGCGGGCGAGTTTGATGCGGTGGTCGGGCGAGGCGGATTGCTGCCGCCGGTCGCAAGCGGCACGTACCTCGTGGAAGACGTCATGCTGGAACACCTGCGGCTGGCGCGCAGGGGAGAGCACGCGTCGAACCTGGGGGCGGTGCTGGCGCACTTGTTCGCCAAGGCGGCTGGGGCGAACGCGTACGTCGTCGACCCGGTCAGTGTGGACGAATGGCAGGAGTGCGCGCGAATTTCCGGGTCCGCCCTGATGCAGCGTTCGTGTCTGTGTCATGCGCTGAATACGAAGGCTGTGGCTAGACGTTTTGCGCGGGAACAACATCGCGAGTACAGAGAGATGCGGATGATCGTTGTGCACATGGGCAGCGGGATTTCTGTTTCGGCGCATCAAGACGGACAAATGATCGACAGCAATACCGGCGAAGAAGGCCCCTTCGGCATCGATCGGTCTGGGTCGCTTCCAGTACAACAGCTGATCAAGATTTGCTTCAGCGGTGTTTATACGCAGAACCAGCTCAACCAGTTGGTGTTTGGGGACGGCGGTCTTTCGTCTTACTTGGGCACAAAAGATTTGATCGAGGTGGAACGCCGCATTGATGCGGGTGAGGAGCAAGCTGCCGCAGTTTTTGGGGCAATGGTTTATCAGATAGCGAAAGAAGCCGGAGCCATGGCGGCAGTTCTGCGGGGGAAGGTGGATGCGGTGCTTCTCACTGGCGGAATGGCGCATTCGATGAGAATCGTGTCGCTACTGAGCGAATCTCTGGAATGGATTGCGCCCATCAAAGTCTACCCAGGGGAGGATGAACTGCAGTCGCTCGCGGAGGGGGTGTTCCGCGTGCTCTGTGGGGAAGAGGAGGCGAAGAGGTTGCAAACCGAGTCGCCGGCATCGCATGCCTAAAACGATGTGAATGAATTATTTCGCCCCGATGCGAGATAACCGCCCAGCAAGATGTGACCTAAATCACTGACAGGACGCGCTCATTGCTATCGAATCAATGAGGAATCGCTTTGTGGAGAAAGAATTTTCTCACCCACTTCGATAGGAGGTACCTCTGCCATGACGCCCGAAACTCGTGTCCCAATCGAAGCAGATCACTCCACTGATGTTGCACTTCACGATGAAATCAAGCGTCGCGCATACGAACTCTACGCGCAAAGCGGGTCGTTCGACGGGCACCATCTTGAAGACGGGCTGCAGGCCGAACTGCCTCGCGCACTGTACGCGGCAGCAGAGCTTGAAAAACATGCCGATGACGAGGCAGGGGACGTCAGGAGCGTCAGAGCAGCCCGGGTTTACCTGCGCGCTCTAAGCTCCTTTATCGGGGAGCGTAACCGGGCTTGAGCAAGAGCCACTGACATTGACAGGCCTGAGGGCTCTTATTGCAGCGAGCGCAGGCGCATGGTTCGGAGTGGTGGCATTGGCCAGTTCTTTTACTGGCGCAATGGGAAAAGGTCGGGCTGCGCAGCGGTTTCTTCGGAATCGCGAAAGTTGCTCAAACCGACGCCAACCAGCCGATAACGCTGCTGCGGACCCAGGTCCACTCGTTCTCGCAGCCTGAGGGCAATCTCCGTTAATTCTTCGCAGGAGGAGGGAGGAGACCCCGGCGTATGGCTGCGGGTCAGAATCTTGAACTGGCTGGTCTTCAGTTTAAGGACGATGGTGCGCGCGATCCGTGATTCTTTCCGCGAAGCCGACCAGAGCTTTTCTGCCAGGCGCCGGATCATGGGCTCGGTTTCTGCCAACGGCACATCGCGCTCAAAGGTATCCTCGACTGAGATCGATTGCGTCGGCCGGTCCGGGACGACTTCGCTATCGTCGATACCCTGGGCAAGTTCGTGCAGGCGCAGACCATATCGGCCGAAGCGGTGTTCGAGCGCTGGCACATCCAGCTTTCGTAAATCTGCCAGCGTCTTTATTCCCAGCTTCGCAAGTTTTTGTTCCGTCACTTTGCCGACGCCCGGCAAACGTCCAACGGGCAGTGGCAGCAGAAATGCGTCGATCTCCTCGGGTTGGATGACGAAGAGTCCATCTGGTTTGTGCCAGTCAGAGGCGAGTTTTGCCAGGAATTTGTTTGGTGCGACGCCCGCAGAGGCGGTCAGATTCAATTCCTGCCGGATTTGCTTACGGATGGCGCTTGCCACAAGAGTGGCGGTCGGCAGGCCCGTCTTATTCTCGGTGACGTCCAAATACGCTTCGTCGAGCGACAGGGGCTCGATCAGGTCGGTATGACGCTCAAAGATCTCCCGCACACTTCGCGAGACCGCCCGATAGCGCGTGAAATCCGGTGCGACGAAGATCGCATGGGGACACAAGCGTTCCGCTTGCACCGCTGGCATGGCCGAGCGCACTCCGAAACTCCTGGCCTCGTACGATGCCGCGCACACGACAGAGCGGTTGCCTGTCCAAGCGACGACCACGGGCTTGCCACGCAGTTGCGGATCATCGCGTTGCTCCACCGAAGCGTAAAACGCGTCCATGTCGACATGGATGATTTTTCGCACAATCTGCTGGCAACTACGGCGATATGGTGTAGGCAAGAACCCAGATCCCTCGCTTGGCTCGGGATGACAATCGGTAAAGGGATACAGCAACTGTGAAACTGATCTAAGCACGGTGCGCTCTTGCGCGAGCCGATATTTTCGTCTGCTTCGCGGACCAACGGCCAAGGCGGAATGTCTTCTCGTACCCCGTGGACCGGTTGGAAATCTTCACCGCCAGGTTCCCGCTGTTGTCACAGGTATAGGTTTCTTCAATCACGAAACTGTTTGTTCCGGGCGTGCGGACCACCGGTACGGACGCAAGGTCCGCCCGATCCTGCAGGATCGGATCGAATGGGAAGCGGATGTCGTCCCAATCGGTGATCTCGCCGACCGGCCGGCCGTCTCCGGCCAGCCGTGCGCACTCCAAATACCTGAAATGGCCGACATTGTGCGCGGGGTGGTACGAACGTACGCTCCGGAGCGGCAGTTGTTTGGGGCCTGGCAAAGGTGTGCCGCGGGGGAAAATAAGATCGAATGCAACGCTGCGTCCTTCGTCGCTCTCACGCCAGAGCCCGAAATTCCGCATGAACTGGTCGCGAAGAACGAAACCGGATTGCGTGTCAGCCCGGATGGCCAATCCAATTGCGGTCGCGGACCGCATGTAGGCGGAGCGGCGCACCCGCCTGCCAAACTCTTCGCGAAGGATGCGAGCCACCGGCGGCAATTCCGAGCCACCGCCGGTTACGTAGAGGGTATCGATCGGGCGCTGCGAATGCTCGGCCAGTAATCGGTCGACCACTTCGCGGGTTGATTCGACCAGGGGCCGGCATCGCTCGTAGAACACGCTCGCCGCGATGGAGACTTCGTGCCAGTTGTGGCGTACACGTTCGAGATCGATGCTCAGCTTGCGAGTGTTGGGATTGAGCGCTTCTTTTTTCTCGCGGCACTCTTCAATGAGCGTGAACCACTCGGACTGTGAAAGGCCCTCCCGTTCATCGGCAGAGACTCCGGCGGCGGCGAGCGCGAGTTCGGCCAGAATCTCGTCAAAGTCGTCACCTCCCACAGTAGGGATGCCGTCCGAGGCAACGATGGAGTGAGTGTCGTCGCCCAGTTCGATGAGCGAAGCGTCAAACGTGCCACCCCCCAAGTCATAGACCATGAGCCAGCTTTCAGAACGGCTCTTCTGGTTGGCTCGGTCCCGGTGGGCGAACTCGACCGCTGCCGCGGAGGGCTCGTTCAACAAACCCAGCACTTCAAACCCTGCGTCACGGGCCGCTTCGGTGGTCAGAAAGCGCTGATTGCTATTTGCGTTCGCCGGCACTCCTAACATCGCTTCCAAAGGGCCGGACTGGCTGTCCGATAACGTGGAATGCTGGCGCAGTTGATCGCGCAAAGCCTCCATGAGTTCCCGCATCAGTTGTCTGATCTCGAAGGACTGTCCCCCGATTTCGAACCGAGTTTCAGGTCCGGCGTCCTTCAGAAGACGCTTTAGAGACCGGGATATGGTCCAACCCGGTTGCCCTTGCGCCCGCCACGCTTCCCAGCCATAGGCGCGCATTTCTCCCCGTACCGCAATCAACGGCGGAAACCAGTCGCGCACGTGACCGTCTGGGGTCTCGAAGTTGACAAGGGGATAGTTGCCGCGATCAACGGCTGCGACTACGACGCGAGTTGTACCAAAATCTATGCCGATCTTCACGGATGAGCCGACCTGGCTTTGAGCGATATTTGAATTTTCATTCTAGAACATACCGTAGTAGAGGTGAGGTCTTGCGTAAGTAGGCCCATCGCCTCGGACCCAGTACCACGAGTACTTGCTGGCCTGAGAACGGCGTTCCAGTCAACCCCGCGATGGGCAACCGACCACTTTTGTGGCTGAACGAACTTAAAGAGTTTCAATCGCCGATGAGTTCGATTTCCGCGGAGTCGAGGTGGTCGAGGGGACGGCTGCTGAGACGCGCAAGCCACAAGCTCAGCAGCGAAACTCCTCCGAATAGTCCTTGGCGCAAGTCGGAGTCGCTCAGCGACAGTTCTCCGGTGAGGACGGGCGATTCTTATCACGACGGTTGAAGTCTTATCATCTCGTCTGGCTACATGTTCCACGTAATGGAGGAAGGTCACTGCATCGTGGTCGGAGCCTAGCAATACGATCTTGCCATTGAGTTCCACGAAGCGGTCTAGCGGAGAATCCATGCCCAGGGCATAATTCCACGGCTGGCTGGACATGAGGTGCGCAGCTTGCTTTCCCCAGATTACAAAACGGGCGACGTGGAGATTGACCAGGGAGCCGGGATAAGTTCTAAGGAACTCGACCAGTATCCCATTATCGCGATCTGATCGTGCGGCCAGTGGATCAAACGCAGGCAACTTTTCGAGAATCTCCCGCTCTTGCTTGTCCGTCAGGTTCCCGCGCCCCACCTCGTCGTAATAACGTGCGCAACTGGCGTACATCATGAGGGTGCCTTCCGCGGTTAGCGCGTCTTTGAGGGCGAGATGGATCTGATCGGGGCCACCTGCAACCTCTCCAACTGCGCGCACCGAAGCATGCAGCATTACGGTATCAGCAGCTCTAATACCCAGCTTACGAAAGTCATCCGCCAGTTGTTCTCTGGAGTACATAACCACTATCTTGAGTCTCCAATTGTAAGGGTTTGTGGCAGGTTGGTCCGACGACGGGCGAAGGAAGCCGCCCCTGGACCAAAGTGTCGCCCGTCACAGACATGGAAACCAAGCGGTGCTAGGTTCTAGTTGTGGCCGGATCTTTCATATTCGGCGAGGCGTTGGTCTTGGGGCTGGCTTCCGGACCAGCCTGTATGGCTTCCTGTGGACCTGTACTGGTTCCTTCTATGCTCGCGGGGCGGGCGGGTTTGCGGTTGAACACCCACTACCTCTCTAAATTTCTGGCCGCGCGCTTTCTCGGATACCTGCTGTTTGCCGCCGTGGCCTGGGAACTTGGCGCTCTGGTGTCGCTTCCGCCAGCGCCGCGCATGCTTCTGTTTGGCGTGATTCACGTGGCGCTCGCCGGAGTGCTGCTTTGGTACGCATACACCGCTGGGCACATTTGCGCCCAGTTGTGTTCGGGTTCAGAACTGGTGAGCATTGGCGTCACCAGAAAACGCGGCATGTCTGGCGCGGCAGTTCTGGGCTTCCTGACTGGTTTGAGTCTCTGCCCTCCGTTTGTGGCCGCCGGTGTGAGGGCAGCTGAGTTGGGGAGTGTGGCTGCGGCTCTTCTCTTTTTCGCGGTGTTTTTTATCGGAACTTCCGTCTGGTTTGTACCCTTTGTGGGCCTCGGTTGCGTAACGCGCAACGAAGGCGTGATCACAGTCGCACGGATGGCGATGGTGCTCATCGCCCTCTATTACGCCTATTTGGGATTCGCCATGCTGCTTGGGAGAAAGGTATATGGCTACTAAGGCGCAAATCTTGAAGGCCAATAAGGCAGCGCCACGGACTATAGGCCGATCCCTACTGCTGACCTCGCCGATTGCACTCTGGTCGCTGCTTATGTTCGCGAATCCGCAACGGCAATCGAATCGATCGCTGCAGATCGCCAGCGTGATTACTTCGGTTTTTATGATTGCGCTGTTTTTCAAAATGATGCGGACGGGGAGCACCTATCGATGGCGCCGCTGGTTCTTCGTGGGGCTGGGAATTCTGTTTCCGGTGGGCTTCATCCACAACGTCATGGTGATGCGGGGAACCATGGGTATTCCGATCGAGGAGATGATTGCGGGCCGAACCCCATTCTGCTATTTGCCGATTCCACTCCTCATCTTGCCGGCAGCGTTCACAAAAACGCTGGTGTTCCCGGGTTCGATCTTGCCCGGTGGAGGCATGTCGGGCGCGGGAATGGCAGCTATGGCGGGCTTGTGGCTGGCAATCACGCTTGTAATCGGCAAAGGCTGGTGCAGCTATGCGTGCTTCTTCGGGGGAATTGAAGAAGGCATGGCCGCAGTGCCCACGCGGGCAAAGCTTAGGAAGATCGATCCGCGCTGGCGCTATGGTCCCTGGGCCGTACTGCTGGCCATGGTACTGCTATCGCTGGCCCTGTTTGAGCCGGCTTACTGCATGTGGCTCTGCCCGTTCAAGGCGGTATCCGAATACGTCGCTGCCCGCAACACGGTGGGGATGGTGCAAAACGGAATCTTTGTCGTGCTGTTTGCCGGACTGGTGATCGCGCTGCCATTGCTGACCAAGAAGAGAACACAATGTGCATTCTTCTGCCCGTTTGGCGCGTTCCAATCCATCTTTAATAAGACGAGTGTGTTCGATGTGAAGATCGACCGGACGCGGTGCTCCCCCTGCGTACTTTGTAAGACCGCTTGCCCGACCATGTCCCTCACGGACGAATCCATCGCGCGGGGCGAGACGTTGATGTCCTGCATGAAGTGCGGCGCGTGCGTGGATGCGTGCCCGAAAGACGCCGCGGTGTGGCATATCAAGGGAACGGAAGTCGGGATCAAGCCGGAACGCGCGCGACTCATGTTCTTGTACGGCGCTTGGGCGATGGCCATTGTGTTCGGAGGCAGCATCATCGCGGAGGGCCTCGCAACCATTTTGCACATCTTCGTTTAGTTGGAGCAGGGTTTAGGAGGCCGATGAAAATGCGGGCAAAATTTGGCTACACGGCAGCAGGCGCGACAGTGTTCGCGGCAGTGCTGGCGCCTTTTCTGCTGTACGGAATGTTCACCAAAGGTTTTGCCGCTTTGGGCCTGCACGTGGACGAGATGTACTCTGGCGGACCGAAGGTGCGCACGGTTCAGACTGCCTCCTACTCCATCGACATTCACCGGCCGGTATATCCACACATGCTGCAAACCGAAAACCCGTTTGTGCAGCTTGATTGGAAACCCGTGAGCGCGTTGCCACCCCACGTGTCCGACGTGGTGGACGTAGACGGTGACGGGCATCCTGATATCCGCGTCAGCTTTGATGTGCCAAAGGACCCCAAGGCGCCACTGCGCGTGAACGTGGAGGCGCTGAACCCGCGCTACGATGCCATGCGGAATGTGGGGAAGGAAAAGTTTTCGAGGCTGATTGTGCGCGTGGATGACGCGATCCTGGTGCGGGTCCCGCTCGCGCAACCGTAGTCTTCGCTGGCCGGCGGTTGGGCCGGAGTCACCGCAAATCTTCTCGTCGCCGAACCAACATGCTACGCTAGCCGGAATGATTCCGGCCTCCTTGTCATTCGCCAGCGCCTTCGCCCGGGTATCCGCCGACTCTATGCCATCGCTCACGAAAACAAGCTGCGATTTGCCTTCCGGCACATCGGGAGCGGCGGCTCATAACGCTGTGGCGCGGATGGCGTGCTGCACTCCGGGCATCAAGGACAAACCATGACGCCGCTACTGGCAACCTATGTGGCAACCCGTTTGGTGCGCCTTTCCGCCGTCGATGTTGTCATTGTGGTTTTTTATTTCGCTCTGGTTCTCTCCATCGGTTGGTACCTGAAAGGGCGGGCGAAGACCGGCGAAGATTTTTTCATGGCGGGACGGGAAATGACAGCCTGGATTGCGGGGCTAAGCTTTCTGTCGGCGAACCTGGGCGCGCTCGAACTCATGGGTTGGGCTGCCGCGGCCTACCAGTACGGGATCCTGGCGACGCACTGGTATTGGATCGGCGCCATTCCGGCAATGTTGTTCCTCGGCATCGTGATGATGCCGTTCTACTACATCTGCAAGACTCACTCGGTGCCCGGCTATCTCAAACTCCGTTACGGAGAACCCAGCCGCGCGCTCTCCGCCGTCTCCTTTGCTTTCATGACGGTGTTAATGAGCGGCATCAACATGTACTCGATGGCGCTGGTCATGAAGGTGGTATTGGGTTGGGATATTCACTTCAGCATCTGGGTTTCCTCCCTTACCGTAGCCGTCTACGTGGCCCTGGGGGGGCTCCGCTCGGCCATCTTTAATGAAGTGCTGCAGTTCATCCTGATCTGGGCGGGCGCGCTGCTGATTCCGATTCTCGGGCTGGTCGAGACCGGCGGCTGGACCAACCTGAAACTGCAGATCGCGCACAACGCCTCCGCCGAATACACGCACCTCTGGTCGACCCTGGGCTCGTTTAACAACAACCCCATGGGCATTCATTGGACGGGCATCGTCTTTGGGCTGGGCGCGATTATCTCCTTCGGCTACTGGACCACCGACTTCCTGGTGGTACAGCGAGTGCTTGCCGCCAAGGATCTGCGTTCCGCCCAGATGGCTCCCATTATCGGGGCTGCGTTCAAGATGATGGTCCCGTTCATTGTGATCCTCCCCGGCCTGCTGGGACTGGCTGTGCTTCCGGTGAAGCTCACCGGCGAGACGGCAGCGGTTGCCAACGGGGGCCACAGCTACAACGAGGTGTTGCCGCTGATGCTGGCCCGTTACTGCGGGCCTGGGCTGCTGGGATTGGGCGTTACCGCTCTGATTGCGGGTTTCATGTCAGGCATGGCAGGGAACGTGAGCGCGTTTACCACGGTGTGGACGTATGACATTTATCGTGCCCTGATTAACAAGAACGCCGCCGACCATCATTACGTCAATATGGGCCGGTGGTGCACGGTTTTGGGCGTGCTCATCAGTGTAGGCACTGCGTATCTCGTGATGTCGTTTGCCAGCATCATGGACTACGTGCAGGCCCTGTTCAGCTTCTTCATTGCTCCGCTGTATGGCACGGTTCTCCTGGGCATGCTGTGGAAACGAGCGACTGGTGCGGGAGGCTTCTGGGGTCTGCTGGCCGGCACCCTTTCGTCCATTGGAATGTGGGGATGGGTGAAGGCCGACCACAGCGCTCTGCGCTATGTGGCTCTCTCGCCCAATGCACGGGATATGGCAGAGAACATGTACCGCGCTCTATGGTCGTGGATGGTGTGCGTCGTGGTGACCGTGGCCGTCAGCTATCTGACACAACCCGCGCCGGACAGTGAATTGGAAGGCTTGGTCTACGGGGTGACTGCGATTCCGCGGCAAGGGGAAGTTCCGCTGCATCATCGCCCTGGGTTTTGGGCGGTCGTGGTGGGAATCGTATTTGTAGTGTTCAACATTCTGGCTTGGTGAAGGCGGGAGTGGAATCATGCATGACGGCGGTATTTCAATCTGGTTCTTCATCGGCATTTCACTGGCGGTGAATGGGGCGCTGATCCTGGCCGCGGGGATTTACCAGCTGATAAATCCTCCGGTGAGTCCCGGCGTCGTACTCTTCCACTTGCACGCCAATGTGTGGTGGGGAGCGCTGCTGTTGGTTTTCGGTCTCATTTATTGTGTTCGGTTCGCGCCCAAGCGGGAATCGTGAGGCGCGGGTGGGGAGTGATATGTCAGCCAATCCGAGAAAGATGACGATGGGAGTAATCGTGGGGAACCGGGGATTTTTCCCCGACCATCTGGCCAAAAGCGGACGGGAGGAGATGCTGCGCGCGTTAAAGACAGCCGGCATGGAAGTCGTGGCACTTGATCCGAACGAGAGCAAGTACGGGGCGGTCGAGACCCGGGAGGAATCCCGATTCTGTGCAGAATTGTTTACCCGCAACCGCGGGCGCATTGACGGAGTTATTGTGACCCTGCCGAACTTTGGCGAAGAACGTGCCATTGCCGATGCCCTGCGGTTGGCCGATTTGCGCGTGCCCGTCTTGATTCAAGCCACGCCAGACGATCCCAGGAAGATGACCATCGCCTCCCGCCGCGACAGCTTCTGCGGCAAGATGTCGGCCTGCAACAACCTTCGGCAGTACGGCATCCCCTATTCCATCACCACGCTGCACACGGAGAGTCCTGACTCGCCCGAGTTTGCCAAAGACCTGGAATGGTTCGCCGCCGTGTGCCGAGTGGTAAAGGGATTCCGTAACTTGCGAGTGGGCGGCATCGGCGCGCGTCCCGCCGCATTCAACACGGTGCGCTATAGCGAGAAAATCCTGGAATCGCATGGCATCTCGATCGAGACGCTCGATCTTTCCGAAGTGCTCGGCCGGATTGAACGCATGAAAGACGATGACGACTCTGCGCAGGCCAAGCTGGCTGCCATCAAGAAGTACGTGGATGCCAGTAGCGTGCCCGCGCTTGCCTTATTAAAAATGGCGAAGCTCGGTGCCGTCGTCGACCAGTGGATGGCGGCGACCGAGGTAACCATCAGCGCAGTTCAATGTTGGACTTCGATCGAAGAAAACCTCGGCGTGGTTCCCTGTACCGTTATGAGCATGATGAGTAATGAGCTCTTGTCCAGCGCCTGTGAAGTGGATATTTGCGGTGTGCTGGGAATGCACGCTCTGCGGCTGGCTTCGGGCACGCCCTCGGCTCTTCTCGATTGGAATAATAACTATGGATCAGACCCGAACAAGGCAGTCTGCTTCCATTGCTCCAATTTGCCCAAACATTTCTTCCGCTCGGTGAAGATGGATTTTCAGGAGATCATTGCCGGCACCGTAGGCAAAGAAAACACGTTTGGAACCTGCGTAGGACTGATCAAGCCGGAGAAGATGAGTTTCGCCCGCTTCTCGACCGACGATATCGCCGGTAAGATGCGCGGCTACGTAGGTGAGGGACGGTTTACCGACGACCCACTGAACACCTTTGGCGGCGCCGGAGTGGTCGAAATTCCGCAAATGCAGAAACTGCTGCGCTACATTTGCGAGAACGGCTTCGAGCATCACGTTGCTGCCAACCTTTCGACCGTTGCATCCTCCGTGCATGAGGCGACCACCCGCTATCTGGGCTGGAAGATGTATTGGCACGGTCACGAGAACGGAGCCTGCTGATGGCCATTGTAGCGGGAGTCGACTTTGGAACCCTGAGCGTTCGGGTTTCTCTGGTTGACAGCGAACGCGGTCCCATCGAGTTTGCCACAGCTGACTACCCGCTGCACCGCAAACGCGAAGACCCGGAATACGCCACTCAATCCCACGACGATCATATGCGGGCCCTGGCCTCGGCGACTCGCGAGGCCGTGAAGAAAGCCGGCATCAGGGGAGATCAGGTACGGGCCATTGCGCTCGACACCACCGGTTCTTCCGTGATCCCAGTTGGCAAAGACCTTGAGCCACTAGGCGAGTACTACCTGTGGTGCGACCACCGAGCTAAGGGTGAAGCCGCCGAGATCACCGGGGCGGCTCATCGGGAGGGGCTTGAGGCGATCCAGTGGTGCGGTGGAGTCTACTCGTCGGAGTGGGGGTTTTCCAAGCTACTGCACTGGCTCCGGCACAACCCGGCCAAGCGCTCGAAGCTTGTGTCCGCATTCGAGCATTGCGACATGGTGGCGGCCACGCTGTGTGGCATCTCTGATCCCCGGAAAGTGAAGCGCAGCATCTGCGCCATGGGACACAAGTGGATGCTGCCAAGATTGACCGAATTGAAGTCGACTGACCGTCCCGCCATAGACAAGTCTTGACTACCGGGATCAAGGAGAACCAGATTTTCGAGATCACAAAGCCAAAGTAGCTGAGTAGAGGCTTACGATGTTTTTCTCATGTGATTCTCCTTCCATTTGTTACTGCCCCACCGGGAGAATCAGAAATACTTAGCCAACTATTCTAGCCAGCCGTTTAACCCCTTTATAATCACAGCGTGTTTTCAAGAGCCCCTTCTGACAACGATTGTGCGTTCGGTGTGATTTAGAATAGCCAGAGGAGTCGAACTCACGGAGTTTGTTTTAGTGCACCGGAGCATTTCATAGCCTGTGGGATGTGATTGTGTCCGGCGCTTCCGGCTTTGGGGATAACGCATTCGCGAGCAGTGTCATCTCACTGAAGAGTGAGCAACACCGTCCGCGACACTCAGGTAACTCCGCCAATTCACTGTGACCGTCAAGCTCAAGATTCCGAAGAGAAAGAAGGGTGCGAGAGCCAGCAAGGGACTTGTCTCTCGCGATCCGGTTATCAGAGTCGCGGTCGCGACCTTCATCATTCTGTCCGTGTGCGTCTGTGGCTTCTTCTCCTTTTACTACATCAAATACGGCCGGATTATCGATCAGCGCTTCAAGGGGCCGGTTTTCAGCAGTTCGGCAAAGATTTATGCCATACCGCGTGCGGTCAAAGTGGGCGAGAAGGTGGACTTGCACGAGATCGCAACCCAGCTGCGCCGAGCCGGCTATGCGGAAAACGATAGCCCATCGCCGATGGGAACTTACCGCCCGCTGAAAAATGCAATCGAGATCAATCCCGGACCCCAGTCCTACCATAGCCCGGAGCCGGCGACGATCCAGATAGAAGACGGGCAAGTCTCAAGCATTACCGGAAAATCGGGCGACCTAGCGGCTTACGAACTCGAGCCGCGTATGATTACCGCTCTGTTTGATGCGGAGCAGCGCTCCAAACGGCGATTGGTGAAGTACGACGACATTCCCAAAATACTGGTCGATGCTGTGCTGGCCATCGAGGACCGGCGCTTTTTCCAGCACGGTGGGGTGAATTTCATCCGCTTAGCTGAGGCGGCTTGGGTTGATGTTACTCATCAGAAACATGAGCAGGGCGGTTCCACGATCACCATGCAACTGTCGCGTGCATTTTTCCTGAGTCCAGAGAAAACAGTTAAGCGCAAGATCGTGGAAATGCTGATCGCGATGGAACTGGAACAGAAGTTCAGCAAGCAGCAGATCTTTGAGTTCTACGCCAACCGGGTAGATCTGGGACAGCGCGGTTCCTTCACCATCAGCGGCTTTGCCGAGGCTTCGCAGGCCTACTTCAATAAAGACTTGAAGGATATTTCGCTGCCTGAGGCCGCGCTGATCGCCGGACTGATCCAGGCGCCTAGTTATTTATCCCCGTATCGCCATCCCGAGCGCGCCACCGAACGTCGCAACCTGGTGCTGGATAGCATGGTCGAAACCCATGCGATCACCAGGGCGCAAGCGGACAAGGCGAAAGCAAGCCCGCTGAAGCTTGCGCCTCCGAATGTGGAGGCCAGTGATGCCCCGTATTTCGTCGACTTGGTTCGCGATGCCGTAATCAGCCGGCTGAATGAACGCGAACTCAATGAGCAGTCCTACCGCATCTACACGACCCTGGATCCCGACCTGCAGCGGGCCGCAGCCCAAGCCGTGGATCTGGGCATGAAGCTGGTCGATGATCAAGTGACCAAGCGGCGTACCAAGAAAGTAAAAGTGGGCAAGAACAAGTTCGAAACCAAAGTTGAGCCAGGGCCGCAGGCACAAGTCGCTCTGGTTGCCCTGAATCCTCACACGGGAGAGGTTCTCGCTTTGGTCGGCGGTCGGAACTACGGCTTCAGCCAGTTGGATCACGCAGTGGCACGACGTCCCACGGGATCAATTTTCAAACCGTTTGTTTATGCAGCGGCGATCAACACCGCGGTGGATGGAGCCAACCCGGTCTTCACTCCTGCCTCCATGGTTAAGGACGAACCGGGAAGCTTCGCTTACGGAGACCAAATCTACGAGCCACGGAATTACAAGGAGGAATATCACGGCGACGTGACCGCGCGGTACGCCTTGGCGCTGTCGTTGAACAACGCGACTGTCAAGCTGGCCGAGGAAGTGGGTTACGACAAGGTTGCGGATTTAGCCAAGGCTGCCGGGATCATTTCGGTGAAAGCTACGCCAGCTATGGCTCTCGGTTCCTATGACGCCACTCCGCTGGATATGGCAGCGGCTTATACCGTGTTCGCCAATGCGGGAGTGCGCATCTCGCCGGTGATGGTCAATTCGGTCCGCAATGCGGCGGGTGATGTAGTCATGGACTTCAAGCCGGAAAAGAGGCAGGTGCTGGATCCGCGCGTCGCCGCCGTAATGACCAACATGATGGAAGGCGTGCTGAACTTCGGTACTGCCTACGAGGTTCGCACCCGCGGTTTTGAGGCCCCTGCGGCGGGCAAGACGGGAACCTCCCACGATGGCTGGTTTGCCGGCTACACCAGCAATCTTCTGTGCATTGTCTGGGTCGGATTTGACGATTACAGCGACATTCACCTGAGCGGAGCCCAAACCGCCGCGCCCATCTGGGCGGAGTTCATGAAGAAGGCGGTTGCGCTTCCGCAATACTCAGACGTGAAGTCATTCTCTCAACCTGCGGGAGTGGTGGATGTGCAACTGGACAAGACCACCAACTTGCTGGCTACCCCTTCCTGTCCGGAAACTTATACGGCGGCCTTCATTGCAGGCACCGAGCCGAACCAAACCTGCGATCAGCCGGCTGGGGTCAAGGGATTCTTCTCCCGCATGTTCGGTTTGGGAGGCGAGAAAGCGCTTCCGCCGCCGGCGCCTCCTGGGGCTACGCCGGAGGCCACCGCTGCCGACCAGGAGGGCAAGAAAAAAAAGGGATTCTTTGGCAAAATTGCGGGTATCTTTAAGGACGACAAACCGTCTAACCCTCCGGCCAATCCACCGGCGCAGTCCGGAAATGCGCCCCAGTGAAGGAACATTGTTTGGTCTTAAGGTGTCAATGGTTGGGTAGGGAGTTCGCCCGGTTTCTCAAGGAGGTGAGCTATGCGCCGTCAACCTCTCTTCTGCCTGCTAACCTTGGTCATTTCTTCTGTGTCCACCGTGCAAGCTCAAAGTTCTAACCCGGAATTGGTGCAGATCAGTCCGCCTACCATGCGGCGTGCCGCGCCTCCCTCCGCGGCTGCAACGGCCGAGGAACTGGAAAAGCGGGGTGATGAGCTGCGCGTTGAAAAGGACTACCTTGACGCCCTGGATTACTACCGGGCCGCTCTGGCCAAGAGACCGAACACTGCCGCGATCTATAACAAGGCTGGGATCGCGGAGCTCCTGATGCAGCGCTACAGGGAAGCTGGGAAAGACTTCCAGCGCGCCATACATTACGACCACGAATATGCCGATGCGGTAAACAACCTCGGCGTAATTGACTATGAGGCAAAGAAATACGGGAAAGCCATCAAGCAATACGAGAAGGCGATCCAGTTGCGGCCAGATTCCGCTTCTTTTTATAGCAACCTGGGTGCGGCCTACTTCGGAAAGAAGGAGTTTGAAAAAGCCAGCGAAGCCTACACCAAGGCCATGCAACTCGATCCTGAGATCCTGGAACGCACCTCACACAACGGAATCTCGGCACAGCTTCCCTCCCCGGAGGACCGAGCACGCTACGACTACATTATCGCCAAACTCTGGGCCAAGGCAGGGGATCGAGACCGGTCCCTGCTGTATCTGCGGAAGGCCATGGAGGAGGGCTACAAAGGCATTAACGACGTATATAAGGATCCGGAGTTCGCGGGGCTGCGCACCGACACCCGTTTCACCGAGCTAATGGCGGCGCGCCCGCCGGCGATTCCGGAGTAAGTTCTGCCATTACATCAGTTTAAGAATCCGTAAGAATTTTGCGGATGGCGCGAAACTTTTTGGCCAACCTGGGTTTTTATTTACTAATGCCTCCTGAAAACAACAGGGTGAGTAAGGAGAAACGGTAGCCCATCGGTTGTCGACCCGAGCACGCCCCAAGCAGACAACCGATGGGTTTTTTGAAAGCAGCCATTGGCTCTTAGCCTTTAGCTTTTGGCCAAACCAAAGTCGTGTGCCTGCCCGCAATCGGAGAGAACTGCCCGAGATATTTTCGCCAAGAGCTAAAGGCTGACAGCTAAGAGCTGCTTTTCTTCGGACTTCTCTCGCCGATGTACTCGCTAACCACTCGCTTCCACTTCCCTTGCGCTTTCAGGATGTATTCAGTCGCATCGCGCAATGCACCCTCTCCTCCAGCATGGGGAGTGACGTAATGCGCTTCCGCCTTCACCTCGGCGCGAGCGTTGGCCACGGCGATGGCCAATCCGCAGTTCCGCATGACCGGCAAATCGATGACGTCGTCGCCGACGAATGCGGCGGCGCTGGCATCCAGCCCTTCCTGACGCAGTATTTCTTCGAAAGCGGTCAGCTTGTCCTGGATGCCCTGGTAAACATACTCCATCTTCAAAGCGCCTGCGCGCAGGGCAACGGTTTCCGAAACGCGCTTCGTAATCAGCCCAGTCTTGATCCCACTGAGACGAGCTAAAGAAATGGCTGTGCCGTCGTGGGCATGGAAGCCCTTGGCTTCGATCACGGATTGGCTGACGAGACCGAAGCCGCCCTGGCCACTGTGCTTGGTCTCATGATCCTGGGTGGATTGGATTCCGGCGGGCGCGGGGAAGATGTAGAGCTTGCCGTCGGTGAGGACGCCGTCCACGTCGAAGAGAAGCAACTTGATTCTCTTGGCGCGAAGCTTAGCGGATTGCGTTTTGGACATCGCCGGGATTCTAGCATCCCCAAGTCACGGGCGCGTGATCCACAGGACTTTCGCTTGACGTCCAAGCTTTTCGAAATCGCGGTCGCCCGTAACAAGGATGCCTTGGCGGAGCATGGCCAAAGCCGCCGCCAGGCAGTCTACATAAGACATTTTGCAACGCGCCTTGATTTCACCTGCCTTGAGCGATTGCTCCAGATCTACCGGAACAGGTTGAATGGAGAGTCGAGAAAGATTTTGGATTGCCTTCCGAGCGACTTCCTCGCCGCGCTTCTGCCATAGGATGTAGAAGACCTCGCCCCAGTTAACCACCGACATTAGCAGAGGAATGTCCTGCCGACTGCCTTCTCGCAGTATCTCCTTGACCCGGTGCGCTCCAGGACCAGCGTTAAGAAAGTCCAGGGTGGCATTCGCATCAAGGACGTAAGTCTTTGTCATTCTCGATCCGGTGCTCGCGATCGAGCGCCTCGACCAACGAGTCCTCGCCCTTGCAACTACCCATGACACTGTCAATGAAATCGTCGGTAACGGGTTGCAAAATCAGCCGACCTTCTTCCGGAGTGAGAGCCAAACGAGTTCCCGCTTTGATGCCGAGTTCTTCGCGTAGCGCAGCCGGTATTACTATTTGGCCCTTGGAACTGGCCACGGTAAAAAGAGTTCGCATATGACTTACATAATAACATGAGTATGCCTGTTTTTTATCCATCCTACATTGTCGCTCCATGCCTACTTGCGGCTCCCCTCCCGCAGATGGGATTGCTGGTGGGCGAACATTTTACGAATATATATTCTCCGGATACAATATTCCTGATGTCATCCCTCCCTTCACCTCTCGATTGGGCCCACCCTCTTGTCAGGGATTGGTTTGTCACACGCTTCTCCACGCCGACTGAGCCGCAGGAGCAGGGCTGGCCGCACATCCTGGCCGGTCACACCACGCTGATTTCAGCGCCTACTGGCTCGGGCAAGACCCTCGCCGCGTTTCTCGCCTGCATTGATCACCTGGTCCGCAAGGCGCTGGCAGGCGATCTCCAGGACCGCACCGAAGTCCTCTATGTTTCGCCGCTCAAGGCGCTGGGCAACGACATTCAGAAGAACCTCGAAGTACCGCTCGGCGAGATTTTACAGATGGCGGGTGAGCGCGGGTTGCTGATGCCGGAGATTCGCACCGCTGTCCGCACTGGCGACACGCTCATGCACGAGCGGCGGGCGATGCTGAAGCGTCCTCCACACATTCTGGTAACTACGCCGGAGTCGCTGTACATCCTGCTGACCGCGGAGAAGAGCCGGGCAATTCTAGTTGACGTTGAGACCGTGATTGTCGATGAAATCCATGCGGTGGCCGACGACAAACGCGGCGCTCATTTGACCCTCTCGCTGGAGCGGCTGCAAGCGTTGACGCATCGTCCGCCGGTGCGCATTGGCCTCTCAGCCACGCAGAAGCCGATTGAAGAGGTCGCGCATTTCCTCACCGGCAGCGGACGCCCCGATCCCGTGATTGTCAATGTCGGCCACAAGCGCAAGCTCGATCTCGCGATCGAAGTGCCAGCCAGCCAACTCGGCCCTATCGCCACCAACGAAATGTGGGACGAGATCTACGACCGCCTCGTGGAACTGGTCGAACAACATCGCTCCACGCTGGTGTTCGTAAATACGCGGCGGCTCTCGGAGCGAATCTCGCACCATCTGGCGGAAAAACTCGGCCCGGACAACGTCGCCGCCCATCACGGCAGCCTCTCCCGCAAATTGCGTCTGACCGCAGAGAAGAAGCTCAAAGATGGCGAAGTTAAAGTGCTGGTCGCGACCGCCTCGCTGGAGTTAGGAATTGATATCGGGACGGTGGACTTGGTAGTGCAGATCAGTTCTCCGCGAGCCATCGCCGTGGCTCTGCAACGCGTGGGACGCTCGGGCCACTGGCGGGGCGCAGTTCCCAAGGGACGCTTTTTCGTAACCACTCGCGACGAACTCCAGGAATGCGCAGCCCTGGTGCGAGCCATCCGCCAGGGCGATTTAGATCGCATCATGATCCCCGATTCGCCGCTGGATATTCTGGCCCAGCAGATCGTGGCCATTTGCGCCGCAGCCCGTAGCGCCGTCCCGGCGGCTGTCGTGGGGGCGTCTCACCCCCGCAGCCGAGGGCAAGATGCCCTCGGGACAGCCGGCGAGGACGCCGGCGCTACGGATCCTGGCTGGGATGAAGACGAATTGTTCGCTCTGGTGCGCCGGGCGTATCCGTATCGCAATCTTTCGCGTGAGACTTACGAGGCGGTTCTCGAAATGCTCTCCGAGGGCATTGCATCGCGGCGCGGACGCTATGGCGCATACATCCATCGCGATCGCATCAACCGTAAGCTGCGCGCCCGGCGCGGCGCACGGCTGGCGGCAATCACCAGCGGCGGCGCCATCCCCGAGACGGCGCTGTTTACCGTGGTTGCCGAGCCCGAGGGAATGGTCGTCGGCACACTCGACGAAGATTTTGCCGTCGAGAGCAATGCCGGCGACATCATGCTGCTGGGCAACACTTCCTGGCGAATTCGCCGGGTCGAAGGCAAATCAGGACGCGTGCTGGTGGAAGATGCCCACGGCGCGCCGCCCACCGTTCCTTTCTGGCGCGGCGAGGCTCCGGCGCGAACCGAAGAGCTCTCCTCGCATGTTGCCGAGCTGCGGCAAGAGATCAGCGACCGGCTTCCGCACACCTCGCCGATCGGGGTTTCTCCCAGCCAGCCTGAAGTCGCAAAGACGGTTGCATGGCTGAAAGAAGAATGCGGCCTGGACGACTCTGCCGCCGAGCAAATGATCGAGTACATTCTGCAAGGGCGGGCTGTACTAGGGGCCGTGCCCACACAGCAAACTATTATCGCGGAACGTTTCTTCGATGAAGGCGGCGGAATGCAACTGGTAATCCACGCGCCATTCGGGGGACGAATCAACAAGGCCTGGGGCTTGGCGTTGCGAAAGCGGTTCTGCCGCAGCTTCAACTTTGAACTGCAAGCCGCAGCCACAGACAACGGGTTGAACATCGCACTGGCCGAGCAACACAGTTTTCCCCTGGCTGACGTTTTTCATTTCCTGAATGCAGAGACCGTGCAGCCGATCCTGGAGCAAGCCGCGTTGGCTTCGCCCTTCTTCGGAACGCGCTGGCGCTGGGACGCCAATCGAGCACTCGCCTTGTTACGCTTTCAGGGCGGCAAAAAAGTTCCGCCTCAGATTCAGCGCATGCGCTCCGACGATCTGTTGGCCTCGGTGTTTCCTGACGTGGCCGCCTGCCAGGAAAATATCGCCGGAGACATTCAGATTCCCAACCATCCTCTGGTGAATGAGGTGATGAAGGACGTGCTCACCGAGGCCATGGATCTGAATGGGCTGAAGAATCTGCTGCGTGGGATGGCCGACGGCCGCATCCGCTGCTTGGCCGTGGACACGCCTGTGCCATCGCAGTTCTCGCACGAAATCCTCAATGCGAATCCATATGCCTATCTCGACGATGCCCCGCTCGAAGAGAGGCGGGCGCGCGCGGTAGAAATGCGGCGGATACTGCCGGAATCAGTGTTGGAGGAAGTCGGCAAACTCGATCCCGCGGCGATTGCGCAAGTCCGCGAAGAGGCGTGGCCGGATGTGCGGGACGCCGACGAACTGCATGACGTCCTGCACACGCTGATCGCGGTGCCCATGGACCATGTGGGGACGGACGCCCTCGTCCGTCCGGCGGAGCGAAGCTCCGCAGTGGGTTCTGGCGAGCTTGCGCTCGCCCACCCGGACGAGGGCGTCCGGGTCTACGCGGGCGGCGGTGGGAATAACCGATGGGAAGAGTATTTCCAGCAACTGATTGATTACGGCCGAGCGATCAACGCTTTCAACGAGGGCAGACGTTACTGGGTCGCGGTCGAGCGCGCCCAGATGTTTTCCTTGCTCTTCCCCGACGCCAGTTTGGATCGAGCTACTGTCGAGATAGAGAACACCCTTCCCTCTCGGGATGATGCCGTGCTCGCACTGGTTACCGGTTGGGTGACACATCTAGGCCCAATCACCGCAGAACAATTGGGATCGCTGCTCGGGCTTCCTGTCTCTGAAATCGAAAAAGCTCTGCTCCGCATGGAAGCTAGTGGATCCATCTTGCGTGGGAAGTTCACTGATCAACCCACGCGGGCGGGGGCGCCCGCGCCACGCGAGCCTGAGATCGAATGGTGTGAGCGGCGTTTGCTGGCGCGAATCCATCGCCTTACCGTTGCCACGCTGCGCAAGCAAATCGAGCCCATAACGGCGGCGCAGTTCATGCGCTGGCTGCTACGCTGGCAGCACGTCGCGCCAGGGACGCAGGTCCAAGGTGAACGGGCCACGCTCGAAGTATTGCGTCAACTCCAGGGATTCGAAATCCCTGCGAATGCATGGGAGCGGCAGATCCTGGCGAAACGCATTGCGAACTACGATCCGCAGTGGCTCGACCAACTCTGCTTGACTGGCGCAGTAGGTTGGGGACGCCTATCGCCGCATCCTGCAACGCTTGAAGATTCCGCCGCAGGCAAACGCCGAGTGATTCCAACCAGCGTCGCCCCCATCACATTCTTTGTTCGCGAAGAGGCGGACTGGATGACTCCCCACAATCCCGCCGCCATTCAACCCGAAGCACGTGGCCTCAGCGAAGGAGCCAGGCAGGTGCTGGATTTCCTGCGCCAGCGCGGGGCTTCGTTCTTCGCGGATATCGTCCGAGGCACGGATAAACTGAAAGCCGAGGTGGAAACGGCTCTCTGGGAACTGGTGGCCGCCGGAGTCGTGACCGCGGACGGCTTCGATAACCTGCGCTCTCTCATCGATCCCAAACGGCGCGCGGGACAAGGCAGCGGGCGCAGCGCGCGTCCCCGGCACAGCTCCGGACGATGGGCCCTGCTCTACACCGACGGAATTGTCGAGCGCAACCGAACGGTCGAGGCCACTTGCTGGATGTTGCTTAAACGTTACGGAATCGTCTTCCGGGATGTGCTGGCGAGAGAGACCAACTTGCCCAAATGGCGGGAATTGCAAATGGCTTTTCGCCGATTGGAAGATCGCGGTGAGATTCGCGGCGGCCGTTTCGTCGATGGATTCCTCGGCGAGCAATTTGCTTTGCCGGTTGCGGTTGAATCATTGCGGGCCACGCGAAAAATGTCACCGAGCGGGGAAACCATCACGCTGTCCGCGGCTGATCCTCTGAACCTGGTCGGCATCCTGGTTCCGGGTGAACGCGTCCCGGCCATCTCAGGAAGGACTGTGAGCTTTCGCGACGGCGTCCCTGTCGACCAACCGGAGACTCAGCCTTCGCCACATCCATCAGCGGCTGCCGGCTGAGAGAACCTTTCGCTTCGAAAGCCCTTGAGCCGCTGCGCCGCGCGCAGAATCTGACTTGTTACCGCGACCGGGAGCAGCTCAAACGGACGCATGTCCCCCGTTCTGTCCCGATATGCCTCGAGCGCCTGGTCCACGAAGATGGTGTCCATAGTCAGTCGGAACGAAGAAAATCGGGAGTCTGACGAGGGGGTCTCTCAGGCTCCCGATTCGGCCTTTCCCTGGCAAGACTGCCAAAAGCGCTTCCCCCATCGCTTCGCCAGGTCAGGGCTTATATTCACCAATGCACGTATCAGACCACGGCTGCGGCGCCACCTCGAGGATGCAATCTTCTCCCAAGTACTTGATTTAACTAACTTCCACTTGGCCGCGAACCAGAGAGGAGTCTGTTCTATGTCTACAACAACTATCCGAACGGATAGCGAGCTATCTGTTCGGATAGTGTAACGACCGCAGATAGTTTTGCGTATCCAGAGGGAAGTATGTTACAGAGGATGCCGTGTTGAGGAGTTGAAGTGAACCCAAGGCTTCTGGCGATTGCTGGACCGTTAAAAGACTCGACTTTTGCGCTGCCAAGCGGAGAGATTCACATTGGACGCGACCCATCCAATTTGCTCTCCATCAGCGACCCTTCCCTGTCGCGTCGCCATTGCGCCCTCAGCCGGGACGGCGACGGTTACAAGATACGGGATCTGGACAGCCGAAATGGCACATCCGTAAACGGAGTGACCGTCAAAGAGGCGCGACTGCGCCAGGGAGACCAGATCGCAGTCGGAGATTCCATCTTCCTGTTGCTGCTGCATGAAGACGCCGAGGAGTCGACCGAAGGCCGGGTTGAGTACGAAGACAGCTTGACTCAGGCGACCGCGCAGTTTAATCCCCAGGACGTCCTCTACCTGCAGCCGGAGCGCATTCTCAAAGAGCTTCCGGCAAGTTCTCGCGTGGCCCGCAACCTGAACGCCCTGCTCAAGATCAGCCGCGTCGTGCATTCCATCCGCGATCTCGAGGAACTGCAGGGGCAAATCCTTAACCTGATTTTTGAGGTGGTGCCGGCAGAGCGTGGCGCAATCTTACTGGACGACAAAGGGGACGAGCACTTCGCGTCGGTCTTTGCGCGCCACTGCATCGCCCAGTCCGTGTTGCCGATTCGCATCAGCCGCACCATCGCCCGTCAAGTGATGAAAGAAGGGCTCGCGATTCTGGGAGCTGACGTTGCAGGCTCCAATAATCTGGCCGACGTGAAGACTCTGGTGGATTGCCAGGTCCGTTCGCTGTTGTGCGTCCCGCTGACCATGTTCCAGAAAGTCACAGGCTGTATTTATCTGGATACGTGCAATCCCGCCAGCCGCTTCGACGAAGATCACCTCCAACTGGTCGCGGCCATTGCCGGCACCTCTGCCGTGGCTCTAGAGAACGCGCGCCGAATGCAATGGCTGGAGCAGGAGAACCTCCGGCTTTCCGCGGAAATCAATCTCGACCATCACAACCTGATTGGCGAAAGCCCCCGCATGAAGGAGGTTTATCAGTTCCTGGCGCGAGTAGCGCCGACTGACTCGAACGTGCTGCTGCAAGGCGAGAGCGGAACCGGCAAGGAGTTGGCCGCTCGCGCCATCCACCGCAACAGCCCACGTTCCACTAAGCCCTTCGTCGCGATCAACTGCGCTGCCATTCCCTCAGACCTGTTGGAGAGCGAATTATTTGGCCACGAAAGAGGGGCATTCACTGGGGCCGTGGCGCAAAAGAAGGGGCGGTTGGAAATGGCGAGCGGCGGGGTTGTCCTCCTGGATGAGATCGGAGAACTCGCCCCCGCCCTGCAAGTGAAATTGCTGCGAGTGCTGCAGGAACGTGAGTTCGAGCGCGTCGGTGGTACGCGTCCGATTTCGGTGGACATACGTCTGATCGCCGCCACCAACCAGGATCTGGCAGAAGCGGTGAAGGCTGGAACCTTTCGCAAGGACCTCTTTTATCGCTTGAATGTTCTCTCCCTGGACATGCCTCCACTGCGCGAGCGTCGCGAAGATATAGCGATGCTGGCCGAATACTTTCTCACCAAGTACATCAAGAAATTCAACACCAGAAGCAAGAGACTTTCACCCGAGGCAATGGTCTGCCTGGTGAACTATGACTGGCCCGGAAATGTGCGCGAACTGGAGAACGCCATCGAGCACGCCCTGGTGCTGAGTCTGTCGGATGTGATTCAACCGGAGGATCTGCCGGAGTCAATCCTGGAGAGAGGGACACCGAGTAGTGAAGCCTCCAACTATCACAACCAAGTGAAAGAACTGAAAAAACAACTGATCCTCAACGCGCTGGCGCAAACCAAGCACAATTACACCGAGGCAGCCCATGTTCTGGGCGTGCATGTAAATTACCTGCATCGCCTGATTCGTAATCTTGAGCTCAAAGAAGCGCTTCACTCATCGCCCAACCCGCGCCCCAGAACCGAACACTCTCACCGCAGAGGCTCACGGCAACTGGAGACTTAGCAAAGTCGCCGGATTCAAGTAAATCCCCTGCCAGCGCACAGCCACGTGCAGATGTGGTCCCGTGGCCCGCCCGCTTCCGCCGCTCAGCCCGAGTTTTTGTCCACCGTTGACGTGCTCCCCCTCTTTGACCTCGATCTTCGAAAGATGCATGTATAGAGTCAGCAAGCCCTGACCGTGGTCGAGCACAACGCAATTGCCCTCGAAGAACAATGATTGCGCCAACAGAACCGTTCCGCTATTCAGCGCCGCGATGGGTGTGCCCGCCGGAACCGCATAGTCGAGCCCATGATGCACGCTCTGCACCCGGCCATTGAAGGTGCGCGAAGTTCCAAACACATCCGAGATCTGCGCTTTCACCGCAGCGTGAAAACTACCCGCCCACTCGCGCTCGGAAGTCACCCGTGCAAAGATGTGTTCTTTGAGCGCCTTATCCTGATCGATTTTCTGAAGTTGCTCCGCATTGGGTTCCGTATATTGCTTGGGAACGCTGGCGACGATGCTGTGATATTTTCCTTTGCCGACCACAATCCGTTCTTGAAACGAAAACTCTTTGCTAGCAGTGATTCCCTTCAGTTCCAGCAAGTAATTTCCGGGGCGAGTTTCCAGGCTCGCGCCCGCAATTCCATACCAGACTTTGCCCTGCGAATCAGAAGAAAAGAACACATCATGCTCCAGCCATTTGCCGGATAGCGACTTCAATCGCTCCCGCGCAGTCACGCGAAACACGACAGGGGACCCGTTGACCGGAGCCCTCGGCTGCCAGCGTACGGAGAAATCTGCCGCCTGTTGTTGCGGCTTGGAAGCAGAAACCTCGAAGGCCCTCAGAGGCAACGCACCGAGCAGGACGCCAGCCAGCAGGATCACAAAACTCCTGCGCCCCGCCGGCGCGAATATCGAGGAGGGACACACTCCAAAATCAGCCTAGCACTGATGCCTGCGGATTGCGGGCTGAAAATCAGTCCGGAAAAACCCCACAGCTACAGCGTCTTCAAATACTCGATAATCTGCAGCCGCTCTTCCTTCGTAAGCTTGCGCCCAATCACACCGTTGCCCTTGGGGCCGTCATTGAACTCATGCCCAGCATTGGAATTGCCCGGCAGATCCACGCGAAACTCGCTAGCACCCAAAAGCGGACTGGTGTCGAGACCCAGCTTGACCGGATCAAACTGCTTGTTTCCCAGATAGAAAACCTTGGACCGCTCAGAAACCGGCGAAAGCAATTCAAACAGGTTGGGCACCGAACCATTGTGAAGGTAAGGAGGTGTAGCCCAAATCCCATTGTGTGGCCGCGCTTTGTAGGCCAGCGGGGCCCGAAGAACATTTTTTCGGTACCCATTCCATTCCTCCTGCTGTTGTGGCGCAAGGCTGAGCTGCATGTAGGCTTGCTGAATGACAGTTTGCGTAATAAACGTCAGGCCGTCCCCGGCAGATATTGTGCCTTGTCGCAGCGGTCCACTATCGGCCTTCCGGTCATGGAAGTTCTGAGCCTCCTTCGGATCGGTTCCAATCTCCGCCAGCGGAATCATGGTTACTTTGAAGAATTGTCTTCCCTGACTGTCCGGAAAGCCCGTCCAATGCTCTGCTTTACGGCCCTCATCGGAATCCATCGGCGGCTGGTGGCAATGCAGGCACAGTTCGTTGTAAAGTGTCTCGCCTTGGGCTGCCGTCCCGCGATCAATCTTTCCCAAGATTTCTTCCGGCCACTTCGGCGACCAAACCCCCTTCCCAGGAGCATCACCGCCCAACAAGGTTTCGATTTCGTGCAGATTCTCCACCCGAATCGTATTCTGGAACTGCGCCCCGGGATAGCCAAGAAGATCAATACGCGAACGCACCCCCAGCGCCTCGCCCACGTTCCTGCCCATGGGTTGTTGAATGGAGCCGTTGTACTGCACCCAATCCATCCAGGATGCGTCCCAGATCGGCGGGTAGTTTACCGGCCCATCCCCAACCACCAGGTTCTTGTTGTTGTTCAATTCAGTTCCGAAAACGAAGTTGCCGATCCGAGCCAACGCGTCGGTGCGGCCGTAACCCTCAGGAGTTGGAAAAAGGTGCAGTGTCGATTTGAACTCCGTGAAAGTCGTATCAAGATAATATTGGAGCGCCCGGCGCAGGCGCGCCTGATCGGCGTGCGGATGGTTGGGGCCAAGTACCCGGTCAGCAAATCTGTGGAAGCGCAGCGGATCATAGTAAGTCCATGTGACCGCAAGACCGAGAGCCTCAGTAAATTTCTGCAGATTGATCAGGGATGGACCCGCATCAATCCGGATCGCTTTCCCCCCATAGAAAAGTTCGCCCGTGTGACAAGCCGCGCAGGTAATGCCGAGCACAACCTGTCTCTGCCCCGTGTAAGGATCCACGAAACGATCGTCACGGGCAAATCCGACTGGCAGCCCTTCGGGATTTTGCGCATAAGCTTGATCAGGAATAAATCCAAACCCCTGCAGGTAAGCATCGCTCCTGAAGGGTGGCGCACCCCTAAGACTGAACCGCGGCTGCTCCAGCGCCAGAAACCAGGCATAGGGCAGCAGTTCACTTCCCTGCGCGGTGTGGTAGTAACGACGCCGCTGGTCTTCTGTCCAGTTCTGCGGCAGCCAGACGACGTCCTTCGGCCGCTCCATCCTGGGCACCTCCAGGCTGTTGTGGATGGCAAAAATCGCAACCGCCAACACGCACCCCACCAACCCCGCAAGCAACGCCACCGCCGCGATCACACTCTTTCGCCTGCGAAGCCCAACCCGCACGTCCGGCCTGGTGTCTCCGGGCCCCTTCACCGGCCGTGGCTCAGACTCCCAAGCGGTCTCCTGTTCCACGACATACTGCTGCGGCAGGTTCTTCGGGCGATATTCAGGCTGGTCCCGCATCCGATCAAAGACGCTCTGGTGAATGTGCGCCCCCTCTGGAATCACGCGCGGGCGTGCTAGGTTAAGCCGGATGTTGCTCTTGTACTCAACCTTGTCTTGCCCCGGCACCGGAACAGGATAGAAATGGCGCTTCGGCCAAAATTCCCCCAGCCACCACCAAAACCCGTGCAGGGATTTGTGCAGCACACCGCGGTGGTCTGGCGGGGCGTAGGGAATCCTACCGCCCAGCACGTCAACGACTTTCTGCGGATCCAGCATCAGTCCGGCAGATTGCGCCTCGCCCAACATCCAGCGCAGCGCAGTCTTCGATAGCCCGCTTTCACGTTCCGCATAACTTCCACCGACGTCCGAGTGAACCCCTGCGAACCACACCTGCTTCAGATTCTGGGTTGGCGGCACTGGCTCATGAACCAGGTTCTGCCGGAAAAAGGCGCGCCGCTCATCGATGGAGACCGCGTGCCGCAAGAAGGGAATATCAGGCAACGCGGACGTAAAGGGCAGGCGCCCGGTTTTCGCACTAATTGGATCGAGGATCCATCCCACGGAGCTGACCGTATCCCACAACCCGAGAAAATGCGGCTTGCAGTCCTCGCAAAAGGTTGTTTTGAAACCACTGGCAATGCGGAACTTCTCAGGATCATCGCTTTTGTAGAGGCGCAGCATATACGGGATAAGCGCCTCATTGCCCGGCGTCAGCAACCCGAACATGTGCAAGAGCCCACAAAGTGCGCGCGCCGTGTAAGCCCCGCGACTGAAACCGAAAATGAAGATCTGGTCGCCAGGACTGAACTCTCTCATTAAGAACGAATAAGCGTCGGCGACGTGGTCAGAGAAGCCATAGCCGAACGCCAGGCCCCTCATGGTTGTCCACCACTTCCCAATCGCCGAAAGGGCGTTTCTCGCCCCCATCGTTCCTAAGCCCGGGTGATAGTACGCGACCTGCTTATCCTGTGCCGGCAACGTCCAGTAAAGTTTTACGACGTTCGAGTTGTCGGCTCCATATTGGTTACCAGTTCCGTCGCAGCAAACCACGATGTTTCTGGGCATGGGTCATCCCTCCGGAACGGCTGATGGATGGATAGTGAAAAATCCACACCGAACGCTTCACTCAACGCTCCGTTGATTCCTGGTCGATGTCAGCAGGGAACAGCTTTCGAGTTTACATCGCAAGTCAAGCAGGGAAGGAGAATTTCTGATTTCAAGTGGCGCGGGACCCGGGATGTTTTTGCAAAACCCAGAACCTCGGCCGTGACCATATCGCCCTCGCAGCGGACTTTCAAGTTGTCTTGCTCTACCACTCCCAACCGCACTGACAGCGAACCGATTTGCCCAAGCTGAGTTTAGCCAAAAGTGCCCGGCAAACAGCGCATGACTTCATCCACATAGCTTCTCACCATGATCCAGTAAATATGATCAGCCTTACCGCGTTGCACGTCAGTCGTACAAACAGTTGGACAGCGCCGATTGCATTTGGGATGCAGCCCAGCTGTCACTTTATTGTCAGGAGATTATTTGCACTCTTCGCGTCCGAGCAAGAACATCGCGCTGCAACCTGTTCCGGCGTAGAATGTCCGCTGCCCTTCCCAACAAGATTGCCGTAGCTCAACCGGCAGGACGGGCGAAGCAGAAGGAAAAACGATGATCAACTGGAAAAGCAAATTGATCCTGGGAATACTCACGGCCGTGGCCATGTTCGCCCTCACTTTTGCCCTTCCCCGAGGAGGCTTCGTGCGCGACACCGAAGCCGCCCAGTTTCCCGTGACCGTTGGAGTTTGGGCAATCTTTGTCCTGCTCTTCGTGAAACTGAAGTAGAGATCGAAGCTTGCATTCACATCCAGCGAGACGAGGGAAAAAACCGTCAGCACGATTGCACCGAGTAAAGACCAGGCTCAAAACCATCTGATCTGCACGATAACCCCATTAGTCACCGCTCTTTGCTTCCCAATTGCGATACAATCCGCGTCAGGAACATTCTTGACAAGCAGGCGCGGAGGCCTCAGATGGAGCTAGGCTTTGGTTTCACGACCATCGTAATTATCATTGCCGGTCTATACCTGTTAAGTTCAATCAAGATTTTGGCCGAGTACGAGCGCGGCGTCATCTTTCGCCTGGGGCGTCTGCTTCCACAAGCGAAGGGTCCGGGGCTGATCTTCGTGTTCGCCCCGCTTGACCGCATGGTTCGCATCTCCCTGCGGCAGGAGGCCTTGGAAGTGCCACCACAGGACATCATCACGCGCGACAACGTCACCTTGAAAGTCAACGCCGTCATCTTTCTGCGCGTGATTGAACCGCGAAAAGCGGTCGTGGAAGTTTCCAACTACGTCTACCAAACCTCGCAGTTCGCGCAAACCACGCTGCGTTCCGTCCTCGGCGAACAGGAACTGGATGAACTCCTCGCCCATCGCGACAAGATCAACCTGCGGCTGCAGAGCATTCTCGACACCCACACCGCTCCCTGGGGAGTGAAAGTGGCCAACGTCGAAGTCAAGCAGGTGGACATGCCCGAGTCCATGCTGCGCGCCATGGCCAAGCAGGCCGAGGCGGAACGCGAAAAGCGTTCCAAGATCATTCACGCCGAAGGCGAATTTTCAGCCGCGCAGCGTCTGGTGGATGCCGCCCGGCTGCTGGCCACCGAACCGGTGAGCGTGCAATTGCGCTATCTGCAAACCTTAACCGAAATCGGCGTGGAGAAGAACACCACGGTAGTCTTCCCGGTTCCGGTGGATTTCTTTTCCAGTATTCCGAAGTTATTCGCAAGACCCGATGCAGGCGCTCCGTCGCCCGCGAAGAGCTAAGCGACCTCCATCGGCAACCAAGACGACGAGGTACAAATGGCAACCGCTACTTCTGAGGAGACAGAGATCACGCTGGGCACCGGCAAAATGCTGGCCCTGTTTTTCGGACTGGTCGCACTGTGCGCGGTTTTTTTTGGCATCGGCTTTTCGCTGGGCAGAAGTTCCGTCAGGATCGCGTCTCCTGACCTCCCGGCCGCCACTCCCGCCACCAGCGCCAGCCTCCGCCCTTCGGCAGTCAAAACCACCAGCACCACTCCGTCGGCTGATATGACGTTTTACAAAGCGGTTGAGAGCAAGGGCAGCAATAGCCAGCCCGCTCCGCAGGATGTCTCAGCCCCAGCGCCCGATACGACTGCGCCCGCAACCGCTCCAGTGGCCACTTCCGATCCCACTGCCGCAGCACCATCGAACGGCTACTTTGTGCAAGTGGCCGCGGTCAGCAAGGCCGAGGATGCGGAAGCCTTGGTCGATGCGCTTAAAAAAAAGCAATATCCCGCATTCTCCACCAACGCGCCCACCGACAAGCTCATCCACGTGCAAGTTGGACCGTACGTTGACATCAAAGATGCGGAGGGCATGCGCACCAAGCTGGTCAACGATGGCTACAACCCAATTCTGAAGAAGTGACGATTGCCGATTTTCAATTGCCGATTTTGAGTGCGCCGTCAAATTGGAAATTGGCAATCGCAAATCGGAAATTGCAAATTTCCTTTTGAACCTCATCTGACTCTCACCATGACTGATCCCGAGCAAAGCCTGAATCGTGCGCTGCATGCCATCGCCGACCCTGCCCGGCGCCGCATTCTGCAAGCCCTCAAGGAGCGCGGCGTTTGCTCGATTGGCAAGGACGAGGGTCTATGCGCCTCTGACATCGAACAACGCGTTCATCTCTCCCAGCCTACGATCTCCCATCACATGTCCATTCTGAAGAAAGCCGGATTGGTGGAGGCAAAGAAGCTGGGCCAGTGGATGTGGTACCGGCGGAATGAAACGGCCCTGCGTGATTTTGCCCGCGACTTGAGAGAACGTCTTTAAGCGCAGGGTGGCGATGCGCATGCGAAGCTGCGGCCGGGCGTCGATGCGGTCGACTTGCGGCAGCGGCTACGGCTTGTATCTGGGCGATGGTTTGCTCATTTTCTTTTACGGCTTCGATGTTTGCGATGGTCTGTTCTGCGGAGTTTTCTTGGTCTGAGTCTTCTGATCCGGTTGCGATAGCCTGGTCGTTTTCTTCTTGATCGTCTGCTTCGTATTCTTCCTCTTCGAAGTCTTCCCGCCGCCAAGGGTCTTCGCCGAGCGGGGTTTGATCGACCGTGCGCGGATCGATGACTACGCGGGTTTTGACGACGGGTTCGAAGTTGATGCGGCTTAGGTTCGACGATGCAGTTTGCAGGGCGTAGAGCAGGAGGCCGGCGGTTTTGGCGTCGACTTGTCCGCTGAGGATCAGGCGCATGACTTGCATGAGCGCGACTTGGATGGAGTTGGCGTCCTCGAGCACGGGCAGATCGATGGCGGCGCGTCCGCGGCGGGCGCGATTGGCGTTGAGCACGATGCGGGTTTCCTGCCAGCGTTTGTGGAAATAACAGAAATGATGGCGTCGGAGGGCGGGCGATCCGCACTGGGTGCCGTTAACTTTGAGATGTTGGCAACGGGGAATGCTATTTGGGTACGACGACATAATGGGTCTCCACCCCCCTCTCCCCTGATCTATTGGAATCAGAGGGATAGCGGGGGACTAGGGTTGAAATCTTTGAGTTGAAAGGAGTTACGGACAAAATCTTGGAAACAAACGGGTTGTGGGTGGGGGAGGGCATTCGGTGACTGAGCTATATATTGGTTATCTGATATAGCTCGACCGAAGTCAAGAGAATTGAGGAGAAAAAGCGAGGGCGGTACCGTTTTGGGACTCTACCGCCGGAGTGTGCACCTACGAACTGCTCTTTGGCCCCGCCGGGGGCTCGTCTCTTTCCCACCTTTCCCACGGCTCACGCCGTCGGCTGCGTTCTTACGCCACTTCGCGGCTCGTCAGCGTTGGAGTTTCGTTCCACCGCGTCGCCGAAATCTTAGTTTTGGCGCTCACGCGGTTCGCCGACCACTCATTTAGCGCTCGGCCAACAAGTCACATTGCTGTGTGCCCTCGATCACTGCACGCTCCTGCTCGGTCTGAGTAAAGTTGATGCTACTCCCCTGGTTCGTTGGTAGCTTTCGACGACCCGGCAGTTGTTGGTAAGCCGCACTGCCACCCACCAGCAGGAAATCAAGGAGAAATCAAATGAGAAAACTTGCGACACTCCTCGGTGCGGTTTTGCTGGGCTTGGTATCGGCGCTGAGTTACGCGCAAGCCCCGGTGCCTTTCATCAACCTGCCTCTCATGCCTGACGCTACGGCGCCGGGCGGAGCGCAATTCACTCTCACCGTAAATGGCACAGGTTTTGTTTCGAACTCGGTGGTGAATTGGAATGGGGTTGCGTTGGCGACTCAATTCGTCAGCGGTTCGCAGTTGACGGCGATTGTTCCAGCGGCGAACGTTGCCACCGCGAGTACGGGTTGGGTGACGGTGGTCAATCCCGCGCCGGGCGGCGGCACGTCGGATACGGTGTACTTCACGACCAGGGCTGATTCGGGGAAACGGGCGGGGTTTGGCTGGGCGACATCTCCTCCAGCAGACCAACCCACCGGTGTGGCCGTAGGCGACTTCAACGCCGATGGGAAGCTGGATATGGTCATCACGAATAGCGGCAACAATACCGCATCGGTCTTTCTAGGAGACGGCACCGGCAATTTCACGCTCGCCTCCTCCATTGCTGTGGGCTCACAACCCTCGGGCGTAGCCATTGGCGACTTCAATGGGGACGGCAAACTCGATTTAGCGGTCGCGAACGGCGGCGACAACACAGTTTCCATCTTCCTCGGAGACGGCACCGGCCACTTCACCCTAGTCTCGACTCTGGCCGTGGGAAATACTCCCAACTTCATACTCGTGGCCGACTTCAACCACGACGGAAAGCTGGACTTCGCTACTACCAACTGGAACGACGGCACACTTTCGATCCTGCTCGGGGACGGCACGGGCCACTTCACCCTGGCCGACTCCCCAGTCACCGGCTCAGGTCCTGGCTCAGGTCCCGCGCCGATGGCCATGGGCGACTTTAACCATGACGGCAACCTCGACTTCGCCGTGCCCAACTTCTGGGACGGGGCGGTTACCATCCTGTTGGGGGATGGCACAGGTCACTTTACGAAGGGCGAATCTTTGCCTATAGGTACATATATCACTTCAGTGGCCACGGGTGACTTCAATGGGGACGGCAACCTGGACCTGGTAGTTACCGCCCCCTAGGGGGCGGTACCCGTCTTTCTGGGAGATGGTACCGGCGGTTTCTCGAAATTTTCGAATCCTTGGCGTTCGGACCGTTTGTGGTCAACAGCGGTGGGCGACTTCAACGGCGACGGAAACCTCGACTTGGCAGTCACCGATAGCGACGCCCCCGGCACGGTTTCCATTCTGCTGGGGGACGGTAAGGGCAACTTCAGGTTTACCTCGTCTGCGAGCGTGGGTATCTGGCCCGCCTTCGTAACGCTGGGTGACTTCACCGGGAACGGTAAGCTCGGCTTGGTGACCGCTAACAACGGAGACACCGTGGTTTCTGTTCTGATCGAGGGCGTCGCGGCCGTTTCAGTTGCACCAAGCAGTCTGAATTTTGGGACGCAGCTTGTTAACACGACTAGCAACCCTCAACCCGTAACCCTGACCAACACCAGCGGCGTGACCCTTCACATCAGCAAGATCGCCGTCACCAATTGGAATTTCTCTCAAACCAACAACTGTCCCTCCACCGTGCCGCCAGGCGGGCAGTGCACCATTGACGTGACTTTCGATCCGCATGGCGGTGGCACCCGCACAGGCGCGGTCAGGATTAAGGACAACGCTCCCAACAGCCCGCAAACGGTGGCGCTGACGGGAGTCGGTACCCTAGTTACCCTGCTACCGTCGGGTTTGGACTTCGGCAACCAGCCCGTGGGAACCACCAGCCCGCCGCAGGTGGCCACTCTTACCAACTACGGCACACGCGCAGTGAACATTCATGGCATCCACATCAGGGGGACCAATCCCTTTCAATTTGCTCAGACCAATAACTGTGGGACTAGTGTACCGGCGGGAGGAAGCTGCTCCATCAGCGTAACCTTTACGCCTAAGCGTACAGGGTCAAAAACTGCGACGCTTGAGGTAAAGGACGACGGAGGTGCGAGCCCGCAAACGGTGGCGCTCAGCGGCACTGGCACGTAGTCGAAGGGAGGCAGTTGGGCCGGCCCACCCTTTCTGATGAGGGCGCGTCTGGCCTATCAGCCGGTGGTGAAAGTTGAATTCCGGCGTCCAGCGCCTGAAGGCGAATTCATTCTAGAGCGTTTTTGGCACGCCTGAAGGCGTGCCCTGGTACGAATCGCACTTCCACCACGGCCTGCTATTCCATAATCGGCGCGACTGGGTGGCGAGGATGTGGACGATGTAACAATGAGCTTTCATGGTAGCTCCAAGAAGCAGGTCCCTCGGCAGTGGGTCAGTTTGAAATGGTCCACGCAAGATCCCTCGCCCCGCTGGTGAAAACGCGGGGCTTCGGGATGACGCCCTTCAAAACAGGAGCCAAACTGACCCACTACCGGTCCCTCGACTCCGCACTGCGATTGGAAGAACCAATCGCAATGCTGCGCTCGGGATGACAGAATTTAGCCTGCAGTACCCGGTTCGGGGTCAAGGGCAGCGGGCGGGGGCGCCCGTTCTACACGATCTTAGGTCGAGGGCAGCGGGCGGGGGCGCCCGTTCTACACGATCTTAGGTCAAGGGCAGCGGGCGGGTCGCCCGCTCTACACGGTCTTAGGTCAACAGCAGCGGGCGGGGGTGTTCCGTTCTGCGGGGAAATGTTTCAATCTGGTTACAATCGGGGCACGATTGTGATCTCCCGGCTACAATACCGGTGTGAAACCTAGCATCTTTGTGGTGGAAGACGATCCTGATATTTCCCGGCTGGTGCGGCATCATCTGGAGGGGGCGGGATTCGCGGTGAAACTGTTCCCGACGGGAAACACCGTCATCATGGAATCGGAGCGGCAGCGGCCCACCCTTTTCATTCTGGACATCATGGTGCCCGGCAGGGACGGGCTGGAGCTGTGCCGTCTGATCCGGCAGACGCCATTGCTGGCGTCGACTCCGGTGATCTTTCTAACTGCGAAAAGCGGGGAGGCTGATCGCATTCTCGGACTGGAGCTGGGCGCGGATGACTATATTCCCAAACCATTCAGTCCGCGGGAACTGGTCGCCAGAGTGAAAGCGGTGTTGCGGCGTTTCGAGCGGCCGCTGTCGCAGTCTCCGTTGAAAGTGGGTGAGATCGAAATCGATCCTAGCGCGATGACCCTGACGGTGCGCGGACAGCTGGTGGGCACGACGGCTACGGAGTTCCGGCTGCTCGACTATTTCGCACGGCATCTGGGCCGCGTGTTCACGCGGGATCAGCTGCTCGACTCGGTCTGGCGGGATACCGCTTATGTGACGCCGCGCTCGGTGGATGTGTACGTGCGGCGCATTCGGGAGAAGATCGAACCCGATCCTGAAAGCCCGCGCTATCTGAAGACAGTGCGCGGGGCGGGCTATCGCTTTGAGGCTCCCAAGTGAGGAGCCGGCTTTTCTTGCGGCTGCTGGCGGCTTTTGCCCTGGTGATCGCAGCCGCCACGGCGACGCTGGATTTGTCCGTTCGGAGAGCGTGGGAAGGTTCCCTCCGCCAGGAAATCGATCGCAACCTCAGGCAGAAGGCGGTGATGTTCGCCAACCGCGTGAATACGGATCGCGAACACAATCTGCAGGACATCGTCTCGCAGGAGGGCCAGGCGGCGGGGGCGCGCGCCACAGTCATCGATGTGAGCGGGAAGGTCCTGGCCGATTCAGAGACAGCGGCGGGGGCGATGGACAATCTTGCGCAATCGCCGGAGTTTGCCACGGCCTTGAAGGGAGAAATCGGGACCGATACGCGGGTCAGCGCGAGTGTGGGAATTGAGTTCCTTTACGCGGCAGTGCCGGTTGCCGGGGGGGCAGCCCGGCTGGCCTATCCGCTATCGGACCTCGGAGTCGCCACATTGCGGCTGCGAAAGACACTGCTGGTTGGTTCGGCTCTTGCATTCCTGGTCGCGCTTATTTTGGCCGGAGTGTTGGCTCAATTCACAGCACGGCGGCTACAACGGATTGTACAGTTTGCCAATAAGATCGCCGGCGGCGAACTCACCGCGCGCATTGCGGAAGCTTCGAGCGATGAAATTGGGCAACTCGCCGCCGCTTTGGATAAAACCGCGCGGCATGTGGAAAACAACTTCGCGGCGCTGCGAGACAGCCAGCGCCAGCTTGAAACTTTGTTGAACAGTATGGAGGACGCGGTCATCGCCGTCGGGCCCGACGACCGCGTGCAGTGGGCCAACCGGAGCATGGACAGCTTGGTTCCGCAGCACACGCGGTTGAATGTTCCCATCGTTGAGACGGTGCGCGATCCTGATTTCCTGCGTGCGGTGCGGGGAGCCAGCGTGGCGCGTAAGGTGATGACGGCGCGAGCGACTTCCATCGTTCCGGCGCGCACTTTCGATGTGACCGCGGCTCCCCTGCCGGGGGGAGGCGCAGTCGCGGTGTTGCGGGACTTGACCGAGACCGAGCGCGTGGAGAAAACCCGTCGCGACTTTATTGCCAACGTTTCGCATGAGCTGCGGACGCCGCTGACTTCCATCCAGGGCTACGCCGAAACCCTACTCGACAGTTCGCCAGAGAACAATCATTCCCGTGAGTTTCTGGAGATTATTCGCAAGAATGCCCACCGCATGTCTCGCTTGACCGAGGACTTGCTGACTCTGGCGAGAGTGGAATCGGGCGAACAGCGGTTTGACATCCGGCCCGTGGCCGCGGCCGAGATTCTGCAGGAAGCGGTGCAGAACTTCCGCGAGCTGGCGCGCGCGCATGGCATTGATTTGCAGGTGGAGGACTCGGCGCCGGATTTGGTGAACGCAGATCGCGAGGCCATCCACCAGGTTTTTTCTAATCTCATCGACAACGCGCTCAAGTACGCTGCTTCGGGAGGGCGGCTGGTGTTGGGGGCAAGGCGTGCGGAGCGTGGAGTTGAATTTTATGTGCGCGATTTCGGCCCGGGTATTCCTTTTGAGCACTTGCCGCGCTTGTTCGAGCGCTTCTACCGCGTGGACAAGGCGCGCTCGCGGGAATCCGGCGGCACCGGGCTGGGACTCGCTATTGCAAAGCACATCGTGCTGGCGCACGACGGCACCATCCGCGCGGAGAGCGAACTCAACCATGGTTCAGTGTTTTTGTTTACCCTGCCGCTGGCGGTTGATGCTCCGCCAGAGTCGTCGTGAAGCAGTCCAGTTTTTGGACAGTTTTTGCTGGACACCGCGCGGGCGCGGACGGCGACGCTTTCATGGACCTCAGAATTTACAAGCTTTTAACAACATCCTTGAAAGAAAGAACCTATGCTTGTAATGTGACTATCAGCACAGGCCGGCAGCGAAGACGACCGAATGCAGTGGGTTCGCCATTCCTTGAACCAAGGGAAGTTCCAATGAGTATTGCCGCCGTAAACACTCCAGCGCCTGAGCCGGCTTATTCCTACTTAGTAAAGAGAACTATTGAAGCCTGCTCCGTTGCCAAGGATGCGGCTGCGGCTGCAGCTGAGGGGATCGCGACCGGATCTTCGCCGCTGCTCAATACCATTCGAGAGCGGGAGAAGGAACTGGACACGCTGGACCGGGAAATCGACGATGGGGTTACGCTGGCCATCACGCAAGTAAGCGGAACCGAAGCTCGCGAACTGCTGGCCTGCATGAAATTCATGATCAGCCTGGAACGCATCGGAGATCTGCTGCTCAGTTTCGCCAGCAGCGCGCTAGCAGCCGGTCCCCGGGTCGATCCTGAGGATACGCGCGACCTTACGCACATGGCGACCGTGCTGGAAAAAATGCTGTCCGACGTGGGAGGCGCCTTTGCCACTCGTGACGTCAAGAAAGCCGTGGATGTGTTGCGCGCCGACGGTGAGATGGACCGGCTGCGCAATCTGATCTTTCTGCGGCACATCGAAAACCCGGAAGGCTTGCAGCGCCAAGCTAGCTTGCAAGTGATCTTCATGACCCAATCGCTGGAGCGCGCCGGAGATCACGCCAAGAACCTGGCGGAGGAAGTCTGCCATTTCGTCAGCGGCCACACCATCCGCCACGTAATGATGACCTACGACAAACCGATTGAGAAGATGTTTTTGGATTGGCTTCGCCACCGCGACGATCAGCACTAACCGTTTTCAGCTATCGCATAGACCAAAACACACTGTCATCCCTCGCTTCGCTCGGGATGACAGTGCGTAATGGGATACGGCAACCGGGGAACTGACCTAGCTGAGCTGCTCTAGCGTCGGTTTCTCCCCAAATTGAATGTCCGGACATGGGCTTGGTACACTTTCGCAGATGTTACCGAGTCATGAGCCTCACTCTCCGCCAAGCTGTCCCCGCAGATATTCCAGTTCTTGGTTCGCTGATTGATGCGTCCGTGCGCGGATTGCAGGCGGCGGATTACACCCCCGCTCAGATCGACGGGGCCCTACAAACGGTCTATGGCGTGGATAGCCAACTGATCGCGGATGGAACGTATTACGTTGTGGAAGCGGGAGCGGAGCCGGTGATCGTCGGCTGTGGCGGCTGGAGCAAGCGCAAGACACTTTTTGGTGGCGATCGCTGGACGGGTCGAGAGGACTGGTTGCTGAATCCTGCGCAGGACGCCGCCAAGATTCGTGCCTTCTTCGTCCATCCAAACTGGGTGCGCCGCGGGATTGGCAGCATGATCCTGGAGGCTTGCGAAAACGCGGCGGGCGTCGCGGGCTTCACTCGTTTCGAAATGGGGGCGACCTTGACCGGAGTACCGCTCTACCGCGCCAAGGGTTATGTCGCGCTAGAAAATCTTGACGTTCCGCTGAAGAACGGTGAGTTGCTCGCGGTCATTCGTATGGAGAAACGGATAAGTCCGGAGAAGCGGGCGCACGCGTGCGGTCCTCAGCCGCAACATTAGCTTCCAACTCGCGAAGGATTTGTGGTTCGGAATCTCATCCTGCTTTTTGCCGCTGATAATACCTTCTGGCTTTGTCGCGGTTTCCGCAGGTTTTCATTTCGCACCAGCGGCGGCGGTGGTTCTTTGTCTTGTCGAGGAATAACCAGCCACATGGTTCAGAGGCGCACCGTCGCACGTAGGCCAGGTCGTCGGAAGTCAGCAGCTCCGACGCTGCGCGGGCGACGGGCCACAGCATCGAGTCCAGGCTGCTGTCGGGCAGAATCCATTCCCACGTGAAGCGTCGGCTCGTGTCCACGATCCGGGCGTGCTCCGCTGCGTTCCTTACTGAAGCATTTAGCCGGGCGAGGGCTGTAGCTGGAATTCCGCGGTGTTCTGCTACAGCCGAGAAAATGGCGTGGATGGCCTCCCTCAGTTCGATGGCATGACGAAGCGCGGTCTGAGCCTGTCCGGGGGCTTCATGGGCGAGGCACTGCAATCGGTTCGCGGCTTTCTGGGTGATGATTTGTGCGCCTCCTGCCCATTGCAGAAGACGTTCGTAGTCGGTCAGTAACTCTTTCCGACGCTCGTTGGCGCGATTGTCGACCGTATTCGCAAAATCCAAACACAGAGTTCCTCCGGTGTACTCAAAGGGCGACTTGGCGGTTTGTGGCATCTAGAGATTTCAGCTTACACTATTATTCTAACCATTAAAAACAATTTGACAAGTTAGGTCAGTATAATTAAAATAGCCTCACCGTCAAACTTAATTTTGACGGTGAGGTGCTTATCATGTTCAGCGACCATCCCTCGCACATTCTGGCTCTGTTGCGCAGTGGCTCCCAGGTGGAAATAGGAAGCCCCGCATCATCTCAGCCCAAGGTTAAGAAGCAGTGGTTTTCGTCGCGAGCACAAATCGTCCTGGGGTTTGTGGCGATCTATTTGATCTGGGGATCCACATATTTGGGAATTCGCTACGCGGTCGAGACCATTCCTCCGCTGCTGACGATGGGGGTGCGCCACCTCGTGGCCGGAGCGCTGGTCTACGCCTGGGTACGACGGCGAGGGTCGCCCGCGCCTGATTTGAAGCAGTGGGGATACGCCGGGATTGCGGGCATGTTTCTATTTCTGGGCGGGCATGGCGTTCTAGCGTGGGCGGAGCAAAGAGTACCTTCGGGGTTGGCCGCGCTGTTGTGGGCTACGCTGCCCCTCTGGACCGTGCTGCTGTCGCGACTCGATGGCACAGAACGGAAGCTCGGCGCTCGAGCATGGGCCGGCTTGCTTCTAGGATTCGCCGGCGTGGCTCTGCTCATTGGTCCCATTGCGCTGGGACAACGTTTGGATCTTCTAGCAGCCGGTGCCGTTTTATCGAGCGCGTTATTGTGGGCGCTGGGAACCAGTTACACCCGGGCGGTTCGCATGCCTGCTTCGACGGTGCTCTCAGCCGCCATGCAGATGGTCAGCGGCGGAACCATGCTGCTCATCGCTGGTTTGCTGGCAGGAGAAGGAGCGCGGGTTCATGTTGCTTCCATCACGACCCGGTCGGTGCTTTCGCTGTCCTACCTGATCGTGTTTGGATCGATCATTGGGTTCACGGTTTACATCTGGCTGCTCAGCGTGAGTTCACCATCCCGACTCTCAACCTACGCGTACGTCAACCCTGTAGTTGCAGTTCTCTTAGGGTGGGCCGTGGCCGGGGAGGGGCTTGGAGTGCGCACCCTGATGGCTACCGCGATTATCCTCGCGGGGGTGGCGCTGGTCAGCACACGGCGCAAGCAGCCCGCAGTGCTAGAGTTGCGGCGCAGGCCGGTCGCGATCGAGGACGCATGCGAGGCAGCGGGGGACTAAAATATGATCTTCCTCAATCTTGCGCTCACCACGAATTCCGAAGACTGGGGCAAAAATATCCCATCCTTTCGCACAGCCGCACGAAAGGATGGGGCATCAGAGGGAGTTTCTAGTCGTCGTCGGGGTCCCCCGGCGGCGTCTTGTCATTGATGAAGTCGAGGGCGGTTTTCGTCGTCGGAATTTGTACAAAGTGCCGGGGAGTGTTGCCCAGGTTGTAAAACCCGGTGAGATCATTTAGAGGTTTGCTCCCGCGACTGTCGGCAAAGCCCAGGGCACCTTCCCCAAGTCCGAAATTGTGTTCGATGAATCGCAGGACGGTGCCGAAATCATGGTTCCTGTTGTTGATGTAGCCGGACGGAGTGTAGGCGGAGACGAAGATCATGGGCACGCGGAAACCCAGCTGGTAGCCTCCCTCGGGCGAGGGCAGAATGGTGGGGGGAACGTGGTCGTAAAAGCCGCCAAAATCGTCCCAGGAAATGACCACGGCGGTGTCCTGCCAATAGGTGAGGGTGTGGCCATTGACTGTGTCGGTGCATGAACTATTGCCCAGGGCATTTACGATGCTGGCCACCCAATCGGGTCCGCCGCTGCTGCCCCCGGGATGGTCGGAGTTGGCCGAAGTGGGGATGACCCAACTAACACCCTGCAGGTTGCAGGGATTGCCATTCGCTCCCAGGTCATTCAATACGTGCGCCGGCGTCAGGTCCACGTGGTTGGCCCATTCGGTACCGGTGCAATTCTGGTGGGCGGCGTCGGGCACGCAGATCGCCTGAATGGCGTCGGGGGCTGTCCAGATGGAACCACCCCCATCGGTGCCGCCGCCTCGAGTGCTGTAATATTTCCAACCGATGCCTGCACCATCTAGCAGGTCTGCCATGGTTTTTCGCCCAGTGAAACAAGTGTCGTTGCCGGTTGCGTAGTCAATGGTGAAAACCGTCTCTTTTCCGGTGGAATCGATTATGCTGGTAGTCTCGCCGTCCTTGGCATAGCAGCCAGCGGGGCCTCCATTGAAATTCTCGGAGATGAACGTGCCCGCCGCGTCTCCCGCTGCGTCGCGGGCGGAAGTTCCTCCGAAGATATATTGGTGCGCCGGGAAACTGGGCCCCTGGTTGGTCTGAAACATGAAGTTAGCCCATCCATAGGTGGTCGCTAACGTGAGATAAGGGGCCAGTATTCCCTGGGGATGCTTCGCATCCACGGTATTGTTCACGAAGATATAGGCACCCCGGTTCTTGCTGGTTCCGGCGGCGCCATCCATTCGGCATTGATTGGTGGTGGTATTCAGGTCACACTCCTTCTTCCATCCGCCGTGGCTATGGTCGAGATCGTAGCCGTTGGCGAGCGCAACTCCCGTAGGTTGGGTGAAGCCGGTAGAGGAGGTCTTGTCGAGCCAATTGGCGGTTTGAATGTTGTATTGGGTGTTATTTGGGTTTGTGCTGCAGGGAAAATTCGTACACAGAGCGTAGAAGAGATTGTCCGGGGTACGATTCTCCTGGAATATCACGATGATGTGTTGGAAGTGTGTGATTTGGGCTTGCGCTGCTACTACTGCCAGGCTGGAAACTAACAACAGAGTCCTCAATGCTAATTTCACGATGGTCCCCCCTCTTGGATGTAAGTCGTAAGGCGACGAAGCGAAGCAGAGCTGCGAAGACAAGTGTCGATAAATATGCGCCCGGACCTGACCAAAGTCAACAGCATTCATTGCGCGAACAGTGGCGCAATTGGAGGAGAGCCAAACGCGCGAATACTGCGCCACCGGGTGCCCCAGGTCTCGCGGTTTTCGAGACCTGGGAGTGCATCCCACGATCTCCGGCGAGCACTCTTGAATTCCTTCACAAGCCGCTGAAAAACTCCGGGTCGCACGGATGTTCGGGGTGGAGCAGCGCTTTAGCGCCGCATTAAAGGTTCTAGACAAAATTCACGCAACGCATGGGCGCTCATCACAATTCGCACGCGAACTGTTAAGCCCTGCCGTTAACGTGTGGGGACGGGTCCGTGACCCGTCCAGGCGGAGCAAAGCTCCGCAGCTAGCCGGTAAAACACACCGTCAAGGCTACGACTACGCCCTCCTTTTCCACCGTCATCCCGAGGAAGCGCAGGTCTTCGCAAAGCGAAGGCCTGCCAGCGAAGAGCCTGCCCCGAGCCTGCCGAGGGGATCCCTGCACTTCTACCCCAAGGCACCGGTCCGGCACGATGCGACCGGGGAAGGAAGGTGCGGTCGAGATTGAATCTGGCTTAGCAGCGCGTCGCTGTGAAGCAGTTCGGCATGTATCCGGCGCTCCGCCGCCGCGATGTCAGCTAAAAGCCCCGCCCTCTCGCAAACAACGCGAGAAGGGCAGGGCACCCGCTTTTGGGTGCGGGAAAGCATGGGCCAGCCCCCCAGGCAAACCCCCAGATCCCTCGCTGCAATCGGGATGACAGTTCGTAATGGGATACAGCAACTGTGAAACTGGTATAGAAACCAGAAAAGTTCTAGCTCCCGTGCTTGTGGCAGAAGCCTGAGGTGTGCGTCTGAAACCTACGAGTAAAACTCTGCAATACTCTCCACTACGCATTTCTGCTCAGCTTCCGTTAGTTCCGGAAACATGGGCAGCGCGAGCACCTCGCGGGCGGCACGTTCGGATTCTGGCAAGTCTCCCGCGTTGTAGCCCAGGTGAGCCAAGCAAGGCTGCAGATGCAGCGGGGTGGGATAGTAGATCTCCGTGCCAATTTTCCTTTCGTCAAGAAACTTGCGTAGTTCGTCGCGGCGATGCGCCCGGATCACGTATTGATGAAAGACGTGAAAGGCGTGCGGAGAAGTATGCAGCGGCTTGACCCGGGAGTCGTGCCTTTTCGATACCAGGCCCGCATCGGCCAGCAAACTATCGTAGGTGGCCGCACGTTGCCGGCGTTGCTGGTTCCAGGTTTCGACATGGGGCAACTTTACGCGGAGGATGGCGGCCTGGATCGCATCCATGCGGCAGTTCCAGCCGAGTTCTTCGTGGTGGTAGCGACGCGGGCTGCCGTGGCTGCGCAGGTTCCGCATATGCTCAGCCCAATCCAAATCGTTCGTGGTGACCAGTCCGGCTTCACCATAGGCGCTCAGGTTTTTGGTGGGATAGAAACTGAATGCCGCCGCCACGCCAAGTGATCCCGCGGTCCGGCCGCGCCATTTTGCCCCGATGGCCTGCGCCGCGTCTTCGATGATGGAGAGCTGGAATTCATCTGCGATTTGCTGCAACCGGTCGATATCGGCGCACTGGCCGTAAAGATGCACCGGCAGCAGCGCTCGGATTTTGTACGACCCTCCTGCCTGAAGCTGCGGTTTAACCCGGTCCGGATCCAGATTCAACGTGTCGGGATCCACGTCCACCAGCACTGGCCGGGCTCCGGCGCGGACGATAGCGCTAGCCGAAGCAAAGAAGCTGAAGGAAGTCGTGAGCACCGCGTCGCCGGCCTGAACTCCAGCCGCCAGCAATGCCAGCCAGAGCGCGTCTGTACCTGAAGCGCAACCCACGGCCGCGCTGGCGCCGGTGAAGGCTGCGATCTCGTGCTCCAGGGCCGCGACCTCCGCGCCCAAGATGAACTGCTGCGAGGCGCAGACCCGCTCCACCGCGGCCAAAACTTCTTCGCGAATCTGCCGGTACTGCCGATGCAGATCCAGCAAGGGGACGGGATCGAACTTTCTCGCCGGAGATTGCTGCTTGCGCGATTTTGCGGTAGAGGACTGAGTCACAGAAAGAGCGATTCTAACATCCTGCCGTCAGCTATTTGCTTTCAGCGGCGTGCCGGACTACTTCGGCTTATTAGCCCACGAGAGAAGAATGAAAGCGCCAACGAAAGACAAGAAAACTGCTACTCCTGTCAAACAAAGCAAAATGATTGAGATAAGCGGTACTTTCTGAGTGCTCTGCTGATAGTCGAAAATCATTTTGGATACCGCCATTGAACTCAGAACAGAGATAACGACTACGCCAACCCCGGCCGCGATCTCCACTAAACGCTTCATGTATTTCGCTCTCACTTCTGGCGCCCGACGAACCCAAATATCTAAAGAAGCTAGAGATTTCCGTTTATCCGGGGCAGTGGCGGAAGCGGCGCGTTTCTGTCCAGCGCTTCGCGCCATTGGCCGAGGGATTGAAGCAATTGCGCCAATTGGAATTGCTCAAAGCTCCCCGGAGGCTCGGAAAGATTCCTTATGGCACGTTCCAGCACCGATCGCATTCCTACCCGGTTCCCGGTGGAGTAGTGGTGGAAGGCCACGGCAACCTGAACCAATCCTTGAAGAAACTTTTTGTTTTCCGGCGGGGCCGCGCGCCAGATGTCTTCGAGGGCTTCGTGTGCGTCGAAGAACTCGGCGTTGTTGAACAGGCTGATTCCCCGCAGATACTTATCCGAATCCACTCTCCATTTTGGCACAGGCGGGTGCGAGCGAGACGTAGCAAGCTACGTCTCTACAGCCCGCCTTTGCTTCAATCCAACGACGTTGATGGTTGAAACCGCGGCGTCTAGCGGCCGAATATCACGTAGTGATAGCTGGTGGCCATGAAAAACAGCAAGGGCACCGACAGAAAGAAATTCGTTCGCGAGGCCAGGAACGCCTGGCGGGCCAGGACAGCGGCGTTGGCCGGCGGACTTCCGGCCAGCGTCCCTTGAATGATCTTCTTTTGGTTGGGCCAGATGATTCCCCAAACGTTGAACAGCATAATGAAGCCAAATCCGCCACCAACCCCGATCGAGAGCACGTGGTTGTCGTCCTGTCCCACCGGGGTGTAGTTCACAAACAACCACGCCGCCGCGATCGCCACCACGGCGGTGATCACACCCAGGACATAACCGCTGGGCGCTTTCTTAATCACGAAATTGAGAATCGCCCAAGCCCCAATCCAGACCAGCAGAAACAAGCCAATCGTACTCAGGGAGCTTTTACCCATGCGGTCCGCGTCCGGCCCGACATACATTTGCCCCCAGTACCAGAAGCCAACGAAAACCGTGACCAGCGCACTCCAGCGAAACCAGTGCAGAGCCGGCAGGGTGAGATACTGAAACACCTTCGGCTTCATGCCAGCGTCCACCTGCTTCATGAAAGGGACATTTACGAGATTGAAAAAGTAAAGCAAACCGATCCAGGTAATGCCGGCAATGAAATGAAACCAGCGCAGAATGAGCGCCAGGGCTTCTGTGCCAGTGTGGGTAGGCATTACCCACAGAGCTGTGAAAGCAATCAGATGTTGCATCGATATTCCTCCGCCATCAGTGAAGTGCGAGGGCCCCGCACGACCGGTCTCGCTGGACAGTTGCTTCACCATCCCTGGTTCGTCCAGCGACCTCGGTTGCGAACGTTGAAAAAATCGACTTCTGGTTTCCGGTTAACTTGCAGCGCAAGAATGGTTGCATCTTGTTGCGCTTGTGTCAACCAGCGAGGTGGAGGGGATTGAACCGCTGGCTTGAAAAGTGGAGAGCGAGGCCGTATTGTACGGAGTGTTGCTTTGGGTGCGGCGGCGGAGCGGATGGGCGCTCGCGCATTCCGAGCTTTCCCCCCTGTTCCTCAGTGCCGTGTTGGCTGCGGCCCGAGGAGCTGACCCTGTGCAGTTCAGAAAGCTTTCGCGGTTGAGAAAGCTAAGGAGATCGGCATGGAAAACAAGCCGGCGCAAAACATTCAGGATACCTTCCTCAACACCGCCCGCAAAGAAAGATTGAATATCACCATCTACCTTCTGAGCGGCGTCAAGCTGACCGGGCGTATTCGTTCATTTGACAAGTATTCGGTTGTGCTCGAGACCAACAATCAGGAACAGTTGATCTTCAAACATGCGATTTCAACGGTGGCCATGGGGAGGGTGGCTCATGGCCATGGCGATAAGCCCGCCATGGTTCCAGCTCCAAGCCCCGCTACCGAGCCTGGTCCGGCACCTAGCGCGTCCGGTACGGACGGATAAGGCAGTTCATCTTTGCGCAGTTCAGAGTCCAAAGTATCAGGCGAGACCGCGCGCGCGCGGCGTGCCTCGATTTCGACGGCTGCCGATCGTGATCCGACGGAGCGTGCATTTTTGGTCGGGATCGACTATCGCGTGCGCTCGCGAGCGGGTTCGGTCGCCAAGACCGCGAAAGGCTCGCTGACCAGTGGCGCGCAGGCGGCGCGAGACAGCGCCGGCAGTGTGCCTGGAGCGTCGAAAGCGCCCCGGGTTCCCGAGTTCACCGCGGAAGAATCATTGGACGAATTACGCTCTCTGGCAACCAGCGCCGGCGCGCAAATTGTCGGCGAGTTCCTGCAACATCGCGACAGGCTCGATCCGGCCACGCTGATTGGGAAGGGCAAACTGGAAGAGATTGCGGGCGCCGCCGCTTCGGTCTCCGCGGATCTTCTCTTGTTTGATCACGACCTCACCGCATCCCAGCAGCGCAATATCGAAAAGGTCGTCAACACGCGGGTGATTGATCGCACTCAGCTCATCCTCGATATTTTTGCCAAGCATGCGCGGACGCGCGAAGGACAGTTGCAGGTGGAGCTGGCACAACTTGAGTACATGCTGCCGCGGCTGGGAGGGCGCGGAATTGAGATGTCGCAACTGGGCGGCGGCATTGGCACGCGCGGTCCGGGTGAGACCCAACTTGAAACCGATCGCCGGAAAATCTACCGTCGCATTCGGCACGTGAAGGAACAAATAGAAAGTGTCCGGCGCATTCGGACGCAACAGCGCCAGCGGCGTGAATCGGTTCCGGTCGCGCTGATCGCCTTGGTGGGCTACACGAACGCCGGGAAATCCACATTGTTCAATGCGCTGACCCAGGCCTCCGTGCTCGAATCGCCGAAAATGTTCGCGACTCTGGACCCGACGATCCGAGGGGTCACGCTGCCCTCGCGTCGCCAGGTATTGCTGTCTGACACAGTAGGATTTATTCGCAACCTGCCGCACACCCTGGTTTCCGCCTTCCGCGCTACTTTGGAAGAGGTGCAGCGCGCAGAACTTATCTTGCAGGTTTCCGACGCGAGCAGCCCGCTCTCCGCCGAGCAGGACGCGCAAGTGGAAAAAGTGTTGAAGGAGCTGGAAGCAGAAGGGAAACCGCGTCTGCGAGTGATGAATAAGATTGACCTGCTCCCTCCCAGGCAGCGCGACAGCTTGCGCGATGCTGCCAACACGGTTCATGTCTCGGCCGCGAAAGACATTGGGATGAGCACGCTTCTGGACCGGATTGATCAGATGCTGCAGGGAGATGCTTTGAGTCGTGTCCATTTGCGGGTGCCGCAAAAAGAAGGAAAGACGTTGGCGCTGCTGGAGGCGCGGGCACGGATTTATTCGCGCAAGTACAAAGACGGGCTAGTGGAGTTGGAAGTTGAAGCGCCGGAATCAGTGGTGAGAAGAGTGAAAGATTGGGTGACGCCTTGACCCCCAGGTTTTTCCTTGAGGATGCCGTTGATTTGCACTATAGTAAACATCAATGCAGGAATAGCCTGCAGTATCTTAAAGAAACTTAGAGGTTGTTTATATGAAAGCTAAAATCGAGCAGGTAGAGCCGCAGTTCGCGCAAAAGTTAGACAACCCTTTCAAGAATATTCTGCAAGAGCTTCGTTATCCGGTTCCTCCCGGTTACCGCCTTCGCGTTTCGCTCTTGGATGCCAGTGGACGAAAGAAACGAAGTGATGCATCCGCAGACAATTGGTCTCCCCAATCTGGTCGGATCGAGATCAGATTCGAGCCGGCCCCGGAAGAACCGACCATTGCGGAGCCAGAACGTTCCCGCGGAGTAGCCAGCAAATCCAGCCCGCAAGCCCAGCGCTTTCCGGAGGGTTTTTCGGGCCCGAATACTTTTGTGGCTCCGCTTGAGATTAGAATGCTGAGGGCTCTGGCCCAGGCGGAATCCACGCCGGGTTGGAAGTTTGTCTCGCTAAAGAAATTCCGTGACGAGGTTCTTCTGTCCGAAGCCTCTGCTCCCGGTGAGTTCCAACCCACAGAGGTTAACTGGCAGGACGCGATTCGGAGTGCTATCGAAAAGAGGTTGATCATCACGGGGAAGGTGCCAAACCCGAAATCTCCTCAGTTTCCGGTGACCAGCATCCGGGTAAACCGAATGATGCCCGAAGTACAAGAGGTGTTGGGGCTCCCCAAGGCGGATTTGGATTTCCATCCGATCCACATCAAAGGTGAGCCCTTGTCCGCCACTATCCTGCGCGAGAGGCGTTGAGGGTTGGCGCTGTTCTACTTAGAAACGAGTGCCCTCGTCAAGCTGTATGTGTATGAGCTTGGCACAGAGCGACTGCTCGGCCTCACTACCAGCGACGCAGGGCATCGATTTGCCATTCTGTCTCTTGCGCAAGTGGAGTTCCGAGCCGCCATCCGGCGGCGGCAACGTAACGGTGAGATTCCGGACTACGCGGCCGACGAACTAATCGAGTCGTTCCGACGGCATTCGGAGGGCAAGTTTCTCATACAGTCATTCTCGGATTCCGTGTTGGACATTGCGTTGGCGCTGGTCGACAGCTACGCGCTGAAGGGATACGATGCCATGCAACTGGCTGGCTATTTGCTGCTGCGTTCAATTTCTGGAGCCGAGGGGTCCACTTTTGTTTGCGCCGACCGGGCCTTACTTTCTGCCGCGCGAGACGAAGGCTGCCCTGTCCTGGATCCTTGTTCGCCCTGATGAGCGCGTTCGACAACGCAAATTTAAATGGGCCGGCAACCAAGAAGCGGTGACAGTCCTTGGCTATCGGCCCACTCGATCCTGAATTGGATCGGAGGTGATACTTCTATGCTAGACTCGCTATCCCAGAAGTCAAGCATTCTTTGCTTAATTCCACGAAAGGACTTGACAATTGTCCAAAAGTAGGTTCCGCGAGTAGCCCATGGTCTCGTTCTGGGACAGCGCTCGCGTTGACATAAGCCTTGCAGGATGTTAGGTTTGATGGTTTCTTAAAGCCCTCTTTCGATCGAGATTTCTATCTAGCCCAGGATTATGGACGAGACGCTCCGACAAGTAGGGGAATTACTGCTTGGATCCATACCGACCATTATCTTTATGGTTCTGCTGTATGGGATTTACACCGTGCTTGTCCACAAGCCCCTGGTGAAGGTACTGGCGGAGCGGCGTGGCAAAACTGAAGGAGCGGTCGAGAAGGCGCGCGCCGATATTGCCGCCGCCGAGGCGCGAACTGCGGAATACGAACAGCGCCTGCGCGAAGCTCGCATGACGGTTTTCAAGCATCAGGAAGCACTTCGTCAACAAGCGTTGCAGGCACGAGCAGCAGCCGTGGCTGAGGCGCGGAAGAAGGCGGAGGCCCAAGTCGAACAGGCGCGGGCAGCCATCGAGCTAGATAAAGCGGCGGCGCAAGCCGGTCTGCAGGCGGAAAGCGGGAAACTGGCCGCCGAAATCATCCGAATTGTTTTGCAGCCGGCAACACCGCGGGCGCCGGCGGGTGGTGGCCAATGAGACTAGCCCAAACTCAGAGAAATCCACAAACCGCCGGGCGCAGGCCGAAGTTGCTGCTGCATTTCGCTTGCGCGACATTCCTGCTGCTTACTGGGTTCGCTTTGGCAGGACAGGCAGTCACTCGGGATGCGTCTTTCTCGGCAGTCTCCCAGCAGTCGAGCGAACCCGCGGGACAAAGTTCGCTAAGCCAGCAACTGGCGAAAGAATCGCGTGAGGCTGCCGGTGAGGACGATCAAGCACAGTTCAAGCACTCTCCCTCCGTCCGGTGGGTGGCTAAGCTCACCGGGATGGACTTGGAGCGCGCGTATTTAGTCTGCGTGCTGCTGAACTTTGTTGTGATTGCTGCTGCTATTTTTTGGCTTTCCAAGAAGAACCTGCCGGGACTGTTCCGCAATCGCACGGCTACCATCCAGAAGGCGATGGAAGAGGCACGCAAAGCCAGTGAAGATGCCAACCGCCGCCTGGCGGACATTGAAGCACGGCTCTCCAAGCTCGATGTGGAGATCGGTGCAATGCGCGCCGCCGCAGAGAAGGAAGCCGCAGCTGAAGAACAGAGGATTCAAGCTGCTGCAGTCGAAGATGCTCGCAAAATCGTGGAGTCAGCCGAGCAGGAAATCGCGGCGGCCGCCAAGTCGGCGCGTCGCGAACTGACCGCGTACGCGGCCGATCTGGCGGTATCGCTGGCAACAAAACAGATCCACGTGGATGCCGCTACCGACCAAGGATTGCTACGTAATTTTGCCCAACAACTCTCGGCCAACGGCGGCGAGACGCGGAAAGGCGGCCGATAGAAGATGGCTTCCGTGACTAGCACTTACGCCCGCGCCTTCGCCGACGCTGTCTTTAGCGGTCATCATGATCCCGACAAGACTTTGCAAGAGGTGCAAGCCGTGACCGAACTGGTGGCCGGGAGCAAGGAACTGCGGGCAGTCTGGGAGACTCCATCCATCACGGCAGAGCAGAAGCGGGCTGTACTGGATGCGGTGGTTGCGCGGCAGGGAATATCAAGCACAGTCCGGAATTTCATCGCTGTGCTGATCGATCATCGACGCGTCAGTTTTCTGGAGCCGATCGTGAGACAGTTTGAGCTGGAACTAAATCAGCGCTTGGGATTCACCGAGGCTGAAATTACCAGCGCTCGCGAACTCAACCCGGCCGATCGGCATACGCTGGAAGCGCAGATGGAAAGGTTGACAGGGAAAAAAATGCGGGCCCGGTACTCGCGCGATGTGTCCATACTCGGCGGAGCCATCGTCAAGATCGGCAGCACAATTTATGACGGCTCGGTGAAGGGACAGCTAGAGAGGATAAAGCAAGCTATTAGCATTTAGCACTTGGCATTTAGCCAAGGCGCTCTGCGGAGTTCTCAAGGAGAAAACGGAGGGGCTAAATGCTAATTGCCAAGTGCTAAATGCCCGGTCGCAAAGCGGCTTGAACCCAACTTTATGGCACAAATCAAAGCAAACGAGATCACACAGCTGATCCGGCAACAAATCGAGAACTACGAATCCAAAATTGCGGTGGATGAAGTCGGCACCATCGTCACCTTAGGCGACGGCATTGCCCGCGTCTACGGCCTCGACAAGGTGATGGCCGGAGAACTGCTCGCCTTCCCGCACGACGTAGCCGGCATTGCCATGAACCTGGAAGAAGATCAGGTCGGCGTCGTGATCCTCGGAGATTACACCGAGATCAAGGAAGGCGACGAAGTCAAGCGTACGGGACGCATCATGAGCGTGCCGGTCGGCGACGCCTTGATTGGCCGCGTAGTGAATTCCCTGGGTCAGCCCATCGACGACAAAGGCCCGATCGCCACCGACAAGTTCATCCCAGTGGAGCGTCTGGCGCCGGGAGTCATCGACCGGCAACCGGTCCGCGAGCCCATGGCCACTGGGTTGAAGGCCATCGACAGCATGATTCCAATTGGCCGAGGCCAGCGCGAGTTAATCATTGGCGACCGTCAGACCGGCAAGACCGCCGTGGCGCTCGATACCATCATCAACAACAAAGGCAACGACCTGATTTGCATTTACAACGCCGTCGGACAGAAGCGGTCTTCAATCGCGCAGGTGGTGAAGATTCTCACCGACTACGGGGCGATGGATTACACCATCGTCGTGGCGGCCTCTGCGTCCGAACCCGCGCCCATGCAGTACATCTCGCCTTATGCGGCCTGTGCCATGGGCGAATATTTTCGCGATAACGGTAAGCATGCCCTGGTTATTTATGACGATCTCTCCAAGCACGCGGCATCGTATCGCGAGATTTCGTTGCTCTTGCGCCGTCCGCCAGGCCGCGAAGCTTACCCCGGAGATGTTTTTTATCTTCACTCACGGCTGCTGGAGCGTGCATCGAAACTGAGCGACAAGAAAGGCGGAGGCTCGCTGACCGCGCTACCGATCATTGAAACCCAGGCGGGCGACGTTTCGGCGTATATTCCGACCAACGTCATTTCGATTACAGACGGCCAGATCTTTCTCGAAACTGATCTGTTCAATAGCGGCGTGCGGCCGGCCGTGAACGTCGGCATTTCGGTAAGCCGCGTGGGCGGAAGCGCCCAGATCAAGGCCATGCGGCAGGTGGCTGGAAGCATGAAGCTAGAGCTCGCGCAGTACCGCGAACTCGCAGCCTTCGCGCAGTTCGGCAGCGATTTGGACAAAGCCACGCAGAACCAACTCAATCGCGGTCAGCGTCTGGTCGAAGTGCTCAAGCAAAAGCAGTTCTCGCCATTGCCGTTTTCCAAACAGATTCTCGTCATCTATGCGGGTACAAGCGGTTTTCTCGACGACCTCCCAGTAGACCAGGTACGGGATTTCGAAGCCGAACTGTACAAATATGTGGAGGCGACCAATCCCGGACTGTTGCGCACCATCATGGAGAAAAAGATTCTCGACGACAACTTGAAGGCCGAGATGAGCAAGACAATCAAGGAGTGCAAAGAAACGTTCGTGACCGAGAGACAAGCAGTGGCGAAGTAGGCTGCTAGCTTCTAGCTCCTGGCTTCTAGCTAGAAGCTAATGATCTATGGCCAACATTCTCGACATTCGGCGCCGTATCCGCAGCGTGACCAACACGCGGCAGATCACCAAGGCCATGAAGATGGTTTCGGCGGCAAAGCTGCGTCGTGCGCAGGAGCGCGCCCTGGCAGCGCGTCCTTACGCACAAATGTTGACCAATGTGTTGAAGTCGCTGGTGTCGCGAGCCGAAATCTATGATCCGGATACGGGCGAGCCCAAGCATCCCCTGTTGGCACAGCGTCCGGAAAACAACATCCTGCTGATTGTGGTTACGGGAGACAAAGGCCTCGCTGGCGCGTTCAACACCAATATTCTGAAAGCAGCGTCGCGCTTCTTGGAATCGAAGGCGGGTAAGAACGTCGAAATCGAGGCAATCGGACGAAAAGGCCGCGATTTCTTGCGCCGCCGATACGCGGTTGCTTCTCCGAGAACAGCCGAGTCGCAGGGATCGCCGCGGACCACGCTCGTGGGTGAGCACGTGGGAGTGCTGAGCAAAGTTGATTATACGATGGCCTCCGAGATGGCGGGACGCGCGATCGATCGCTATTCCAGAGACGAAATTGATTCGGTTTACGTGCTCTTTAACGAATTCAAATCGGTGATTTCGCAGCGGCTGATCGTGGAACAAGTGTTGCCCATTGAGCGGGTCGGTGAAGTCAGCGTTGCCCAGGCCGAGGAAATGACCCAGAAAGAAAAAGAGCGGGCTCTCGCGGCGGCGAAAGAAGCGGGCGTCGGCGTTCGACGGCCGGATACGCGAGAAATCGATGCGGCTGCCGCAAAGTTTGCCGCCGCTCCCGTGGACTATATCTATGAACAGCCTGCCGAGGAATTGTTTCGCTCGTTGTTGCCGAAATTCGTGGTCATACAAGTATTTCGTGCGCTGCTCGAATCGGTGGCAGCGGAGCACGCGGCGCGCATGACTGCGATGGACGCGGCCACCATCAATGCCACCGACATGATCGATTCGCTGACGCTGGCCATGAACCGCGCCCGTCAGGCGAAGATCACGAAAGAAATTATTGAGATTGTGAGCGGAGCCGCCGCCGCAGGATAACTGTAGAAACGTAGCCAGCTACGTTTCTACAGAAGAAAGAATCAAACCTATGCCAGAAAATATTGGACACGTGATTCAAATCGCCGGCCCCGCCGTGGACGTGCAGTTTTCCGCCACAACCATGCCACCCATTTATGAAGCGCTTCGCATCGTGAGCGACGGCTTTACAGTTCCCTCGCCGGTCAACGTCATCGTTGAGGTGCAGCAGCACCTGGGCGAAGGCCGCGTTCGCTGCGTCGCCATGGAAGCAACCGAGGGTATGGTGCGCGGCATGAAAGCTATTGACCAAGATGGACCGATTTCTGTGCCCGTGGGTCGCGGCACGCTGGGGCGCGTCATGAACGTGATTGGCCAACCGGTCGATCAGCTCGGTCCCATCGCGCACACTCAGACCATGCCCATCCACCGGCCCGCACCGCTGTTCGATGAACAAGCGACGACGGCTGAGATGTTCGAAACCGGCGTAAAAGTCATTGACCTCATTCAACCATTCTTGAAAGGTGGCAAAATCGGGCTGTTCGGTGGCGCGGGCGTGGGCAAGACCGTCGTCATCATGGAACTCATCAATAACGTAGCCAAGCAGCACGGCGGATTCTCCGTGTTCGCCGGAGTCGGTGAGCGCACGCGCGAAGGCAACGACCTGTGGCTGGAAATGACCGAGTCGGGCGTCATCAAGCCCGGCGATCCCGAGCATTCCAAAGCCGCCCTCATCTATGGCCAGATGACCGAGCCACCCGGAGCGCGTTTGCGTGTAGCCCTGACCGGACTCACGGTCGCCGAATACTTCCGCGACGTTGAAGGCGCCGACACGTTGTTGTTCATCGACAATATCTTCCGCTTCACCCAGGCAGGCTCCGAAGTGTCAGCTCTGCTCGGACGCATGCCCAGCGCCGTGGGCTACCAGCCTAATCTCGCGACGGAGATGGGTGAACTGCAGGAGCGGATTACTTCCACGAAGAAGGGATCGGTTACATCTGTGCAGGCGATTTACGTCCCCGCGGACGACTTGACCGACCCGGCGCCGGCAACGACTTTTGCCCACCTGGACGCAACCACGGTGCTTTCACGCGCCTTGACCGAGATAGGAATTTACCCCGCCGTCGATCCGCTAGCTTCGACCTCGCGCATTCTCGATCCGCGCATCGTGGGCCAGGAACATTACGACGTGGCGCAGGCAGTGAAGAAGACGCTGCAGAGCTACAAAGACCTGCAGGACATCATCGCGATTCTGGGCATCGACGAGTTGAGTGAAGATCAGAAGGTGACAGTGGCGCGAGCCCGCAAGATTCAACGATTCCTCTCGCAACCGTTCCACGTGGCCGAACAGTTTACCGGTGCACCTGGTCGCTACGTGAAAGTCGCTGACACCGTAAGAGGCTTCAAGGAAATCAACGATGGCAAGTACGACGATATTCCAGAGCAGGCGTTTTACATGAAGGGCCAAATCGACGAAGTGCTGGAAGCGGCAGAGAAATTGAAAGCAGTTGCATAGAGCGACTGTAGAGACGTTGCTTGCAACGTCTCCCTGTCGCTAGCCGAAACGTAGCAAGCTAAGTTTCTACAGAGAACGGGACAATTGGCCGACACTTTCCAACTCGAGATCGTCACCCCGGAGAAAATGGTTATCCGCGACGTGGCGGAGGAGATGCAGATTCCCGGCAAGGACGGATATTTGGGCATCCTGCCAGGACACGCGCCGCTGATTACCGAACTCGCGGTTGGGGAGATCACCTATCGCAAGGAAAATTACACTCACCACCTGTCGGTGGCCTGGGGATTCGCCGAGGTGCTGCCGGACAAGGTAACCATTCTGGCCGAGACCGCGGAGCGTGCCGAAGAGATTGACGCACGGCGAGCCCGGGAGGCGAAGCAGCGTGCAGAATCAGGTCTCGCTAAGTGCAGTACTGAAGAAGATTTCAAACGCACAGCTGGCGATCTGAAGCGCGCAGACACTCGCCTGGCAGTAGCCGCCAAGAAAAAGTAGAGGCTTCACTCCCAATTTGCTGACCTGCTCTGCAGTCTTTTTAAGCAGCACGCAAACCTCGACCGAGGCATCAGGAATCCCGATAGACCCCATAAATAATTTCAATTTCCGCGATCATATTTCCGGAGGTACAGTGATCCCAGTTGTTGGGGGAGAGCACCGATGTTTACTGCGAAGACGCGTTTTGCCTGGCTTGGTCTTTTCGTGTTCGTTTTGCTGATTGGTACGCCCTTTGTTCTTGCTCAAGTGACGGGCACATCCACCAGCGTTTCGGAAGTTCAGCTGGCAACACTGCAGCAGCAAGTCGCGGACGCCAAGGGTTCCGCCGACAACGCGTGGATGCTGACCAGTTCCGCGCTGGTCCTGATGATGACTGGCCCCGGCCTGGCGCTGTTCTATGGCGGCTTGGTTCGAAAAAAGAACGTGCTAAGCACCATGATGCAGAGCTTCGCAATGATGGCCATCATTACCGTGTTGTGGGCGCTAGTTGGCTACAGCTTATCGTTTGGCAGCGGCGGCAGTTTCATCGGCCACCTGCACAACGCATTCCTGCGCGGCGTCGGCGCGCAGCCCGACGGCGATTACGCAGCCACCATTCCGCAGCAGACCTTCATGATTTACCAGTTGATGTTCGCCATTATCACTCCGGCGCTCATCACCGGCGCTTTCGCGGAACGGATGAAGTTCAGTTCCATGGCCCTGTTCATGATTTTATGGTCGGTGCTGGTGTATGACCCCATGGCCCACATGGTTTGGGGCAAAGGCGGGCTTCTGAATGCCGCGCTCGGCGGACGTTTCCCCACACTCGATTTCGCGGGCGGAACCGTGGTCCACATCACGTCGGGAGTCTCGGCGTTGGTTTGCGCACTGTACTTAGGCCGCCGAGTTGGCTATCCCAAAGAGCCGATGCCGCCGCACAGTGTTGTGCTCAGTTTTATCGGGGCGTGCATGCTCTGGGTGGGGTGGTTTGGCTTCAACGCAGGCAGCGCGCTGGCTTCAAACAGTTTGGCGACCAGCGCCTTTGTGGCTACGCATTTCGCGGCTGCGGCCGCGGTGCTAGGCTGGAGCGGCGCGGAGTGGCTGCGAAACGGAAAGCCGAGCGCCTTGGGTGCGATTTCAGGAGCCGTTGCGGGATTGGTCGCGATCACTCCAGCAGCCGGTTTTGTCGGCCCCATGCCCGCTCTGCTGATCGGACTCATCGCTGGAGTGGGCTGCTATCACATGGTCGCAAACGTGAAGCTGCGCTTGGGCTACGATGACTCCTTGGACGCTTTCGGTGTGCACGGCGCTGGCGGCACGCTGGGCGCCGTGCTAACCGGCGTGTTCGCATCCAGCGCCATCAATCCAATCTTCAAGAGTGCGCAAGGGAACGCGCTGCCGTCGGGGCTGCTCGAAGGCAATCCCCATCAGTTGACCAATCAGTTGGTAGGGGTTGGAGTGTCTTGGGCGCTCGCGATTGTGGGCACTTTGGTCGCTCTCAAGGTCGTGGATGCGACCATCGGGCTGAGGGTCGAAGAAGAACAGGAGATCCAGGGACTGGATCTTTCGCAGCACGGCGAAGAAGGCTACCAGTGGGATGTCCCAGCCTACGGTGCCGCTGGCGACTAATCGGTCGGCTCTGGGCTGCTGGGACAAGCTTCATCCCATCCTGACCGCAGGCCATCATTTCGGCCCGAACCCATACAGACAGTTCTACGTGTGGCCCGAACCCATACTGAAGTGGGGATACGCAGCTTTTATCCTGAGTCTTCTCGACATTGCTTGCCTGAAATTTAATTGGGGAACCAGTGCGGAGGAGAACGGGATAGCCTACGTTTCCGAATAACCTGAGGTTTCGCCGCAAGAACCGGATAGCCCGCCGCTTCCACTTTTCTTACACTGAATTCGAGGTGCAAAGCATCTCAGATCAAAGATCTTATGGATTCAGACATTTCACAAAGGCTGGCGAGCTTGGATTGGACCGGCATTCGAGAATCGCTGGAGCAGCACGGCTGTGCTCTAACTCCCGCTCTCCTGACTCCATCCGAATGTGCAGACCTGGTGAGCCTGTATCCCTCCGAAGACGCATTCCGCAGTCACATCATCATGTCCCGCTACCGCTTCGGCCGAGGCGATTACAAATACTTTGACTACCCTCTGCCCGCAACTGTCCAGCAGTTTCGGGAGCATAGCTATCCTCACCTCGTCCCGCTTGCCAACCGGTGGAATCAGGCTCTCGGTTTGTCTGACGTTTTTCCCGAGCGCCATTCCAGCTTTCTCCAGACTTGCATGAAAAATGGGCAGATACGGCCCACTCCTCTGCTGCTGCATTATGAAAGCGGCGATTTCAATTGCCTCCACCAGGACGTGTACGGCGCCGTCGCGTTCCCTTTGCAGTTGACCTGTTTTCTAAGCCAGCCCGGCGTCGACTACGAAGGCGGTGAATTCGTGATTGTGGAACAACATCCCCGGGCCCAGTCCAAAGCTGAAGTCATCGTTGCCCAGCAAGGGCAGGTCCTCATTTTCGCCACGCGCTATCGTCCGGTGAAAGGCAGTCGCGGATTTTACCGAGCCAACTTGCGGCATGGCGTGAGCCGGTTGAAACGCGGAGTTCGCTTCACTCTTGGCGTGATCTATCACGACAGCCAATAGCACCCGCTTCTTCTGAACCGGGGAGCGCGGCGCACTATGTCCAGCTCGGATCGGGATCGAGCCGTGGTGGCACTCCCGTGCCAGCACACGGCACAGGTGGGCCATTACGAATGGACCGCATGCGGAGATAAATTTGTTACCAACAGGCGGTGAGAGCAGCGGTGACACGGTTCTTGACTGAACAACGTCTTTTTGCTTTCACCGTCTGAACAAGATTTCTTATGACCCCAAAAATTATCCGCTGTCCCTATTGCGTTCTCGGCGCTCAGTTCAGGCCCATGCTGCCCCATCTGGACGGACGGTTTATCTGCGAGAAGTGTGGCCACGTCGCCCTTCCCGATGGCACGAGTTTCAAATGTTCGTGCCAGAGATGCGAGGAGTTGCAGTCATCGCGAATCCATAAGGATATGAATCCCATTCTCAAGATCAAGCGTGCCGCCAGTTAATACAGACCACAGTTCTCCTCGATTCTCTTACCTTTGCCCCTATCCCAAGTCAAAGTCCACGGCCCGACCTGCATTTATCCGTTAGCCTTTGCGACCAGCAAAATCGCCAAGCAATAAAACACAAACATGAGGCCGAGGTACAACTTGGCGCGACTGTCGGCGCCTGCAAATTCCTTCCAGGCCAGCACGCCCCACAGCGCGGCCACCATCGGCGCGGACTGGCCAATCGCGTAAGAAATCGCTACTCCGGTGAAGTTCGCGGCTACAAGATTAAAAACCATCCCCGTGCCCCAGATCACGCCGCCGAGTACTCCGAGCATATGTCCGGAAGCTGGGCCGCTAAAGAATCCGCCGAAATTCACCGGTTCTCCAACCAGCGGCCTCTTCATGAAGTAAATGTTCCACACGCAGCAAGAGAGCAGCGCGCCGAAAGTCAGAAACACGGCAATACTGTACGGCCCAAGCGTGTTGCCCTGGGTCATCGCATGGGCCACGAAGGGCGCCCAGAGCCCCATTAAGACTCCGGAGACGATGCAGACAATGATGCTTTTCTTCGAGGTGGAGCGGCCCGCGCTGGCCAGGCTGCCGTAGGCTTTGCCGTCCATGACTACCGCGATGACCGCGCAAACCACTCCGGCGGCGAGTAACGCTCCGTTGCCCTTGGGCTGCAGGATGTAGCTCAAAACTACCCCGACTACCAAAGCGATTCCGATCGCAACCGGAAACGCAATCGCCAGCCCCGCCATATCAATCGCGGCCACCAGCAACAAGTTGGCCAGATTGAATATCGCTCCACCCACCATCGCGGAGACGATGTTCGACGCGTCAGCGGAATGGACATTGTTGAGAAAGCTGTTGGCGTCATTCGACGTGCTTCCCATGGTGAAGGCGAGAATCAGCGAAATGAGGAAGATACCGACCGCGTAGTCCCAATAAAAGAGTTCGAAGCGATAGTTCTTGACGCCCTTGTAAGTATTGGCCCACGAGCCCCAGCAGATGGCGCTGGTGATCATCATCACCAGGGCAATGCCCAGACTATGCGGTGTAAACATCGTTTCACTCACTCTCCCGCGAAGTCACGAATCGACTCAAACTACTTACCGCGAATTCTGGAAACAAAAAGCCGCAAGAAGCGATCGGCGTCCACATCCACGCAGACTTTCGCGTTGGGTGTGACCTTATCGACGCCCTCGATGATGTAGCGGTCTCCGTGAAGAACGTTGCGTTCCACAGCTCCGTGGCGATTTCCCACCGTCTCCCCGCGCGTGAACTCTCCTCGGGTCTCGACATCGACGTGCATCTCCTGCACCTTGACCAACGTCGAATCGATCGCCACCGCGACCGCGGACGGATCGTACATCGGCGACCCAGGTAAACCGAAGGTCCCCGAAAGGTTTACCAGAAAGCTCAGAACGGAGACAATGAAGTCGTTGATCGGGCCGTGAGTTTGGCCAAGTTCATCGAGATACTTGTGGGTGAAAAGCGCTTTGTCGCCGACCTCAAGGCCCACCATGGTCAGCGGCCATCCCGCTTGAAAAACGATTTGCGCGGCTTCGGGATCGTTATGGATATTGGCTTCTGCCGCGGCATTCACGTTGCCGCCGCTGATCGAGCCTCCCATCAGGATCACCTCTTTGACCAAAGGCACAATGGACGGATCCTTCTCGACAGCCAGCGCGATATTGGTAAGCGGGCCGACGGGAACCAGGGTGATCTCATGCGGCGAGGCGTGCACCAGTTGAATGATGAGGTCCGGCCCAAAGCGGGGATCGACTGTGCACTTGCTCGGAGGTAGTTCGACGTTGGCTAATCCATTCTTGCCGTGCCAGAACTCCGCCGTGATCAGTTTTTGAAATAGAGGATGCTGTGCCCCCGCAGCCACCGGAATGTCGCACCGGTTCGCCAGCGAAACCATGCGCAGCGCGTTCTCCAGGCCCATTGCCGCTGTGACATTTCCGGGCACGACGGTGATGGCGCGCACATCCAACTCCGGCGAGTTGAGCGCCAGCATTAGCGCCAAGGCGTCATCCGTACCCGGATCGGTGTCGATGATAATTTTCTTAGCCGCTGAAGCCGGCCGCGCCAGCGCCGTCACCAGTAAAATCGCAAGCAGCAGAGGAAGAAAGATGCGTCCAAAGCTCGAGACTCTGACGAATTGAGGATTTTTCATGGGTTCGCGGAAAAGATGAGCGAAGCCTAGCGTCGAGATTCCTGAGTGTCAAGGCCAAAGTGCAAATGTAGGCGCGGGCGTGACGCCCGTGCGGCGCCCACCTGAAATTCATTCTTCATCAGAACTTCCCCAGACCAGAGCCTGAAGCACGCGTTCATGAAAGGAAATACATCCCAGTACGTCGGACTACATTTTTCCTCGGTCTGCCGTACAATTGCTTTCGCAAACATCGTCTTCCGGCTGGCCTTGAGCTCCAGCCGATGAGTCGCGAATCGTAGTTCCGGCGGAGAACATCCAAATGTTGGTGGAGAACAGCAGGCGTTACGGCATCATCGACCGGACCAGCAACGATTCCAGCCCGCCCTTGGCAACCCTTTGCGGGCACCCGCTTCTAGCCAACCGGGGCACACCGCTCAATCTGGATTGGGTAAAACAGGTTCGAGTGAATACCAGCGCGGTGGAACGCAGGGCCCAAACTCACGTCGCCCGCCGTACGGTGAAAAAAGATTGGCAAGCGGCATGGCTGCTGCGGGCAATTACCTGCATGGATCTCACGACACTGTCCGGAGACGATACGGACGAGCGCGTCCGCCGTCTGTGCGCCAAGGGCCGGCAACCGATTGAGCACGAACTGGTAAAACATCTGGGAATCGAAACCCTTAACATTCAAGTTGCGGCTATCTGCGTGTATCACCGGTTCGTGGAAACGGCACGAAGAGCACTCGAAGGCAGCAGCGTGCGCGTGGCCGCCGTTTCCACTGGATTTCCCGCAGGACTCTCTCCATTATCCGAGCGTATCGCCGAAATCCACCGCTCCGTCGAGGCTGGGGCGCAAGAGATTGACGTTGTCATCACCCGCGCCCATGTTTTCGGCGGCAGGTGGCAAGAACTTTACGATGAGATCGCCGCCTTCAAACAGGCATGCGGCGCCGCGCATATGAAAGTCATCCTTGGAACCGGGGATCTGCTGACTCTTCGCAATGTTGTCCGCGCCAGCTTCGTTGCCATGATGGCGGGCGCCGATTTCATCAAGACTTCCACCGGCAAAGAGCCGACCAATGCCACGCTGCCGGTGGGCTTCGTCATGACCCGCGCCATCCGCGAATACGCGCAGGAAACCGGCATGGCGGTTGGTTTCAAAGCCGCGGGCGGCATTCGCACCGCCAAGCAATCCATGGAATGGTTGGCATTGATGAAAGAGGAACTTGGCCTGCCCTGGATGAAGGTCGAACTCTTTCGCTTTGGGGCCAGCGGGCTGTTAAATGATATTGAGCGGCAACTCGAGCATCACGCAACTGGACGTTATTCGGCGGGTTATCGCCATCCCCTTGCTTAGTTTGCTGATTTGGACGCACGGGCGCGGACGCCCGCGCTTGCATTTATGAGCATCGCTGAAAAATTCGTTGCTATGGAGTACGGCCCGGCGCCGGAAGACGCGAAAGAGGCGCTGACCTGGCTCGACCACCACGGGTGCCGCTTCGGCCACTTCATCAACGGAACCTGGTTAGAGCCTTTTGCCAGAGAATACTTCGACACTGTGGACCCTTCGACTGGAGAAAAACTTGCCAGTGTGGCGCAAGGATCCGCCGCCGATGTCGACGCCGCCGTCAAAGCCGCGCGGGCTGCGTTTCCCAAGTGGCAGTCTCTTTCTCCGCACATGCGAGCTCGCTATTTGTACGCCCTGGCGAGACAGGTGCAAAAGCACTCTCGCCGTCTGGCCGTGCTCGAAACCATGGACAACGGAAAACCGATTCGCGAGAGCCGCGACCTAGACATCCCGCTGGTCGCGCGGCATTTCTACCATCATGCCGGTTGGGCGCAACTGCTGCAGCAAGAGTTTCCGGACTACACAGCTTGCGGAGTCGTAGGACAGGTCATTCCGTGGAATTTTCCCCTGCTCATGCTGGCTTGGAAGATCGCGCCCGCTCTGGCCACGGGAAACACCGTCGTGTTGAAGCCTGCAGAGTTCACGCCGCTGACCGCGCTTGCATTTGCCGAGATCTGCCATGAAATCGGACTGCCCGCGGGAGTGGTGAACATCGTGACCGGCGATGGCTCTACCGGCGAGGCCCTGGTCAAACATCCTGATGTCGATAAGATCGCGTTCACTGGCTCGACAGAAGTGGGCCGCGCGATCCGCAGCGCGACCGCGCAAAGTCACAAACGGCTTTCCCTCGAACTGGGCGGTAAATCTCCGTTCATCGTTTTCGAAGATGCAGATCTGGACAGCGCCGTCGAAGGTCTGGTCGATGGGATCTGGCTTAATCAGGGGCAGGTTTGTTGCGCCGGCTCGCGCCTGCTCATGCAGGAGAGTATTGCCGAGCCGCTGATCGCAAAAATTCGTGACCGCATGAGCACGCTGCGCGTCGGACCGCCGCTCGACAAGGCCATCGACATTGGCGCGATTGTCGCCCGCGTCCAACTTGATCGGATTCAGCGCCTGGTGGATCAGGGCGTAGCCGACGGCGCAACCTGCTGGCAGCCTCCCATGGAAATGCCATCGCGCGGGCTCTACTTTCCGCCGACTTTGCTCAGCAATGTTCATCCCACTTCGATTGTCGCGCAGCAGGAGATCTTCGGTCCTGTGCTGGCGGCCATGACTTTCCGCACTCCTAGTGAAGCAGTCGAGCTTGCCAATAACACAGCGTACGGTCTCGCGGCCTGCGTGTGGAGCGAGAGCATCAATGTTGCGCTTCACGTTTCGGCGCAGCTCAAGGCCGGAGTCGTGTGGGTGAATTGCACGAACTTGTTTGACGCCTCCTGCGGTTTCGGCGGCTATCGCGAAAGCGGGTACGGCCGCGAGGGCGGCAAGGAAGGTCTGCTCGAATATCTGGAACCTGCATGGTTCACGAGTGCGCCTGTTCTGCCTGCCGCGAAACCAACTCCGCCGGAACCTTCGGACAACGAAACAACGCCTGTGACGTCCGCCAATGACATTGATCGCACGGTGAAGCTCTACATCGGAGGCAAGCAGGCGAGACCGGATTCCGGCTACAGCATGGAAGTCCGAAGTAAGAATGGCCAACTGCTCGGCCAAGTCGGGCTGGGCAACCGCAAAGACATTCGCAATGCCGTCGAAGCCGCGCGGAAAGCTGCGGCGTGGGCGAAGAGCACCGCCCACAACCGCGCCCAGATTCTTTACTACATGGCGGAGAACCTGTCACAGCGCCGAGACGAGATTGCTCATCGGCTAGCAGCGTCGGTAGGAGATACGCAGGCCACCGCGGAAGTGAACTTGGGGATTGAGCGCATCTTCTCTTATGCGGCGTGGACAGACAAGTTTGATGGCGCGGTGCATAATCCACCGTTCCGCAGTATCGCGATCGCGATGAATGAGCCGATTGGGACTGTGGGCATCATCTGCCCGCAAGAAGCGCCTCTGCTTGGCTTTCTGTCGCTGGTCATGCCCGTTCTCGCTATGGGCAATACGGCTATCGTTGTTCCTTCGGAAATTTATCCGCTGATCACGGGAGATTTGTATCAGCTGTTCGACACCAGCGATCTTCCTGGCGGTGCGGTTAACATCGTTACGGGATACGCGTCGCAACTGCTTAAAGTGCTTGCCGAGCACGATGATGTGGATGCGATCTGGTGCTTCGGCGATGAAGCCAGCGCGTCCGCGGCAAAATCGTTCTCCACCGGAAACTTGAAGCAGGTCTTCACCAATGAGGGTCGCGCGATTGACTGGTTCGATGTGAAGCAAGGCGAGGGCCGATGGTTTCTGCAACATGCCACGCAGGTGAAGAACATCTGGGTGCCCTACGGCGAGTGAGCGGGATACTCCTTTTTCACCACGGAGTCACAGCGACACAGAGAAAACCTTTCTTCTTCTTGTCTCTGTGTCTCTGTGGTGAATGGGTTTGGGTTCTGAAATCCGTTGACAACCATCGGGAGCGCTGACTAGACTCGGCAGTCTTATGGCGAAACGTCCTCGCATCGCGGTGATTGGCAGCGCGAACATTGACTTGACCACCTTTTCCGATCGTTTCCCAAAGGCTGGGGAAACAATTTTTGGGCAGAAATTCGATCTGGGGTTTGGAGGTAAGGGGGCGAATCAGGCGGTGGCAGCCCGGCTTTGCGGAGCTGAGGTTTTCATGGTCGCGAGAGTAGGCAGCGATTTGTTTGGTCCCGCGACCATTGAGAACTTCAAGAGGCTGGGGATCGATGCTACGCATGTGAAGCAAATCGAAGGAGTCTCCAGCGGCGTGGCGCCGATTTTCGTTGAGCCCAACGGGCAGAATCGCATCTTCGTGGTGAAGGGGGCGAACGATCTGCTGAAAGCGGCGGACGTGGATGCCGCGTCCGACCTGCTCAAGACTGTCGATTGCATGGTGCTGCAGTTCGAAATTCCTCTCGAAACCGTTTATTACAGCGTTGCCTTTGCACATAAAAATGGCATTCGGTGCATCGTTAACCCGGCGCCCGCTCAGCCGGTCGATCTGCATGCTTTAGCCGGACTCGATTATTTTGTTCCCAACGAGAGTGAAGCCGAGACGATCACTGGAATGCCGGTACGCAACCTGGAGGATGCGAAGAAGTGCGCGGAGAAACTGCTCGCGGGCGGCGTCAAGCGGGTCATCCTTACGCTGGGAGCGAACGGTTCATTGCTGGCAGGTCGCGACGGCATGGAACACATTGCTGCGTTCAGCGTGAACAGCGTCGACAGCACCGGCGCGGGCGACGCATTCATCGGCAGCTTTGCCGTGTTCCTCGGGGAAGGCCTACCCGAGCGCGCGGCCGTTCGCCGCGCCAATCTCTATGCCGGGCTCTCGACCACCGGCGTGGGGACTCAGAAATCTTTCTATGATCGGGCGCGCTACGATGCGGAGTGGGCGGCGCAGAGCGGAGCCCAAGGGCCGGCTTAGCGGATCGAATCGCGCAGTTGCAGCAGAGCCTTGTCGGCGGCATCGAGGCGGATCAAACCAAACCGGGGATACTCGAGGTCGAGTACGGTGTAGATGGTGACCGCGATGACCGCAGCGTAGAGCATCATGTGAAGCCAGCTTCGGCTCCGGCGTTTAGCCATGGCGTAGCCGGCGAGCAAACCGCTGACCAGCGCGACCCCCACCAGAAGGACGAAAATCAGCCGCGGCAGTTGAGTGTGCATGGCGATGTCGCGCGCAGTGGTAATGTCGATCATTTCGTTGAGCGCCGGCAACAAGAGCCTGGCCGCATTCTGGGTGGGGTCGCTACGGCTCGCAGTTACTGTCCGTGACCAGATCTCCTGCTGCATCTCCCCGGCGCGCGCAAGTTCCTGCTCGGCAGCTTTTGGATCGGCAAGCCGGTCGTAGCGTAGCCGCGTATCCACGTATTCCCTAAATAAAACGCGCATTTCCGGTTGATCGCTGACTGGAAGTTCGTCCAAGCGGAGATAGGCGGTGCCAATCGCGTTGGCTTCCTGGACGATCAGTTGACGCTTAGTATCCAGACGCGATGTTCCGCCCGCAAAGGAAAAACCGAGCAGCAGACCCAGCAGGGCGAAAACTGCGGCTTCAATCACGCCAATCCCCTCATGGGCCGACTCCGGGTGTTTTTCAAGACTGCGGCGGCCGATGCGGTACCCAACCTCGAGGCAGGCCACAATCCCGACAAACAGACCGATGGAGAGCACAATCGCCCAATGTGCTGGACTCATAAATAATCCGTCCGTTATGGCGAGCACACCAGTTTATCGTGAGTACCTCAGCGGCCAAAGCCTTCATTGATACGAGAGCTCTTACCGCAGCGCTGAAAGCGCGTGCGCCATCAAAACCAGGGGTTTTCAGCAGCCTGCTAGGCTAGACTTGTTGCGGTACGCCGTTGCGCGTTTGCTAGCTCTCACACTCAAGGCGCGGCCGGCGGGGCGCGCATGAGGAACGAAATGTTGTCGACCTTGTAGAGGACCTTGCCGGGCGAGTCGGGGGATGCGGGAACCTTCCCAGCGCGCACCGCATTAAACGCCGCGACGAGACGCGGCAGCACTGTGGGCGGTGCGACCGGAATGTTGTGTGCGCCAAGGACCACCTTTATCTGCGGGACAAGCGCAGCCAGTCGGCGGATCGAAGCGGCATAGGCGTCGAGGTCGGTTTCGGGGCGGAAGAGCCAAATGGGAGCAGGATAGTAAGTGTCACCGGTGAAGAGCAGGCCATTGGCACGATCGAGCAGAGAGACAGCGTCTGGCGTGTGACCGGGCGTGGCGATGACCTCGAGGGTGCGGCCTCCCAGGTCGATGCGGTCGCCATCGTGAGTGTAGGTCGTGATCTTCCAGGGCCGGGTCGCGTAGGTCTTTGGGTCAAATCCCTTGGGCAGCGTGCCGCAAATCTGGTCGGGGGAGATTTCCGCCTGTGCGTCTTCGCGTGAGCCGCGGGCATTGTCACGCGTAAAGTCGGTGTTCATGCCGTAGACCGTGGGGAACTTCCAATTGTCGCCAACGTGATCGTTGTGCGTGTGGGAATTCAGAACGATGATCGGCAGTTTGGTGAGTTCGGTCACGACTTTCTTGATGTCGCTGATTCCCATGCCGGTATCGAACAGCAGGGCCTGCTTCTCGCCGGCGATCAGGTAGCTGATGGTTTCTTCCGCTTGGTGCGGCTCATAGATGGCGAAGACGGCGGGCGCGACCTTGTAGACTTCGAACCAAGAATCGCTGATGGGGACGCGCTCGAGATTTTTGTATTCTGGACGGGGCAGAGCACGGCACCAGTCAGGGTTAGAAACCTGCGCGAACAGCGACGGTACCGAAAGAGAGAGAAAGATCGCGAGAATGGCGCCGGCTTTGAGCATGTACAATCTCCCGACGTTGAAAGTTTGACGGAGTCCCGTTGTATGCAAACAATGTTATAAGCTTGCTTGCACGACGACGGGCGAACCGGTATGTTATCGCGCAATCTCGTTTTTTGGGAAGTCGACACGCAGGCTGATTTCATGCTGCCCGGCGGCAAGCTCTATGTGCCCGGCGCCGAACGATTGCTGCCCAACATCCGAAAGCTTACCGACGCCGCCCGCCAAGGCCTGGTCTTTCTCGTCTCCCATGGTTGCTACCACACGAATGACGATCCCGAGTTCAAGACGTTTCCGCCCCATTGCATCAAAGGAACCGAGGGCGCCGAGTTTGTGCAGGAGGCGCTGACGGAGCAGGTCATTACGGTCCCGAACGATTCCACGGCAAAGCTGCCGCGCGATCTTTCGAAGTATCAGCAGATCTTGCTCGAAAAGCAGACGCTCGACATCTTTGAAAGCCGGCACGCAGCGGCGCTTGTAGAGCGCCTGGGTCGTGACGCCGAGTTCGTCGTCTTTGGCGTAGTAACGGAATACTGTGTTCGTTTGGCAGCGAAGGGATTGCTTGAGCGCGGCCGGCGGGTTTCCGTTGTACAGGATGCAATCGAAACTCTAAAGGCCGAAGATGGACAACGCGCCGTCGCCGAACTGCAAGTGCTGGGAGCGAAATTCATCACTACTGAGCAGGCCCTCGCATTGGCTCGGCACAAAAAATCTTGACTTTAGGCCGCGCCTCCAGTTAGATGGTTCGCATTGTAATCGGGGATTTCCACACCTTAGTGGGGAAAGTGCGAGCCCGTTCGCCACTCGATGGGCACCGCCGAGGGAGAGATCGATGTTGACCAAGAGGACGCTGCTGGTGGTGCTCTGTTCGGTGGTATTTCCCATCTGCCCACTGCTACACGGCCAAGCGACTGGGAGTTTTTCGGGTACCGTGCAAGACAAAACCGGATCTGTGATTTCCGGGGCGACGGTGAAAGCCACTTCGCAAGGCACGGCGTTGTCTCGCGAAGCGAAAACCGACGATACGGGGCATTACCTCATGCCGTTGCTGCCCATCGGAGACTTCACGATTCGAGTAGAATCGCCAGGCTTCCAGGCCGTCGAACAGAAGGATGTCCGGTTGCAAGTGGACGAACATCGGGAACTGAATTTCACGCTTGCGCCCGCGTCGGTGACATCTACGGTGGAAGTGAGTGCGACGCAAGTGGCCGTCGAATCGGCCAATGCTACTTTGGGACAGGTTATCACCTCCGAACAAGTCGCCGAGCTGCCGTTGAACGGCCGCAACTTCGTTCAACTAGCGACCCTGACTCCGGGTACGACGGCAGAAACCAACCCAAACAGTTTCTTCAATGGGGCGGCCAGCAGCGAAGCCTCCACGCGCGGATCTTTTTCGCTTTCCGTGGGCGGGTCAAGAGCACAGAGTACAGATTGGATGCTCGATGGCAACGACAACAATCAGTTGGACGAAGGCGGCATCGCGATTTTTCCCAATCTCGACGCTGTGCAGGAGTTTAAAGTTCTAACCTACAACTACTCGGCGGAATATGGAGAACGTTCGGGCCCAACGGTTCTGGTCACAACCAAGTCGGGAACCAACCAATTTCACGGAAGTCTGTTTGAGTATTTGCGGAACACTAAACTCGATGCCCGCAACTATTTCGCGCCCACCAGAAACAAGTTTAATCTGAATCAATTTGGCGGTTCGCTGGGCGGTCCCATCCAGAAGGACAAAACATTCTTTTTTATCGATTATCAGGCCAAAATGCAGCGTCTAGGCGTGCCCTTCACCGGGCTGGTTCCGACCACCGCTATGATGACGGCCGATGGCGCCGGTAACTATAACTTTAACCTGGATCCGTTCGGCAACCCGCGCGGATCGGGTTCTTTTCCCATCCTCACCAATCCGTACGCAAAGGGGGCAGACACTCACTTCCAATGCGTTCCCGGTACGGCGACACCCGAGGCCGTTAGTGCCACCGGAACCCAGGCGCTGGGTGCAGACTGCAGTGTGATTCCAGCGGCCATGGTGAATCCCGTCGCCGCGAAAGTGATTCAGCTCTACCCTACACCCAACGCCGCTAACGCGGCTTTAGGCTACAACTACGTCAACCAGCCCGTGAGGAAACTCAACGAGGGGACTGGGGACATCCGGGTCGACCACAATTTTTCCAATAAGGATTCCATTTTTGCCCGTTTCAGCTACGACCAAGCCACGAACTTCGTTCCCGGAGGCTCACCGACATGGGCTGAAGTCAACGCCTTTGGAAGTAATCAGTTGATCGACAACCATGGGCGCAATGCCGCAGTATCTGAGACGCACGTTTTTTCTGATCGCACCATCAACCAGGCCAGCATCGGCTTCAGCCGGATTTTCAACCACATTCTCTCATTCGGCACCGGCACCTGCGAAGCCGCGGTCATCGGCATTCCCGGGGCTGATCTAGGCAGCAAGTGCGATAGCGTAACAGGTTACCCGCCGAGTCTGAACCAGTCCAACAAGGACTGCATCAGTTGTGGCCTGACTTCGTTTCAGATGACCAGCTACATGTCGCTGGGAGATCGCGGATACGCTCCCTACCAAGGGGGCACCAACGTCTATTCGGCCTCGGATACGCTCGACTTGATTCGTGGCAAACACGATATCCGGTTCGGAGGGTCCTTTCGCGCGAATCAAATGAATATAAGAAACAATGCATTCCAGGATGGCTTCATTTCCCAGAACGGCGCACTTACTGGCGACAACATGGGAGATCTGCTTCTCGGAAGCCTGGGGACGTTCGCGGCTCACGACCAGACATTCCTGGGAGGTACGGTCGGTCGCCGCTGGAAACTGTTCCGTCCCTTCGTCCAGGATGATTGGCGGATCACGAACAACCTGACCGTAAACATCGGAGTCGCCTGGGCTCTGGCTACGCCCGAAACCGAAGTCGAAAATCGCCAGTCGAACTTCGATGTGAAGACCCTGAAGTGGTACGTCCCATCCGGCAGCCCCGGGCTGAGCGGCTGCACCAGCTGCGTGGCTTCCGATAACCGCATTGGTATTCAGTTTCAGAAAACTGCTTTCGAACCACGCATCGGGCTGGCTTGGAAGCCATTGGGCGACAAGACAGCAATCCGCGCCGGATATGCCATCTTCCACGATTCCGCCTGGAATCAAGGTGGACAGGGACTGTGGCAGAATCCGCCGTTCTACGCTGAAGTGGATCCTTTTCCCACGGGAGTCTGTCCCACCTTCGGGGGCACTGGCTGCGGCCTCTCGAATGGTTTTCTTCTCCCGCCTGGCACGCCCTCTACGGCCACGGTCGCGGGCGGAGCCGGTGCTGTTTACAACAAACCTGTGAACCCCGGCGCGTACACGGGAACCATCCAGTCGATGAACCGCAATTTCGTTCAGGGCATGGTCCAGCAGTACAACCTCAACGTTGAGCATCAAGCCCCCGGCGATATAGTGCTTACCATGGGGTACGCCGGCTCCCGCAGCACGCACATTCTAGTTAGCCAGGTGAACGAAAATGTCAGCTCACCCGGGGCATGCGGCACCGTCCCTGGCTACACTCTGGGTTGTGGCTTTCCGGCGTTCCCTTACGCATTTCCGTTCCAGTCTGTTAACAGCAACAACAGCATAGGGAATGCGCGTTACGATTCCCTCCAAGTGAAAGCTGAGACCAAGAGTGCGCGCCACGGTCTCTATGCTCTGTTCGGGTACACCTGGTCTCGTACTTTCGATTCCGGTATGCCCGACGGCCTGGGCAGCAATCCTGGCGCTCTATACTGGCCGCTACCGGGAGCCAATAAACTGGATTGGGGATTGTCGCAACTCAATCTGAACGACGTCTTCACTGCCAGCGTTCTGTATGATCTGCCCTTTGGCAAGGGCAAGCACTTCGGCGGCAATTGGAGCGGAGCCACCAATGCGGTGTTGGGTAATTGGGAAATAAATGTGATTGAAAGGGTCGAATCCGGCTTCCCACTGTTCGTGGTCGATAGCGCCGATGAGTCAGGGGTATTCTTGTTCTACAACGGATTAGTGTTGCAGCGACCGAACGAAGTAGGTGATCCCAACCAGCCAGGCCCCGAAGGAGGCCAGACGAATTGCCCGGCCAAGATTCACACGCTGGCCAATTGGTTCAATCCTTGCGCTTTCGCGAAAGCGCTCCCTGGAGAGCTGGGAAACGCTCCCCGCGCTCCCGTCTACGGACCTCGTTTTGTGAACACCGATTTTTCAGTGATTAAGCATTTCCCGCTCCCCTGGGAAAGCATGGGGCTGGATTTCCGGGCGGAGTTCTTCAATCTCTTCAATCATCCGCATTTCTTCTTGCCGGGCATTGCCGGTACTGGAGAGCAGGACATCAATGCGCCGAGTAGTTTTGGCGTGGTGAGTCAGACGATCAATCAGACAGTCAATGATGCGCGCTCGATACAGTTTGCCCTCAAGCTGAGGTTCTAAGGCGATCTGAGGCGGCCAGTTATGGCAAACCATCTTTGGGATGCCAAGACGATCTTATGTAGCGCCGGCATCCTGCCGGCTGTCCCGAGGGCGTCCCGCTTTCGGCTGTGGAGGCGAGACGCCTCCACGACAGCCGCCGGGACGGCGGCGCTACACAGAAACCTTCTACCGCGGCGAGGGTCGGTCCCGCGACGTGTATACAAACTGCTGGATCTCGCGGCGCTGGCGCTCGACCTCCTCTGCTGCTTTCTTTGATAGCTGCTTGTAAAGTTCTAGCTCGGCTTGAGCCTTCGACTTTTCTCCGGTCCGGCTGTAGCTCTGCGCAAGCCGGTAGTGCGCCTCTTCCAGGTCGGGACTCGCTGCTGCCGCTTCTTCATAGGCGGCAATTGCTTTGGCAGAATCTCCCCGATCCGAATAGAGAATACCCAACCGCAGATAAGCGGCGCCGAACTTCGGATCGAGATGGACGGTTTTCTCCAGCAAGGACTCGACCCGCCCCAAATTTTCTGAGCTCTGCGAGCCCTCGTGCCGGTTCCAAAGACTGAGCGCGTAATAGTAATTGGCCAGAGCATTTTCGGGTTGCAGTCTGAAAAATCGCCCCAGCCTCTCCACCGGGCATTCTGACTGCGTGGTCTCGACACTTTGCATTTTGCCCAGGAACAGATAAGGGTTGGGATCGTCGGGATTCAGGTCCGACGCCTGGCAGAGATACTGGGCAGCATGGTCGTACGCACCGCGAGCGTACCAGGCCACGCCGAGGCCAGCCAGCATCCGCGCCGAACGCGGGAACAGGCGATTCCCTTTGCTAAACACTTCGATCGCTGGCTCGAACGCGCGATGGATTAAGAGATCGGCTCCCCAGTCGAAGAGATTGAGTTCGCTTGGGTCCAGTTCCGCTGCGCGCTGGTACTGCCGAACCGCTTCGAGAGGATTGCCCAATTTCTCCTCGACGTCGCCCAGCAAGTGATGAAGTTGCGACTGCTCCTGTCCGGGTTTGTCCTGCCGAGCAAGCAAGGCTAGACCCTGCGTGTGCGCACGTTCGTATTGACCGGCCTCCGCATATGCGAGCGCTAATTCGTAGCCGTTTTCGTAATCACTAGGATTGAGCTGAGCAGCTCGCTCGAGATAGGGGATTGCTTTCCGAGCCTTTCCGTCGTCGACCAGCAATTTTCCGAGTTGGCGATTTATAGCAAAGCTCCCGGGCTCGTGTTCAGCGGCCTGGCGCAGAGATGCTTCCGCTGCGGCGCTGGATGAAGGTGAGGCAGAAGCCGTTCGTGAACTACGGGATTCCTTGTTCGGCGGGGTGACGCTCAGCGAAGCGGTTTCCTTTGCCAGCGCTTCTGTGGTTCGCAGAATCGTATCGGAACCGTGCCCACCGGGGCTCATGGCTTCGGTGACGCCGGCGACAATGAATTCCGGTTCATCGAAAAACTGCGGCCTTTCTGCTCCGGATATTCCCAGTGAACCACCTTGCGGTGCGGAACCTGTTGCTGCCTCAAGCGTCAGATCAATTCTCTTCTCCTCTTTCGGTCCGAGGACACAGGGGCCAAAGGTTGCCGCGGCGTATCCCGCCATCTCCGCGCGCAGGGTATAAACGCCTTCGCTAAGCGCCGAAAAGCGGTAGGCCCCTGCTGAATCCGTGCGCGCGCTTAGGGTTGGCGTCCCAGTCTTCGCCTGAAGGTAGACCGTGGCGGCAGCAACCGGGTGGCCGCGCGAATCTAGTACAGTTCCCTGCAAGGTGGCGGAGTCGGCTGCGTTCTGAGATTGTGCCTGAACTGATTGCCCGTCAGTTAGGAAGGGAGCGAGAAGCGCGACCAGCGTCAAAGCGCAGGTTGCGATACGGTTCCCGCAATACCCGGATTGGCGTGCGGTTTCGCGCAAGCGGAAGGGTCAGCGAGTTCGCCGTGCGCTCGCTTTGTTCCGCTATTCTAGTGATCAGCGCCGCCATCCGCAATCGGCCGCGAAACCAGTCAGCTCGGATTCGAAGCTAAACCACTTTCTCGGTACCGGTTTGTTATCCTACGCGGGTGCCGCGCGCCTTCCTGATCGACACCGACGTTGCCTCTGATGATGCTGTCGCTCTCATCATGGCTCTCCGCGCTCCTGACGTCCGCGTGGTCGCCATCACGACCGTCGCTGGAAATGTCGAAGTTCAACAGGCCACCCGGAACGCGCTCTACACTGTTGAACTATGCGCTGCTAATGTCCCCGTCTATACAGGAGCTGACAAGCCGCTGCTTCGCGCCCATCAGAGTGCGACTTGGTTTCATGGTCGCGATGGACTCGGAGATCACAATTATCCGCCGCCGCATCAATCTCCCGGACAATCGAGACCAGGCGCTGGAAGGAAGCTCTTTTTTTGGCACTCCGATAGACCTGCCAAAACCTTCAGCCGTCCTGGAATTGCGGGAACGCGCAAAACGCTACTCCAGCCTTGAAAATTGTGAGGTCATGATGAAATTCTGCCGAATCTGGTTCTTGATAACCGCGGTACTGCTGATGACCTGCCTCACCTGCTGGGGCCAGAAGCGAAAGATCATCATCGATCAGGACGCCGCCGGACCTGCCGGAACCGACCAGCAGTCGATACTCCTGTTGATCCAGTCTCCGCAGGCCGAAGTCCTGGGCATCACCGTGGTCACCGGCGACCAGTGGCTCAACGCGGAAGTCGCGCACACTCTGCGCATGCTCGAACTCATCGGTCGAACCGACATTCCGGTCGTGCCCGGAGCAGAGTACCCGCTGGTCAGGCGAAAGGAGGAGACAGAACTCTGGGAGCAACGCTACGGCTCCGTAGGCTGGCTGGGAGCCTGGACTCCGCGGCTCTATCACCCGGCGGAAGAGTTGGGAGAGATGCCCGAAGGCAAACCCGACAGCAAACCCGCGAACGAAGATGCCGCCCACTTTTTGATCCGCATGGTCCGCAAGTTTCCCCACGAAATTACAATCTACGAAGGTGGACCGATGACGAACCTGGCGCTCGCCATCTCCATCGATCCCGAATTTGCGGGGCTTGCCAAAGAACTGGTCTTCATGGGCGCTAGTCTGAATCCGCAGACCACCGACCCCGAGTTCATCAATTCTCCCCGGCGCGAATTCAATCTCTGGTTCGATCCCGAAGCGGCGCACATTGTGCTGCGCGCTCCGTGGAAAAAAATCGTTTGCACACCGGTCGATATTTCGGTGAAGACGAGAATGACTTCTGAATTGATCAACCGGATTAAAGCGGGAGACTCGCCGGTCGCACGCTACGTCGGCACATATACCCGCCTGCATGGCGAATACAACTATTTGTGGGATGAGTTGGCGGCCGCAGCGTGGCTCGATCCCAGCCTGATAACTCAGAAAGAAACGCGCTTCGTGGATGTCAATCTGGACCGCGGCCCCGGCTACGGGGACACCCTCAGTTGGGGAGATCGGGACAAGCCTAAATCTGACCTCCAGTCGGTCGAGGTGCAGGTTAATCTAGATCTCGAGAAGTTCTACAAGATGTTCGTCGATTTGTTGACCGCAGCCACTCCGAAAAAGAATTAGCAAGCTCGGTTGCCTTCTTGGCTATCGCGACAGCTCAGCGAGCGCCTTCCGCGCCTGCGCATGATCTGGATGCTGCTTGAGAAGTTCCAGCAGAACGGTCCGCGCTTTATCCGGCGCGCCCTCGATGCTGTAGACCCGGGCGAGGTTCAGGTAAGACTGATCGAAGGCGGGCGCAACCCGGATGCACTCTTCGAAACTCGCAACCGCTTCATTCCGCCGCTGGGCGCGCAGATAAAGTACGCCAAGATTGTTCAACGCCTCAGGATACGCCGGCCGAAACTTCAACGCTCGCTGCAGATATTCGTAGGCACGGGCGCTGTCGTCGATTTGCGCAAACACCATCCCCAAACTGTAGTTCGCCTCCGGATCCTGAGGTCCGACTGCAACCGCTCGCTCCAGGACTTTGCGAGCTTCCTCCCACTGCTTCTGCTGGCGATACGCGTTGCCCAGATTATCAAGAGCGATCAGATGATCGGGACTCAGCCGGAGAGCCTCTTGAAAGTACGGAATCGCTTCGGCGGTGCGCCCTTCCCGCGTCGCCAGAAGCCCAAGGTTGTTCCAGGCGTTGGGCAGAGTATCAGGATAGCTGGCGCGAAGTTTGATGGCGCGTTCAAAACTCTCCCGTGCCTCGCCCGGCTTCTGCTGTTTCAGGTAGACGCTTCCCAGGCCGTAGAGGGCCTCGGCACTCGATGGATCGTCGCGCAGAGCCAGCCGGAATGACGCCTCGGCTTGATCGAAATAACCTCGCTGAAAGAAAACCGAACCGTAGGATAGATAGTTACGCCGAAACTCCGAGGTTTCACTCACTCCGGGGAAGGGCAAAGCCTTCGCCATCCGCTCCGCCGCAGTTTGCGGAATGTGCAGGAAGTCTTGTTCGATGTGCTGGGCGTTTACCGGCCCCTGATAAACCTTCACGATGTCTCCTTTGTCATCAACTAAGAAGGAGGTGGGAAGGCCAAGGTCACGATGCCGGTCAAACAGGTAACGATAGAGAATGTTGTAAATGCCGGTCACGTCATCCGATCCGCGAAGGATAGGAAATGAAACGTGCCCTTCACGCCCCAGAGCCTGAACGTTTCCGGCGTCAGCGGAATCGTCGACGTTCACCGCGAGCAATTGAAGTCCCTGAGCCGCCCACCGCTTGTGAACTTGGTTGAAGATTCTCAAGTCTTCTTGGCAGCTAGCGGACCGCCTGGCCCAGAAATTGAGAAGCACCGCCTTGCCGTGAAGCGCGGCCAGTGTCCGAGTCTGTCCCGCCAAGTCGGAAAGAGAAAAATCGGGCGCAGACACGGGTGCGAGGAGCCAAGTTTCAATCGCGGTAGGGAGTGGCACGGTTTCTTTCTGGCCGTTGATCTCGAAAATCAGTTTTGGGAAGGGCACGGCTTCAGCCGTGCCGTCATGAGCACCCAGAAACGTGGGCTTTAGCCCCTGAGGGCCCGTCTTGAACGCTTCCATCCGAACCGGTTCCAGTCCCTCCTCAACCCACACCCTATGATTAACCGGCAGGTCGCGAATCTCCTGCACCAGCCCGCTCGGCCAGCGGATCGACGCCCGCACCGGACCTTTAGCCTCACCCAAGCCGAAAAATACTTCCTTGCTGTGCTGAGAAAGAAATCCTGATCCGGCTTGCAGAAGTCGCGTCTGGCGGCCCGACTCCGTTTCCACCGTGACCGCCGCACCGATGGCGTCACGATTACTTTTGCTGCCATGGAGACGGAAAGCGATTGACGGCGGAAGATACTTCATCACGTTCTTCAAAAGGCGTAACTGCGGACCATTGCGGCTTTTCAAGAACACTTCCAGCCGACCATCATGATCGAAATCCGCAAGCCCGAACGCCCTGCCATCCTCGAGAAAGTCCAAGCCCATAGCGCCGGACACGTCGGAAAACGTTCCATCCCGGTTGTTCGCGTAGAACACATTCCGCTCGAACCCGCTCCAGGTGCCGTCCGATCGGATCAGTTCATTCAACCCGTTCCATCCTTCTTCGTAATCGTGTGCAGGCTTGGCTTCCACGGTCGAATTGGCGACCACTTGCCGCCAAAAGAAGCTGTTCAAGTCTTCTCCTCGGGTTGGGCGCGACGGTCCAGAGATCATTCCGTTCGCGATGTAAAGATCAGGGAATCCGTCGTGATCAAAATCCCATGCGTCGCTCGACCACGACCAGCGCCCCATTTCAACTCCGGCGGAGGCGCTCGTATCTTGAAAAACTCCGTGTTGATCATTACGGAATAGAGAATTGCCCCGAGCGTGTTTGCGATACAGCGCTCGCACCTCTTCGGGAGCGTCCTTCTGAAAAACTTCTTGCATCGAGACGCGCATGCCGGCAGCGGACCACATGTCGGCGACGTAGAGGTCCTCGGCCCCGTCGTTGTCGTAGTCGACCCAGCAAACGCTCATGCCCGCGCCGATGTCTTCAACCCCCGCCTGCGGAGCCACGTCAGTAAAGGTTCCGTCGCCATTGTTGCGGTAGAGATTCTTGCGGCCAAAGTCGTTCACCACATAGAGGTCAGGCCAGCCGTCACGGTTGTGATCGGCCCAGCCGCAGCAAAAACTATAGCGTGTGTTGTTCCGATCAAGGCCCGACTCTGCGGTCACGTCGCGGAAAGTTCCGTTCCGGTTGTTGCGCATCATGAAGTTGGGAGGTCCGTTCTCCGCGGCATAGTAAGGAGAGGGATATTTGTACTGCTCCGTACCCTGATAGTAAATGTAGAGGCAGAAGTAGATGTCCAGCCAGCCATCGCGGTCATAGTCAGCGACCGCCGCCCCCGTGAAAGTCCCTTGCGGAGGGTTGGCGAACATGAACGCGTCGGGCTTCTGACGAAACTTGCCGCCGCCTTCGTTCAGAAACAACAGTGGGCCACCCGTACGCACGACAATTAAGTCCTGCCGGCCATGGTTGTCGATGTCGGCGAAAAGCGCGCAAGCAGTATTTTCCAGGATCCCGACCCCGGACTCTTGCGTGATGTCCTCAAACGTCCCGTCCCCACGGTTGCGATAGAGCCGGTTGGGAAGGCCGGCGGGCTGGCACACGTAAAGATCGTCGAACCCGTCACCGTCGATGTCACCCACTGAGACGCCATTGTGCCCGTAAATGTCGATGCCGCACGCGCCGTCGAGAACCGTCCGCCAATAGTCAACTCCCCGCAGCAACTGCGACGAGTAGGACGGGGTGCTGCCGAGCGCCTGCGCTGCAATGTCCACATAGACAGGGTCAGCGGCGCGGCTCCTTGTCTCATCAAGCGGCCGCCAGTTTCGAAGGCGAAATTCACCTGGAGAAGATGACGCTTCCCATTCGAGTTCCCACTCACCCACGCGCTGCTCGCGAAAGAAATCGCGCCCCGAGCCCACCAACTCGTAGCGCACGCGAGTCCGCAAGCCAGCCGGAAGTTGCTGAATCCGTGCAACGCTGGCATCCTTGCCCTCGGTGTTGACCCTAGTGATCGAAGAATGCGCAGGCGCCACATCAATACTCACCACTTGAAACTCAGCGGTCACAATCTTCGAAAGCGAATTCATCGCGGATCGAAATTCCTGGAGAAAGGCGTCCCGCCCGAGCGCAGTCTCGCGCATGAATTTATTCTGACGAATCTCAATCGCCCCGGAGCGTGTCAGCCGCGATTCAACCGGCCGCAAAGAGGATCCCGAGAAATCAGAAGTTAGAGCCTTTTCGACCGCCCGTGTTTCCTGCGGAGATTGCAGCAAGCTCGAGCTCCATTCCGCGAGAATCGCGGCAATCTGGTCCTGATATTTTTCGGTGACGAAAACGTCGAGACCCGCCTGCGTCTTGAGCAGCGCGGCATCCAGCGAAGTCTGAGATCGATAGTGGGGATGCAGATGAAAATCGACAGTGCCCACCGGCAGCGAATTTCGAGAGTCGAAGACCGCAGGAAAGGAAAGGCCACGCAGCCCCGCGGGAACCAGCGCCGCAGAAGCGCCCTGGCAGCACCGGATCAGAAAGTCGCGCCGGCCCTGATCGACGGACTGAAGATCGACAGAATGATGATCGATCGGGAAAAGATCGGCCGAGGGATCGACCGGGACAGGCTCGACTGGATGCCGCCTCCTCCCCGTCCGCCTCAGCGCGCTGCCCGCCTGGATATTCACCTGTGGAACCGAAATCTAACAGCCGCGCCGAAACCCGTCAAGGCTGCGCCAAAGCCGTTGTCCCCACGGACGCCAACTCATGGCGAGTCCGCTGTCCCATCCAAAGGGACCCCATCTATAATGGTGCTACCCCTCCGAAGAAGCCGCGCGGACACGCCATGAGCACACGAGAAATTCGGCAACCGATCTTGATTTTGCCGGCCGTGCTGGCACTGTGTTCCCTCGGAGTTATCAAAGCCGCCTCGGCAAACTTCAGTAATGTTTGCTCGGTCATGAGGGAACAGAACCGGCGAATGTGGACGAGGCGTAACGAGAGAACCAACCCATGAAGTTTGATAAAAAACTCCTGAGAGCCCTGCCCAAAGTACTTTTGCATGAGCACTTGGACGGCGTACTGCGGCCGCAAACCATGGTCGAGTTAGCCAGCGACGCAAAATACCTCGAGCTTCCAACCAACGATCCCCAAGCCTTGGCGCACTGGTTTCATCGAGGCGCTAACCAGGGGAGTCTCGCGAAATATCTCGAAGGCTTCACGCACACCATTGCGGTGATGCAGACCGAGGAAGCACTGGAGCGCGTGGCTTATGAACAGATCGAGGATCTGAGCAACGACGGCGTGGTTTACCTTGAAACTCGTTTCGCTCCGGTCTTTCACACCAAGAAGGGATTGACTCATCAACAAGTGGTCAAGGCCGTTTTGAAGGGATTGGACCGTGGTCGAAGAGACTTCGGGGTGCGTTCAGGATTGATTATCTGTGCCATGCGCAACATGGACGTGTCGCTTGAAATGGCGGAACTCGCCGTCGATTTTCGCGAGCGCGGCGTCGTCGGCTTCGATCTGGCGGGCGAAGAAGGAGGCTACCCGCCCAAAAAACATGTGGATGCCTTTGAGTACATCCAGCGTGAGAATTTCAATATCACCATTCACGCCGGCGAGGGCTATGGCAAGGAATCGATTTGGCAAGCCATTCAGTATTGCGGAGCCCACCGCATCGGGCATGGGACGCGGCTGATCGAGGACATCGCCATCGCGGACGGCAAGGCGGTGAAACTGGGCGACCTCGCTCAATATGTTCTCGATAAGCGCATCCCACTCGAGATTTGCCTGCTCAGCAACGTCCACACCGGCGCCACGCCCAGCTTGGCCGAACATCCCTTCAAGATTTTCTATCAGGAGAAATTTCGCGTCACCCTCAACACCGATAACCGGTTGATGAGCGATACATCCATGACCCAGGAATTTGAGGCTGCCGCCGATACCTTTGGCCTGTCGCTCGATGACTTCGAAAAAATCACCATCAATGCAATGAAGAGCGCATTCTTGCCCTACAACCAGCGCTGCGGCATCATTTACTCAGTAATCAAACCCGGGTATTCCAAGGTCCGCGATTCCATGTACTCCAGGATGACAGCCAAGACAAGATGAAGCTCGGGGATCACGCAATGCGAGATTGATTGCGCTTGGGGCGCAAAGCTTGGCCCTTCAGGAAAAGAACGTAGAGGTCTGCTATATTTTCTCGCGGAGGTGCATTCATGTCCCGGATTGTCCGTTGTGGTCTCATCCAGGCAACTAACGTGCTTGGCAGCGACCGCTCGCTGCCGCAAATCAAGAAAGCCATGATCGACAAGCACCTCAAGCTCATCGAGCAGGCGGCGAAAAAAAAGACAAAAATACTTTGCCTGCAAGAGCTGTTTTACGGCCCATATTTCTGCGCCGAGCAGAACATCCGCTGGTACGAACTCACGGAACGAGTTCCGGATGGGCCCACAACCAAGCTGATGCAGAAGATCGCGGCCAAGCATCACATGGTGATGGTAGTCCCCGTTTACGAAGAGCAAATGCCGGGGATGTATTTCAATACCGCTGCAGTCATTGATGCCGACGGCAGCTACCTTGGCAAGTACCGCAAGCACCACATCCCGCACGTGCATCCCGGGTTCTGGGAGAAGTTCTACTTCACGCCGGGTGACCTGGGCTATCCCGTTTTCAAAACCAAGTACGCCGCCGTCGGGGTTTATATCTGCTATGACCGTCATTTCCCGGAAGGCGCACGCATCCTCGGACTGAACGGAGCAGAGATCGTCTTCAATCCCTCGGCCACGGTCGCCGGACTCTCGGAATATTTATGGGAACTGGAGCAACCCGCGCACGCGGTTGCCAATGGCTATTTCGTGGGCGCAATCAACCGCGTAGGTACGGAGAAACCTTGGAACATCGGCGAATTTTATGGCAAGAGCTACTTCTGCAATCCACGTGGAAAAATCGTGGCGCAGGCCTGTCGCGATAAAGATGAGGTTCTCGTCGCCGATCTCGACCTCGACATGATTGCCGAAGTAAGAAAGACCTGGCAGTTTTTCCGCGACCGCCGTCCCGAGACCTACGAGCCACTAACGGCGCAAACTGGACAAGCCCTCGCCGCTGACTGAGTGTGGGACCGGGTACTTCGACCCGGTCAGGCCCGCAGGGCCGCAGTTTTTCCCCGCAGCCGGAATACACGGGCGTTTGAAAGATTGGAGCTTGTAGGTTTATGCAACCAACTTCGAGCGCGTGCCCGTGAATCCCCCATGAGTCCAATGACCACAAGCCGAGAGTCTCTGCGTCCCAAAATAGAATCCAGCCCACTCTACAACCCCGACCTCGCCCCCGCCAATTGCGAGCGCCGTCACTGGGGAACCTACAACTACGCCGCTCTGTGGGTATCGATGTCGGTCAATATTCTCACCTACATGCTGGCCGCAAGCTTGATCCAGGGAGGAATGAATTGGAAGCAGGCCGTAGCGACCGTGTTGCTGGGCAATACCATCGTCCTGATTCCCATGCTGTTGAACTCGCACCCCGGCGCGCGCTACGGAATACCTTTTCCCGTGCTGGCGCGCGCCTCGTTCGGAGTGTTAGGAGCGAATGTGCCCGCAGTCTTGCGCGCTTTGGTGGCGTGCGGCTGGTTTGGCATTCAAACCTGGATCGGCGGCGAAGCCATAAGCACATTGATCGCAACCTTGGTTCCCGCCTGGAGAAATTTCTCCTACAGTACCGCAATTTGCTTTTTTGCTTTCTGGCTCATCAACCTCGCCGTGATCCTCAAAGGCGTAGAATACATCCGCGTCCTGCAGGGAATCAGCGCACCGGTTCTGCTGGCAGTAGGCCTGCTCCTGCTGGCATGGGCCTACCACCGCGCCGGCGGGTTCGGCCCCATGCTCGCTGCCCCGTCGCGGTTCACCAGTTTCCCCGATTTCCTCAAGTTTCTGATTCCCGCGTTGAATGCCACGGTAGGCTTCTGGGCGACAGTTTCGTTAAACATTCCCGACTTCACCCGCTTCGCCCGCAGCCAGCGCCAACAAATGATCGGCCAAGCCCTCGCCCTGCCGACCACCATGACCCTCTATTCGCTGATTGGAATCCTGGTGACCTCCGCCACCGTGGTCATCTACGGAACCGCCATTTGGGACCCAGTACAATTACTGAGCCGCTTTCATTCGCCCGTCGCCGTGATCATCTCATTGTTGGCGATTCTGCTCGCAACCCTGAACGTAAATATCGGCGCCAACGTAGTCTCCCCCGCCAACGACTTTTCCAACCTATGGCCGCGCAGGATCAGCTTCCGAACCGGTGGAGTGATCACCTGCTTCATGGGAATCGCAATGATGCCCTGGAAACTGCTGGGCAACTACAAGACCATGATCTTCGGATGGCTGGGCGGCTACGCCGCATTTCTGGGACCGGTCGCGGGCATCATGATCTGCGACTATTTCGTGGTGCGCCGCCGAGTGCTGCTGCTCGACGACCTCTACCTCCGCAACGGCGCCTACGAATACTCGCGAGGCTTCAACTGGCTGGCCGTCGCCGCGCTGGCTCTGGGAGCAGGCTCCGCGCTGGTGGGATTAGTCGTTCCACCGCTGCGGGTCCTATACGATTATTCCTGGTTCGTGGGCTTCGCGGTTTCGTTCGTGGTCTACTACGCGCTTATGAAGCTTCAAGCAAGCAACTAGGAAGTGCGTGAATCACCCTCGACCGGCCAACTCACCCACTCATTCCTGGAAGGCTACACCGCGCAGCAACCAAAAGCATAAGTCTGGACAAAGTATCACATTAGATATATTCTAAATTCTTGATGGACGCTGAGGCGATTAAACGGTCCTTGGAAGGCAGCGGGTTGCGGTGCACTCCGCAGCGCTACGCCGTGATGGCATTCTTGATGGAACACAACAGCCATCCCACAGCGGCGGAAGTCTTCGAAGCCGTGAATCGCGTGGATCCGCGCTCTTCAAGGGCCACGACTTATAACAATCTGCGGGACTTGGTGCAGGCGGGTTTGGTGCGTGAAGTGGCCGTCGAGGGCCGCGGCGCGCGATTCGATGCGAAAGGCGTGCGGCATCACCACTTCATCTGCGACCGCTGCGGCAATGTTGAGGACATTGAGTGGTACGACGTGCCCAGGCCTACCTCGGGCTCCTTCGGTAAGCGGATTGTTCGCGAATGCGAACTCATTTTCCGGGGGCTCTGCACGAAGTGCGCTCCGCGGCACGCTTCCGGTTAAGTCTCGTAGGCGCGTGGATACCGGATGAACGGAGCCCGTCTGCGAGCGCGGTCGGCGGCGATTGCGCGAATGGGAAAGCCAGGATGGGTGCGTAGTTCGTCACAGTTTTTTTGACTAATTCGTAAGGAAGACAAACCTATGGATAAGAAACTCACCACCGCAGCGGGGACGCCTGTCCCCGATAATCAGGAGCAAAACTTGTCAACCGAATCCAAGTGCCCGGTATCGGGCGACGCTCGCAGACACACGGCTGGGGCCCCGGCGAATGCCGACTGGTGGCCGAATCAGCTGAACCTGAAGATCCTGCACCAACACTCCCCCCTGTCCGATCCGATGGACAAGGAGTTCAATTACGCGGAAGAATTCAAGAGCCTCGACCTGAATGCCGTGATCAAGGACCTGCATGCCTTGATGACGGACTCGCAGGACTGGTGGCCGGCCGACTTTGGCCACTACGGGCCGCTGTTCATTCGTATGGCATGGCACAGCGCGGGTACGTATCGCATTGGCGACGGCCGCGGCGGGGCCGGAGCCGGTCAGCAGCGCTTCGCGCCCCTCAATAGCTGGCCGGACAACGTGAACCTCGACAAGGCGCGCCGGCTGCTGTGGCCGGTCAAGCAGAAATACGGTCGGAAAATCTCCTGGGCCGACCTCATGATTCTTGCAGGCAACGTCGCCTTGGAGTCGATGGGCTTTAAGACCTTCGGTTTTGGCGGCGGGCGCGAGGACGTCTGGGAGCCCGAGGAGGACATTTTCTGGGGCCCTGAAGGCAAGTGGCTGGCGGATGAGCGCTACAGCGGCGACCGCGATCTTCAGAATCCGCTCGCGGCCGTGCAAATGGGCCTGATCTATGTGAATCCGGAAGGGCCGAATGGAAAGCCGGATCCACTTGCCGCGGCACGGGATATCCGAGAGACTTTTGCCCGCATGGCGATGAATGACGAGGAGACCGTTGCGCTCATTGCCGGCGGTCACACCTTCGGCAAAACCCACGGCGCTGCTGTTCCCAGTGAGTATGTCGGCCCCGAACCGGAGGCTGCCGACATCGAGGAGCAGGGCCTCGGCTGGAAGAACAAGTTTGGCACGGGCAAAGGGGATGACACGATCGGCAGCGGCCTGGAAGTCATCTGGACCACGACGCCTACCAAGTGGAGCAACAGCTTCTTCACCAACCTGTTCAGCTACGAATGGGAACTGACGAAGAGCCCGGCCGGTGCGCATCAGTGGACACCGAAAAATGGCGCAGGCAACGGTACGGTGCCGGATGCACACGACCCCTCAAAGCGTCATTCGCCATCTATGCTGACCACTGACCTCGCCTTGCGGCTCGACCCTGCTTACGAAAAAATTTCACGGCGCTTCTACGAGCATCCGGATCAGTTGGCAGACGCGTTTGCGCGGGCATGGTTCAAGCTGACGCACCGCGACATGGGGCCGATTTCGCGCTACCTTGGCCCGCTCGTTCCGAAGGAGCCTCAGCTGTGGCAAGACCCTGTTCCCGCCGTGGATCATAAATTGATCGGGGAGAAGGATATTGCCGCTCTCAAGGCCAAGATCCTCGCATCCGGACTGTCGATCTCCCAATTGGTGACGACTGCCTGGGCGTCGGCGGCGTCGTTCCGCGGCTCCGACAAGCGCGGCGGGGCGAACGGGGCACGCATTCGTCTCGCGCCGCAAAAGGATTGGGAGGTGAACCAACCGGCCGCACTGGCGAAGGCTCTCAAGAAGCTGGAGTCGATCCAAAAGGAGTTCAACAGCTCGCAGTCCAACGGGAACAAAGCGAAGAAGGTCTCGCTGGCTGACCTGATCGTTCTGGGTGGCTGCGCGGCCGTCGAGGAAGCTGCGAAAAGGGCCGGACACAAAGTGAAGATTCCCTTCTCGCCGGGTCGCACGGATGCTTCGCAGAAGCAGACCGACGTGCACTCATTCGCCGTAATGGAGCCGACCGCAGACGGGTTCCGCAACTATTTCGGGAAGGGACACGAGGGATCGGCGGCTGAGCTGCTGGTGGATCGGGCGAACCTGATGACCCTGACCGCTCCCGAGATGACGGTTCTCGTCGGGGGTATGCGTGCACTGAATGCGAACTTCGGGCAGTCCAAACACGGTGTTTTCACCAAGCGGCCCGAGACGTTGACGAATGATTTCTTCGTCAACCTGCTCGACATGAACACGAAGTGGCAAAAGTCCGCCACATCTGAAGGCGTGTTGGAGGGGCGCGATCGGGCGTCGGGCGAGCTCAAGTGGACGGGCACCGTCGTCGATCTCGTCTTCGGTTCGAACTCCCAGCTCCGAGCAATCGCGGAAGTCTATGCATGTGACGACTCTAAGGAGGCCTTTGTGAAGGACTTCGTAGCTGCGTGGAACAAGGTGATGAACCTTGATCGCTACGACCTTGCCTGAGCTCGGCGGAAAAGAGAGCTGTCAACTTGGTACCAACCCCCGTTCCTATTGTTGGATCGGCACAACTGAAGTTCGTCGCTTTTCTTGGCTCGCGCGGGCCGAATGGCGCGCCCTCTGATTCTGCTAGGGTCTTGATCGCTGAAGTCACCGAGTGGTCTGAAAGCTTTCGGTGGAGTTCTGGCATCGATCAGACCCTCAGGGATCAGCCACCTCCAGAACTGCTGGCCGCATGACACGCGATAGCGTCCGTCGCACCAGCGACTTAGTTCAAGTCGGCTTGTAGGAACCAAGGCGCTTATCTGAAAGCAGGCAACACTCCTCTCTTGTACGTTTCCAGCGTCTCTTCCTCCTCTCCACACATTAAGTACACGTTGAACTGCGTCACACCAGTGCTGGCTAACCGGCGAAGCTTTTCCCGGTGCGCCTCGGCCGGCCCAACCAGGCAAAAACGATCCACGACGTCATCCGACACGAATTTCGAATGGTCGCTGTCCACTTCGCAATGCTCCTGGTAATCGTAGTGGCCACGATCGCGCACATAAGAGGTCAATGCCGGCGGGAGTTCCTCTGGTTTATAACGCGAGATCAAATCCAGCACGTGATTGGAAACTAATGCGGGAAACCAGCGCACGCGTTCCCGCGCCACTTTCAAATCATCGGACACCCACACCGGCGCCGCCGCCATGACCTCGATGCTGCGAAAATCCCGCCCCGCGGCCTCAGCGCCCTTCTTCACAAAGCCAAGACACCACGCGATCAGATCGGGATCGGCGAATTGCAGGATGACGCCGTCCCCGGCTCTGCCCGCTAAGTCCAGCACCTTGGGCCCATACCCCGCAATCCAAACCGGCGGAGATCCCTTTGCCCAGGAAATCCGCGTAGGCTGGCCGTCATAGTCGATCTCATGCCCCGCAGTCAACTCGCGGAAAGTCTTGACCGCCCGTTCCAGATCGCCCGCCCCAACCGGCTTTTTGCCCAGCACTCGCCGCGAACTATCCCCGCGCCCAATGCCAAGCTGCATGCGCCCTCCCGAAATCAGGTCTAGCGTGGCGAACAGGCTGGAAGTAACCGTGATGTCCCGAGTCGCGGGATTGGTCACGCAGGTGCCGAGGCGCATGTTCTTCGTGTTGCTCGCCATCAGCGTGAGCATAGGGTAAGGCTCCAGCCACAAGATATGGGAATCGAAGATCCATCCGTATTGAAAGCCTGCGGCTTCCGCCTGGCGCGTGAGTCCGACAATGCGCTCCACCGGCATGTCAGGTTTTATCGTGATGCCGAACTGCATGTCGCCTCCTCCGCAACCGCTGAAATCGGTGCTCCAAGGTGTTGCAGTTTAGCATAAAATGCCTGCTCTGCCAGTTCGAGGCCGGTTCCAGGCCAGTCCGAGGGAGGCGCAGGCATGAGCTTTGACACCATCATCGCAAACGGACGTGTCGTCACCGCCACCGACACCTACGCCGCCGATGTTGCCATCAGCAACGGCAAGATCACCGCCATTGGGCAAGACCTGCCGCGCGACAATGCCACGAAAATCATCGACGCCGCGGGAAAGTACGTATTGCCCGGCGGAATCGACGTACACACCCACCTCGACATGCCCTTCGGAGGCACCACCAGCGCCGACGATTTCGAGACCGGCACGCGAGCCGCAGCCTTCGGCGGCACCACAACGCTCATCGACTTCGCCATCCAGTACAAGGGCCAGACCCTGAGAACAGCGTTCGATACCTGGATGAAAAAAGCTGCCGGCAAGGCCGTTTCCGACTATTCATTTCACTGCATCATCACCGATCTGGCGGACGCGCAACTCGAAGAGATGAACGCCCTGGTGCGCGAAGGTGTCACCAGCTTCAAGCTGTTCATGGCCTATCCCGGCGTATTCATGCTGGACGATGGCAGCATCTTCAAAGCGCTCCGTGCCACCGCAAAGAATGGGGGCCTGGTCTGCATGCACGCCGAAAACGGCAGCGCTATTGACGTAATCGTGCAGCAAGCCTTGGCCGAAGGGAAAAAGGCTCCGAAATATCACGCGCTGACAAGGCCGACGACGGCGGAAGCGGAAGCCACATCGCGAGCGATTGCCCTCGCAGAGATGGCCGGCGCGCCGGTCTACATCGTGCATCTGAGCTGCAATGACGCTCTACAAAAGGTCCGCGAGGCCCGCGATCGCGGCCTTCCGGTTTATGCCGAGACCTGTCCGCAGTACCTCTATCTTTCCATCGAGAACTTCGACGTACCGGGATTCGAAGGCGCGAAATACGTTTTCACGCCTCCATTGCGCGAAAAGTGGCACCAGGAAAAACTCTGGAATGGACTGAAGCAGGACCACCTGCAGGTAGTTTCAACCGACCATTGCCCATTCTGCTTCAAGGAGCAAAAAGAACTGGGACGCGACGACTTCACCAAAATCCCCAACGGAGGCCCCGGTATCGAGCACCGCATGAGCCTCATCTATTCCGGAGGCGTCGCCCAAGGCCGCTTCAGCGTGAACCGCTTCGTGGAACTGGTTTCCACCACTCCGGCAAAACTGTTCGGCCTGTATCCGCGCAAGGGCACAATCGCAGTAGGTAGTGACGCCGACCTGGTTATTTTTGATCCCGCCCGCAAGCACACCATCAGCGCAAAAACTCATCACATGCGAGTGGATTATTCCATGTTCGAAGGTATCCAGGTAACCGGCATGCCCGACGTCGTGCTCTCGCGAGGCCGCGTGATCGTCGAATCCGACAAGTTCGTGGGACGTCCCGGCGCCGGAGAATTCATCAAGCGATCACTCTATTCAATGTAGACGCGAGTCAATGTTGGCGCGAGCGTCCTCGCTCGTGCTCCCTCGCCTGTAATCCTTCCCAGCGCTGTCATCCTGAGGAAGCGCAGGCCTTCGCAAAGCGAAGGCCTGCCGACGAAGGATCTCTGTACCGACCGCCGACCGCCTCACCAGAGGCTGGAGTAGTCAGCCTGGTGCTGGCGGCTGATTCCTTGTGCTTCTATGCAAGCCCATGCACTGAAACTCTGGAGGGCAGTGTGATGTAAGTCACAGTCAATTGCAGCAAAAAAGATCATGCTGACTCCATTGGAAGGAGGATGTAAATCATGATTCAGAAACTCCTATACTTGGCTCTGTTCGTGAGCCTTAGTTCAGTGTTGTTCTATGCCGCACCGCAAATGGCGGACGAAAAGACCTCGGCGGCGCAGACCGTAACCGGTTGCCTCCAGAAAGGCACTGAATCCGGAGGATTTTTTCTCATTAGTACTGAGGATAAGCATTGGGAGCTTTACCCTAACACGGATGTCTCCCTTGCCGATCATGTCGGCCACACCATTACGGTAACTGGAACTTTGGCGCACAGGTCGAAAGCCCAAGAAGAAAAAAGCCAACCTTCCGAACAGAAAGAAATCGGAGGAAAGAAACACAACGATTTGCAAGTATCCAGCGTGAAGATGGTCAGTGCGACTTGCAGCAAATAAAAGTTGATGTTCCGCTTTTGTCACTAGAGGGCCGGGGGCATCGAGTTTGACAGCAACCTCTTCCTCCGGCCAGTCCTTACTGCGTCCCGAAACGTGACCCTCCGCTTTACTCAATTTGGAACAGGTTTCACTGCCCCTCAAAGCTCGATTTCCAGCCTGCCCCAAATTCTTGTCAAGCCCCCAAAACCACCCAATTCCCGGCAACCCACTCTCCCCAAAGCAAATATAATTCTGCAAATTTGGCGGGTTTACCCTATTCAATCAGCTATCATTGAAATAGTGGGATAAATCAGGCCATGTAGCGCCGGCATCTTGCCGGCTGTCGCGAGCG
>Ga0116225_1000011_pt1 | contig 176293 bp, 122 predicted proteins | sample Sb_taG_8_FD_88968 | JGI IMG/M metagenome (GOLD analysis project Ga0116225, IMG submission 88968) | Peat soil microbial communities from Weissenstadt, Germany - Sb_50d_c_BC metaG | ecosystem: Environmental > Terrestrial > Soil > Wetlands > Peat | place: Germany: Weissenstadt | collected 2010-09-21 | reverse complement strand
GGCAGCTTGAGCTACGAGACAGCAGGCTGACCAGGAGTCGCCAGAGGAACTTGGTGCGGCAAATCCGGTGGTGTCGGCCCGGCCTCCTTGGTCGAGAGCCGAAGGCCCAGTCTTGCGAGAAGACCAACGGCGGCAAGGCTGAAGAGGACGGTCACAACGGGATTGAAGATCTCCTGGAAAGGTACGTCGTCGCCCGAATAGCCCAGCCTGGGCAGCAGCGCGACGCCAATCAACGCACCGTTGTACAGCAAGTGCAAAAGCATCGCCGGCAGCGTGCTGCCGCTCTGTATCGTGAGCAGGCTCAGGACCACGCCCAGGATGAAGGCCGGCAGCGCCTGAAACACATTCATATGGTAGATGGCGAAGAGGAAGCTGCTCATCAAGATGGCTGTCCAGGGAGCAAACCGGCGCCGCAGACCGCTCAGGATGAAGCCGCGGAAGGCGAGTTCCTCGCAAATGGCAGGGAGCAGCGCAAATACCACCAGGTAGAGCCACGACGAGGCGCCTCCTCCTCCCCGGATCGAGCTGAGTTCTTCCACCAGCGGCTGCCGCTCGCTGAGCAGCTCCTTGAGCACCGGGAATTGACGGAGGATGGCGAGCGTAAGTTCCGACAGGGGCGGCAGCATCAGACCGGCCAGCAACACCGCGGAGAGAAACGTTTTCAGGGGCGGAATACTCAGGCCAAGTCCCAGCCGGGGGCGTGTCGTCAACAGCATGGCCATGAAAAGCGGCGGGGTAGTGACAAAGGCAAGGTAGATAATGCTGGTGCGCGCCACCAGCGACCCCTGGGCATCGCCTCCGAAGGAGAGCCAGCGCAAGGCCACGATCAGACCGAAACAGAAGAATGCCTGTCCCGTGCTCGGCAAGAAGTCCTTTTCTCGGAACAAGCGCTGAATCCAGAGCCTGAGGTCCAGGCGTTCCGCTTCACGGAACAGCACTTCTTCGCGCTTGAATTGCTCAATCGCCCAGCGCAGCGCCAGCAAGCTGTAAAGAAACACCGGCACGAGAACAGGGATGAAATAGAGCCAGGGCACCTGGTCGAGCGACGAGGTCATCAAGCGCTGAATCAGCAGCGCCACTCCCGTTACAGGCACGAGGCTGTAAAACGGGTTCAGCTCCACGCCCGGCACCAGTGTCAAAAAAATCAGGGGCATCGTGATCAGGAACAGCGGCATCAAATAGTATTGACCTTCCTTGGAACTGCGGGCGTAAGCGCCGACCGCCAGACTGACGGCGCTGAAGAAGGCCGAAAGCGGCAGCGCCAGCAACACACACCAAAAGATTGCTGCAGGCCGCAGCACGCCCGGACTCAGCATGCCGCTGAAATGCGACGTGGTAAGGCCCATGCTGCCAAGGTTCAAGAGCGCGGTGGCGGCACTGAATAGCCAAATCGTGAGAAACTTACCCCAGACGATTTCTTCGCGACTTGCGGGGCTGATGAGCAGCGTCTCCATCGTGCCGCGCTCCTTCTCGCCGGCACACAGGTCCACTGCCGGGTAAAGCGCCCCGGCCAGCGACCACATGACGAGGAGAAACGGAAAGACACGGACCATGAGGTCGAGCAGGCCCTGGGCGGCGACCTCCTCCGTCGGCTTTGCCTTTTCGTCATCGTGAAGTTGAACGGGATCGTCAAAATCGGCAGCGAGCCCATGGCGCAGCAGGCGGGTCTCGCGGGTGAGCAGCAGCCAGCGGTCGAACACACCCTGGAAGCGCCTGACGGCCAAGCGCGAGCGGTCATCCGTTTGTCGATAGGAGAGGCGCAGGACAGGACAGCCGTCGGCTTGCAGCTTGGAGCTAAAGTCAGAGGGCACGAAGACGATCAGATCGACCTGTTTCGTGTCGAGGGGAGTGCGTGCGTCGCTGTCGAGGAGCGCGACACGCAGCAGTCGAGCTTCTACCGGCGATTTGAAAAGCTCGCTCGGTAATTTGCCGTTCACGAGGAGAGGTGGATATTGCTGCTCTCTTGCCTGGAGTTGCCCAAGAGCCAGGGCTGCGGCGATGGGGCACATCGGCAGAGCGGCTGCTCCGAAGGAGGAAGCCGGTGTGACGGTGAGCCAGGCGGTCGCGGGCAAAGGGCTGAAACCGGCACTCCTTGGGCCGAGAACCGGCAGGAAGTCGCTGCCCACAATGCCAACTGTGCCCGGCTTGTCGGCCAGGCCAACGGCAAATTGCACGACGGCCATCCCGAGCACGGGATAGAGCAGCATCGGCAGCACCGCAATCATCAGGATCGTGCGCCGATCGCGAAGTTGATCGCGCAATTCGCGAACAAAGATCAGGGAGATGATCGACCAGCGCATACCGGGGACGCCCCAGGGAAGCATATCACCACACCTGGAAGCTTAGTACACGAATAGCGTGTTGGGGGTAGAGGCGGCCTCAAGTGCCGGCTTGCGTTTCGCGCCCGCTCTTTGTCAGCGGGCGCGAAACGGCAAGCTTTGGAAGGCATGCATTAGCCGATGCCAACATTTAGCGTGAAGTTGCCCTGTGCGTGGTTGTAGCCGTAAATCCACAGGAGCACCGTCTCGCCCGAGGTCACCGGGGCCGTGAGGCTTTGGCTGGTGGCGCCCAGCGACGTGCCCGACGCCAGCTGGATCAGATCGCCTGCACTATCCAACTCATACAGGCGGAAATTGAGGTCGCCGCCCGCAATACTGTACTGGAGCTGAGCGGAGAAAGTACCACTCTGATCGGCCGTCCATTCCGCCCACTGGTTGCCCGGCAGGCCATCGGGCTGGTTCTTGATCGCCATGTCGCTGAACGATTGGGTGCCGGTGAGGCCGCCCAGGTTCGCCGCAGTGTTGGACGTTTGGCCCCAGGGCGCATTGCCGGTCGGTGCCCCGCCGGTCGGCCCGGTCGTTCCCGTGGGCCCAGTCAGACCACCGGTGATCGGCAGCACCTGAATGAAGCCATTGCCGCCCGTTGGATTGTAACCCGGGTTGGGTGCAGGCAGCGTCCCCGTCTCCAGCCGCATGAGGATTTCGTTCGCAGTGATCCCAGGATATTTCTCGAAATACAAAAGAGATGCGGCTGCAACGTGTGGAGCCGCTGCGGAAGTGCCGTAGAACCGTAAGTGGGTATCCGTCGTATCGGGATCTCCGGGCATCGCCGGGGACCCAAAGAAGGACGTGTCCACGCCGTCCGGACCAGTAACGACGGGCTCTACGCGGATCTGCGGGGTAGCCAGTCGATTGCCCTGGGAATCAAACAGGATCGGGATATTGCCGCCAATGGACGTGTAGAATTCGGGGGTACTGGGCGAGTACCAGGGTGAAGCGGCGGTGGCCACAACTCCCGCGGCGGCCGGGTGTCCGAAGATAACGGGGCCTCCCTGTCCAAGGGCCTGTGGATTATAGCCGTCGTCCGAGAAGTCGATCCAGCGAAGCATTGTGGGGGCGGGCCCCTGCGCCAGCTGGAAGGCCATCGCAAGCTGGAGAGTGGTGCTTCCCGTGTTCGTGTAAGTGCCGTATTGGACGGCTTCGCCTGTGTTGAGTGAGTTGTTGTTGAGCGTCTGCAAGACTGTCGAGCCTGACGCATCCGTGATGTAGACATCGATCTCAGATTTCACCTGGTAGTTCGGGGCGCTAGAGCCTCCTTCCAAGAAGGCGTCGTCCCATTGAACATCCGGGTAGAATGTTTCGCCGGGAGCGAGGCTGAAGGTCTGCAAGACGTTTCCGCCACCGAGGTCAAGAAACGTCCCGGAAGTCCCGGCCACGGTCGCCTGGGTGCTCTTCCATGATGTCAAGAAGCCCGCGGGACCGTCGTTCCCCGCCGCCGAGGCATAGAAGACACCTTGGTTGTGCACCTGCTCCGCCGCCTGGGAAATAACTCCGTCGTTGAACATGGGCTCGTCAGAATACCCAATGTCATCGGCGATCGCCCCGGCTCCATTTGCAGCCAGCTGAATGATGCCGTTGGCGAAGTCCTGAGGTGAAATAAAGCCGGTGTGGAAGATCTGATTAGATCCTGGGGCAACATCGGCGGAAATCTCCATCATGGCGCGGCCTTCGTCCGTGCCATTCATGCCCGCGGGGAGGTCTTCAAGCACCTTGACGTGGCTGGGAAGCAAATCACCGGTGCTATAGGACTGTGAGAGTCCCCCTTGGTATTGATTGACGGAATCCGAGAGGATGCCAATTGTCTCACCCGTGCCATCGGCGCCTTGCTGTGCGCGGAAAGTGGGTGCAAGGATGGCTGCGTCGCCCTGGCTCTCCGCAGAGCCCAAGGCAGCTTCCGGAGCGTATATTGGCGTGACCGAGGCAAAGTTCGGCAGCGAGGTGAGCTGCGGAATCATGCTGATCGGCATGTAGCCAATCACCATCTGCTGCGTTGCATCGACCTGGTAGACCGTCATCCCCAGATTGGTAAGGTCCGCGGCAAGACCGTTCAAATCCTGCAGCAGCGTCGAGTGGACGTTGAGGCCGACATTATGGCCATTGAAGTTCTCCGGGTTCACCTTGCGGTTGAAGAAATTGGCCGGCAGCCCGCCCTGGCTCGCGTCAGACGTGTAGCTGTTGTACAGGCTGAGCAAATCGGTTGCGCCAATGAACCCTTGATTGGTGTTGATCGTGATGCTGACGGTTTGGCTGACCACCGTCTGGACGCCCGATCCTTGAATGCGGGCGCGAATCGAATAGGTGCCGTTCGCAAGGTCAGTCAGGACCAGCTGGTTGTTCTGCGGCGTGATGCTTCCCACTGTCTGCGCCAAGTCGCCGCCATCGATGAAGCTGCCGTCATGGTTCAGATCCACATCGATGTAGACCTTCCCTGAATAACCCGAGGGCGTGATGTTGAGGGCAACCGTGGGGGTGCCGGTCGAGGAAAAGCCCGGAGTGACCAGCGTGATTCCGGTGGCAGTAGTCTGGCCGCCGCCGGATAGCGTGGGTGGCGACAGCGTGATCTGGTTGCTGACGAATTCGCCCGACGATGCGATCAGGTCCGTGAACTGTTCCCAGGAAACACCGTGCGACAGGGCGGAGACCCAGTCTGTCAGACCGGTCGGATCGGTGCTGCGGCCCAGCAGGCTCTGGTAGGTGCTGTTGACCTGGCTGCCCAGGTATTCAGGGCTGGAAACGAAACCCTGTGCAATCGAAGTGGGCGTGGCGCCCTGACTAAGCGTCTGCTCCCAGTCGGCGAGGCCAGTCTGGTCCGGTTGCCTGTCCAGAAGGTTTGTGTAGAGGCTGGTGACCCACGTGGCGCTGGCGCCACCATGATCCTTCAGGTATTCGTTGGAAGAGACGACCTCCGACAGGAAGGATTGGTAGCTCAAACCAGAAGCCATCTGCTGTGTCCAGAGATTTATGGCGCCCGGCTCGGGACTGCGTCCCAGGTACTGTTGATAAGCCGCGGTGATCAAGTCGCCGCGGAATTCGTTGCTGTCGATGAAACTTCGCGCGATCTGGCCTGGCGAAGCCCCGTCGTTCAATTGCAGAGACCAGATTTCAAGTTCGCCCGCCGACGGCTGGCGCTGGAGAAGATGAGCGTAAAGACCGTCCACGAACTGGGCGGGCGCCGTGCTGCCCAGGCCCGTGGTTAGCAAGCTGCGTTCTTCCAACGGCTCCAGGATGAGCCGATAAGCTTTCGTCCGCTGGCAATTAGATCTCAGACCAACGCGGGGTCCGACTAGGCGCGCGATCCACGTAGGCAGCATGGTATGCCCTCAAAGAGCCTCGAAGTTTGATAACTTGATACGGCTTCAGCATCAGCGCCTGGGCAACAACCATGACTGAGATCGGCAACTGCCGTGGATTCTCGACCTTGAACACTCGGCCGAGGAGGAGCTTGCCACTTCCGTTCCTGCGGAAAATCTTGCGAACCCCATAGAGAGGATCGCGCGTCCACTCCCGGTAACGATGCTGAAGACTCGGGTTGTTAAGTAAATATTTTGACTTCCGCGTAATGATTTGTCTAGAGAAAATGCACAACTTGATCCGAGTTGTCCGATTGAACCACCGCTACAGAAAGATTTCTGCATTCGGCCGGGCGATTTGGTACGCTAGCCGGTAGGGGATCTGGCGTCTTTAGCGACCAGGCATGGCTGGAATTGAACCAGGTGCCGAGGCGCCATCCAGGATCGGGCAGTCAGGGAGCCTCACCATCTTCCCGCCGGCGGCCGTGCATAGGCGATCCTATAGTCAGAATACCGCGGCAAACCGCCTGGAAGCACTCGTTTTTGTTCTTTTACAGTCCGATCTATTTCCTCCCTGAATGGCAATGTGATAAAAAGGATAAAGGGAGAGCCTGCCCCAGGGGAAGTTCATGGGTATCTACGATCGCGATTACTACCGCAAAGATGGCCCCAGCTTTCTGAGCTCGATTCGTACCGGCCAGGGATGCCAGTGGCTCATCATTATCAACATTGTCGTCTTCGTTCTCCAGCTGGTGACCTTGAACAGGGTGACTGGTCGCTCCTGGTTGACCGATGCGCTATTGCTTGATGTGAATGGTGTCCTGCATGGCCAGGTATGGCGGCTGCTGACGTACGCCTTTCTGCACGATAGCGGCATCTGGCAGCACATTGTCTTCAACATGCTCTTCCTGTGGTGGTTCGGCGCGGATGTAGAAGGCATCTATGGCAGGCGCGAGTTCCTTGCCTTCTATCTGCTGGCCGCGCTGGTAGGCGGTATCGCGTTTGTGCTGACCGCTTTGATGGGGCTGGGCGGAGAGATGTGTCTGGGCGCCTCCGGCGCTGTGACCGCGGTCATGGTGGTCTGTGCACTGCATTACCCGCAGAAGCGCATCTTGCTCATGTTCATTCTGCCGGTGCCGATTTGGGCCTTCGTGCTCTTCCAGGTCGCTCAGGATACGTTCATCTTTGTAAGTCGGCAAAGCACGACCACCGCGGTTGCGGTCCACTTGGGTGGGGCCCTGTTCGGATTCTGCTACTACAAGCGGCAGTGGCGCGTGTCGACGGTATGGGGAAGTTTGCGCGAATGGCAGAGCGGGCTATTCCGGCCACGCTTGCGCGTCTACCGAGAACTGCCCCCCGAACATGTTACCGTGGCGGCGCCGCCGCCGGAATCAACCGGGAACGAGCAGCTAGAAGAGCAACTGGACGTCGTGCTCGAAAAAGTTGCACGCTCCGGCCAGAACAGTTTAACCGAAAGCGAACGCCGGATCTTGCTCCGGGCTAGCGAGGTCTATCGGCGCCGGCGGACATAGCAGCAAAAGGAGAGAAGACCATGCCCTTGTACGAGTACACGTGCCAGGAATGCGAACACACGTTCGAAACGCTGGTCTATGACGGCGAAGCGGTCGAATGCCCGGAATGTCATGGAGCAAAGCTTCAGCGCTTATGGAGCATCCCCGCCAAGCCGGCGAGTGAAAGCGCGTCTCTGCCGATGAGCTGCGACCCCAATCTCCCCCCCTGCGGCCCTGGTTGCTGCCGCCTGTAGAGGCTGGCTTCCCCAATTCCTTTCATTCATCCAGTTTGGGAAGAACCCGGCAACTGCCCTGTTGCGGCGGTTTCGCGTTCTTGCGCTGGTCAGGTGAAAACAACGTCGTACGAGTCACCCGGCCGCTGACGGGGCACGGCTCGCCTGGCGAGCCGTGCCCCGTCAGCGGCCGGGTGATTCCTGAGCTTGTCCCTCGCTGCCGATTCTGGTAAACGCACTCCTCTCTTTTTCCCCTAGTTCGATGGCGGCGCGGGCAGCCGTGGAGGATCATGAAGAATCCTTCTTCCTTTATTCCCACGATCATTCCGTCGGTGGACAAGCGTCGCCGGCAGGAATACAAGCGCCTCCTGGAGTTGTGCGCCCTGGCGTGCGCGACCGGTCTGCTCGGCGGGATCGCCGCTTTGGCCCTCCAGGCGGCCATTGCCCTGGCGACGAATCTCTTCTTCTACGGACGTTTTTCTTTCGCCGGCTGTTCTCCGGCGGACCATCACCTCGGCCTTCTTGTCGTGTTTATTCCGCCGCTCGGTGGGCTGATCGTTGGTTTCATGGCTCGCCATGGGGCACCTGGGATCCGGGGGCACGGCATTCCCAAGGCCATGGAAACAATCTTGGTGGCCCGCAGCCGCATTGGTCCGAGGATGGCGTTCTTCAAACCCCTGGCGACGGCAATCTCGATCGGATCGGGCGGACCTTTTGGTGCCGAGGGGCCAATCATCCAGACTGGCGGAGCGCTGGGATCGCTGGTCGGGCAGACCCAACGCATGAGCGCAGCGGAGCGGAAGGTGCTCCTGGCGGCTGGGGCGGCGGCGGGGATGGCCGCCACGTTCAACGCACCCGTGGCGGCGGTCTTTTTGGCGCTCGAGCTCCTGTTGTTCGAATTTCGCGTGCGCTCGCTCCTGCCCGTAGCCCTGGCGGGAGTAGTGGCCACCGGCTTGCGCTGGATCGTCCTTGGATCCGCGCCGCTCTTCCCGCTGGCCGTCGAGCGTGGAATAAGTGGCTGGGAATTGCCGCTGTTTGCCCTCCTGGGCTTGTGCGCCGGGCTCCTGGCGGTGGGCCTGAGCAAGGGCGTTTACTGGGTGGAGGATACTTTCGACCGGTTGCCGCTCCACTGGATGTGGTGGCCGGCGATTGGCGGCGCGGCGGTAGGCGTTGTCGGCCTGCTTTTCCCACAGGCACTCGGGGTCGGTGCCGAGCATTTGCAATTGATGACCGCGGGTCAAGCAACTTTCGGCTTCCTCCTGGCCATGCTGTTATTCAAGACGTTCGCCTGGACCGTTTCCCTGGGATCGGGGACGTCCGGAGGAGTGTTGGGGCCGTTGTTGCTCATGGGCGGCGCCCTGGGTGGTACGCTTGCCTGTCTTGCCGACAGGGTCGCGCCGGGTCTGCCGGATCCCGGCATGTGGGTCGTCGTTTGCATGGCCGCCGTTTTCGCGGGGGCAACGCGCACGCCGCTGACATCCGTCGTGTTCGCGCTTGAACTGACGCACCAGAGCAAAGTGCTGTTGCCGCTGCTGATCGCCTGCACGGTGAGCGATCTGGTTTCCCTTGGGCTGCTCGAACACTCCATCATGACCGAGAAAATCGCCCGGCGCGGCGTACGCGTCGGCCATGATTACGAGCTGGACACCCTGTCGATGTACACGGTGAGCCAGGTGATGTCGACCGAGGTGCAGACGGTCCCTCTGAGCCTGCCACTGCGACGCCTGTTCGACTTCGTGTACGGCTCGGAAGCCAAGTCCAAGCATCAAGGCTACCCCGTTGTCGACGAGACCGGCCGGCTGGTCGGCATGCTGACACGTTCGGACATTCCCGAATTCCCCAAGCGCGAGGATCTGGCCTGGCTCGTTGCCGCAGACGTGATGAGTGCGCGTCCGCCTGTGGTGGCCTGGCCCGAAGAATCGCTGCGCGATGCGGCGGAACGCATGCTGGGGGCAGGGGTGGGCCGTTTGCCGGTCGTTCATCCCGAACAACCCGATCGCGTCGTCGGCATGCTCTCGCGAAGTGACGTGTTCAAAGCCTTGGCACGCCGGACTGAGGAAGAACAACATCGCGAACGATGGCTTGGACGATCGGGGCCCGCCAGGGCGGCATGACTTGCAGGGGGCGGCGGGCACGTCAATCGAGCATAAACTTCGTCTCTGCATCGCGTTCGTGGCGGATCTCATCTACCGGCTCCTTGCGGCCGGGGCCGGCGTAGAGCCGGTTGGGGCAGTTGAACACGACTCCAGGCTCCTTGCTGATGTTCCGGTAGGCGTGGACCACGCCTGGCGGGACGATCAGGATCATCGGCTTATCTGCGCCGACGGCCTCGGTCTGCCGAGCGCCAAAGGTTCGCGATTGCGGGCGGCTATCCCAGAGGTAGACCTTGAAGTTGCCTGGGCCCAGGAAGCAGAAAAAATCTGTCTGGGAGATATGCTCGTGCGGTCCGCGCGCGCTGCCCGGCTGCGTCGCGGAGACGTACGCCATCGCCGGATGCACGTCGGCGGGGAATTCGTCGTGGCGAAACAGCTCGCATAACCAGCCGCGCTCGTCGTAATGCTTCCGCAACGGCTTCCAGACGACGCCATCGATTGAACCCGAATAGAATTCCAAGTTAGTATTCCTTCTCGTCCGCCCGGTCCTCGACGAACTCCAGATCAGTGAACAACCCTGGCTGTGGCGCTAATTCCCGGCGTCGCTTTCGAGCCGGGCCGGCGCGGTCGCTGCCATGCAGGTGACGCGTCTCCAGTTCGGTTAGCACCACCTTGGCTCGATCCAGCACTTCTTCGGGCACGCCGGCCAGGCGCGCGACGTGGATGCCATAGCTCTTGTCAGCGCTGCCGGCTGCAATCTTATGAAGGAAGACGATGCCGTCCTCCCATTCTTGAACCAGGACATTGTAATTGCGTAATGCCGGCAACTTGTCCGCGAGCTGTGCCAGCTCGTGATAGTGCGTCGCGAACAAAGCCCGGCAGCCGATCTGGTCGTGGAGGTATTCGGTAATCGCCCAGGCGAGGGAGATGCCGTCGTAGGTGCTCGTGCCGCGGCCGATCTCGTCGAGGATGACCAGGCTGCGGGCGCTGGCATTGTTCAAGATGTTGGCCGCCTCCGTCATTTCGACCATGAACGTGCTTTGGGCACGGTTCAGCTCATCGCTGGCGCCGACGCGCGTGAAGATTCGGTCGGCAAGCCCGATCAGGGCCCGGCGGGCAGGCACGAAGCTGCCGATCTGGGCCATCAAGGTCAGCAAGGCGACCTGGCGAATGTAGACGCTCTTGCCGGCCATGTTTGGGCCGGTGATGAGCAGCACCATGCCCGCGTCGGAGCCCATATGGGCGTCGTTGGGAACAAACGTCCCCGCGGACAACGATTGGTCCAGGACGGGGTGCCGGCCGTCGGTGATTTCCAGAACCGATTCGTCGCGCAGCTCGGGCCGGCAGTATTGCCGTGCGTCCGCCAGGTCCGCGAGAGCCGCCAGCACATCGAGCGTGGCCAGAACCTCGGCGGTTTGCAGCAACCTCGTGGTCTGGGCCGCCACCTGATCACGAAGGACCTGAAACAGCTCATATTCGCGTTCGTGGATCTTTTCCTCGGCGGTCAGCACTTTTTCCTCATATGCCTTAAGCTCCGGGGTGATGTAGCGCTCGGCGTTCTTGAGCGTTTGTTTGCGCAGGTAGTCGGCTGGAATTTTGCTGGCATGGGCGTGCGTGATCTCGATGTAGTAACCGAAGACCTTGTTGAAGCCGACCTTGAGACTGGGGATGGCCGTGCGCGTGATCTCATCCGCCTGAAAGCGCGCGATCCATTCCTTGCCGCCCTTCGCGATCGCATGGAGTTCGTCCAGATCGGGATCGTAGCCGCGGCGAATGACGCCGCCCTCGCGGGGACTGATGGGCGGCTCCTCGACCAGCGCCGCATCGAGGGCTTCACGTAGATCGGGACAGAGTTCCATTCGGGCTTCCAATTCTTGCAGGAGTGGGGCGCGCCGCGCGGTCACCTTCGCCTTGACCTTGGGCAAGAGGGCAAGGGTCCGGTTCACCGCCGCAAGGTCGCGCGGGGAAGCGCGGCCGGTGCTGATGCGCGCTGTCAAGCGCGGCAGGTCGAAGGCCTCGCCCAGGTTGGCACGCAGTTCCTGCCGGAGGCTCGCTGCTTCTTTGAGTTCGCCGACTGCCTCGAAGCGGGCCTCGATCGGCAGCCGCCCGGCCAAGGGCGCCAGGATCCATTCTTGCAGCAACCTGGCGCCCATGGCCGTCACGGTGCGATCGAGGACCGACCAGAGGGAGCCTTCGCGGCTGCCGTCGCGCAGCGTGCGCGTCAGCTCCAGGCTGCGGCGCGTGACCTCATCGAGGAAGAGGAATTGCTGCTGCCGATAAGGCCGCAAGCGGTTGAGATGGGCCAGACTCGCCTTGAGGGTTTCTTGCAGATAGAGGAGCAAAGCGCCCGCTGCGACCACGCAGGGCTGATCGTCCTCGAAGCCGAAGCCGGTCAAGGTGGCGATGCCGAAATGGTGCAGAAGCGCCGCCCGCGCCGAGGCGGGATCGAACGTCCAGCTGGGCCGCTCGGTGACCGCCATGGCGGGAGCCGCTTCGCGCAGGCGCTCGCTCACGCGGCTCGGGTCGCCTTCGGCGCACAAGCATTCGGCGGGTCCCAGCCGGCCGAGTTCGTCCTTCAAGCTATTCGACGAGATGTCTGCCGCCTGAAACTGTCCGGTGGACAGCTCCACCCAGGCCACGCCCACCTGTGGGCCGCGCGGGTGAACCGAAGCGAGGTAATTCGCCTGCCGGGGGTCGAGGAGATTGTCCTCGGTCAGGGTCCCGGGCGTGACGACGCGGGTGACCTCGCGGCGGACGAGGCCCTTGGCCAGCGCTGGATCTTCCACCTGGTCGCAGATGGCGACGCGATGGCCGGCCTGCAATAGCCTGCGCAGATGGCCGTCGAGCGCGTGGTGCGGGAACCCGGCCATTGGCACGGTCTTGTCGCGGCTGGTGAGCGTCAAGCCCAGCGCCCGCGAGGCAAGCTCGGCATCCTCGTTGAAGAGTTCGTAGAAATCGCCCATGCGAAACAACAGGAGCATGCCGGGATAGCGTTCCTTGGCCTCCCGGTACTGTTGCATCATGGGGGTCAACGACATGGTCTCGCGTTCATGGGGCTTGCGTTTCGCTGCCGCTGGCTGCTTGCCGGCGCGCTGTCCTGCGCCTGGGCCGGGCAACGTAAACCGTGGTTGCTATTTGCTGCCGTTGCGGAGTTTCGTCATCGAGACGGAGTTACCCGTGGGGCCAAAGGCAACTTCGTTCATATAGTACCGCATCAACATCAGCCCGCGGCCGCAGGGCCGTTCCAGGTTTTCGACAGCGGTCGGGTCGGGGACGTCGCAGGGGTCGAATCCGGTGCCTTCGTCGGTAATGAGGATGTCGAAGCGCTCCGGACAGACGGAATAGGCGATATGAATTTTTTTCGACAGGTCGAAACGGTTGCCGTGCTTGATGGCGTTGATCAGCGCCTCCTCAAGGGCCAGTTTGATGCTGAAGATCTCCTTGTCGGTGAAGAGAGTATTCTTCAGCTGACATTCGATTTGTTCCTGTACTCGCCGGGCTTCAGCAGGATCGCTGTGAATTGCAATCTCGGCGGAGTACTGAGGAACTGCATTACTCATCGAGTCCATCTCACCTGGGAAGGCAGAGGGCACCGGAGTTACATTGTCCGACAGCATGGCCAAAGCATTGTGGTCGCAACAAGCCGACAGATCAACGGCTTTTTCATGATAGTTCGCTGAAGGAACGCCTCGGTATTGCCCTGGGGCCCTGGTGAAACTGCCGGGACGTCGTCGAGTTGGGACCGGTGACGGGGGACCGGAGCCGGCGAGCGATGACCTGAAGCGTCCTTCTGCCCTATTGGCCTCTTCACGCCAGATCTGGGCGAAAGGGTAGGCGAGGCAAACAGGGAAAACTCAAAACACTTGCAATGCTTCCTGCTCATCGCCGCGGATGACGAAGAGCTTGTCCAGCTTCGTGATCTCAAAGACCTCGCGAATCTGCGGGTCGATGTTGCAGAGCACAAGCTTCCCGCCTGCGGACTGCACCTTCTTGTTGAGTGTGATCAACTTACCCAGGGCAGCGCTGGACATGTACTCGACGTTACTGAAGTTGAGCAGCAGCCTTTTTCGCCCGTTCTCGTCAACGAGACTGAAAAGCTGGTCGCCAATGATCTGGATATTCTGTTCGTCCAGGATCTTGCGATCGATGAAGCTCACCACGGTCACATCGCCGATGTCTTCCACTTCAAGACGTCGGCGACGGGGTTGCGACGACATAAGGTAGTCCTCTCCTATCCCTTAGCACCCGGATTGGTGCCGCTGGTCCGGCCGGGCCGGCAATTCCGGGTGAGCTTGAGGACAATCATGCATGTTAGAGTCGGCCTTAGGGAAGTCAAGTGATTTCCCATCATTCACACCGCCTGGACGGTGCGCGAACCCGTCGAGGGCCTGGTTCGTCTCTCATCTACCGTTACCCCCTGGGCGCGCGGTAGCATCGACTTCATGTATGAGACCTTCGAACACACGGCAGACCTGGGACTGCGGATTCGAGCGCCGGATCTCGATCGCCTTTTTGTCGAAGCCGGCCAGGCACTCTTCTCGGTCATCCTCGAGGACCCGGGAGCGATCAAGACAAGCCAGCAATTTGAAGTTCGCCTGCCGGCGGATTCGTGGGAGAATCTTCTCTTCGACTGGTTGCGGGAGCTTCTCTATCACTTCGATGGCGAGCATTTCGTCTCCGGCCGCTTCGAAGCGCATGTGAGTGACGCCGGCTTGACGGCGACCGTCTGGGGAGAACCATATGATCCAGACCGGCATCGCCTCCAGCACGAGGTGAAAGCCATCACCTACCATGCTTTACGTGTGGAGCAGAGGGACGACGGTTGGCTGGCAGAAGTGATTGTGGACATTTGAACGACGCTTACTTGAAGGAAAGGCATCATGGGTAAGGAAGGCTACCACGGACCCCTGGAAAAGGTCGACGAATGCTGCTGGCGCATTCCCAAGAGCTATAAGCAGGGAATGCGCGTGGACGGCCTGATCTTTACCGACGAGCGCCTGCTCGAACAGCTCAAGAAGGATCAGGCGCCCGAGCAGGTTGCCAACGTAGCCTTCTTGCCCGGTATCCAGCACGCCAGCCTGGCCATGCCGGACATCCACTGGGGTTACGGTTTCTGCATCGGCGGCGTCTGCGCTACCGACCCGAAGGAAGGCGGCGTCATCTCGCCGGGCGGCGTCGGTTACGACATCAACTGCGGCGTCCGCCTGGCACGCTCCAACCTCTTCTACCGCGACGTCAAGCCGCATCTGCGCACGCTCGTGGAGGAGTTGTTCCGCCAGGTGCCGACCGGCGCCGGTAAGTCGGGCCGTTACCATTTCCGCGACAAGGAACTGCGCCAGCTGCTAACCGATGGCTCGCAAGCGCTCGTCGAGCGCGATCTCGCCAGCCCCAGCGACGTGGAGCACACCGAAGCCCACGGCGTCCTCGCCGGCGCTGACCCCGGTGCGGTGAGCGACCGCGCCCTGACGCGCGGGGCGAACCAGTGCGGCACGCTCGGCTCGGGAAACCATTTTCTCGAAGTGCAAGTCGTCGATCACATCTTCGATGAAGGCGCGGCCTCGGTGATGGGGCTGGAGAAGGACATGGTCTGCGTCATGATCCACAGTGGCTCGCGCGGCCTGGGCTACCAGGTATGCGATGACGCCCTGGCCATGCTGCGCAAGGCGCCGGAGAAGTACGGCATCGACTTGCCGGACCGCCAGCTTGCTTGTGCTCCGGTCGATTCGCCCGAAGGCCAGCATTACATCGCCGCCATGCGCGCCGCTGCCAACTTCGCCTGGTGCAATCGGCAATTGCTCATGCACCAGGCCCGTGAAGTCTTCGCGAAGGTGTTTGGCCGGTCGTGGGAAGAGCTGCAGATGAGCCTCGTTTACGACGTTTGCCACAACATCGCCAAGTTCGAGGAGCATGAGATCGACGGCCAGCGCAAGCGCGTCTGGGTCCATCGCAAGGGAGCCACGCGCGCCTTTCCACCGGGCCATCCGGAAATACCGGCTCAGTACCGCAAGATCGGCCAACCGGTCATCATCCCCGGCGACATGGGCCGGGCGAGCTGGGTATTGGTCGGCCAGCCGGGGAGCATGCAGAAGACGTTTGGCACGACCTGCCATGGCGCTGGCCGGGCCATGAGCCGCACTGCCGCAGTTAAGGATGCGGCCGGCCGGCGCATCGACAAGGAATTGGAAGCACGCGGCGTCATTGCCCGCGCCCAGAGTTTGCGCGGCCTGGCGGAAGAGCAGCCCCGCGCCTACAAGAATGTCGATGAAGTGGTAGACGTGGTCCACCGCGCGGGGTTGTCCCACAAGGTGGCGCGCATGCGGCCTATTGGGGTTATCAAGGGATAGAGGGCTGCCAGTGTTCCTGTGTTGATTTTGGGGCAACGATATGAGCCCAGAACCCTTAGCGATATGTACGTCAGTACACATGACATATGTCAGGTAGAATCGTCACTCCTTCAAGTTTCAATTTGCGCCGCAACCTATTGCAGAATAATCGCTTGCAGATTCATAAACGTGTCAGACACGTTGTCTGCCTACCCCCCCTTTTACATGACATAACATGACATTGCTGATTTCCGACTTATTGCTGGGAACCGATTTCTGGCCGCGTGGTCGGCTGCCGAGAATTTGCCTTGGAGAGGCACACTACGTTCCAAGTGCCTGCCGCAAGCGCCGGATCTGCTCTTCCATGGGGCGCGGCGGCTTTGGAGCCGTCTGCCCGAGTCGGCCTTGAGCCTTGAGACAAATCACGACCGGTCCCGTCCCCGACAGAGCTTCTGCCGCCCCCGCCTGCCAATCCTTGGCCGAATCGAAGGCGTACACACGACGGATGCCGGCCGCGCGTGCCAAGGCGGCGAAGTCGGTATGACCGGCCGCCGCAGTCGGCTGACCGCCCGTCACCTCGTAGATGCCGTTATCCATGACCACCAGGTAGATATTCGCCGGTTGATTGGCCAGCGTGACCAGGCTGCCGAGGTTCATGAGCATCGACCCGTCGCCGTTGAGGACGATGACGCCATGCTCCGGCTGCGCGAGTGCCAGACCAAGCCCCAGGTCAGGCCCCTGCCCCATTGCCGATGGGATGTAGGCAAAGTCGAGCGGCTGGTCGGACAACTGGGTCCAGATGGCGATGGATGCCATCGTGGAAATGACAACGCACTTGCCGCGATGGCGGGCCAGGATTTCCAGGGCTTCATGATGGGTCATGGCCATAGGATCACTCCACGAGCACGACAGCGCCCGCCCTGCCCTCGGCGTGAGCCTGCTGGTAAACTTCGGCGATATCCGCGGCCGTATTCTCTCGCAGCAGCAGCTTGTACGGGATCCGCCAGGTGCGCAGGATGGGTTCGGTGAAAACGGGACAGGTATCGCGCGTGTTGCCTTGCTGAAAGGCGTAATAGCCTCGCAGGCCGATCAGAAGGAAGAGCGGCAGCTTCAAATCGTGGACGACATTGCGCAAGGCATCGCCAGCCTCGAACAGGCCCGTGCACTGCACCATAACCACGGGAGACTTGCCGCCCAGGATCAGCCCGGCTGCGACGCCAATCGCTTCACCTTCCCGGCACACGCGAATGAGCTGGAGCCTGGGAGCCGTGCTGAGGGCCGGCTCCCAGGTGCCGATTTCGCTGTCAGGAATCCAAACCACGTGCGTGACGCCGCAGCTTTGCAAGGCGTCGACCAGGGAAGATCCGTCGATCATGGATGTCCTCTCCCTCTGCTGCCCGCATCCTCGCGCGGAAGGATGCTCAAGACCGTTTCCTGGGCTTGTGGGCTGAGTGACAAGCGGTGCAATTGCCCATTCTGTTGAAAGCTGTCTGGATGGCCAATTTGTTTTGTTTTTGGGCCGCCGTGTCCACAGCCTTCGCATTGGTGGCAAACGTCGTAGTGAACTTCTCCCACGACTTCTGGTCGCCGCGGGGGGGATCGTTCTTGCCGATGGCTGCGCCCAGCTTGGCGATTTCCTCCGCCTGTCGTTGGATCTCGTCCCAACTGGGTTTGTCCGACTTCAGGTTTTTCAAGAGGGCAGCACGCAATCCATTACGCCCGCCATAAAGCTTGCGCATGATTTCCTTCACTGCTGGGACATCGTCATCATTATCTGCCACCGCCGAACCTGCGATCAGAATCAACCCGCACGCCACCAGTACCGCCTTCTTCATGCAACCTACTCCATCAAGAATCAGTGCCGGGAGGCTGCCGTAGCCTCGAATAATTCCCTAATGGATTATCAGATTGGGGCAACGACTTCAACCGGGTCCTGTCGCTTCCGGAGCATGAAGGCCGTTATCATGAGAACATGGTCATGCTGGAAGCGCGCATCAAAGAACAAGCCCGTGCCCTCGGTTTCGAGCTGGTCGGCATCGCCCCTGCCGCCCCGGCCGATAATTTCGACCGGCTGCGCGAATGGCTCGACCAGGGCTTTGCCGGCGAAATGGATTACATGCACGAGCATGCCCAGGCACGCCAGCATCCATCGTCCATCCTCCCTGGAGTCCGCAGCGTGGTAATGCTCGGCATGAATTACCATCCAGCGGACGCTGGTGAGACGGAGCCCAGTGCTGCTAAAGCCTGCGCCGCGCAAGGTTTCGGCAAGGTCGCTCGCTATGCTCGCGGCGAAGATTACCACAAGATCTTGCGGGATCGACTAAACCAGTTGCTCTGCTGGCTCCAGGGAGAAGTTCCACATTGCCGCGGACGGGGCGTCGTGGATACGGCTCCGCTTCTCGAGCGCGATTTCGCGCGCCGGGCCGGTCTCGGCTGGCTTGGCAAGAACACGATGCTGCTCAACAAGGAGCTGGGGAGTTATCTCTTTTTGGCTGCCCTGTTGCTCGACCTGGAATTACGGCCAGACCCGGCCCACGAGACCGCCCATTGCGGGACCTGCACGGCCTGTCTCGATGCCTGCCCTACGCAAGCGTTCGTGGGGCCAGGCGTGCTCGACGCGCGACGTTGCATCAGTTACTTGACAATTGAGTTGAAGGGGAGCATCCCTCTGCCGCTGCGCGAACCGATGGCCGACTGGCTTTTTGGTTGCGACATTTGCCAGGAGGTCTGCCCCTGGAACGACAAGGCGCCAGCCGGCCGGGAACAGGCCTTCCAGGCGCGATCCGATTTGGACGCGGTGAACCTGGTCGAGCTGTTCGGCCTGTCGCCCGAGGAGTTTCGTGCCCGCTTTCGCGGGACCGCGCTGACAAGGGCGAAGCGGCGCGGCCTGTTGCGCAATGCCGCGGTCGTCCTCGGCAACCAGGGCGATCCTCGTGCGCTACCTGCGCTGGAGCGAGCACTTCATGACGAGGAACCGCTGGTGCGCGAGGCAGCCGAATGGGCGATCTACCGGATTCGGAACAGAGAGGATAACTTGCACGCGCCGTCATAAAATGGAACCGGGGCGTTGACGCATTTTGTGTCGCTGGTACGCGCGGGGCGGACATCTTCCCACGGTGGGTTGCATGGAGCACTGAGGATTCGCTGTCGTCAGGGGTGGTCCATAGAACATGGTTTCCTTCATTCACACTGCGGACTTGCACCTCGGCTTGAGGGTGACACGCTTTAACGCGGACACCTTGAAGAAGATCCGGGAAGCGCGTTTTCAGGCCTTGCAAAGCATTCGGGCGGTTGTGGGCGAGCAACGGGTCGATTTTGTCCTGATAGCAGGCGACCTTTTCGATGACCATGCCGTGGATCGCGACATTGCCCAGAGGGCTTATGATCTGCTCCGCTCTTTTCCCGTGCCGGTCTATGTTCTCTCCGGAAACCATGACCCGCTCCTGTCTGGGTCTGTGTGGGATCGCCCGCCTTGGAACGGAGCCGATTCCGGGCGTCTTGTGCTCCTGCGGGAGTCGGAACCGATCGAGGTCGTGCCGGGCGCGGTAGTCCTGCCCTGCCCCGTTCTCCGCAAGACCTGCATGACCGATCCCACGGCGTGGATAGCCCAGCAGGCAGTGGACCGGGGGCCGATCCGGATTGGCCTCGCCCACGGCAGCTTGAGGACCCGCGACGATCTGCCGGCCGACGATCATCTCATCGCCCGCCATGCCGCTCACGATCTGCAATTGGACTACCTGGCTCTGGGCCACTGGCATCGCCGTCAGCTGTTCGCGGGGCCTGACGGCGCTGAGCGGACCGCGTATTCCGGCGTCCATGAGCCGATGCGGTTTCCAGGAAGCCGCGAGAACCGCACCGGTTGGGTCGCGTATACCGGCTCCAACCGCGAGGAGTTCCTCGATGGCGGCAAAGGGGAGGTTCTCCACATCACGATTGAGAGGCCGGGTGCCCCTCCGCAAATCCAAGCGCTTGACGTTGGCTATCTCACCTGGGAGGAACAGAGCCGGCGACTGACCGCTGCCGGCGATCTCGGCCAACTCATTGATGAAACCGCGGTCCGCCCGTCCCCGGAGCGGTGCTTACTGCGGCTTGCACTCTCCGGCACGCTGGACGCCCAAACGCGGCGGCGCGTGCGCGAACTGCGCCAGGTGCTCGACCTCTATCTTTTCGCCGATTTGGACGCTACTGCGCTGCACATCCAGCCGACCGAGGAAGAAATTCTTTCCGTTGCCGGCGAGGGTGTATTGCGCCGCGTCCTAACGCGGCTGCGTGAAGAGATCGACCAGGGAGAGCCGGCGGCGCGCCAGGTTGCGGAACGGGCCATGCTGCTGCTATACGAGATCGCGGAGGAAGTTAGAGCATGATCCTGCGCGGCATACACATCGAGCACTGGCGCTGCATTGCCAATCTTGATCTGACTGATTTGCCGTCCGGCATTGTTGTCCTTTACGGGCCGAACCGCACAGGCAAGTCGAGCGTTGTCAAGGCGCTGCGCGGCTGCCTGTTCGATTTCGCGCACGACACTTCGCAGGCGGAACTAAAGGCGAGCTTGCCCTGGAATGGCAAAGGACCGCCCAAATTGGCCGTGGAGTTCGAAACCGGCGGCAGCCTCTACCGCATCACCAAGGTCTTCTCAAAGAAGACGGACGGGCTCGCGAGGCTGGATACCTGGCGCAAAGGCGCATGGGAGGCACTCGAGAGCGCACCCAAAGAGGCTGCACGCCGGGTCCGCGAGCTGCTGGGGACCGATAAGTCGGATGCCGGCATGAATCAACTCCTATGGGTGGACCAGGGAGATGTTACGCTGCCGGAGGCCCGCAAGCTCGACAACACGTTGGAGCAGAGGCTCGTGAGCGTGCTGGGCATGATGGTTACGGGCCGCGATCTCGCGTTCAAACAAGCACTGGATGAGCATTGCGATACGTGGTTCACTCCCAAGGGCAAGCAGAAATCGGCTTCGCGGCTGAGCGAATATGAAAACGCAAAGGACGAGCGACAGGAGAAACTGGAAGAACATCAAAAGAAACTCCGGGAGGTGGAGCAGACGATCCTGGACATGGAGAACTGCCTGGAACGCTTGCCCGAGCTTGAGAAGGGCGTGCTTGCCGCTCAGGCAGAATTGCAGCGACTGAAGGAGGAGCGAGACCAAACCAATCAACGCCGTCAAGCGTTTCATCTGGCCCAGCAGGAGTTCCGTGCTGCGGAACAGGCGGTGCGCCTCGCTCAGGAACGACTGACGATTTTTCAAGAGGCGAAAAAGCGCTGGCAGGAGGCTGAGGCGGAAGCGACAAAATCGGAGTCAGGCCTGCAATCCTCGCGCGCGGAGAGAGACCGTCTGGATCAGGAACGGCAAAAGAAGACACAGGCGCTGGAAGCGGCCCGCGCTGCCGAGGAAAAGCATCAAGGTGGTCAGGAGGTGATCACCGACTGCCGCAGACTCTTGAGCCTGAGCGGCCAGCGCACCCGGCTGGAAGCAGCGCTCAAGCGAGCGCTGGAGCTTGCCGAGGAAATTCGCCAACTAGAGCACAGAATTCAGGAGGCCAAGGGGCCCGATAGCGAAGGGCTAGCAAAACTGCGCGCAAATCGCGAAACCGCTGCCAGGCTGCGTGTCCAGCTTCAGGCTGACGAACTATCCGTGCGTGTCACGCTTCGCCAACAAGTGCCATTTCAGTTCCAATTGGACGGCGGGACGAGCGAGAATGTTTCCCTCTCACCAGAGGAGCCACGCTCCTGGGCCATCCGGCAGGAAGGCGTTATCGATCTTCCGAACCTTGCCCGGATCGAGATCAGCCGGAACCGACAAAACCTCGATCTGGAGCGCGCAGCACGGCAGCTCGAGTCGTTCGCCCGAGATTTTCGTGCCATTGTGCTCGCCTTCGACGAGCAACCTGAGGATGAAGGCTGCTTGAACCGGCTGACGAATCGTTTGGTGGAACGGCAATCTGCGAGCACAAGTCTCGAAGCGGTCCGGCGCGAATTGACGCAGGTTGCTCCGAGGGGCCCAGGCACGCTCGAAACGGACCGCGCCAAGCTCGACAGGGACGTTCGCATCATTCACGGCCGTCGGCCCGAGTTGTCGGGCTAGCAGCCCTGCGAGCAAGATGTCAGCGATCGCGAGCGCCGTCATCAAGAACGCACGACAGCGTTGCAGCGGACCCGAAAAGAGCAAGAGGCTGCTGAGAAGCAAGCGAATCAGGCCTACCAAAATGCCGAGAATCTATTGCGCGAGCGGGAGAACATATCAATTGGGCAACGGGCCACAGCGAAGAGTTCGCGCGATGCTCTGGAACGATCCGGGGACGAGACCGTCTTGCAACAAGCGCTTCAATTGGCCGAAGAAGCACTGACAGCGGCCCGGGAGCGTGTGGGCAAGTCGGAGCTGACCGCAGCCGAGCAAACGATCGAGCAGCGCTACCAGGATGCTGAGACAGCCTTGCAGCTGCGAGAGAAACGCCTGCACGACCTCAAAGATGAAATGAATCGCCAGCGCGGCCGGCTGGAGGGGAGCGAAGGCCTGCACACGCGCGTTGCCGATGCCGAGTCGGCCGTCCGCGAGGCCGAAGAGGCACTTGCCCGCGAACAACTGGAAGCCGACGCCCACAAAAGGCTGCGCGACCTCTTCGAGGATTGCCGCGATAATCAGGTGGCCGAGGTCATGGGGCCCATCGGGGCCCGGGTCCTGCAGTGGTCGCAGTCCATAGGCCTGAACGAATACCGCGAGGTTCGCTTCGGCGAACGTTATCTGCCGGACGGGATCATGCTGGATAGCGCGGGTGTAAATAGGCTCCAGGCCCTGGCCGATGAGTCGTATGGAACCGGCGAACAACTGAGCCTGCTTGTTCGCCTGGCGCTAGGAGGGACACTTGCCAGGGACGAGCCGACGGTAGCCATCCTTGATGATCCACTGGCCCATGCCGATGCGGCGAAACACCGTCGCATTCTGGAAGTCTTGCGCCTGGCCGCCGAAGGGAGCGGGGCGTGGACGCCGGCCGCGGGACCATTGCAGATACTGATTTTCACGTGCCATCCCGATCGCTTCGATTACCTCACAAGCGCCCGGCAGATCGATCTGGCTTCCTTGATTGTTCGCGAGTCATGAAGTCCGCTGTCAACGTACGCAAGAAAAAGCGAGCCAGCCCTCCCGGCTGAATCGAGTGACGAGTATTTAGGGGCTAGCCTGGGCCGTTCGCGTCGTCGGGATCTCGCTCAACAATCTCGCGCCCAATGCACAGTCATCAGCCAATTGGAATGACGAGAACACCCGCCAGCTTGTGTTCGCCTCGATATTTTACCCTGGATATTACCTGGGTGCCTGCTTGACGATCAGCGTGAGGAAATGGCTGGGCTCGTCCCCAAGGCAAGTGTCTTAGCCTTCGGTATGCTGTGTCGCCATCCATTTCTGTAGCTTCTCGTAATCACGTTTTACTGTCCGCGAGCCAATGAAAAGGACAATGACGAGGGCGATACCCAAGATGGGCATAACATACAGTGCCTGGTGCAGGCCAATTGCCTTGGCTTGAGGTTCGGTAATCACTTCTAGCCTGGCGGCCCGCGAGGCAAGGAAGTCGCTGAGCATGCCGAGCAGGTAGGGACCAGGTGCGGCTCCAAGAACGTAAAAGGCGCAAAAATACACTGCCATTGCCGTGCCGCGGGAGGCGGGTTCGGTAATATCCTGAATAGTGGCATAAACGCCCGAGTAATAAGCGTACGAGAGCAAACATCCCGGCAGGAAACAGATGGTGAATCCCCAGTAGTCCTCCGGGGGCCGGCTCAGCGCCAGGAATAGACACGGGACAAACACCAAGAGCGCCAAGGCAGTTACTTCAAGCCGTCCACTTATGCGTCGCCGGGAGATACGATCGCATGCCCAGCCGCCCAAGAACACGCCAAGCCCGCCGCAGCCATAGACGATGCTGCTAATTCTCCCTGCGCCGGCAAGGCTCATGTGATGGTATCGTTGCAAAAAAGGTGAAAGAAACATGCCCAGGGCATACATGTTGAAGTTATGCAGCACACCCGAGACAATAAGCCACCACATGGTGGGGCTGCTCAGGACGAGAAGGACCGCGGAGCCCGGCCGGCGAGCTGAACCAACGCCCTTCCTGTCCTCGGCGCCCCGCTCCGGCTCTGGAATCCAAAGGGTCAGAAGCGCAAGTATTAGTCCCGGGACTCCCGAAAGCATCAGAGCGAATTTCCAACCCCATCTTTGGGCAATGGCACTTCCAATCAATGAGCTCAAGCCAAGCCCGAGCGGTAGTCCTAGCATGAACACCGCCAAGGCGCGTGCGCGGCGCTGCGGCGGGAACATATCGCCCAGCAGCGAGTTGGCTGCAGGGGCACAGCTCGCTTCGCCCACTCCCACGCCAAGGCGAATCACGAACAACGACCAGAAACTCCAGGCCAGCCCGCAAGCGGCGGTCAACAGGCTCCATACGGCTGCACCAGCGGCCAGGATTTTCGTTCGTCTGCCAAAATCGGCCCAGCGACCAAAGGGAACACCGACTACGCCATAAAGCAGAGTAAATGCCGCTCCGAGAGCGCCAAGATCTTTGTCGCTGAGACTCCACTCCTCCTTGATTGGCTCAGCCACTGCCCCCAGCACCTGCCGATCGAAGAAGTTCATCGTGTTGATGCCGAGCAGCACCAGCAGCGTGAAAGCCAGCATCGAGCGTTTCGCTTCCGCCGGGGTTGAACGATTCATTTCCATTGGGTCGCATTGTCCTCATGGCGAGGGGAGAGTGATGCGTCAAGTCTAGCCGTTCCGAGTAGCGGCAAGATACCGGGGATTGGCAATTTCGAGCTTTCGCTCGACTTGGCGGCGCACCAGGGCGGATAGGGCGCGAAAGCGCGCGGGCTCGTCGAACTTGCCAGCGCGAATTCCCTCACACAACTGGCGATTGCCCTGGCGAACCATTTCCCGGAGTGCCGACTGTCGCTCGGGAGCCTGGCCAGGCTGGCCGAGGATTTCCGCAAGGCTCTGCCATTCGTCGGAAAGATGGTCTTCCTCGTGTTCCAGTTCGCGCTCGACAATGGCCAGGACATTGGCTGCAACGAGAGTTTGAAAGCGGAGTCTGGCGTCGGTGAGCGTGGGTATGAGTTCGCCTTCCAGGTAAAGCTTTGCCGCGGATACCAGTTCCGCCATTGTCGGTCGATCGTTCATCGCTGGTCCTCAGGATTCTTGCCGATCTGCTTGGTCAATAAGCATCAGCAGCTCGAGCTCCATTTCCGCGGCCCGGCGCCCAAGGCTGGCGAGCTCAATGCTTTGCGCCTGGCCGGAAAGATGTCGATCCGCCTGGGCGACGCAGCCGACCGCCCAGCGGAAATTGCCGAGGATTTCCCAGAAACCCACCGCCCGGCGGTCGACCGGTTTGCCGCCTGCCTCTTCGTAGGCCTGAAAGAAGTCTTCCGCCTGGCCGACGCCTCCCAGGCGCTGCGCGTCGTGGCCGAACCGCCAGGAACGCACGCAAGGCCAAGCCAAATCCTCGGCGGGATCGCCGAGATGGGCGAACTCCCAATCGAAAACGCCGCGCAGGCCGTCAGGCCCGACCATCAGATTACCTATGCGGAAATCGCCATGCAGAAACAACGGCTCGGCAGGAGGCGGTACGTGGGCACGCAGCCAGCGCAGCCCAAGCTCCAGAGCCGGATGCGGCTCGCCATACCTGGCAAGTTGGCGTTCGGCGCGATTGAGGGCGGTCTGGGCTGGCGAGCAGCCCGGCTCGCATGTCGGTAGGAAATCCAGGCCCGCCTTCTTGGCGTCAATCCCGTGAATGAGGGCAAGTTGTTCGCCCATCTGCCGGGGAAGCAAGCGCCGACCTTCTGCCAGTGCCGGCTCGCGCACGATCCGCCGGCCAACCGATTCGCCTTCCAGCCGATCCATGACGAAGAACGGCACACCCAGTACTGCCGGGTCACTGCAAAGCCAGCGGGGTTGTGGCACCTTCACCCCCGCGTCGTAGGCGGCTTGCAGCACGCGGAATTCCTGCTCGCGACTCAGGGCTTCCTCATGAATGACTCCGCCCATGTCGCGGCGGAGCACGAGCGCCTGATTACCTGCTTCCGGCCCACCCGCGACCTCGATATCGACAGACCAGCTTTCCCGGCTGGCGCCGCCGGTTAGCTGGCGAGCGCCTGTCACGTGAACCGGGGCGTGCACCATTTCTGCAAGAAAGCTCTCCAACCGGGAGCGAAGATCGTTTATGGTAGTCATGCCGAGTTGCTCCGAGACGCTCCGCACTGCCGGCGCGATGTCCGCGCCGCCGGGTCAGCCCATCATCATGCACACGGTGGCAATGGAAACAACAGAAAAACTGGACAAACCGATGCGCCGGCGCCTATTCCTCCTGCGTCATGGCGACGTCAGCTATTTCGATGAAGAAGGCCGGCCCTATCACCCTGCCACGGTTCCGCTCAATCACGAAGGCAAAATACAAGCTGAAGCTGCGCGCGTGGCGCTTGCGGGAGTGACCCTGGACCGCGTGGTCACCAGCGATTTGGAGCGCAGCGTTACGACGGCCGAAATTGTCGTGGCGGGCCGCGGCCTGACACCTGAGGTGCGTCAAGAACTTCGTGAGATTCAGCCAGGCCGGCTGACAGATATTCCCCGCGAAGGGGTAGAGCATGCGTTCCTTGGTGCCTTCGCGAAAGGTATCAACCGCGACACGCGGTTCCTGGCGGGCGAGACGTTTGGCTCATTGCAAGATCGGGTTCTGGCGTCTATGCAAGATCTAATCGATGATGCGAGTTGGCAAACCCTCTTGATCGTGGCCCACGGCGGCGTCAATCGTGCGATCCTGGCGCACGCTCTGGGCATGGGTCTCGAAGGATTCAGCGCATGGGAGCAGGACCCCGCCTGCATCAACATTCTGGACATAGACGATGTCGGGCAATGGTTGATCCGACTCGTCAACTTCACGCCCTACAATCCCACCAAAATAGGTCAGGATCTGACGACGATGGAGCGACTTTACAAACAATATCGAAAGAGAGCGCGCACCAGCCAGTAGCCTGCAGGCCGTCGTCTCAAGTGCGCGGCAAGGTCATTTCCTGCTGACTACTCCCCTTGAGTATCTGCCGGGCAATAACCATTCGATGCACTTCGGAAGGGCCGTCGTAGATGCGGAAAGCGCGGACGTCTCTGTAGAAACGTTCGAGGATGGTGTCGCAAGAGATACCCAGGGCGCCGCAAATCTGAACGGCGCGGTCGATGACCCGGCCCACCGCTTCGGCGACAAAGACCTTGCAGATCGACGTTTCCTGGCGCGCTTCGTCGCCATGCTCCAGTTTCCAGGCTGCTTCGAGAACGATCAGGCGCGAGGCGTGGATGTCGATGGCGGAGTCCGCGAACATCCATTGCACGGCCTGGTGCTCGCTGAGCAGTTTGCCAAAGGCCTGTCGTTCCAGCGCGTAGCGCCTGGCGATCTCGGTGGCGCGCGCGGCGGCGCCGAGCCAGCGCATGCAGTGTGTCAAGCGGGCTGGGCCGAGGCGTACCTGCATCAGCTTGAAGCCGTTGCCCAGGCCACCCAGGATCTGGCTGTCGACTGCTTCGCAATTCGTCAGCCGCACTTCGCAGTGGCCTCCCTGGCCGCCACCCGTCATTGTCGGAATGGTCCGGACAACGTCATAGCCGGGAGTGCCGGCATCGATCAGGAAGAGCGTGACCCCGTGCTTTGCGGGCACTGCGGCGTCCGTGACCGCGGCTACGATGGCAAAGGCGGCGCCTTTGGCGCCGGTCGCGAACCATTTGTGACCGTTGATGACCCAGCGACTATCGCGTTTTTCCGCGTGCGTCCGCATCAGGGTGGGATCGGCGCCGGCGCCGGGAGCCGGTTCCGTCATTGCGAAGCACGAGCGCGTTTCGCCTCGGGCCAGCGGTTCGAGGTACTTTTGCTTTTGTTCCGCGGTGGCGGCCCGCAGGAGAAGGTGCATGTTGCCTTCGTCGGGAGCGGCACAGTGCAGCGCCAGGGCCCCAAGCGTACTGCGGCCGGCTTCTTCGAAGACCATACACAAGCCCAGAGGTTCGAGACCCAGCCCGCCGAACTCGCGCGGCAGTTGTGGCGCCCAGAGCCCGGCTTGGCGTGCCTTGCGGCGCACGGCCGCTAGAACATCATCGGCAAGGCCGTCCTCCCCACTCTCGAGGGGTTCCAGTGGAATCACCTCGTCCCGGATGAACATGCGAACGCGCTGACATAACTCCCGGAGTTCCGCCGGAACTGCGAAGTCCATCGCTGCCTCCCTTGGCCGAACGGCTCGGCACAGTATTGATCTGCATCTCGTGGGAAAGGAATATTATCCAGCTTGAAGGAGAGGTTGGCTACGAAAAGATGTTTTACCAGCGCCAAACGCCGGTGCCCCAGGAGAGGCCGGCGCCAAAGCCGCTCATGACGAGCAGGCTTCCGGGATGGATGCGTCCGTCGGCCAGCGCTTCGTCGATGCCCAGCGGGATGGACGCGGCAGAAGTGTTTCCATACCGCTCGATGCTATTCTGAACTTTGCTGCGCGGGATGTGCAGCACGTCGATTGCCGCATTGATAATGCGGATGTTGGCCTGGTGGGGGATGTAAAGGTCGATATCACTTGGCCGCAGATTACTTGCCTTGAGCACGTCCTGAATGGAATCACACAAAATGGCGACGGCCCAGCGGAAAACGGCTCGGCCATCCATGTGCATGAAGTGCATACCCTTTTCCAGCAACTCGGGTGTCGGCGGCAGCCGGCTGCCACAGGCGGGCCGACTCAGAAGATCGGCCCCCGAGCCATCAGCCCCAAGGCAGTAGCTGATCAGACCTTGTTCTGCGGAGCCACGCGTGAGCAGCACTGCGCCCGCGGCGTCGCCGAAAAGGGGAAACGTCTTCAAATCATTCGGATTGACAACGCGCGTATTGCAGTCGCCTCCAATGATCAGCGCGAGATCGCTGGCACCAGAGAGGACGTACGCCGCCCCCGTTACCAAGGCGTACATGAACCCGGAACAGGCGGCCTGAATCTCGAAAGCTGGGCAGTTTAGGTGCAGGCGCTCCTGGACCAGGCAGGCGGCAGAAGGAAAGGTCATGTCAGCCGTGAACGTGGCCACGATCAACATGTCCACGTCCTTGGGTTTGACGCCTGCCTTCTCGATGCAGCGCCTTCCTGCTTCGTGGCAAAGATCGCTGGTGGCCTGATGGGGTAGCGCGTGCCGGCGCTCCAGGATTCCGGTCCGCTTCACGATCCATTCCGAATCGCAACCAAAACGCTGACGCAAGTGTTCGTTGGTAACCACCGAATCGGGAACATAGCTTCCCGTGCCGATGATGCGAATGCCGGTCAAGCTGCGGCAGGGTGGCCGAGGTTGGGAAGGTCGTTCAGAACTCATAGTCGGCTACCCTATGGGCGAGTGCGAAGGCTCGCAGGAACTTCCGAGGATTCCTTCCTCATCTAAAAGGACCAGTATACTGTTGTCTGTGCGCGCTGGCTACCTTGGCGCAGCCAGGCTGGCCGCAGAGGATGCGTTCACAAGAGCTCAGGGCCAACACTAATGCGCTTGCTCGGGCAGTGTCAAATATTGCACAAGTGCACAGACGGCATGTTCAGTGTAGTCGATTCTGAGCGTGCCATCTTGATGCGACGCATGAAATCCGCCTATCAGCAGGGGGCGGTACCAATCCGCGAAGTGCTGCGTGTTGGCGTCCGTATACTGCAACGTGCTCACGAACTGCAGGCAACGTTCGACCGCGCTGCGATAGCGTTCGCAACGAGCTTTGTCCGCTGTTTCAAAGGCCAGGCGGCAAGCGTTGGCCAATCCCTCGGCATAGACCGCCGAGCCGACCTGCGCCACTGCGCTGACAGCGCGGCCATCTGTCCATTCCATGAATCCGCCACTCCACATGGGGTGGCGCGGGTCGAGCTGGGTGTACTGCAGCGCACAAATCCAATCATTCATCTCGAAGACAAAATCCGCGAACGGCCTTTCCTTGGTCAGCAGGAACGCCTCAGCGTACGCCCCACTCTGGCAGGGCACCGAGGCCATGTTCTGATGGGCCCGCCACCACGCTTGATAGTAAGGCAGAGCCTTACGGACGAGGTCGATCTTCCAGGCGGCGGGCCGGTGGCGCTGGCTGCAAATGACGGCAAGCAGCGCTTGTCCCGGGTAGTAGTTGATAGCGTCCGGGTCCAGGTCTGTTTTCGCTTCACCCTCCGCATAATCCAAGGAACCGTCGGCTCCCTGCTGCTTGCGAATGTACCTGCACAGCTGTTCGGACTGCTCTAGCAGGTCGTCGCCCGGCGAAGGCAGCTCGTTGATGGCGAGGACCAGGAGCGCTGCCGCCCCCAAACGATTCACTGCCATCAGCGGCAACGTCGTGTAACGTGCTTGCGGGTCCTTCGGGTCGATGGTGGTATCCAGGAGAAAAGTGAGGATCGCCTGGCGGGCGACCGCCGCGTAACGTTCTTCTCCCAGGAGACTGGCCGCGCGCGCCAGTGCGTAGGCGGCTCCAACCTGGCGGAGGTAGTGGTCGCCTTCGAGTGCGGATTTCAAGTCGGGCAAAAGGCCGTAGACAAATCTGCCGTCGGCACGGTTGGCCCTGCGCAGCCAATCGCTGCCTTGCTCGAGGCTCAGAAACATCTGCTTCTGCAAGCTTGGGAGGTTGCGGAAATCCCGTGCAGGCCGTCCTGCATTGGGCGGAGCTGCCGCAGGGCCCTGCGAACCGGGGCCAGAGGGTTGGGCAGCAGGAAATTGCTCTTGTCCGTAAACGAGAGACAGGACGATGAAGCCAGCGCTGGCAAGGACGAGACTGCCGGCGAACAACAGCTTCCGTTTGCGCATAAACCAGGCCTCCGTGCCCAGAAAGGACGACTGAACATTCTCAGCGCAGGCTGTTCAGCTTGCAATACCTATACGAAGCTTCAACTCGTTGCCGGGGCGGATGTCGATGGTTGTTCTGCAGCACTTGGCGCGGGCGTCTCAGCCGGCGGCTCCATCCCAGGCAACAAGATCGAACGAACGCGTACCGCAGTGTAAGGTTGGCGATGCCCTCGAAACCGGCGGTAGTTCTTCCGGCGACGAAAGTGCTGGATATAGGTCTTCGTGGACGGATGGTCCACCACCTCCCCCAGGATGCGTGCACCTTCGACAACGGGCTGACCGATGCGCAAGCCATCAACCGACTGAAACAACAAAACGCGCTGGAACTCCAGCCGAGCCCCAATTTCAGCCTCTCGGTAATCGACCTTCACGACGTCGCCTTCGCTCACCCGATACTGCCGAGAACCATCTTCGAACACTGCGTACATCACTCACTCCGCGCTTGACCGCCTCAAAATTGGAAATAGAAAATCTAGCACTTCCGCAGCAGGATGACCAGACGACTTGGCCAAATAGGGCAGCGCGCCTCGACGTTTGCTTGCCATCACACCGGTGCTCTGTTTCGTCCGAGTTGAGGAGTTCGTACTGCACGCTTCAGCACGGAACAGTTCGTGAAGGCGGAACCACGAGCAAGCCGAGCTTTATAATCCAAGCACCGAGATTTGGCTGCATCTTTCCCCATCCCCTGCAGTTTGCAGCGTTTCTCCTCTTTCGCTGGCCCTCATCTACTCGTTAAAATGCATTTCCAGTGACGATTCCGGGTAGATGCTGCAAAGAATGGCTCTTTGATATTCCATCCACGCCTGCACCGCTGCCCCAGGTAGCGGCTGGCTTTGATCCGTCTTGCAACAGGACTTCACTTCATGCTCCATTCCCGCCGTCTCCTCCTCGCCCTTGTGGCAACCCTAGCATTGATATCCACAACCCATGCCCAGGAGCCTATTCGCTTTGGGCGAACGCCCGATATCTCGCCTGACGGCCGGTTGGTGGCGTTCAGTTACCTCGGCGATGTCTGGATTGTGGAGACGATCGGCGGCGTCGCGCGGCCGGTCACGTTGCACGAAGCACACGACATCTTTCCAGTTTTTAGCCCCGATGGCCGGTCGATTGCGTTCAGTTCGAACCGGCATGGCAGCTACGACGTGTTCGTTGTTTCGGTGCAAGGAGGCAAACCCAAACGCCTGACGTTCGATTCGGCCGATGACATTATCAACAGCTGGTCGCCGGACGGTAAGTCGGTACTCTTTACTTCGACGCGGAGCACAGATTTTCCGACCAGGTACGAGCTGTATTCTGTGCCGATTGAGGGAGGCCGTGTACGGCGCATTACGCGATCGGAGGGGCGGGATGGCGTGATTTCTCCCAACGGGGAGTCAATCGCTTACGTCCGTGGTCCTGGCGCCTGGTATCGGAAAGGGTACCGTGGCTCTTCCAACGACGACATCTGGGTCTGTAGCGCCGACGGCAGCAACAGCCGGCAACTCACCGATTTCAACGGTCACGACAATTCGCCCATGTGGGCGGCCGACGGGCAGTCGCTCTTTTATGTGAGCGAGCATTTTGGCACACCGGCGAACATCGTAAGGCAGCCGGTAGGCGCGAAGGCCAAGCCGGAACAAATCACGTCTCACAAGGAAGATGGCGTTCGCAGGGCGCGCATCAGCCACAATGGCGCGTGGATCGTATATGAATGCGGCGCGGACCTGTGGGTGGTACCCAGCAAGGGCGGCTCCCCGCGCAAGCTGGCCATTGAAGTCCATGCGGACGACAAGACCAACACGGAACGCACGATCACGCTCACCCAGGGCGCCTCGGAGTTTTCGCTCTCCAGCGACGAAAAACATGTAGCGTTTGTCGTCCACGGCGACATCTTCCTGATGCCCATTTCGGGAGGCAAAGCCACGCGCCTGACCGACCACCCCGCCAACGATCACGGCATCGCCTGGTCTCCCGAGCGCGGTGCGCAGAAAATCATCTTCGCATCGGATCGCAACGGCTATGAAGACCTCTACTTGCTCGAATCCGACGATCCCGAGCATGACAAGTTGGTCGAGGCGCACAAGTTCAAAGTTAAGCAATTGACCAACACTCCTGAGGCCGAGATCGGCGCGAGCTTTGCGCCCAACGGCAAGCGCGTCGCCTTTATTCGCGCCGGGAAGCTCTGGACCATGAATCCCGACGGCACCGACCAGAAGGTTCTCGTGAGCGAGGTCCAGGTCTTCGACTACGAGTGGTCGCCTGACTCGAAGTACATCGTTTATGCAAGGCGCGACGGGTATTTTGCGAGTGACCTGTACATCATCCCTGCGGCGGGAGGCGAGTCCAAGAACATCACGCGCTTTGCAACCTACAACGGCGATGTAACCTGGAGCGCCAGGGGTAAAAAGCTTGCGTTTATCAGTGAGCGGCGCCGCGATGAACAGAGCCTGTTCGTATTGTCGCTGCAGAAGCCGGCAACGCCGAATGCGCCCTCCAGCAGCAGCATCGATTGGGAAGACATCCATCTGCGCGTCGAGCAGCCTGCCCCCCTGCGGATTGACGAGGGAGCCATTTCTCCGGACGGGAACAAAGTAGCTTTTCGTGCGCACAGCCAAAGCGGCGCCGACCTCTGGGTGGCCAGCAGCGACGGCAGCCATCTCACGCGCTTGACTACCGGTAACCAATACCCGCAGCAAATTCAATGGTCGAGGCGCGGGTCCGAGGTCATCTATTTCCGAGACCGTGCCGGCACCATCCGCACCGCCCGCGCGGGCAGCAGCCCGTCCAGCGAGCTTTTCCGCATGAGCATGCCTGGTAGCGATTCCGGAAGAATACCATTCAGCGCGAAGATCACCATCCGCCGGGACGACGAATTCAATGAAATGTTCGAGCAGAGCTGGAGAGCCCTGGCTGAGGAGTTCTACGATCCGCTCTACCACGGCGCCGACTGGACGGCGATCCGAGACAAATATCGTCCGCTGGTAAAGCATGTGGCGCTCCGCGAAGATTTTTACGGTCTGGTGAGCTTGATGCTGGGGGAGCTGAACGCATCGCATCTGGGCATCGCGGGGATAGCTCCACCTCCTGAGGAGACCACAGCGGACCTGGGCCTGCTCTTCGATGAGTCGTACCAGGGGCCCGGGCTCAAGATCGCCGAAATCCTGAAACGCGGGCCCGCGGACAGGCGTGGCCTCACGCTCAAACCCGACGAAATCGTCTTGAGCATCGATGGCGTTGAATTGTCGGAACGGGAAGACGTGAGCAAATTGCTCAATGCCAAATCAGGCGAAACGGTCGTGCTGGAAGTGGGTACGAATCCCAGCAACCCGAAAGCCAAGCGCCGCGTCGAAATCCAGGCTGTGGGGAGGGAAAAGACCCGCGAGTTGATGTATGAACGCTGGGTCGGGCACAACGCCCGTCGGGTGGCGGAGCTGAGCAAGGGCAAGCTCGGTTACATCCATATTCCAAGCATGGATGAGGCAGGCCTGGACAAGTTCGTGCGCTCCTTGTATTCGGATAGCTTTGACAAAGACGCGATTGTGCTCGACGTCCGCTTTAACGGCGGCGGTTATACTCACGACCAGGTCCTCAGCTACCTGGGCGGCCGAGACCATACCTATTTCCGGCAGCGCAATGGGGGACAGGGCATGGTCATGCGCGCCTTCGATAGGAAATGGACCAAGCCTGTCGTGCTCGTCATCAACAACCGCTCCTATAGCGACGCCGAGATCTTCCCAAGTGCTTTTCGCACACTTGGCCTGGGGAAACTGGTAGGCCAGCCCACTGGCGCACATGTCATTGGTACTTACACGGTCCGCTTGATCGACGGCTCACAATTTCGCATACCGCGGGTTGGCGTGTTCACACCGTCGGGCGCGGACATGGAAAAAGAGGGTGTCGTGCCGGATGTTCTGGTCGATCAGCTGCCCGACCAGCTGGCCAAGGGGATCGATCCTCAGCTGGAAAAGGCCGTCGAGGTGGTGCAGCAAGATGTTGTTGCCTGGAAGAAGACGCACTCGGGCCTGGCGCTGAGCACGGAGCAGAAGGGCGCCGCCTCTGTGCCGACAGCGAGCCGGAAATGACTTGCAACCTAAAGGAATGCCGCAATGTCGACCCAGCCTTCCCCTTCGCGCTCCCAGCCTGCCGAGATGGCAGCGAAAGTTGCTCCTCCCGACCTGAAGGATTTGGACGGCCTGGCCGGCGTCGCTGCCCCGCTGGACGAAGCAACGGAAAAGCGCCTCGATACGATAGAGATGATCGGCGAGGAAGAAGCTGCGGGCTTCCATGCTATCGGGAAATCTGAAGTCTCGGCCGGCATGCGCTACCTGCATTGCAGCCGTACCATCCATCAGCTCGTGACCGACCGCAATCGTGCCGTGGGCATCTATCTTGCCGTTGCTTCACTCCTCTGGACCGCATCCGGAGCCATTCTCAACGTCAAGCCAACCGTCGCTCTCATGGTGCCCATCGAGACGATCCAATTTCTGGCATTGCCTGTCACGTTTGGCGTCCTTGCGGTGCTTGCCGTATTCACCGGTTTCCTTTTGATCCGCACCCGGATTGGCCTCATTTACGAAGTCGCCAAGATGAACGTGTTACTCGGACTCCCGATCGGTCGCGTGAAGCGCATCGGCTTCCTGAGCATATTCTTCATCATGCACTTGCTGATCAGTCTCGCGGGCGGCGGTTCGGCTTTGCTCTTCAGCTATTTCCTGATCTACGCGGCCCCTGAATCCCGCGGACATGCTCTTCTGGCGGCAATTCTTATTGGCGTTGGGACTTCGCTCGTTCTTATCCTGCTTTACATCGCGACGGTGCTGTACACGACTGCTGACCGCAAACTGGTCGATGCCGGAAAGTGATGCCCTATTTGAGTTGCAGCGCTGCGGAGGCGACCATAGACTGCGAAAAGGGGATGGCCCTACCACTCGGAACCGCCATCCTTAGAATGAGAGGGCCTAGAACGGCGGGGGGTGGCAGCGCTGCAGATCGGAGACGCCCGCGCGGCTTCGGACTGCTGTTGTACTACAGCCAGGAAGCAGGCAGCCTTCCCGCTTTGCAAATACAGAGGGGGTATAAAAGTGGGCACAGCGCTTTTGGTCGAGTACTACGAGGAACTCCCCGAGGCCCAAGGCAACGACACCAAGGCGTGGGAAGGACGTGTCCGCATTGCTCTCGAGAAATTCAAGAGAAAGGTGGCAGCTCGCTACAACGAAGGCACGCTGCAGCGGCTGCTCGCCAGCAGCGATGTCCGCGGGCGGCGCGCCGCTCTTTTGGCACTAGGCCTCATGGGGACGATGAGGGCCTCCAATGAGGCGGTAGCCTGCATGTTGCATGACGAGGATCGGGGCGTCCGGCAATTCGCAGCGGATGCGCTCTGGTCTCTTTGGTTCCGCGCGGAGATCCCGGCAAGCAACGCAGAACTTCAGCGACTTATGAATACGCGCGATCGCCGCAAGAAACGCGAGGCCCTCGACAATTTGATCGCCAAGTGCCCCAATTTTTCCGAGGCCTACAACCAACGCGCGATCCTGCACTTTCAGACCGAAGAATGGCAAAAATCCATCGCCGATTGCGAGAGGGTCCTCAAACTGAACCCCTATCATTTCGGCGCGGCTGCCGGCATGGCCCGCTGTTACATGGAGCTGGGCAAACACCGGGCAGCTCTGAAAGCCTTCCGCCACGCCTATCGAATCAATCCCAGTATGGAAGGGATTGAAGAGGCCATCAAGGCACTGGAAAACGCTCTCGGCGAAGAAGGCAAGCGCGACGACAAGAAGTAGGTTTGCTAGTCGGTCGCTCCAGGCGACAGCCCCAATTCTACCGCATACCAAACAATCGCTCCGCCAACGAGTTCGACGCGCACCTCGTGCGGGCCGGCTGCATGCGCCGGAGCGCCGACCTCGGCAACCAGCTCGAATGCTTTGCAGCCGTCCACGGACTCTATTCGTTCGTAAGCAACGGAGGATCGGCCGAGAATCACGTACAGCTCCAGCATACTGCTGCTGGATCCGACAACGTCACCTGCCACGTGGATGAATTCGGCTGCCCCAGCGCGAACCACCCAGGCGCGAACGTTCCGTAAATAGGCTGTCCGGCGAATCTCGAGGACCACGTCGCCGTAGAGCCCGCCATCCTCCTCGCGGGATTCGACGTCGACGATCAATTCGTTACGCTCCCGGAGACGTTCAGTGATTTCGAATTCGAAGGACCCGAGAGAATCCTCGTGTTTGCCGAGGATCTGCAGATTCAGAGAGACCTCCGCGTCTCCTTTCACGCCGGCAAATCTGAGCCAAATCCGCTCCTCCGAATCGACCTGGCGGGGCCTGCCGAAGCGGCGCCGGAACCGTACGCGGCCGGCAAAGTCGGCCAGGCTGCCTTCGCTCCAGGGGTTTGGGATCGTCATCCGGCAGACCGGCGGGAGGCCTTGACGGCTCCATGACCAACCGCCGTCCGTCTGAACGACCATGCGGGCGATGGGCTCGCATTCCCATGGTCCCCGAAGGCGAATGCAATGCGGATACATGAGTCGTAGCTACCGTGATGAGCCGTTCAAAATCGATCGCAGAACTTGGGAGTATTCGACGTAGGGGGTTCGATCAGGGGGCCCCTGGGCGTGCCAGTACGTGGACCGCGCGCGATCGGCGTTCAAGCAGACGATCGTGCTCGACACAGTGCCGCCGCGCTCCCCGCGGAGGCAAATCGGCGGATCGCCGTTGCCGGGTTGCGCGCACACCTCCTTGAGTGCCTCCACGCACTGCTGTGCATGTGCATAGCTGCGCTGGCTGAGCCACCAGAGACTGTGGCCGATGCGGCGGTCGCTGGCATCGTTCACGTCGTGGGCGGTTAGCACATGCAATCCGGGCGGGAGAGGGCGGACGCGCAGCCAGTCGCCCGCATGGAGCACGACGGCGCTACTCCGGTCGACACATAAAATGTTGCAGCCCGCGAAGTGGTTTTTGCCGAGCGCGCGTGCGGCAAACTCGGAGGCAGAGGTGGTGTCGCGATAGCCCAGCAGCTCGCGCGTCAGCAAACCCCGGCTGCGGGGCTCCGGCGGCAAATCCGATTTGGGGCGATTGGTGACTGCCACCAGCAGGCCATGCTCGTTGACTCCCAACCAGGTGCCGCCCGCGACAGGGTCGACCCCTGCAACAAAGCGCGGCGGACCGTCGAACAGGCGCGGCGGTTCACCGCCGCGCGCATAGATTTCCTCCCGGTTGGCTCCCACCACCACGGGAGCATCTTCCACGACCCGGAAAAATAGCGCGAGAAGACACATGCACCCCTTCTCCCCTTGTGAGCAATAAGCTCACCATAGTGCCGCACTGCCTTGCCCGCAAGCTGGGAGGAGCTGCAATCGCGTTCACGGCCAGATGGTCACCTTGGCATGCGAATCCTGTGCCGGCTCGTCGGGCTGATCGAGGACAGCGCCGTTGAGATCGAGGATGAAGTATTCCGCGGGCCGTCTGCGCGTGGACCAGGGGCCGGTCGAATGCTCCACCACGTGGGCCGAGTGCAACAGAGGCAGGTAGGATTGTCGCTCGGCTTCGGTGACGGCTCCGTTCAGATAGATCGCCAAATAACGAGCGCCCAGGCTTCTGTAGTTCGCGAAGACAGAGCGCCAATCGGGGGCGAGCGGCTTGTCACTGACAATAACCCAGCCCTGGTGATGGGAGTAGTGGACAATCTCCACCGGGAAAGTTGACCCAATCGCGATTACCTTGGTGGACGCACTGCACAATTCATCGAGGCGCTTGCCCAGGATGGCAAAGCCGCTCTCCATTTCAAATTTTGATTTCATGATCCAGGGTGAATGCACGAGGGCAACCGCAACCAAGACCGTTAGACAGCAACAGACGGAGGTTCTTGCTGCATAGGTACCAGCTCGTGACAGGTTCCAGAGGCTCTGCCACCCCAGGGCCCCCCAGAGCGCGGCCGCGGGCAGCAGCATGAGCCCGTAGTAATCATGGCAGAGCAATTTGGGTCCCAGCAAGAAGTAGAAGAGGAGTCCCATGAAGGTCCAGGCCGCCAGTCCTTCGACTCGCGCCTTGCGGAAAAGCGCTGCCCACACGCCGACAAGGAGGAGCAGCGCGGTGATTGGCCCGCAGTCCTTGTAAAGGAACCTGTCGAAGAATCGTTCATAAAGCGGCGCTTGCCAGAGCAGCTCCGGCATCTTGAACAGGAAGTAGGTATTGGTCTCCGCCGGGTTGGGAGATTGCACGAACACAAGTGCCGTCCAAACCATGACGGGCGCCGCCATGACCATGCTCAAAAGGACAAAGCCAGGACGAATGAGAGCGCTCCACCCCATGTGGCGCCGCGTTCTGTCTGCCAGCGGGATCAGGACCATGAGCGCGTAGTTCTTGAATAGCGGCCCCAGCATTCCTGCCAGCGCGGCGGCGATCCACCAGCGCCTTCGGCCGTCGAGCAAGTAGCGCTGATAGAACGCTGCGGTCGCCAGCATGCATGCCAGCATGGATGGGTCCGGCTGGAACGACCGGCCATAGAAGAGCAACAGCGGGCACATCGAAAACAGGAATGCAGCGACCAAGGCGCGCTCTGGGCTGCTGGATAAACGGACCAGGTCGTAGAACGCGGCGATCGCGATCGCCGTGGCCAGAATGCTCCAGGCCCGACCAAACCATTCGTGCTCGCCGAACAGACGGTAGCATCCCCCCATCAGGCCGACGTAGAGCGGGAATTCCTCGGTCAAGGTCCCCGGATGGCCCTCGTTATCAAGGAAGTCGAAGGTGTTCCGAAAAAGGGCATAGGGCGGCCCCGCGACATTGCGCGCTTTGTTTGCGATAGCCACCTGCTTCATCGGCATGCCGTCAACGAGTGGCGCTTCGATGTGATAGAGGCGAAACAGGACCGCGCACCCCAGGACTGCCGCGAGCGCGACTGTCTTCCATCTGACTGGCGCGATGACGATGGGCCACATAGAACTCTCACGGGTGAGAATTGTCTCTCCTAGGTGAGGCTACTCTTTCTTTGCTGCCGCTGATTAGCAAGAGGTGCAGCCAAGGTGTTCAGGCAGACTACCAGACTTCTATTCAAGGTGTTCAGGCAGACTACCAGACTTCTATTCTCGACCTGGGGAAGCGGTCAAGGCGGCTTCTGTCTAGAGAGACCAGGAAATGAGCCGGAAATGCGGAAACCGAAAACCCGAGGCGCCGGTCCTGTATCGAACGGACGCCTCGGGTTTCGTTGGGAGCCGATGGGCGATCAACGCGGCGTGGAAAGTCCGTCCGAAGGAAATGGGGTAGGGCTTTCCGGGCCTTTGGGTGCGGGTGCGGGTGCAGGCACCGGCGCTCCTGGCAAAGGACCAGGGGAACCAGGAGGAAGAACGGGATTCAAGACTGCCGGTGGAGTTGAGAGAGGGGCCGCGCCCGGAGGTCCGTTGGCCGGTGGCACGGGAATGGCCGGGGGAGCAGCGAGTGCCGGTGTTGGCGGAATCGGGCTAGAAGGATCTGTTGGGGGCACTAGGCTGGCACCAGGCGCCGCCGGTTTCTCTAGGGGCGGAGAAGGTACGCGTGGCAGTCCACCCGGCCCTCGCATACCAGGCATTCCCGGGGCACCGCCATCGGGTCGAGAACGTCGAATCTCCCGGCGCAAGCTGCGTACTTCTTCTAGAACAACGTCCAGTTTATGGTCTAGATCTGACAAGCGTTCAGAAGAGGCCGCCGTGGGATTTTTTGTAACAGGGGTTGGCCTGGCCATTGGCTTGGGCTGCTCCTCCCCTGCGATACGCCGGTAGTAAAGGGCGCGTTGCATGTTCTGCAGACGCTTGGTTGCAGCTTCCATCTGGGCCTGCATGGCCCGCAACTGGGCCGAGGCTTGTTCCACTTCTGCTTGCGCTCTTTTTAATTCGGCATTGGCCCGATCCTGAGAGCCGTCGGCGGGCTCATCGCTGTTTGGGTCGTCGCGCGGCAACACCAATGCGCCCGCGAGGCGTGCCTCGTTTCTGGGTCGCTCGAGCCGGGAGGACGGATCTGTCGGCCGATCCGGCGGCTGGGCTGCGGTGGGCCAAATGGGAAGAAGAAAGGCCGCAAGGCCAACTACGGCCAAAAAGCCGGCCCACGAGAGGGCCTTGGGAGTCGTCCCACGCATGATCATGGTAAGTCTTCTCCTCAAATCGGGAACATGACCTATGCCGCTCGCCGACGCCGGCAAAGCGATCTGGGTCTCGGACAAGAAATCGACGGTTTCAACCAGGGCGGTCGCGTAGGCTCGTGCGGAATCGGGAAGAGCCCACACGACCCAGGCATCGCAACATCGCTCCTCGGCTTCCCAGAGTTCGCGGCAGGCCCACCATACCACCGGATGCCACCAATAGAGACCAGTGACCAGCAGTTCCAGACCGCGAACCCAATGATCGCCGCGCCGCAAATGAGCCAACTCGTGGGCGAGCAGGGTTTCCCGCTGATCTTCGTTGAGCCTGTCCCACAAAACCGTGGGAATGAACAGGCGCGGAGGCCCTCCCAGGGCCCACAACAGCGGGGAGATCCGGCCAGGCGCAAGCCAGACCGTTGGGCAACGCGACAATCCCATGCGCAGAGCCAACTGTTCAACCTGCTGCCGGAGACGTTCAGGGGCAGGGCCAACGCAGCGCAGCGATCGCTGGAAACGCTCGATGCGAATCAACGACACTGCAAACCAGCACGCCGAGCCGGCCAGCCAGACGAGTGCGATGATGGAACTCCAGGACAAGGGCGCCGAAGCGTGTTCTGCCTCCACACCGCCCTGCTCGGCAAGATGCGCATCGGATGGCACTAGTTGATCCCCAGGCTGATCGACAGTGCCGGGGCTTGCAGGGCGAGGGGAATCTTCCGCTGGCGGCGGGGCTAGAGCCCGAAGGTCCGTTTCGGGGCGGAGGTGGTCGACATTCTGCTCAGGATCGTCCATCGGTTCTGCCCAGGCGATAGCATCTCGATTATCGTCAAGAGAACTGTCGATTTTTGCACTGGGCACTGAAAGTGACGGCCAGGAAATGGGAATGCTCACGACGGGCGGCGTGATCAGCTTGAGCAGCACAAGCAGCCAGAGGCTGTGCTTGAGAGCCGGCCGGCTGGAAACGGAGCCGACAACCGCGGCCAGCACGGCAAGGAGCGCGGCCATTCCGGCATTTCTCAAGGCAACATCGAGAAGCGGATGCATCGCCTGCTCCTTTCAGCGGCCGTCGTCTTTTGATTTTTGCTTGCGCTCAAGGTCATCGATCAGGGAGCGCAGCTCCTGCCGTTCTTTGGCGCTGAGTCTGCGGCCGCGGACGAGATGCATCAAGAGCGGGGTGAAGGAGCCGCCACATAGTTTTTCGGCGGTTGCCTGAAGCCGCCGGCCGATCAGCTCTTCCCGGCCGATGGCTGCCGAGAAGGTGTGGGAAACTTGGCCCCGCTCCTTGCGGACGAATCCCTTGGCCTCCAGTCGTTCCAGGAGCTTCTGCACGGTGGCGTAATGTGCACTGCCACCCTGGGGATAGAGCGTATCGGTGAGCAGGCGGATGGTGGAGGGGCCGCGCTCCCAGAGCACTTCCAGCACGGCCAGCTCGGCATCAGTGATATCTTGTGGAGTGCGTGCCATGATGGTCCTCCGGAACAGACATAATGTCTGTGCAGATCCTAAGACATTTCGACTGAGGTGTCAAGCGGCTTTCTTTCTGGGTTTGAGGAGGGGGTTTGCTATCATGCCAGAAGGCTGTGCGCGCCGGGGAGACCTGAAGCGATGGCGGGATCGTTTCTTGACGTGCGACATTTGCAGAAGTGCTACGGCAACACCGTGGCCCTCGACGACGTGAGCTTCCAGGTATCAGAAGGAGAAATCTTCGGCCTGCTCGGTCCTAACGGCGCGGGCAAGACGACATTGCTCTCCATCCTTTCTTGCCTGCTGCCTGCTGGTACGGGCGAGGCCCTGCTGCTTGGCCGGAGGCTACAACCCGACGACCGGGAGGTTCGCCGGCAAATAGGGATCGTGCCACAAGAGCTGGCTCTGTACGGCGAGCTGACCGCACGCGAGAATTTGCATTTCTTCGGCGAACTTTACGGACTGGCGAGAGCGACCCTGCGGACGCGGGTGGAAGACGTTCTCGCTGCCGTCGGCCTGGAGGACCGTGCTAACAGTCGGGTTGACGCGTTTTCGGGGGGCATGAAGCGCCGCCTTAACCTGGGCGCCGCTCTGGTGCATGAGCCGCGACTCTTGCTACTGGATGAGCCCACGACCGGCGTCGATCCGCAATCGCGCAACCACATTTTCGAAGAGATCCGGAGAGTAAACTCTGCCGGGACCACGATGATTTACACGAGCCATTACATGGAAGAAGTGCAGACGCTATGCACGCGGATCGGCATTATCGATCACGGCCGGCTCATTGCCTGTGATACATTGCCGGGCCTTTTGCAGCTCATGAAAGGGAGAGTCCATTTTCGCGTCCCCAGTGTCACATCAACCCTTCGTGAGCGGCTGCGCACGTTGCCGGACGTGCGCCTCATCGAACGGGACGGCCAGGCAATCGAACTCGAATGCCGCGACGTGAAGTCGACTCTCCTGCGGTTGGTTTCGATCCTTAACGAGATGCAGCTCGAGCTGACGAGCCTGGAGACCGAGGAGCCAAATTTGGAACGCGTGTTCCTGGATCTCACCGGCAGAGCACTGAGAGACTGAGAAACAAGGAGCCTTTGCCGAGCTGCTCCTGCGGCCAGGAGTTATACAGCGTGTGGTCAATACCTATAGGCTGTAGCCGCATTCGCCAGAATGCGGGGGAAACTGTCTGAGATAGCCCGCATTCTGGCGAATGCGGCTACGGGTCGATACCTCATTCTTGTCCGCCCTCGATAGAGCCGCTTCGGAAACTATCCATGCCTATCTGGACGATCGCAAAAAAAGAGCTGCGTTTGCTGATCCGCGACCCCCGGGCCGCGATCGTCCTCCTTGCCATGCCCTTCCTTTTCATCCTTGTCCTTGGGCTGTCGCTGGGCGAAGGGTTTGGCCAAAAACCGGACGACCGCCTGCGTGTGTCCATTGTCGATCTCGACCAGGGTTTTGTGGCCCCCGCGACAACGATCAAGGAAGCCATGGGATTTTTCGCGTGGACTCCTTCTTTGCCGGAAACGGGAGGCGCCGTCGACGTGCACCAGCTAGCGGGATTGGCTCTGGCATCTGCGAGTCGTGCCGCTCGATTCCCTCAGGAGACCTGGGCCAAGGTCGTGCAACGCGACATGACAGACTCCAATATCCGCGTCGAAATCGTCTCGACAGAGGCGGAGGCGGAGGCCCTCATCAAGCAGAGCAAGCGGTCGGCTATCCTCGTTTTCGGACCGGACTTCAGCAAGCGCGTTCACGAATGCTCATTCCTGGCCACGCCCGAGCCGCCTCCGGGGCTGGCGGCGGAGTTCAATCCGATCTACCGCAATCCGTTCTACCGCGACGGCGTCATGCTCAAGGAACTCGACGCCAGACTTCTGGTGGACAATACTCAGGTGGCTGCTGCCTCGATCATCGAACAGGTTGCCCAGGTTTCGCTCCTGCGGGTGATATTGCCCTGGATGATCGGCCGAGCTTTCGAAAAGCTGGGAGAACCATCGTTCATGTCCCTGCTGGCCGAGGAGGTTCCTGGTGGCAAGCTTCTGCCGGCGTCGGTGAAAACTGCGCTTGGCAGCGGTGTCCAGGGGGCGCTCAAAAAGCTTTTTCCGAAGTATAACCTGACTGAGAAAACCTGGGCAGGACTGACAAAGTCGCAACCAAGGACGGATGGCGGAGCAGAGACGACTGTTTATGTATCGGAAGGCCTGGGCCTGCCGCATCGAGGAGCGATTCGCTATCAAATCCTCGTTCCTTCCTATACGGTGATGTTCGCATTCTTTTTGGTTTTGACCGTCGGCTGGCTCTTTGTTTCCGAGCGCCGTCAAGGGACGATCAAGCGACTGCGGGCAGCTCCCCTTCACAACAGCCAAATTGTGCTCGGCAAGCTTTTGCCTGTTTACCTGATCTCCGTCGGTCAGGGTTTGTTCTTGCTCGCGGCGGGAAAGCTCGTCTTCGGCATGCGCTGGGGGCCGGAAACTTGGGCGATCGGCAGGCAGATTCTCTGGCTGATGCCGGTGGTGTTGAGCACATCCCTGGCGGCCATGGGGCTCGCGCTGCTGATCGCCAGCCTGGCACGCACGGAGACTCAGGTGGCGATCTACGGCACTCCCTTGGTCCTCGTTCTGGCGGGGATAAGTGGCTGCTTGATGCCGCGCGACTTGATGCCGCAAATCATGAAGGACGTCAGCCTGGCAACACCCCATGCCTGGGCGCTGGAGGCGTATCTGCAGTTGCTGATCAATCCCTCTCCGGACTTGCTTCGCGTCGAACATGCCTGCCTGGTCCTTGTCGGATTTGGAGCGGCATTTCTCGGGCTGGCGTGGGCGATGCTGAAGCTTGATTAAGGCCGACCACTTGCTTTTTCGCCTACTCCGGGGAGAATGCAAGGATTCATACGCGGTTCGACAGCGCAGCCGTCCATCACGAGGTTCTGGACCATGCCGTTTGCCCGACTTCGCACTGCCTGCGTAGGATTTTTTCTTGTCGAGGTGTTCGCTCTAGCCTCGGTGCCGGATTCCGTCCCTGGTGCCTCGTCCGTTGAAAAGTCCGTTCGAGAGAGCATTGTTAGCGCCCGTTGCCGCCTGGATGGACACCGGGACGCCGTCTGGAGCGTTGCGTTTTCGCCCGACGGACATCAGGCGCTCTCCGGGAGTTACGACCAGACGCTTCGACTGTGGGATCTACCTACCGGCCGAACTCTTCGCATATTCGAGGGACATACGGGAGCTGTTCTCAGCCTTGCCTTCTCGCCGGACGGCAAAAGTGCCGCCTCGGGGAGTGCGGACGGGACTGTTCGACTCTGGGATGTGGCGACCGGGAAGCCAATGCGCACCCTTGCCGGCCATATGGGTGCGGTAAATGCCGTTGCGTTCGCACCGGATGGGCACTCCTTATTGTCGGGAGGCGCGGACTCAATCGTGAGACTCTGGGATATCGAAACCGGAAAAGAGAAACGTAGTTTTGTCGGGCACAAGGATTGGATCTGGGCGCTTGCCTTTTCCCCCGACGGCAAGCGCGCACTTTCCGGCAGCGCGGACAAGACCATGCGTCTGTGGGAACTTGCGAACGGCAAGGAGGTACGGAGTCTTGGAGGTCACGCGCAAACGGTGACCAGCGTGGCCTTTTCTCCCGACGGCAAGCGCGCACTTTCCGGCAGCGCCGACAACTCGGTGCGGATCTGGAATCTTGATAACGGCCAAACGTTGCGGCAGTTCAATGGCCACAAGGGTCCTGTCTACTGTGTCGTGTTTTCACGGAGGGGCCACTATGCGCTGTCGGCGAGCGCGGACTCAACGATGCTCCTGTGGGACTTGTCGGAAGACAACACTTCTCCAGCTCCGATGGCCAGGCGGGGAGTCCGCTACGCGGTGGCCCAGGAGAATCAGGCAAGCGCCACGCCCATGCGCCGCTTCGAAGGGCACGGCGACGCTGTCTATTCCGCCGCCTTCTCCCCGGATGGTCATACAGCGATTTCCGGTTCGCGAGATAGGACCTTGCGACTCTGGGACGTGGGAGACATCGAAGGAGAACTTGCCAAGATGGAGGGCCACTCGGCTGAGGTCGAATGCGTGGCGTTTGCTCCCGATGGCCGACGGGCCCTCACTGCATCACACGACAAGTCGAGTCGCGTCTGGGAGGCCGAGAAGGGACGGCAGATCCATCGCTTCCTGGGACATTCTCATCCCTGGGTGCAGACGGTCGTTTGCCTGCCCGATGGCAAGCGGGCGCTCTCCGGCGGTTTCGATAATATGCTTCGCCTGTGGAACGTCGATACAGCCCGGGAAATCCGCTCATTCAAGGGCCATACCGCTGCCGTGATGAGCGTGGCCATCTCAGCCGATGGCCGGCGGGCGCTGTCAGGGAGTCTCGATAAAACTTTGCGTCTGTGGGACGTCGAAACGGGCAAGGAAATCAGAAAATTCGAGGGACACACCGACGGCGTTTGCAAGGTAGCACTCTCAGCGAACGGCAAGCTTGCGCTATCAGGACCTGTCGGCCCTGCCAGCGGCAACGCTTGGGCGGCTGGAACAGACAATACCATGCGGCTTTGGGATGTGGACACTGGCAAGGAGATACGCCGCTTCGTGGGTCATAGCGGCAACGTCTGGGGTGTCGCTTTCGCCCCGGACGGTCGCCGCGTCCTGTCCGGCAGCGAAGACGGCACTGTGCGGCTATGGGATTTGAAAACGGGCGCCGAGGTGCGACGCTTTGATGGTCACACCGGGGGCGTGCGCAGTGTGGCATTCTCACCGGATGGCCGGCAGATCGTGACGGCTGGCGCGGACCGCACCATCAGGCTGTGGAATGTGGAAAGCGGTAAAGAGCTCCGGCGCCTGGAAGGGCACCGGGATGCCGTCGTGTGCGCCATCTTTTCACCTAACGGCCGAACCATTCTCTCCGCCAGCGCGGACCGAAGCGCCAGGTTATGGCAGGTGTCGCCCAGCGACAGACCGGTGACGGTCATGAAGACACCCTGAAAGTCCAGATTCGAAGATTCAAGAAGATTTTCTGAAAAAACGTTTGACACACCCCATCCCAATGGGCTAAAAGAGTTCGGTTCCTCTGGTGCTCAACCGGCCAGTTCGAATCGGGCTACGAAAGCCTCACGTGCTCTGACTTGCACGAGAGGCTTTTTTCATTTTCTCCTTGTCTACCGGTAAGGATGAGGAAATGGTTCCACGCTGAGCCAAGTCCTAGGGCATAGTCGCGACCGTCCCCAGTCGCCTGCTGTACACGTTTATGCGAGGTGTCAGGTCGTCTGGAGCCTCGGGCTGTTGGAAGCTACCGACAAGCCGTCTCCCGAGGCTAGGCTCGATCCAGCGTCCTCGTCGGCACTTCGTGTGCAGGGCTATGCGTCTCTGTCCAAGGGAACCGTTCATCGTTGAAAATCACCCGGACGGGAGATCACCGTCCAGCAAAAGCTGGACCAAGGTTGCATCTTTGGAATGCTGACATAACCTTGTCAAATGTCGGACGGTGTGCTCAATCCTAAGACCCTAGATTTCGTATGGACGCCATGAAAAATCTTTCTCGGACGTGCTCCAAAGCTGGCAAGGAGGGACAGCCCGTCATAATCCCCGAGCTCCGGTGTAAATCAACATGGTCAACCAGATCCAAGAACTCTCTCGAGTTCTGCGTCGCCTTGGTCCTATTCGTGATCGCGCTGCCGTCAATTTGCCTGGCTACGATTCTGGTCAAGTTAACTTCTCGAGGTCCTGCTTTTTATTTTCAATCGCGCTCAGGCCGTTTCGGGAAGCGCTATGTCATTTACAAGCTCCGCACCATGTACCTCGATAGTGAACGGGACACAGGGCCAATTTGGTCCTCGTCGAGCGATGCGCGCATCACGCCGCTGGGCCGCATCCTGCGCCGAACCCATTTCGACGAACTGCCCCAGTTGTGGAACGTGCTCCGCGGCGAGATGAGCCTGGTCGGTCCCCGGCCAGAGAGACCCGAGTTTCTGCCTTTCCTGGAAGAGGCGCTGCCTCTCTATCGGATGCGCTTGATGCTCAGGCCCGGCCTAACAGGTTTGGCCCAGGTCCAGCTTCATGCAGACACTGATCTCGCGAGCGTGCGCCGCAAATTGGCCCATGACCTTTATTACGTAAACGCCTCTACTGCATGGCTGGATGTGCGAGTGCTTCTTGCCACCGCACTTGTCGTGCTCGGATTGTCCTTCCCGCTTGTCCGCAGCATCCTTCGATTGCCCCGTCGCAAAGAGATTAACAGGTTCTATCTACGGCTAACCAAGAGGAATTCGACTGCCTCAAATTCTGAAGCAGGAGGAGCCGCCTCCCGCACAAAGCCTACCGACGACGTGATTCCTTCAATGGGGTCGGCGTGAACTGACAAGTCTGCGTCAGGCTGGCCCGATGTGAGCCGGCACCGACCTTCGCGGACAGTGTGGATGAGCCTGGCAGGTCACTTTTGCCAATTTGCCATGAATGCCCAGGCGGGCTGGGCTCGCCGTCCTTCTCTGTCAGCCTCATTTGCATCGATCCAGCGCTGTCTCACCCACGCCTCGCTTTACTGCTGCTGGTTCTTGCCAAGGCTACCCTAATTGCTCATTTGGAGTAGTTCATCGGCTGCCACTCGGCCGAATGATGTGCGGCGCACATCGAATCGGCGCATAAATGCCCTTTCTTGGACAGTTCGGCTGTGGTAGAACCCGCGCCCCCTTTTCTCTGGAGGGATGGGATGCTCTCCGGATGATTGAGGGCAGCTTGCGTTCCATTGGAGCGGCGTAACATGAGGCACGCGCGACTAGCTCGCATTCTGCTGGTGCTGCCGGTTTCCGTCGCGATCTTCGCGAGCCTGACGCACGCCCAGCAGATCCATCGTAATGGATTCGAAGGGCGTGACCTTGGTTGGATCAAGGGCGCAGCCGATGCCCCGTTTCGGCAGATCGTGCATGACCTCACGGACACTTTCGCCCACACGGGGCAGTATTCCGAGCACGTGCAAATCACCGCCGAGCAAGGAACCTACCTCTACTATTATTACCCCATTGGTCGCGCGCCGATCGGCGAAGACCTGAGTGCATGCGTTTGGGTCAAGGCCAATCGCCCCGGCATTCAACTGATGGCGCGGCTGGTACTTCCCAAGGAGCGCAACCCCAATAGCCTCGATGAGCCCTTGACCACGATGCTGCGTGGCGACCTTTACCAGACAACGGCTCGGTGGCAGCGGCTCGAGTTGCGGCGGCCGGCACGCTTGGCCAAGCAACAGCAGCAGGTGATGCGGACTCAATTGAAACGCGATGTGGACTTCACGGATGCGTACATCGATCGCCTCGTCCTTAACTTCTATGCCGGCCCGGGGCTTGTCGAGGCCTGGATCGATGATCTCGAAGTCGGCCCGCTGACGGATTTGCAGCCCTTTCAAACAACGAGCCGCCCTTCCGGTCCGGTCACCTTGCAGGCCCCTGCGGGAACAGCTCCGCCTGCGAATCGCCCGGCGGTTGTCGAGCTGGACTATAACCACCTGCTCGTCAACGGTAGGTATTTTTTCATTCGGGGCATTCGACACACCGACACACCGTTGCGAGCTTTGCGCGATGCGCAATTCAATACCATCTGGGTCGACCACACCGCGTCGCCCGCGGTCTTGGAGGAAGCGATCAGTCTCGGGTTCTGGATCGTGCCTAGCTTACCCGTGGCGACCGGCGATCCGCGGCTCATGTCTGGCGACCCGTTACAGCAGGAAATTGCTCGGTTTGTGGACAAGGATGCAGTCCTATTCTGGGATGTCGGCGGCGGGTTGACAGACGAGCAAAGTGGTACGGTCGCCCAGGCCGTTAAGGTCATTCGGGCGGCAGATCCGCTGCGCCCCATTGGGGCCGACACCTGGGACGGCTTCCGGCCGTACTCGCGCAACCTCGATCTCCTGGGCGCGCACCGCTGGCCGTTGATGACGAGCCTGGAGCTGCCGAAATACTATCAGTGGCTGACGCAGCGCCGACGGCTGGCCCGCTCGGGCACATTCATGTGGACCTGGGTGCAAACGCACCTTCCCGATTGGTATACCACGCTCGTTTACGATCATCCTGGCTCGACGGGGTTCGACGAGCCGGTTGGACCGCAACCAGAGCAGATCCGCTTGCTGACCTATATCGCGCTGGCCGCGGGCTGCCGCGGATTGGGATTCTGGTCGGACCAATTTCTGGCAGACAGCCATCAAGGACGCGATCGCCTCCTGACGCTAGCACTGCTGAACATGGAACTCAAAATGCTCGAGCCGCTCCTGGTGCGGGCCGTAGAGCCCCCCACCTGGATCGACACTTCCAATGCGGAAGTGAAGGCAGCAGTATTTCGGAGTGAGCGAGGCTTGCTCCTCTTACCGATGTGGCTGGGTCGCGGCGCCCAATTTGTCCCGGGTCAGTCCGCGACGAGCAAGTTGAATATTACCGTACCTCAGGTTCCCGTGGGCACTCAGGCCTGGGAAGTGACTCCCGCCGAGGTGCGCTGTTTACAAATGGAACGGGTGATCGGCGGCACGCGGATCACGCTGCCGGAATTTGGACTCACGACCGCGATCGTATTCACGGGCGACAATAGCCCTGCAGGCGTTGTCGTCAATTTTCAAAACCAGGTCCGGCAAAACAGCCGCATGGCCGCCCAATGGGCCCATGATCAGGCGGCAGAGGAAATTGGCAAAGTTACGCGCGTCCAGGATCAGTTGGTGCGCGGCGGCCATACTCTTCCCGACGGCCAAAACCTCATCGACGACTCCCGCAAGCGGTTGAATACTTGCGTGGAATTATGGAACAAGGGCAATTATCGGGACGCTTACGCCGAGGCGAACCGCGCCATGCGGCCGTTGCGTATCTTGATGCGGGCTCAATGGGAAGAAGCGACACGCGAGCTTGGCACCGCAGTTTCCAGCCCCTACGCGGTCAGCTTCTACACTCTGCCGCGCCACTGGCAGTTCATGGACGAAATACGCAAAAAGTCTGCCGGTGCAAACATCCTCTTAGGGGGTGATTTTGAGGCCAGTCCGGATAAGACACCCGATGGGTGGTCTATTCAGGAAACGACACTGGACGACCTGGAAATGTCTGCCAAGCGCGTCACCGATGAACCAAAAAAAGGCCGCCAATGCCTCCTTCTCGAAATCAAGGCCAAGACTCCTCAGCTTCCGCCGCAGGCCCTGGAGCGAACCTTTCTGGCGATCAACAGTCCAACTCTGCGTCTTCCTCCAGGAACGCTGGTCCGGGTCACCGGATGGATGCGCGTGCCCGCTACGATCAAGGCTTCGGCCGACGGGGCTTTGCTTTACGACAGTGCCGGCGGCGAACCGCTCGCAATTCGTCAAACAGAAGCAGCTCCCTGGTCGCAGTTCACGCTTTACCGCCGCATTCCGTCCTCAGGACCGACCGCAGGAACGATTAGCGTGACCTTGGCCCTGACGGGGATAGGCAAGGTTTATTTTGACGATATCCGCATCGAGCCATTCGGCGAAAACCCAGTTGCTGCACGGCCTGCACAGTAAGCGAATAGATTGACTTCACGCAATGCGGCTTGCGCCCACTCCCTCAATCGACAGAATTCTCATCAACTCCAAGTTGGCTTGAGGTTAGACACCAGATCGGCCTCCGCAAGAAAGGGAACGCACTTCCAGTGACCATATTGCCTAGCGAGGCTCCCGCGATCCCGTTATGCTGCACTGCAGTGGAACAGGAACCCCAATTCCCTTGGGAGGACCGGGTGAGGTGGATGAGCGCTATGCACAATTGGATCGCGTAGCGCCCTTGCAGGGCATGATAGGATACCTCAACTTCGGCAGCGGTAGGCCGGACGCTCGTTTTCAAAAACAGATCAGCGACTCGTATGGATTTCTGGCGAAGGAGCAAGCCGACGAGCCATGGAAAGTGCTGCAGCAATTGCTGCAAGCCAAGCTTGATTCGCTACAGTCGAGCGGCGGCAGCGCCTTTCGAGACGTTCGACAAGCACAAGCTGTCCTCATTCTCACGTTCACGAAGCTATTAGCAGCCTATCGGCACCATCACGCCGACCTGCTTGTCCATCTCAGCGATCAAGCATTGTTCGAACCTTTTTTTCTAGCGCGGGCGTTCGAAGCAGTTCTGGCTCAGGGCCCACCCTGGGATGAAGAAGACCGTATTATCTCGGGCGCGTTAGCGCAGCTCGATGATTACGTCGGTCATCGCCCCATTGCCATCTTGGAGTCCCGGCCCAGAGGTGAACCTTACGATCACGAGCGCGTGCGGCCAATCCCGCTTTTCATTCGCGGCGCGGGTGTGGCCCAGGGACGCTGCCACGACCTGATCGCTGCGACCCTGACCGTTTTGGAGTCTACGGATCGGGCCATTCTCGCAGAGACCTACTTCGACCTGACTCTCCTCGATGAGTTAGCGGTCGATCCCCGAGCTTACGACCATGCGCATCCGGTCAATAGACGGCCGAACTACGTTTTTGGGGAATGGGACCCGCACCACATCGACGAGCAAGGCCGTTTTCGCCGCTACGTGGTGCGTCAGGTGACGTTGGATGCTCTCCTGGACAGAGTCCAGAACGCGGGCGGCCTCGATCCAACGGAACTCTTGACCGAAGCCGGCGCCGTGCTCGCGGGCACGATGCTCATGGCCGCGGGCACGAGTGGCAGCGGTCCAGGCGCTCATGATTCTTCCGTCACGCTGGCCATTTTGATGCCGCGTATCGCCCACTATCGCGACGCATTCTATGCAAGCCTTCTCGAAACCGTCGGCGGCACCCACGGCCAACGCCTGCGGCTGGAGGCCGCCGCTACCAGGCAGCCGTTCGGGGGTGCTCGACAGCACTTGAATCAGTACCTCGCCAGGCACCGGGCGGCCCAGTTACAGCAGCGTCAACTCGCCCTGTTATTTGCCGACATGGGCTATCCCGATGCAAGTCGCCAGGAGGCCGCGCGCATCCCAGCAACATCGATCCGGCTCCAGAGCGAAATCCTCGGCTGTATCACCACCGGACAACTCCTGGCAGACCAAGGTGAGCTTGCCTCAGCAGTCCGGTTAATTCCACGCGCAGAGGAACTGTTGCGCCGCGGCATCGCCTGTGGAGCATTCGCCGATCCGTGGAACATCCTTGGCTTCCAGGGGCTCTTCCCATTGTTCAATGCGCGGGAGGATTCCATCCGCGACACGCGGATCGACGAACTGGTGCAGGTCATCGAGAATCTGCTCAATCTGTACTCGCGCTTGATCAGCGAGGCAGCCGCTGCCGGTGAAAAGGCTCGCAGCGATACCTTGCTGTCCAATTTGCGGCGGCTGGCGACCTGGTGGGACCAATTTGCCAGCGTGGAGGTAAGCGACGTCCGCCATGTTTTCGGGAGGGAGACTGTCGCCTCGGCGGAACATGTCGCCACGGCCCTTGCGTGCTGGCACGAGCGCGGAGAGACCGCCGCCGACCTGGCATTCTGGCGCGAGCATCTGCCGGGATTCCAGTCTTCGAAAGCCTTCGCGCTCGTGGTGGACGCACTTTTGCGAAAGAAGGATTATCGAGCGGCGCTGGGCCTGCTCATGAACTGGCTAAGCCAAGCTGAACGCGTGCCACTCGAAGATGGGAACTTTTCCTTCCACACTTGCGCGTTGCGCTGGATGTTGAGCCTCGCAGGGAAACGGCATGCAGCCGGCGAACCTGCCCAGGGGAAAGAGGAGCAGCTTTCTCACTCCGATGTTTGGGCCCTGATGAAAAGATTCTTTGATCACCTGGAGGCGAATGCGGACGAGTACTGGCAAGTTCCTGCTCTTGAACTGCTGCCCAGCCCCAACCTGGTTTCACCTGACGAAGACGACGAGTCCCTTTACAGCGCCGCCTATGCAGAGGTCACCTACCAAGACAGCACTGACGATCGACAGGAGGGGACGGTCGCGGACCATAACGAATTCCAGGGAGAATTCGACCTGGAGTTGGAGGCCGAACGGATAACCCACCGCTTGCGTTTTCTCTCCACGGTTGCAAAACTCTGGCAGATCGCCGTGCGGCACGGACCAGTCTCAACCTCATCTAGATCGGCTTCAGTCGAACGCACTGAAACCTTAAATGCGTGGCTGTCCACGGCCCGAAACCATCACCAGGCTTTGCTGGTTCTTTTGGAGGCCATCAATCAGCATCGGGTTCCCGAGCCGCTCGGTTCTTTTGATTCCCTCGTTGAATACGACCGGCGCCGGGCCTTGAAGGAGCAGCTGCTCTACACCGCGATCGGGAACTGTCTGGACACCTGGATGGCCATGGGGGCCCTGGAGGGGACGCTAGGCCCGAAGGCCGCCGCGGCTGCCCCCACAGAAGTCGAGGCGGCACGTCCCCCCTGGGAACCGAGCGCGATCGCCCTTGAGCAGGCTCTATTGAATGGGGATGCCGAACAAACACGGCGGCAGTTACAGACATTCCTCGATGGTTTTCGAACGGAACGCCTCCTATTCACGGCGTTGGCAGATGGCGGCCAGCCCGGGCAGATCCTACGCGTGCGAACGGCGCAAGCTATTCTCCGCGCCCTGGTCGTTAGCCTGCCGCGACTGGGGTTGCTGCGGGAGACGCTTCATCTATTGCTCACGGCTCGCGACATGGAGCAGGCGCATCCTCTTCCGGGCCGGGGCGTGACGGAATTCAATCAGCTCTTCCACCTTGGCTACCAGGCTGTGGTCGAGGCCGTGGTCGACGCGGCAGCAGCCAATTCGAGGGGCCTCGCAGGGGACCAGGAAATCGTGGACCTGTTAGAAGCGCTCACGCGGCCGTTCCTCCGCATCTGGGTCGAACACAGCCAAACTCTCCAGCTAACCGCCCTCGAATCGGTCTCCACTGAGGCAGAATGGGAAAAGCTGCGGGCGTGGGTGCAACGATACGGCCATGATCTCTTTCACGCGAAGTTCATGACCCTCGCCAATCTGAGGGGCATCCTGCATCGGGGCATCGGCGCTTACCTCGATTACCTCCGGGATAATCCCGACCCCCTACATCCCGTAAAGCTGATCGAAGAACTCGACCAGGACGCCGACCGGGCGGAGGCCCTGCGCATTCTTCAGGTCATTCTGGGCGCGCTGGTCGAGAACTACGAGGAATACAAGGACTACAACACTACCACGCCGCAGTCCGACTACGGCGAGAACCTGCATATGCTCCTCGATTTCCTGCGCCTCAAGGCCAGCTACGAGCGGCACGCGTGGAGGCTGCGGCCATTGATGTTGGCTCACGAGGTACTGGCTCGTCGCGGCCGCGCTGATTTGGCAGTCTCCTGGCAAGAGGCCTTTACCCAGCTCACCGAAGAACTGGCAACGCGCTACTTGGAGAAGTTGGCGCTGCTTGTTAAAGAACACGGCATGCAACTCCCCACGGTCGCGGACCGTCTGCAAGAACGTTTTGTGCAGTCGCTCGCCCTGGACCGAATGTGCGCCTCTATCGAGCCGGCGATGGCGGAAGTGCGCGAGAAACGACAAGGAAAATCCTTCGCCCGCCTGGAGAGAGAGCTGCAACCACTCAAGACGAACCCAACCGGAGTCGGCCTGGATGTGCCTCAGTGGCTGCGCAGATTGGAGGCGGAAGTCCGGCGCGTCCATGGGGCCAATTCCACGATTGCTCTCATGGCGGAGGATCTCCTCAGCGTACCCAGGAAACCGGCAACGCTTGAGAATCTCAAGCAGCAAGTGGAAGAATGGGACAAGCCTTCCCAGTCCGATTGAGAGCCGGTGGGATCCTGCTCACTGAAACTTTGCTGCGTTGGGTTCAGTATCGATTGATATCGTCCCAAGCTGACGGGCTGACGGCTCCAAACCTCCAAACTCCAAACCGGTGATGCTCGAATTCGCTGTTGAATCATGCCTTCATTCGGTACACTTGAGACGAGTGCGCGACGCATTAACGCTTTGAACCGGAAACACGCCATGAGATTCTTGATCGTTAGCCTGGTAGCTCTTGGTATGGCCCCGCCTTTTTGGGCCGACGAGGGCAAGCAGACCGACACCAAAGTTCATCACGTTCCCTATCGACTCACCAACACGAATCATGTCCTGGTGCGCGCCAAGATCAATGGCAAGGGGCCCTACAACTTCATCCTCGATACGGGGGCACCCGCGTTGTTCGTCTCCACAACGATTTGCCGCAAGCTCGGCGTGGAAGCTAATAAGCAAGGCTGGGGCACTTTCGATCGCTTCGAGGTTGAAGGAGGGGTGGCCCTCACCAAGGCAAAGGGGCGTGTCGAGGATCCGTTCCAACTGGAAGGGATGAATGGGCTTGGCCTTGCCGGCGTCGAATTGCACGGCATCATTGGGTACAACATTCTCGCTCGCTACCGGCTCGAGTTCGACTTCACCAAAGATAAGATGGCGTGGACACCGTTGAACTTCAAGCCGCCGGCTCCGCTAGGACTGGGGGAAGGCGGCGACGCCAGCGGTATGGGCTCGATTGGCAGCGTGATGAAACTGCTCGGAGGCATGCTGGGACGGAAAACAGAGCAGGAAGTAGTCCTGCGTGGCTTCCTGGGCATTGCCCTGGTGGACACTGACCATGGAATCGAGGTGACGGCGGTGTTGCCGAACAGTCCGGCAGCGGATGCGGGATTAGCAGCGGGCGACAAGATCAGTCATTTTCAGGGCAGATCTGTATCCTCTGCGAATGCGTTACGCCGCATCGCCAACACTCTCACGCCTGATGAGACAGCTACTTTGACCGTCACGCGGGGAACTGAGAAAGAGCCCATCCAAGTACGCATTAAATCCGGGAAGGGACTATAAGCCATGAGAAGATATGCCCTCGTTGCCGGCGTTATGCTTGCGCTGGCCCTTCCCGTTCGCGCGGAGGAAACCAAGCAGCAGCCGGTTACTGTGCCGTTCGACACTCTGATTACCAAACACATTGTGGTGAAGATCAAGATCAACGGTAAAGGGCCGTACCGAGTCATCTTCGATACGGGCGCGCCGGTGAACCTGATCAACACCAAGACCGCCAAGGCGAGTGGACTCATAGGTAAGAACGCTTCGGGATCCGGATTCAGTTTGTTCAGCGGCCCACCGATCAGCAAAATCAAGAACCTGGAGCTAGGAGACCTGAAGGCCGAATCGGTTCCCGTCATTGTCATGGATCACCCGACAGTGGAGATCGTCTCCAAGGTCCTTGGCCCGGTGGAAGGGATTATTGGATTTCCATTCTTCGCCCGCTACAAGATGACCCTGGACTACCAGGCCAAAAAAATGACCTTCGTGCCGAGTGGCTTCGAGCCAACGGATATCATCCAGGCCTTGATGGTCACGCTGATGTCGGGCGACAAATCTGAAAAGAAGGTTCTGGCGCCGGCCGGACTTTGGGGCCTGGTCCTCGACAAGAAGGTCGACGATGATCCGGGGATAGTGATCGAGCGAGTGCTGCCTCAAAGTGCGGCAGCCCAGGGCGGACTCAAAAGCGGTGACCGCCTGCTGACCGTTGACGACCGCTGGACGGACACCGTTGTCGACTGTTATGAGGCCGCCGGACACGTGAAACCCGGCACGGCTGTGCAGGTAGTGATCAAGCGGGCAGGCAAGGATATAGAGCTTACGGTCACACCCCAATCGGGGCTCTAGGCGCTCGCGCTCACCATTGCCCTTCATGGGTTAGGTCTGGGCAGACTGAGCGCTATTCGTTACCATGTCGGCACTGCCGCTGCCTCTCTCCATTTCCCCAGCGGCAGCGGCTTGAATCTCTCCGGTGTGAAAAGTAAGGAGTATCGCATGAGGCACCGGCTTTCCCTGTCTCTGACGATTGCTAGTTGCCCAGCAATCCTATTTTGCGCATTCCTCTTCGCCACTGGTTCTGAAAAGCCAGCAAGTAATCCGGGCAAGCGAATAGCCAACTTCACGCTTAAAGACACCAACAAGCAGAGCATCAGCCTCGACGACTTCAAAGACAAGAAGGCCGTTGTCGTGATCTTCATTGGCACCGAGTGCCCGATCAATAACGCTTATATGCCCCGCCTGGCGGCGATGCAAAAGAGCTTCGCCTCCCAGGGCGTCCAGTTCCTGGCAATAAACGCCAATCTTCAGGATAGCCCTGAAAAAGTGACGGAACACGCCAAGACCTACGCGTTGCCTTTTCCAGTCTTGAAGGACGTGGACAACGTGGTTGCCGACCAGTTTGGCGCCCAACGCACGTCCGAGGCCTTCGTCCTCGACAGCCAGCGACGGATTCGTTACCAGGGGCGAATCGATGATCAATTCGGGATTGGCTACAAGAGGGCCCAGCCGACGCGGCAGGATCTGGCGGCTGCACTTGGAGAGGTTCTAGAGGAGAAGCCCGTTAAGTTAGCCACGACTCCGGTGGCCGGGTGCATCATCGCGCGTGGTTCCAAGCAGAAAGCGGAGGGGGCGATTACCTACAGCAAGCATGTCGCCCGCATTTTGCAGAAGCACTGCCAGGAATGCCACCGTCCCGGACAGGTTGGCCCTATGTCACTCATGACGTTTGAAGATGCGACGGCATGGGCAGACACGATTCGCGAAGTGATCCAAGAGCAGCGCATGCCGCCTTGGTACGCGGATCCTCGCTACGGACATTTTTCCAACGATCGCCGGCTTCCGTCCGAAGACCGCAAGACCTTGCTGGCCTGGTTGGACGAGGGAACTCCCAGGGGCGATGAGATGGATCTGCCTGCGCCGCGTGAGTTCGTCGACGGCTGGGTCATCGGCAAGCCGGACGTGATATTTACGATGCCGGAAGAGTATTCAGTCCCGGCGGACATGCCCAAGGGTGGAATTCCCTATCAACGCTTCGAGGTTAAGACCAATTTCAAGGAGGATCGCTGGATTCAGGCTGCGGAATCGCGGGCTGGCGCACCGTCCGTGGTCCACCACATCGTGATGTTTCTGGTTCCTCCAAACGAAGATTTCTTCCCCGGCAATCCTAAGACGCCGACACTGTGCGGCACCGCTCCGGGCGACATGCCTTTGATCCTGCCGCCGGGGACGGCCAAGAAGATCCCGGCGGGTTCCTCGCTCGTGTTCGAGATGCATTACACGCCGAACGGCGTCGCGCGAAAAGACCGTTCCCGGTTGGGTCTGATCTTCGCCAAGGAGCCACCCAAGTATGCCGTGCGCACGGTGCCCATCGCTCAACCAAGGTTCAGGATCCCTCCAGGAGCCGACAACTATGAAGTCGAACAATGGTTGCCGATCTTCGAGGAAGCCTCATTGCTTGGCTTCATGCCCCACATGCACCTGCGCGGCAAGGACTTCATGTACGAGGCAATCTATCCCGACGGCAAGAAGGAAATCCTGCTCGCTGTCCCGCACTACAACTTCAACTGGCAAAGCGTCTACCGCCTGGAGAAGCCCATCCACCTACCGGCTGGGAGCAAATTGCGCTGCGTTGCGCACTTTGACAATTCGACAAAGAACCCGAACAATCCCGACGCATCTAAGTTTGTCAGCTGGGGCGAGCAAACCTGGGAAGAAATGATGATTGGGTGGTGCGATCTCGCCTATGAGCGCCAGAAAAAGTAATGCCCGCAGGTATGCAAGTCCTTAAAACACAACGACCAAGGACTGGCCCACGACCCAACCGCACCTCCTTAGCTAAGCTTCGGATTATGAGCTAAACTACAGGCGGCCAGGGTCGTTTAGCTTGATCTTGGTCGATGGGCTTGCAGGAGTATTGCGCACCCTCCTGAGTACTCCCTAGTATCGCTCCTCTTAATTGCTAATCAGGGACCGACATGCAAGCTAGCTCCTGGACTACGATCCTTCGGCGAATCCCTCGGGAGATGCAAGACAGTCTGATGCTCATGACCACCATCGGCATGGAGATCAGCATCCAGAATGTCGTGGCCATGGAGCAAGAGCACATGGTTATCCGTGGTCGGCTGGCCGGGACCGCGGACATGGGACGTGTTTTCTTCGTCCCTTACGACCAAATCAACTATCTTGGCTTCCAAAAGGAAATGAAGCAGTCGCAGATTCAGGCTCTCGTGGGTGATGGCGCCGGGGCGGCGGCTGCGCAAGCGGCAGAGGAGGCAAAGGACAGGGCTCAAGTTGAGCCTGAAGTCACCGAGTCACTTTCCAAACCCGAGGCGGAACCTCAACCTGTGGAACCGCTCGAGGAGCCGGCGGAAGCCGCAGCCTCAGGTCCACGTCTTCCCATTCCTGCGAAAGCCAAGCTCCTTGAGCGACTCCGGGCTCGCAGCCGGACCCCGCCGCAGCCAAGTTCAGGAACGTGAGATAGCCGGCACGTCTGCAGCTCTCTATCCTCAAGGATATGGCAACTCCGACTCCCATCGATCCAAGGAGTATCCAGCCCGGCGGCGGTTTCTGCATGAGCCTGGAGTTGGCTTGGGGTAGGCTCCGGCGCGCGTGGCTGCGCCGGCTCTTTCCAGGCTATGTCCGGCGCATGGCGGCACAGCGGCACGGGAATTGTCCCGGCTGCTCTCATGATGCCGTGGATGCGCGCGATCTGAAGTTCTACCGCAACGTCTGCGGCTGCCAGTTCCGTGACCAGGACGATCCGTGTCGGCGGCTCCCGGGTATTCCCTTGGCACGGGCTGGCCTGGGTGAGGTCGTATTCTTCAGCCTCGTCCTGTTGAGCGCGGCCATCGTACTCGTGCTGGGGGCACTTTTCCTGCACTGGCTATTCTGGCTGCCGGTGGGTGTCTTGCTTATCCTCTGGGTTTTCGTGATCTCTTTCTTTCGCGACCCCGAACGGCCGATTCCGACTGATCCAGACGTTTTGGTGAGCCCGGCAGACGGCACGGTGACCCACGTGGGCGCAGTGGACGACGACGCTTTTCCCGGCAAGAAGGCCTACCGTATCAGCATTTTCCTGTCGGTATTCAATGTCCACGTCAATCGAGTGCCGCGTTCCAGCACGGTGCTCCAGGTTCGCTACTTCCCTGGCGCCTTCCTCGATGCTCGCCACGTGGAATGCGCGGTGCGCAACGAGCAGCTCTGGCTCGATTTGGAGGAGGCCGGCACCGGACGGATTTTGCGCGTCAAGCAAATTTCGGGCGCCATTGCGAGGAGAATCGTCTGCTGGGTGCGGCCCGGAGAATTGCTTCACCGAGGCGATCGGTTTGGCATGATCAAGTTTGGCTCGCGGACCGAAGTGCTTCTACCCATCAACGACGCCTTCGACGTGAGGGTCAAACCTGGCGATAAGGTGAAGGGCGGCGAGACCATTCTTCTAAGTTTCGCGCCGACGTTAACGCCCTTGCAGAGGGAATAACGAAGTACTAGGACGCGGCTCCCAGGGCTTCGGGGGTCATATGCCGGCCCGTCTCCCAGCCGTCCTCCCGACGGACGACCTCATGATAGAGCGTGTCGCGCTCGACGGGGATGCGCCCAGCTTCTTGAATAAGTCGGCGCAGCTCGGCGACCGTCAATTCCTGCGGCGAATCCGACCCCGCATCGTGGTAAATCTTCTCATGGACGACAGTGCCGTCTATGTCATCAGCGCCGAAGCTCAGCGCCAGCTGGGCTGTCTTGATGCCGAGCATGACCCAGTACGCCTTGATGTGCGGGAAATTGTCGAGCATCAGCCGGCTGATCGCCATTGTCCTCAAATCCATCAGCCCACTCGGCTTGGCGATGTGCGACAGCTTCGTGTTCTCCGGATGGAAGGCGAGGGGAATGAGCGTTTGAAATCCTCCTGTCTCATCCTGGAGGGCCCGCAACCGACAAAGGTGGTCGATGCGATGCCAGGGCTGCTCGATATGGCCATAGAGCATCGTTGCGTTCGAGCGCAGCCCTAGCTCGTGCGCCTCGCGATGGATGCGGATCCAGGAATCGCTGTCTGCTTTGTGCTCGCAAATCTTGTCGCGTACTTCAGGGTGGAAAATCTCCGCGCCGCCACCCGGCAGGCTGCCGAGCCCAGCCTCCTTGAACTCGGCAAGGATGTCGCGCGTCGGCCGTCCCGTAAGGCGACAAAACCAATCCCATTCGACCGCTGTGTATGCCTTCAAGTGCAGGCGCGGATGGGCTTCGTGAATGATGCGGACAACGTTCAGGTACCACTCGTAAGGAAGCTGATGGTGCAGGCCGCCGACGATATGTAGCTCTGTCGCACCGCTTTGATCTGCCTCGGCCGCCCGAGCGAGGATTTGCTCGTCGGACATGACGTAGCCTTTCGGGCTCTTCAGATCCGCGCGGAACGCACAAAACGTGCAGCGGTAAACGCAAACGTTCGTCGGATTGATATGGGCGTTCACGTTGTAGTATGTGAATTGGCAGTTCTTGCGCTCGCGAACGATGTTAGCAAGCTCCCCGAGCGTGAAGAGGTCGGCCTCCTCGGAGAGAAACACGCCATCCTCGAAGGAGAGCCTTTCACCCGCCTCCACCTTGCTGCGTATTGAACTTAGGCGATTGACGTCACTGCTTTGAATCATCGCATTTACTCGCATCGAATGGGCAGACCGCCGCCACAGTAGTCATAGCACACCAAGCTGAGTTTTCAAGGCAAATTGAAAACTCGAAAACTTCGCAGAATTCAAGTAACAAGCTTCTGGAGCATGATGATCAGATCGTGCCCATCAATCTTCACGGCGGCTATATGCGCTTCTCCCGTCAAAGGTTCGTCCGACCAACACCCAACCAAAGTTTCGTTGGCGATGTAGGAGCGGTTAGCTTCGATCGCTGCACGCAGAACCGCGGAGTTGGTCCCAAGGTAAAGCTCAATGCGATCCTCCATCTCCAGCTCCGCCTTTTTACGCAGCTCCTGAACATGGCGGACAACTTCGCGTGCCATGCCTTCCTGCTTGAGCTGATCCGTGAGACGCGTGTCGAGAGCCACAATAGTATCCCGGTCGGTCACGGCAGCCCATCCCTCCGGTCCCTTTGTCTGGACGATTAGATCTGTTGGGTCCAGGACCACGGGAGTGCCGTCTGGCATCGGCAATTGAATGGGAAACTTGTCGTTCAGCGTGCGGACAAGCGGGGCCGGATCGCCGGCAAACTGAGCGAGCGCCTCTTGCACTTGTTTCACTCTGGGTCCGAGCCTCGGTCCGAGAGTCTTCAAGTTTGGCTTAACCTCGTACCTGAGAAGGGGCCCCTGTACCGGATCGTGGAGAGTGACCTTCTTGATGTTCAGTTCTTCGCAGATCTGGTCCGCGAAGCGTTCGACGGCCCGGCGTTCGCCATCGTTGGCCGGCTGCACCTTCATCTCAGCCAACGGCTGCCGGACTTTCATCTTGAAGCTGTTTCGCGCCGCGGAACCAAGCGAGACGAGGCGGAGGAGCGCGTCCATGTCGGCTGAAAGATCGGCGTCGATCAAGGATTCGTCCACGGCCGGGTAGTCCGCAAGGTGAACGCTGCCCGCTGAACTATCTGATTTGGCGACGAGATTCCGGAACATCGATTCCGTCAGGAACGGCATCACAGGAGCGAAGAGCTTCGTCAGCGTCGTGAGGACCGTATAAAGGGTTTGGTAGGCCGCCAACTTATCATCGGTTCGCTCGCTCTTCCAGAAACGCCTGCGATTCCGACGCACATACCAGTTGCTGAGGCGATCTTCGACGAATGCTTCGGCTTCGAGGCAGAATTTCATCAGGTTAAAATCCTCGAACTCCGTTCGCGCCTTTCTGATCAGAAGTTGTAAATCGGAAAGTATCCAGCGATCGATATCGGGGCGTTTTTTGACCGGAACCGCCAGTGCGTGCGGATCAAAGCTGTCAAGTCGGGCATAGTTGCAGAAGAACGCATAGCTGTTCCACAACTTCATCACGAACTTGTTGCGCAGCTCATTGGCCGGCCCGTAACCGAAATTGATGTTGTTGACCGGATTCTGCCGGCAGAACATCCAGCGCATCAGATCGGCGCTCATCTTCTCCGCGGCTTCCTCGAATGGGATCGCATTGCCTCGCGATTTGTGCATCTCCTCGCCTTTTTCATCGCGGACCAGCGCATGACCGAGAAGCACCTTGAAAGGAGTTCGGTTGGCCATGATCGTGCTCATGGCCAGCAGGGCGTAGAACCAGTTGCGAAACTGCCCCGGCAGCGACTCGGTGATAAAGTCGGCCGGGAACCATTGCGACCAATATGCGCGATTCCGGTTGTACCCCAAAGTTGAGTACGGCACGATGCCGGCGTCCAGCCAGGGATTCCCCACATCCGGGATGCGGCTCGCCTCGCCGCCGCATTGGCCGCAGCGGGTCTTTACAAGGTCGATCCAGGGACGGTGGGGTGTGTGTCCCTCGAACTCTTTCCAGCCCGCGGTTGCGCGCTCTTGCAGTTCCTCACGACTGCCGATGACCTCAAAAGCGTTGCACTTGGAACAAACCCAGATGGGCAGTGCCAATCCCCAATAGCGTTTCTTCGAGATCATCCAATCGCCCATGTTGCGCAGCCAATCCAACTCGCGCTGGAGGCCATAGTCTGGAATCCACTTGATGTCGTGGCAGATGGTCATGATCTCTTCGCGCCATGACATGTTGATGTACCACTCGTCAACGAGTCGGAAGAGAAGCTCCGTTTTGCAGCGCCAGCAGTGCGGGTAGCTGTGCGGGTAGCGCTCGAAGGCCAGGAGCAGCCCTCTTTGCTGGAGGTCGGCGAGAATCCAGTCCGTTGTCGTCGAATCGATGGCAGACTTACCCGACAAATTTCCGAAGCCGGGCACGAAGGCCCCGAATTCATCCAGGGGCGCGATCGGAACCAGCCCTTCGGATTTACCCAGCACAAAGTCTTCCTTGCCGCAGCCGGGGGCAATGTGAACGATACCGGTTCCTTCTTTCTCGCCAACTTCCTCCCAGGCGACAACACGATGGCTGTCACGCGCGGAGTGAGCTGGCGCCCACTCTTGCTTGAGCACCACTTCGGCAATCGCGCCGGGGTAACCCGCTGGATGACTCTGGGCAGGCAGATCATCAAAGGGGCCGTCATATGACCAACCGATCATTTCCGCGCCGGATAACTCGCCGATGATTTCGTAGCCGCCTTTTTCTTTGAAGATCTGTTCCAGCGTCTTCAGCTTGGGTACGCCTTCGACCCATTGCTTCTGTTTGAATTCCTCTTCCAAACGATGCGCGGTAAAGGCGCCCTTGGCCAGGTAGTAAACGTGGTCGCGATGCAGGACCTTCAAATAAACCAGCTTGGGATTGACGGCTGCCGCGACGTTGCTCGAAAGGGTCCAGGGCGTCGTCGTCCAGACGAGCAGGTTTTCATTGGGCCGTCCCCGGAGAGGAAAGCGCACGAACACGGAACGATGCGCTACCATCTCGTAGCCTTCGTGCATCTCCATCTGGCTCAGGCCGACGGCGCAGCGCGGACACCAGGGCATCGAGTCGTAGGCGCGGTAAACCAAATTGCGGTCGTGGCACTTCTTGAGGAACGACCATATCGTGTAGTTGTTCTCCTCCGACATCGTGAAGTAGCTGTTCCGCTGATCGGGGGGCTTGTCCCAATCGCCGTTTTTGTCCCACTTCATCCAGTAGCCGAGGCGGATCGATTGCTCGGTCTGAACGCGCGCGTATTTGTTGACCCGGTCCTTGCAGTCCTGCACGAACCGGTCGATACTCGCAAATGGATTGCCGGGTACGAGGTTTTCGATGTCGCTCTTGGACTTCAGCTTGAGCTGCTTCTCAACCTCGACCTCGACCCAAAGGCCCTGGCAATCGAAACCATTCTGATAGCGCAGGTCGTGCCCCGTCATGGCGAAGTAGCGCTGGAAAGCATCCTTGTAGGTGCGGCCCCAGGCGTGATGGACGCCCATTGGATTGTTGGCGGTGATCGGCCCATCCAGGAAGGACCACTTTGGCTTTCCGCGATTCTTCGCGATAAGTTGCTCGAACGCCTTGGTTTGCTCCCAGAATTCGAGGATGGCCCGTTCCTGGGCAGGGAAATCCACCTGCGTATCAACCTTCTCAAACGCCATGACCGATACCTCGCGGAGCACTGGGAAAGTGCCTATCTTATCAAAGGAAAGACAGTCCGGGGGAACGCGGAGGCAGTGACCGGGCGACGGTTGGCTGCGTCCGCCAGGGTCTGTCTGCCAAGGACCAGGAACACTCATGAAGCATCCTATTCGACTGGCAGTGCTCATCAGCGGCGGCGGGACTACTTTGCAGAACCTCATTGACCGCATAGGCGATGGCCGGCTGCAAGCGAAAATCGTGCTCGTGATTTCGAACCGCGGGGACGCGCCTGGCCTTCTTCGGGCGGAGAAAATGAATCTGCCAACCGCCGTAGTCGATCGTAAGAATTATGATTCTCGTGAGGCGTTCAGTCAGCGCATTTTTGGATTATGCCGCGAGGCAAAGGCCGACCTCGTCTGTCTTGCGGGCTTTCTTCAGCTCATCCAGATTCCGGACGATTTCCAGGATCGGGTCATGAATGTCCACCCTGCACTGATCCCGGCCTTTTGCGGCAAAGGCTTCTACGGGCATCGCGTTCACGAGGCAGCCCTCGCATACGGCGTGAAGATCAGCGGCTGCACCGTACACTTTGCGGATAACGCTTACGATCACGGGCCCATCATCTTGCAAAGAAGCGTGCCTGTGCTTGACGATGACACTCCCGACACCCTGGCAGCCAGGATTTTTCAACAGGAATGCGAGGCATATCCCGAGGCGATTCGGCTCTTCGGCGAGGGTAAACTACATCGCGAAGGCCGCATTGTGCGCCAGTCGGACAAGTAAGTCAGTTCGGATTCGATCGCCGGATCGTAGCTGCGAGCAGACGCTCTGCGGTGGAGGAGAGAATATCTCAAGCCTCCGCTGTGACCTCGGCTTTGCTGATGTAGGCCAAGCTGGCAGCTTGGCCCATTGCAGGCGGTTTCTCAAGCTTGCGTTGTGCCCTCGGCTTTGCTGACGAGGGCTTTATCGGCAATGTCGTGACGGTAGAAAGCGCCCTGGAACTGGATGCGTCCGACCGCCTCGTAGGCATTTCTTTTCGCGGCTTCCAGGGTATCTCCCAGGGCTGTCACCCCCAATACCCGTCCGCCATCCGTTACCGGGAACGCATTCTCAAGTTTTGTCCCTGCGTGAAAGACCTTCACATCAGGCAAGCTCGCTGCTTTGTCCAGACCGGTGATGACTCTGCCCTTTGCGTAGCTACCAGGATACCCCTGGCTAGCCATGACGACACAAACGGCAGGGCGCGGGTCCCATTCAAGGCTGCTTTCGGGCAATTCAGCCAGCCGATCGTCGACGACCGCCTCCAAGAGATCGACAAGATCCGTACGCAAGCGCAAGAGCAACGGCTGCGTCTCCGGATCGCCAAAACGACAATTAAACTCGAGCACGCGCGGCCCCTGTTTAGTAACGATGATTCCTGCGTAGAGGACCCCCCGAAATGGCCGCCGACGACGTTTGAGGGCATGGACAGTGGGCACCAAGATGGTGCTTTCGATTTCTTGCAGGAGTTCAGGCGTGGCCAAGGCGGGGGGACAATAGGCGCCCATCCCACCCGTATTGGGACCTTCATCGTTATCGAACGCGGCCTTGTGATCCTGCGTCGCCTGAAGCGGTATGATGGTCCGTCCTGAAACCAAAGCCAAAATGCTCAGCTCCTGTCCTTCCAGGCGTTTTTCAATGACTACCTGGCGGCCGGCCGTCCTACCGAATTCTTCGCGCACCATGATTCGGTCGATGGCTTCCAGCGCCTCCTTCGTATCATTGCAGACGATCACGCCCTTACCAGCTGCCAGGCCATCAGCTTTTACGACCACGGCATATTCGCGCGATTCGACGTAGTGTCGGGCTGGGGCTGGGTGGTCGAAGACGCGAAACTCTGCGGTCGGGACATCGGCATCGCGCATCAGCTGCTTGGCGAACACCTTGCTCGCCTCAATCTGCGCCGCAGCGCGGTGCGGGCCGAAGATGCGCAAACCTGACTTCTGGAATTCATCGACGATTCCCAGGGAGAGCGGATCTTCGGGGCCAACAACTGTCAGGTCAATCGCTTCTTTCTTCGCGAACCGGATGAGCCGCTCTATGTCGACGGGCTCGACGGGTATATTGATCCCCTCGATGGCGGTTCCAGCGTTGCCAGGAGCGCAATAGACTTGCTTCACGCGCGGAGACTGAGCCAGCTTCCAGACCAGGGCGTGCTCGCGGCCGCCTTTCCCTATGACAAGCACCTTCATGCCCATTGCTCCCTTGCCACAATTCAAAACTCCATTCTATCCGCGCGCAAGGAGGAAGTGAGCCAGTGCCCTGCAACGGCGCTTGCGTTCTTGTGCTTTCAGGGAATCACGGCTGATTCGTACGGCAGCTTGAAGAATTCGCCCACGCAGTCCAAGTTTCCCTTTCAGGATTTTTGCGGGACGATCCAGATGATGTTCTCGGTCAACCGGTAAGAACTCTTTGCTTGAGCGCACACCTTCTCCAACAATTTCCCAAGCGGCATGGGCGGGAGCCCGGACAATTCCACTCGGCGCTTAGCAACTTCCTTGCCCCGGGCCGCTTTGAAAGCTCTCTCGTCAATGACGATGTTCAGCTCATATTGCTCGGCCAATGCGTGGAGAGCATCCCCAAACTCGGGCCGGGGATCGCTTTCTTTCGGAAGGGAAATTTGCTTATCCAGCTTGGACCGCAGCTCTGCGTTTTCCTTCGTGGTGGCAAAGGGCATCGGTTGGTAGCCGGCACCCTTCGCGCCCCTGGCGTGAGAACGCGGTACGATCACGAGCCGCTCCTTCCAAATCATGCAGCTGCCATCCACCTGGCTCGCGACAAGGTCGAGTAGTGTCGCCAGGCGAACGTCCCTCAATCGTGGAACGCTCACAGGCTGACCTTCGACATTAGCCATTCCCTTTTTGCGGAACAGCTTACTCTCCACCTGAATGTTGAGATTCCACCGCTCGGCGAGAACATCAAGGGCGTCCTTAAGCGGCGTGCTCGCTTCGATCGCCTTGGGCAGGCTGACCACTTTTTGTACCTTGTTTTCCAGTGTTTCTTGATTGTCGGCCAGGGCGACCGAGAGGAAGCAGACGGAAGTGATTACCAGAGCGAGCAATTCCTTGCACTGCCCAAGAGACCGAACCATGAAATCTCCTTGAATGAGTTTGTTGAGAGAGGTGACCGTTCATGCTAACTATATGAAGCCGTCAATAGGCTCAACGAAGAGCGAGACAAGAAACGTCTGCGGCCCTGAACTGCTGCAGTGGGAGAAGACATGCTAGGCTGCGATTGTACCCACTGAGCCGCCATCACTCGACTTGAAGGTCGATTGCTGAAAAGTGCTCGTGGTCGCTGTTCGTGTTTTCGCTTTGAACGCGGAGGAGGTAGATGCCTGGAGTTGGGATAGTGAATTGAACGCGCGCTCCCACTCGACAATGCGGCTTGAAATTGAGGTCAAAGCGGCCGCGAGTAACCACGTCCTTTGTCAGGCCGGGCAGCTGTTTCTGTTTGATCTTGTCTTCGCGAACTACAAAATAGCTCACCCCTGCTCCTTTGACGTTCCCGTGCGGGTAGGTGTTCGTGTAGATGAACTGCAGAATTAGCGGATCGTTGGCCTTGACCTTGAGCAGCGGCCGGGCGTTGACGCCGCCGACCGGCGGTTCCGCGTCGGCAGACGCGGTGGCCTGCGATTTCAACTGTCCGGTCCCAGGGTCATACTGCATCACGCGCAGGTCGATGCGGGCATGCTCTCCGCGGGCCGCAGTCCAGCCGCCGATCAAAAGCAGTCCTAGCAAGCCGATGCTGAATTTCATTCAGAACCTTTCTAAGTGTTCCCAGAAGGAGTCGTGCCAGGCTATTTAATTAGGAGGTCCAGCGCCGCGAAATGCTCGTGGTTGTCGGTCTCGTTGGCGGCCCCCATCGTCTCCAGCCTCACCAGATAAGCGCCCGGCTTGTCGATCTGGAACTCTATCTCACCCCTGGCCTTATCTTTTGGCTGAAAGTCCATGACCAGCGCGCTTTCCGCTGCAACGTCCTTGTCCAATTTCGGAATAGCAGCCTGACCGACTTGGGCTTGGCGGACGGCGAAAAAATGGACGGTGACGTTCTTAGTTTCGCCGGTCTTGGCGGTGCTCATGATCGTCCAGTGCACTCGGACCGGCTTGCCAACCTCGCCGGCAAGAACGAGCCGCGGCTTAGGCTTCGCAGCAAGGTCGGCCACCTCGGCATGGGCGATCTTGGTTTCCTTGGACGACTTGACTTCCAAATCGATGGCGAAATGCTCCGCGCGGCAACAATTGGCTGCCAATAAGCCACTGAGGACAGAAACACACCAACTCGCCCTAGGATTACACATGGAGAGTTATCGCGTGGAATGCAGTTGCCACCTTGCCATTAGGCCCATCATGGGCTCGTTACTTCAAGCGTGCAAGGGAAAAGGTCGAAGGAACGGGCGCCGAGCTGCCTCTACTTTGCTTTTCCAAAATTGCCGCGAGGGCAGACCTCGGGCGGACGCCCATCCCGAGGATGGCCCCAGACCATCTGAAGAATCAGGTCGGGCTTTCACCATTCCCATTCCCACTCGCGCATTGGATCCAGCAGCGCCTTGTGCGTCAGGTTGAATTGTAGCGGGGTCACCGTGATGTAGCTTTCCGCAAGGGCGACCACGTCCGTGTCGGGATGGGGATCGGGGCAACTGAGGCCCGGTTTCGTCCAGAAGTACACCCGGCCGCGCGGATCGACGCGTCGATCGAACTCCTCCACGTAGGGCGCCACGTTTTGCGGCACGCACCGGATGCCGCGGATTGGCCCCTTATCCAGGCTGGGAATGTTCACATTGAAAAGGGTGCCGGCAGCCGGCTTCTTGGCCAGGATTTGTTCGATAACGCGGCGGGCGATGCCGGCGGCACGCGGGAAATCAAGCTTTGGCTTGGTGTACTCCAGGGAGACTGCGATGCTCGTCCGTTGAAAAAATGCGCCTTCAATGGCAGCCGCGACGGTTCCCGAATAGAGTACATTAATACCTGCATTGGAACCCGCGTTCAGCCCGCTCACAACCACGTCCGGCGGTTCGGGAAGCAGTTCCATAAGGGCGAGCTTGACGCAGTCGGCGGGCCGTCCCTCTACTGCCCAACCCATCGGCTGATTCTGTTCGTCGAGCACCTCCTGGACCAGCAGCGGAGTGAGAAGGGTAATGGAGTGGCCGACGGCACTCTGTTCCGTCGCCGGCGCCACCACGATGACTTCTCCGAGCTTGCGCAACTCGGCCCGCAGCGCCCTCAGCCCTGGCGCATACACACCGTCATCATTGGTTAGTAAGATCCGCAAAATGTTCTCCTCCATTCATGCCATCGGGCTCAGAAGTAATGTCAGGGGACTTCGATGTGTGTCGCTACTGCGGTTCTTCATTATTCCTGTCAGCGCCCTCGGCGACTTCTGTGCTTAGTTTTTTCCTTCGCAGAATGTGATGGTAGTGCTGAGCAAAACGGTGCGCTTCATCGCGCACATACTGGAGCAGCCGCAAGGCAGCCGCGTGCCGGCTCAGACGCAACGGTTCCTGTGCTCCAGGCCGGTAGACTTCCTCTTCGCGTTTTGCCAGCGAGAGCAAGCAGGGCGGCTCGATCTGCAGGAGGGCGAATGCCTCCAGGGCAGCGTGCAGCTGACCCTTACCGCCGTCAATCAGCAGAATGTCCGGGAAGACCTGCTCGTCACCAGATTTTCGGCGGTAGCGCCGCGTCACAACCTCGCGAATGGAGGCGAAATCGTCAACTCCCTCGACCGACTTGATGCGGTAGCGCCTGTAGCCCGACTTGAACGGCAAGCCATCGATAAACGTGACCAGCGACGCGACGGTTTCGTTCCCGCCCAAGTGGGCGATGTCCATGCCCTCGATGGTGCGCGGAGTCGCCGATAGACCTAGAGTTTTGCGCAAGCCCACCATGCCCTTTCTCGGCTCGATCTGGAACACTTCGGGTTGCACGTTCCTGTCCACATCGCCGCGCAGCTCCAGTTTCTTCAGGGCACTTATCTCGTCACGTAGCCGGGCGGCTCGTTCGAATTGCAGGGCGGCACTGGCCTCCTGCATTTCGCGTTCGAGTTCCCTGAGAAGCTTGTGCTTCTTTCCTTCCAACACTAGGCGGAGAGCACGGATCTGCCGGCGATACTCTTCCTTGGAAACCCGGAAATTGCAAGGAGCCGTGCACTGATTGATGCTGTGCAGGATGCAGGGCCGAAACCACCGCCAGCGCGAGTCTTCGGCGTCGATGTCCAGGGAGCAGGTCCGAAACTTGAAGATGCGCTGCAGCACCTGCAAGGCTGCCCGCAATCCCTTGGCACTGGTAAATGGGCCGTAAAGCTTGACGCCGCGGCGCCGCGGGGTACGCGTAAATTCGACTCGTGGGAAATCTTCGCGAATGCGTATTTGCAAATAGGGGAACGATTTGTCGTCTTTCAGATCGATGTTGAAGCGCGGTTGGATATCCTTGACGAGGCGGGCTTCCAGGAGCAGGGCATCGACCTCGGTATCGGCGGCGATGAAGTCGATGTCTGCAATGAGCTTCACCAAGTCTGCCGTCCGCGGATCTTCGGCGGCCGGCTTGCTGAAATAATGCGAACTGCGGTTGCGCAGGTTCTTGGCCTTGCCGACGTAAAGGACGCGCCCCTGGCCGTCCTTCATGAGATAGACGCCGGGTGTGGGTGGAAACTGCTTTGCCTTCTCGCTGGGAGAAAGCGATCCCGCCTCCGAAGGCGGGATTTCGCTGGACATGTTTCACCCCACTGCACAATTCCTTCGTGCGGTCCGCGCTCGGAACGCGACTCCGTTAATGCCCAGTGGTTATAGTAGCATGACTTGGCCTGGGCCGTGAGGCCCGTGAGCGGCGCCGGCAGGCGGTAAGGGACTAGGGAGGTCCAAGAGGGGCCTTTGCAGGCATCGGCTTCCTGCAGGCCGTCCGTTCTCATCATTTTCCAATCATTGTCCTGGTAAAAACGGAGGCATTGGAACCGCTGCTCGTTCAATCTGGAATATCCGCCACTGCTTTATTCGGACAAGGCTGTTGCGGCGACACATTGAAGTCGATAAAATTGTAAGCTACGACCTTGTAAGGCTTTTTATTTAATAGGCTTAACCTTGCGACCGATACCGGCCAGTGTCCGCTTATTAGCCCCGATCCTACCCTTGGGGTGAGCGCCCAGCCCAAAACGCCGTCAGCATCGCCGATCCGCCCCGAGTTTGGCAAGCGGGGAACCGATCGACAGCGAAGGGTATTGGGCGATAATTCACACCGGCATTCTTGCCTGGATCTAACGAGGGTCTGAAATCCGAGGAGTGTGGACCGATGACTGTGCAACCCAATGCGGCAACACAGATCGAATCAGGATATGCGGAATCTGCCGCGAACACAACGAACGGCAAGTCCCCCGGCAACGTCAAGGAGCACGCGTCGAACGAGGCCACATCGAAGCATTCCAGCCGGCTCCCGCGGGCGCGGCGCTGGAGCACGAGCATCAAGGCGCTGGTTCTAGGAATCGTTCTCGTCCTGGTTGTTACCAGCGGCGGAGGCACCTGGTACTACTTTTCCGGACATCACGTGGCGCGCACAGACCTCGTGCTCTATCCCGTCAAGAAGGATAAACTCCTCCTCACGATCGTCGAACGTGGCGCCCTGGAGTCGGCGGACAACGCCGATATCGTTTGCCGGGTCAAGGCGGGAACAAAGAATAGCACCGTGGCCACGACGATTAAGATGGTGGTTGACGACGGCACGCGCGTCAAGAAGGGCGATCTTGTCGCAGAGCTAGACGACTCCGGTTTGGTCGAGCAGGTAAAGAGTGAAAAAATTGTGCTCGATAAGGCAGAATCTGACGCTAAACAAGCCCGGGATAACTTGACCATAGTCGAAAGCCAGAACGGCACGGACATCGAGACAGCGAAGGTAAACCTACAGCTAGCACAGATAGACCTCATGAAATACAGGGAAGGCGAATACATTCAGACCAAGAAGGATCTGGAGGGGCAGCAGAAAAATGCTGAGTCGGACGTGGAACAAGCCCGAGACCGGGCCGCATGGTCGAAACGCATGCTGCAGAAGGGTTACCAGACGCAAAGCCAGGCGCAGGCTGACCAATCCAAGTTCGAGAGTTATGAGCTGGCCCTGAAAAAAGCCATTGAAGCGATTCGAGTACTCGATCACCAGAGCTACGGCATGGCAAAGCGAACCATTACCGACTTGACTAACAAGGTCGAGGAGGCAAAGCGGGCACTCCTGCGGGCAGAGACCCAGGCCCGCGCGAAGTATAACCAGGCGGAAACCGACGCGAAGGCCAAGCAGTCTGTTTTTGAGCAGGAGAGGGATCGATACCACGAGTACGAAGAGGAAGTCAGAAAATGCATTCTCCGTGCTCCGCAGGATGGCCTGGTCGTCTATTACATTTCCGAGCAGAGTCGCTATGGAAGTGGCTCTCAGCAGTCGATTGTGGCCCAGGGCGAGCCTGTCCGCGAGGGCCAGAAGCTCATGCGCATCCCTGACTTGTCGAAAATGCTCGTGAACACCAAAGTACACGAAGCCCTGGTATCACACCTTCGCGGCGAGGAGCACGACGCTTACGGAAAGCTCCTTTATACTGGTATGCCGGCGCACGTGCGTCTTGATTCCTATCCCGACCGGATATTAACAGGACATGTCAAGTCGGTGGCGACAGTGGCTTCACAGCAGGACTTCTTTTCAGCGGATGTGAAGGTCTACCAGACGATGGTCGCCATCGACGAACTGGTTGACGGTATGAAGCCCGGCATGAGCGCGGAAGTTACGATTCTGGTAGACGCCTCCAAGGAGGCGTCCTTGCTAATTCCTGTCGAGTCAATTTTAGGGAAAGTGGATTCGGGCAGACACCGCCATTGTTTTGTCATGACGGCGGATGGTCCGGAGGAGCGCGAAATCACCGTAGGCCTCACCAATGAGAAAATGGCGGAGATTCAGTCCGGGCTCAGGGAGGGGGAACAGGTCATTCTCAACCCCAAGGGGCTGGTGGGCGAGAAGATAAAGACCCATACGCCAACCGATGGGGAAGCGGACAGCGCGGGCCCCTCATGGAATGGCGCGAATTTGCCCGCCGATAACGGGTCCGGCAAGCGCCCCGGTGGCAAGGCCAAGGATGGGAAGGCAGGCGGTGCCGATTCCAAGAATGGACGAGCGGGCGGCCAGCAGAGAAATCCGGAGGAGCGGCAAAAAATGCAGGAAGGTATTGAGCGATTCCGCAAGGCCACGCCGGACCAGCGCAAAGAGATGCTGGAGCAAGTTCCTGAGACGTACCGCGATAAGTTCAAGCAAACCCTCAAGGACCGGGGCATCGCCGTCCCAGAGTGAAAGTTCTTGTCCGGCGTTCTGCGCCGATCTCCGCCATGCTCGGAGAGTGAAGGGGTTTTCGGAATGCCTGCCATCGCGCAAGTGGTCGACATGGTCAAGAACTACTATCTGGAGTCGGTAACTGTGCGCGCCCTGCAGGGCGTATCGCTCACGTTCGATGAAGGGGATTTTGTGGCGCTGATGGGCCCTTCCGGCTCGGGGAAATCCACGCTACTGAACCTCCTGGGCTGTTTAGACCGGCCGAGTAGCGGGCAATACCTGCTCGGAGAGGAAGACGTTGCCCAGCTCGATGACGACCAGCTTTCCGAGGCGCGCAGCCGCTACCTGGGGTTCATTTTTCAGTCCTATAACCTGTTGCCTCAGTACACCGTGGTCGAAAACATCGAGATTCCGCTGCTTTACCAAGGCAGCCGGCTCACGGCGGCCACGCGTGAACGCTGCGTCCAACTCGCGAGCCTGGTGGGGCTTGGAGATCGTCTCGACCATCGGCCCATGCAACTGTCAGGCGGACAACAGCAGCGCGTCGCCATTGCCCGCTCCCTGGTGAACGATCCGCACATAATCCTCGCGGATGAGCCGACCGGCAACCTTGATTCGCGGACCAGTGAAGAAATTATGTTGCTGCTGACGGAACTTAACGCCGCCGGCAAGACGATTATCATGGTAACTCATGAGAATGACATCGCGGCCTGGGCGAAACGAGTGGTTCGCATGCGCGACGGCGTCATCGAATCGGACACGCGGAACGATCGGCAGCCGGCGATGGCGGCAGCCGGTCCGGCCGCCTCAAAGCTTGGCTCCTTGTTTTCGGGACAAATTCGCTAGCCAGATTCGAGCTCACTACGTAGCTCCCCGAGCGCACCAATGACCTATATCCTTTGGATACTGTTCGGCCTTAGCCTGGGCGCTGGATTTATCGGCGTCTGTTTTTCCGATAAGGGCCGGCGCGGCTTGGGCTTGGCTCTCCGCAGTTTGTGGCTGCATAAACTGCGTGCCTTCCTCTCCGTGCTCGGCATCATTATTGGTACCGCCTCGGTAATTTCCCTGATGTCCCTCGGCGAAGGAAGCATGCAGGATGCCCTGGAAGACATAAAGCGGCAGGGTGCAACGAACATCATCGTCCGGAGCGTCAAGCCGCCGGATGATTCTTCGACGCAACGCCGTACCCGATTCGCGGTTTATGGGTTGACCGAAGAAGACTATGGGCGCCTACTGACGATTCCGACCGTAATCCGGAATGTCCCTCTCCGTGTGTTTCCGCAGGAAATCCGCCACCTGGCACGTATGGCCAACGGTCGCGTTGTCGCCACGACGCCTGCCTACGCAGACGTGCACAAATTCGAGGTACTGGCGGGTCGTTTTTTGAACGAGGAAGACAACCACTACATGAAAAATGTAGCGGTACTGGGAAACTCGGTCGCCCAGAAGTTGTTCCCATTCGACAACCCTCTTGAACAAACAGTGCGCCTAGGCCAGCATTTCTATGTCGTTGTGGGGGTGCTAGACGATCGGATGCCGACGGGCGGCAGCGGCGGCAGCCAGGCCGCGGAACAGTTTAACGACGACGTTTATATTCCCCTGGAGACGTGCAATCGTCGTTTTGGGCAGCGCATCGTCATTCGTACGTCTGGCTCCTTTTCAGGCGAACAGGTCGAATTGAGCCAGGTTACGCTGACTGTCAAGGAAACGTACCAGGTGCGCCCGACCGGTGACGTCGTCCGCAGCTTACTGGCGCGCCACCTCAAAAACGACTGGGCCTTGACCGTGCCCTTGGACCGCCTGGAGGAAGCCGAGCGCACTCAGCAGCGCTATGAAGTGTTATTGTTCTTTATCGCCGGTATTTCGCTTTTCGTGGGCGGTATTGGCATCATGAACATCATGCTTGCCACGGTCACCGAGCGTACACGTGAGATTGGAATTCGGCGCGCCCTCGGCGCCAAGCGACGCGATATCACGCTACAGTTCCTGATCGAAGCCGTGGCGCAAACCACGCTTGGCGGCCTGATCGGCATGATCTTCGGTTTAATCCTCGTGTATGCCATTCCAGTCTGCGCGCAGATGTTCAAATCAAACGTGCCTGCAAAGCTCCATGTTCCTTCCATTTTCTTGTCGCTGGCGGTTTCCATCGTCGTCGGCGTACTTTTCGGATTATATCCGGCGTGGCGTGCTTCCAGGCTGGACCCCATCGAAGCGCTTCGACACGAATAGGCCAGGGCGCCGGGTCAATCAGGCGTTGCCTTGCAAGAGAGACTCATGCTCGGCGCGCGTTGCAGCGTTTGGTAGATCACGCAATAGCGTTCCGTCAGCTTCAATAGTGTTGCTAGTTGCTCTTGGGAAGCATTCGTTTCCAGTTCGAAGTGCAGTCGAATGTCTTTGAAGCCTACGAGCGCTTCCTTGCTAACAGCAAGTGTTCCTCGGAAATCCAGCGTGCCTTCCGCGGTCACTGTGCCGCCGTGCACGGGCACATCCAGTGCAGTCGCCACCGCCTTGAGTGTCACTCCTGCGCAAGCAACCAGCGCTTCGAGAAGCATGTCGCCAGAGCACGCCGCCAGCCCATCTCCGCCCGCCGCCGGATGCAATCCCGCTTCCACGAGAGCCTTGCCAGTCTCGACCTTGCAAGTGACGCCTCCGCTTCCCAAAGTTCCGTGGGCCTTGAGGGTGAGTGACGCGGTTCCTGGCTCCTCGCGGTAACGCGCCTTGAGAGGTGCCTGCAAGGCCCTCAACTCGTCGGCATTCATGTGACCTCCATCTCCCAGCAAAAGAGAAGCCCGTCCCCACTCCGGGGGCTCCAAGCGGTCATTAGCAGCCATTGTAGCTTCTCAAGAGCCGTGGGAACCGCAGCGGCTGAACGCGAGTCGATTTGCTGGCGCGAGCTCAAGTCTTGATTTTGGGGTATGGAGATGGATTCGGAAATCTTAGAAATAGGAACGTTAGCACACATGACAAATGTCAGGTGGAACTGCCATTGGTCCAGGTTCCTAGCTGATATGTAACCAATTGCAGAATAGTCACTTGGGGAGGTTTTTCATGTTAGACGATTTGTCTACATGCCCCCTTTTACATGACAAAACCTGACATTTTTCGATTCCGGCAGTAACCAAGTAGGTGCGTGACGGCAATCCTCATCTGGGGTTCTGCGGCGGGATGGCATAGACGAGGACCTTCGAATCTTCCTCGGACTTGTTGGTCGGCCAGTGGTAGACGGCGTGCCCTTGCGCGGCAAGCCGGAGCGCCCTCTCCATGGTCGGCAGTCTGGTATGGTCGTGCTCGGAGTGTTCGATCACGACATATTGCGTGGGCTTGTAGCCCGGTGGGGCGGGAGGAGTCTTACCTTCCCAGAAGACACGGTTCGCGTAGAAGTGGGCCCAGCAGAAGGGATCTTCAATCGGATCTGCCGGGATGGAATTTTTCGCCAACCATTCCCCGGCTGCCCTGTGCCCGGCCCGATTCGCATGTAAGGGCTTTAGACTCTCCGGCAGCCCAAATCCCGTCTGGCCGATGAGCAACAGCACGGATAAGCATGAAGCGAAAGTTGCCGACTGCCAAGTGCTTCCTTTCGAACCCAATGCGATTCGACCCACAAGAGCGCCGAGCCACATGCCGATGTTCGATGTCGCAGCAGCGGCGGTGAAGACGCCGCACAGGACCAGAAGCAACACATGGCGGTCGGCAACATAACCCACAACGACCGCCAAGCGCCACAAAACCAATGCCTGCAGCAGGCAAAGGACGAGCAGTACCCACGCTCCCGGTACTTCGTGCATGCGGCCACGAAACCACCACATGCCGACGAGCACGGGGATGCCGATCACGTACAAGTAACCGCGCGCCACCTCGGTGCCAATTGCTTGAAGGGCCCACCAGCGCCGGTCCTGCGCTCCTTCGGGGGCGTAGACCGCCAGGATCGACGCCAGGATCGGGCCGCGCATGAGAGCAGATTGGGGCCTGCTTGGCTCAGGCGCGAGCGCGGGAGGATTGCTCTCCTCTCCCGATCGAACGGCTTGAGCCCTCCGCATCATTGCCCGAGGCGTAGGTTTATTTGTCAAGCTGCCGGTGACCAACACGTAAGGCCCACCCATGAGGAGGGCGCCTAGCGCGAGGCTCACTCCGCATGCCAAAAGATGCCTTCCTGGCCAGCGCCAAAGTCTATTGGCCTGGATTCCCAGCAGGACCAGGCCGGTTGCGGCCACCACCAGGGCACCCTCGGGGCGGGTCAAGTAGGCAAAACCGCCGCACATGCCGCACGCCAGAAACCCCAGTACGGACCGCGTGCGCATGGCGCGAACAGCCAAGAGCAGGGCCATGGCGCAGAACAGAAGAAAAGTAGCTTCGGACAGGGCATCCGACATGACGCGGGAACTCACCGGGAGGCACTGGAAAAGTGCGGCTCCCCAGAAACCCGCCTTGCGGTCGAACAGCTCTCTTCCCAGGAAGTACATCGGGATGACGAGCAGGAGTCCTGCCAGACCGCTGGTGAGCTGGGCGCTAAGCTGCATACTGACGCAGTCGGTAACGCCGGAGAAGTACCTCACAGGCCAGGACACCAGCATCAGAAGAAAGGGATAGCCCGGATGCTGCTGACTATCGCGCAGCACCTGGGACCAAGGCTGGCTCTCAAGTTGCAGCGCATAGCGAACGAAGCCGATGCCGTCGCGCGCTGCAACTTCCGTGCGAGCGATGAGCCAGAAACGGACGCTGCCGGCCAGAAGTAACAGGAGCAGAAGCAGGCCGAGGTCGCACAGCGTAATACGTTGCGACTTCGGCTCGGCGTTCGCCAATTCGAATCGAGGCAAGCTGCCCAGTCTGACCTTCAGCGCCGCTCGGGGTGGAGCGCTTTGCGTGCAGGTGCTTGCCGCGGGCCCTTCTTCCATGAATTCCCCCGCTTCTCTGTCCTTGGCGCCTTGGTCCGATCTTCTTGAATCGGCTCAGGACGCCCAGTACAGGGAGCAAACATCTCGCCGATGGTAGGACCTTTGGCGATTGAGGTCAAGGCAGGTCACCCCTGCCTATCGGCCCAAGTAGTCCTTTGTTCTCTAGTCGGTGTTTTTGACAAATCTCTGTCGTTGATTTCTTTCGGTAAACTCCATTTGATCGAACTCTTGGGCATTCGATTGCCCAGGCTCGACTAAACGGGGGCTTATCGCAGCTTTGGATAACTGGAAAGGCTAGCGACCCTGGCTGGAGAGAGGGGGAAAGCCTTTTGACGCAAATACGGCAGTGTTCCTGGACTCTCATAAACTACTTGTACAACGTGCAGCGAAGAAGCAGCCGATCTCGCACCTCGGCGATGTGGAGTCGTAGAGATGCTGGAGTTTGGTCGTGGGATTCGAATTCCTGAAACTGAATTTCACTGGACCTATGTCCGTTCCGGAGGTCCGGGTGGACAGAACGTCAATAAGGTGGCCTCCAAGGCTGTTCTGCGCTGGGATGTTGCTGGCAGTCCAAGTTTGCCGCCAGAAGTGAAACAACGCCTCCAGGCACAACAACGTGGGCGCATCACTGTGGGAGGGGAGTTGATTCTCAGTTCCCAGCGTTATCGCGACCAGGAGAGGAATCGGCAGGATTGCCTTGAAAAGCTGGGAGAGATGATCGGCAAGGCCGCCTTACGTCCCAAAGTTCGCAGAGTAAGCAAAGCGACAAGAGCCTCGCGTGAAGCACGACTAAGAGACAAGCGCCGGCGCGGCGCCGCCAAGTCGGCGCGACGCAAGCCTGTCGAAGAGTGACGGACCAAAGTAGCGTGCGAGGAATTCATCTGGGTGCGGACCGTTCCCGATCGGCAAGACAGCGTGCTCCTGGACAGAGTGGTAAAACGAAAAGCACTTCCGCCCCTTATCCCCGGCCCCGCCGCCCTCCCTGGGCTCCGCTGCAGAGGTTTTTCTTGTGTCTGCCTCCGCTCAGCCTATGATGAAAGCAGTTCGGCTCCCTGAGTTTCCAGGAGTAGATCATGCCCGACGAGGTACCACCCAGCCTCGAAGAGGTATGTCGCCGACTTGACACGCTTGAGCAACGCCTGGCAAGCCTGGAGGCCGTCTTGCGCCCCGCCCCTGCTCCAGCTCCGTCGCCTAGTATTCCGACATCTAGCGAGCCGCGCCGGCCCGAGCACCCGCTCCTCGACATTGCAGGCAGCCGGCGTGGTGCAGTGGAAGAGATTCTTTCTGCGCTGCCTGCAGAGAGACCAGGTCCTTCGCAGCCCGTACCCGCTTTGACAGCCATTCGCACAGTTATCCCGAGACCTCGAACGGCGCATGCGAGTCATGAAAAGAAAGGCCCGCAAACGCCGGCGCCGCGCCAAGCCCTCGCGCTTGAACAGACGATTGGCCTCAAATGGGCCGGGTGGGTCGGCGCGATCGTTTTGGTGAGCGGAGTCGCGCTGGGCATCAAGTTCGCTTACGACCAGGGTTGGTTCGGCCACGTTCCAGTGCCCGTGCGCCTGTTGCTCATGTCGCTGGGCGGGTTCCTGTTGATCGCGGCCGGGGAAATCGTCTATCGCCGCATTAACCCCATCTCTTCGGTCGGCCCTTTCGGGGCGGGGGTAGCAGTTCTCTTCGTTGTAAGCTATGCGGGAAACATCTATTACCAGGAGTACTCCTATAACGTTGCGTTCGCCTTCGCGGTGCTGTCCACGCTGGTTGGCTCGGCCGTGGCGATGCGGGGCCGACTTGCCTCGATTGCAGTCCTATCGCAGCTTGGCGGTCAGCTGGCTCCAATCTTACTCAGCTCGGGACAACAGCCAGGCGTGCCGTTGCTAACCTATGTGTTTACGCTCCAGATAGTTGCTCTCCTTCTTGCCTTATGGGGCAAGTTTCCCAAGTGGTGGGTACTGCGGTCTCTATCTCTCGCCGCAACTGCCTGGTGGGTAGCGGTCTGCCTCGACTCCGGGAAATGGGGGAGCGGGCTAACCAGTGAGCTTTTGTGGTTTGCGGTTCTCTATGCGGCGGCCTATCAGGGCGAACTCCTCCGGTCTGCACTATTGGTAGGCAGCGGCGAAAGCAAATGGGGCATGCAGCTGGCACAGGGATGGGGCACACTATTCAGTGCCCTCGTCACTGCCGGACTGACGGCTGTAATACTCGATACGTTCTATCGACACGACAGTGCCATGTTACGGGGCTGCTCTACCCTGCTTCTTTCGGCTCTCTGCCTGTCCAGTGGATTCTTGCTCGTCGCGCGGGAGAATCGCCTGGTCACAGCACTCGCGGCCGGCTATCGCCTTCAAGGCTTGGGCCTCTTGATCCTGGCCGTGCCCGTAAGCCTGACGGGCAGTTGGATTTGCTTGACGTGGGCCGTCCTGAGCTTGACGCTCGCCGCACTCGGGGCGCGTTTCGATCGCTGGGCGGCGCGGCTGGCGGCAAGTGCCGCCTGGTTGCTCGCGCTCGGGCGCCTGATGGTTGACGCCATCGATAAAACGCACGAAAGTGCCCACGCGACCTGGCTCACCCTGCTGAACCAGCCGATCCCAGGGTACACGGTCCTGGCATGGTTACTGGCGGGAGTCGGCTTGATTCTGGCTTGGCTCTTGCAACTTGGACTCGCGCCTCTGGAGCGAAGCAGGATAACGTTCTCGTGGCAGCGGGCCTGGTTTATCAGCATCCTGGCATCGCTGGTATGGATTGTGGCCGCGCTCGAAGCGCTACCGCCGGTGGGCGCGGCGTTTGCCATCTTGCTGTGGGGTTGGCTGCTGGTCTGTGCGGATTACGTCCCGCAGCAACTCTCGCTCACACTGCACGGTCTCGCGGTCTTCCTCATTGCGACGATCCAGTGGGTTGTCTTCGCCGCTGCGGGAGATCGATTCTCCCCTCAATGGAACGCCTTGCATTACCTTCCGGTGCTCAACCCTGTCATGGGGGTGGGCGCACTATTGGCAGCCTCTCTGTGGGGGGTGACCGTACTGCGGCGCTCGACCTTCGAAGCGCTGCTGAGGAAGAACCAGGCTGAGCCTATTCCAGTTCGCGCGTGGGCCTTTGCGACCGTAGCTTTATCGGTCGGCCTGCTGGTCTTGGGCCTCACTTTTGAAGTCGATCGCATGGTCGAACGCCAACTGGCGCAAGGATTTGCCTTTGTTGCGCCCCCGCTTCAGGTCAAGCTTCTCTGGCTGAGCTTGCTCGGGACAGCCTATGCCTTGATCCTGGCGCTCGCGGCGCGGCGTTTGGTGTTTCCTAATTTGCTCCCATGGATCCTCCTGATCGTCGTAGCGGCAAAGTTCCTGTTTGTCGACATGCTGTACATCCGATTGAATGTGACCGCACAGCCGGTGCCTGTTCGGGTCTTTCTCAATCTCGAAATGCTTACGGCAGGAGTGATTTTGGCCGCATTTTTCGCACTCCGCCGACTTGTGCCACCCGCGTCGCTGGGGCGCAGTGAAGGTGCTTTCTTTCGAGGCCTGGCCGATCTGACCGCGTTATTCGTACTCTTGACCGCGTGCACGCTGGAAATCGACCGCGCCTTTGCCACCTCACTTGCGGCTGACTTCAAGAATCCGGTCATCGCCAAGCATGTGGCTGTCTCGCTCTTCTGGTCATTATTTGCCATCAGCTCAGTCAGTGCGGGCTTTCGATTCCGAACAGCTTTCCTTCGCTATTTCGGCCTGGGTTTGTTCGGCGCTACCTTGCTCAAGGTCGCGATCCTCGATATCAGCCAGGTGGAATATGGCTACCGCGTGCTGTCCTTGATCGGGCTCGGCCTGGTGCTTCTGGTGACCTCGGTGCTGTATGGCTACGTGAGCCCCAAGCTTCTGAACGCAGAGCGACCCCAAGATGAGGCAGTTCGACCAGCGGCGAATGAGGAAAATGTGATTCTCAACAAATGAGCAATGCGCTGCTTCATCAGGGTTCGTTGCGCAAGCGCGTCTGGCCTTGCGACCAGTCGCCAATCACTGCTTCAAGGGTGACGATCTTGCGATCGCGCCATACTTGAAGGCGGATCTTTTGACCCACCGGCATGGCGCTAACCGAGTTGATCAACTGGTTTTCATTCCGGACGGCGAAGTTATCGATTTGCAGCACCACGTCGTTAGCGCGTAAGCCGGCCGATGCGGCGGGCGTGCCTGTATAGACCGTCTCGACAAGCGCGCCTTGTACCCTATCCAGCCCGAGTTTGACTGCATCGGCCGGCTCGAAGGATTGAGCTAGCTGCATTCCCAGGTACCCTCTACTTACATTGCCTTTTTCCAGCAGCTGCCCCACGACACGTTTGACCAGGTTCACGGGAATGCTGAACGCCACCCCGCTGTTACTGCCGGAGTGGGAAGCGATCGCCGTGTTTACGCCGATGACCTCGCCGTTCAGATTGACCAACGGTCCGCCACTGGAGCCTGGGTTGATGGCCGCGTCGGTTTGCAGGAAATCCTTGATGCGAATAGTCGTGCCTAGGCTCACTTGACCCCGCTCGCGGGCACTGATGATGCCATGCGTTACTGTCTGATTGAGGCCGAAGGGGCTGCCGATCGCCAGCACCCATTGGCCAACGCGTGCGCTGTCGCTGTCGCCTAGTGGAGCGGTCGGCAGATTGGTGTTGCTCTCGATGCGCAGCACTGCCACGTCGGACTCGGCGTCGGCCCACACACGCGTCGGATGAAAGAGTCGGCCATCTGCGAGGTCGATCGTAATCTGCTCGGCGGCTGCATGGGCAATTACGTGATTGTTGGTCAGCACCAGGACATTGGCTTCGCCGCTGAAGCGGACCAGTACTCCAGAGCCTGATTCTTCGATGGAAGAGCTCTTGCTTGCAGTGGGCTTGGCTGGTTTCGTCGCTTCTACATAGACCACGGCCGGCGACACGCGCTGAGCGACGGCTTCGAACCGATCTCCGATCTGAATCACGTCACTGGAAGGAGAAGGCAAGCCATGCGAGGAGGCTGGTGATTGGGCGGCGGCCGGGGCCTGCAACTGAGGGGAAATTGTGACGGCCAGGCCGCCGCCAAAAAAAGCACTGCTTCCCAAAAACAGGAGGATGATCGCTCGTTTCATTTCCAGTAACTCGAATTCTGTTTCGCGCCGTTTTACTGCGCGTTTCACGCCCGCAGGGTCGCAGCCAGGACGAACCGAGAGCCAGGAGTTCCGCACCAGTTCCACGACGGGTTCTGGCGAGCAGGGTAGCTCACTTCCCAGAGATGTCACCCAATTCTACCCGGCTCAGATCAAGCGACTTGAGAAAAATCGAGGCCGGCAAGGCAAAATGCTTCTTGGGAGTCCCTATAAAACGTAAAGGACCCGCGGACATCACTCCGCGGGCCCTGGTGGTTCCTTGTCTGCTCCGGGAATCGCACCTTAATGGTTGCTGCTTAGGTCCATTTCAATTTCGGAAATGTTGATCTCCCGTTCCTCTTCCAGCGGAGAACCACTCTCATAGAGCTTCTCCCAATCCCGGCCCCCACGACCACCTTCCCATCCTGGGTAATTCTCCATCTCACGCTGACACTCGATGCAAGTCGTGCTGTATGGCAAGGCATTGAGCCGAGCCACAGGAATTTTGCACTGGCAACCTTCGCACACACCGTAGATGCCTTGTTTGATGCGGGCCAAGGCTCTCTCGATCTGGCTAAGTTCGCGCGCCTCCAATTCGGCGAGCTGGGTAGCAATCTCGTCGCTCCCGCTATCGAAAGCAACGTCAACACTGTCGCCGGTATCGCCCTTGAAGTTGCGCAGGTCTGCAAGTTCGCCTGCCAGGGCCTTCCGCAGGGCAGTCCGGCGAGCGAACAAGGTCTTATGTAACCGCAGTAAGGCATCCCGTCGCGCCATAGCTCTTCACCTCTCTCAAGATGTCGTCCCCATCAGCTGCAATCCCGGCTAGCTCACTCCTTCGCCATTCCTTGGCTCCGAGTTCCCGGCCATTCCTTTCTCTTGCGCCTCTCTCCCCATTTCGAGGGGTAGAACGACGATCAATTTCCTAAAGTCATTTCCTTAGATGCAAGCCCGGTGCCGAAGGTTCAAGAAAAAAACACGATTGTCCTTATATCGGTAACTCTATCCCCTATAAACCCTTGCACCATTTTCTTTCTCCAAGGAAATCCATCGGCTCATGGGTTTGGTCAATTCCTGCTCACCGATCACGGCAAGAGCGTCCCAAAATGGTACTGTTCTTCGTTTTGGAGAAACCCAAGGCAAACCGGAGCAAGTATATCCGACGATCTGTGGGCGAGCGCAGCGAGGCGAGCAGAAATCCTTAGACATTCTCTCTGTTGCCCACAAATTATACCCACATCCAGGCCATATCGTTGGCACTATTGCTTCTCAAGTCCAGGCCGCTCGGCCGCATCCAGCTTACCTAAGGTAAAAGATTGCAAAGGCTTGCAGAGGAATTGCAATCATTATGCGGGCGAAGGCGGCGGGAGCAGTTATCCTCACTGGTAAAGACGAACCAGAAGGGCCTATTTGCGCGAAAAAACGGAGAAATTCCGGAAATTGGTTGAGCTTCCTTGCGACTATCCATCCCACAAGATGCAAATTGGAAACGCTTTAGGGAATGTTTGCGGGACTCGTGGCAAAGTTCTAGTGTGTCCCGAATTAGGTTCCTCGAACCCTTTCCAACAGCAATCCGAATCTCAGGGTTTTGCCGGTCGCAGCGAATGGACAGTTAGAACGCCCGGCGCTTGCCCCCTTGATGTGCATTCGAATTCGAGAGTCAGCCGGCATGAAGCTCCCCGCGATCTCGCTCATATCGGAGCGGCTGCGCGGCTGCGGCCTCTTCACGACCTGGGACTGCAAGCGGACACTCGCTGCAATGGAAGAAGATGCTGCCGCACTTAAGACTCACGGGTTCTGCGCTTCAGGTTTGCGGCCGGCGGCAGCAAGCAGGCCTGCAAATTCCGATTGAGGTGCCATGTACCACAGACGCGGAATCGCCCCCTCCGAAAGCCGCCCCAAATTGAAGTGCGAATCAGGGGAATCCGAAGCTACTCCGAGCAGGTTGCCGAAGAGGCTCGGGGGCCGTTCGTAGGAGATGACCTTGTAGTTTTCCGAGATTGCTGCTGCTTGCTTGGCAGCCTTGATAGCATCGTCCAGGTAACCGATCTGATCGATTAGCCCATACTTGAGCGCCTCATCCGCGGTGAAAATGCCGCCATCGGCGCGGTAGCGCGTATAGTTCACTTTCCGCTCGGCAGCGTTGGCGTCTCGAATCGGGACCGTCTTGTCGATGGTGATGGTCTCTTGGAGCTTTCCTTTGAGCTGCGGCCGGCCTGCTTCCACGATTTGCAGGAAGCGCAGATAGGAATGGTCCACCATGTCCTGCCAGAGCTGTCTCTCCTTGGGTGTCATGGCATGGAAGGGCGAGCCACTGTCCTTGACCTCGCCTGCCTTGATCACCTCCATGGAGAAGCCGACCTTATTGCCAAGCTCCGTGACGTTGGGAAGGGCCGCATAGACGCCGATGGAGGCGGTAATGGTTGTCGGCTCCGCCAGTAATGTCTTGGCCGGCACGGAGATGTAGTATCCTCCGGAAGCCGCCACGCTGGCCATCGAGACAACAACGGGCTTGCCCGTGGTCTTTTTTTCCGTGCTGCCGTCGCGCAACTCAAGAATGCGCTGGTGCAAATCGTCGCTGGCCGTGATCGTGCCGCCGGGGCTATTGACTCGCAAGATCACCGCCTTCACGCCATGATCCGTGGCCGCACGCTCCAGTTCACGCCGCGCGAAACCAATCATCCCTTCCATCAGAACGCCGTCGATGTTCACGATGGCGATCTTGTCCGAAGCGAGCTTGCTGCCGGAATGAAAGCGCTCTTCGACCTGGATGTTGCCGTCGCTGAAGGAGGGAATGAACATCAAGAACAGGACGAGATTTAACCCCAAGGAGAGCAGCAGCATCACGAACAGGATGAGGCAGCCGGCGCCGCGCATCCCGGAGCCGCGCCTGGTCGGCGACTCGCGAACAGGGAGGACATCGAGCGGTCCGGTAGAGTCACTCATGGAATTGGCTTCCCGTCCGGCTAGGCCTGGAGGTTGTGGAGCAATTCTCGACGAGGCACCAGGCGGTGGCCGCGGCATTCATCGATGTGCAAAGCCTTGAGAAGCCTGCGACGCAGATCGGATTGCACTTGCTCGATAGCCGAAGGAGCAGTGCTGGGCAAGTAGATGGTGCCACCGGCCCGGCGATCATGGCCGCCGGCTTTCCCCAGCTTGCCGACTACCTGGCGCAGCATTTCGCCGGCACCGGCGTGATGGAGTCCCGTGCGCACCGACAAGACAAGTTTATCGGCGTAGACTCCCGCGCAGACAGCCCAGTCGACCTCTTCGAATCGTATGAGGAAATCCACGATTTCCGCGGCAAGCTCCGGCTGAGGGAGTTCGTTCACCCAGCTAATAATAAGCTTGTCGTAAATGAACGAACTTTGCATCGCCTGCAGGAGGCATTCGAAATAACTCTGAGGCAACCGGGCGTTGCGGATCTTGGCGAGGAGGTCTTTGTCGGCAAGGGGATACAGATAGAGCAGGGCGCTATCGTCCAGCGAACTTGCCTCGCGAGGATAGCCACTTAGCTCGGTCTCAATCCCATAGAGCAGGCCGGTTGCAATGTGTGCCGGCAGAGGGATGCTCTGCTCCATCAGGTAGCTGGCCACCACGGAACAGGTCGCTCCCAGCCCTCGGCGCACGTCCACGAATGGGACGCCTTCCACGTTACCCGGCGTATCGTGGTGATCGATCACCGCGTAAAGCGGCACGGTGGGATCGAACGTATGCCGGCCGGTGTTGGGCTGGCTGTCGACCATGACCAGAGCTTCGCCATCCTGCCAGCTAAGGTCGTCGATGGGGCGCAGGTCGAGGTCGAGCATCTCGACCATCATGCGGTTTTCGGCCCGGCTGATCAGCCCATCTCGCGTCATCCTTGTCCTCTTTTGCAGGCAAGATTCGACGAGGTAGGCCAATCCCATCATACTGCCGAGACTATCGGGATCCGGATAAACGTGCGAAACGAAGGTAACCGAGTTCGCCTCGGCGAGCCCATCCAGAAACTGGTCGGAGCGGCGGCCGGAATTCGATTTGCCATTGGTACCTGAATCGGCGCTGCGACGCGCCATGGTGCTTATCCTCCAAACGAAGGAGAACTGGGTGTCGCCGGCCCTGGGCCCCAAAGGCCTCAAGAAAGTTATCGAAACCAGGGCTGTATTAGTGCAGCGACAATATGCTCATGCACGTCCTTCTCATGCGAGATGAACGTTTAACCGCATGACGCCTCCCGGATCTACCTGTTGCGAAAACTGATCCAAGCAAGTATGCGCCGTTAGCAGCTGCCGGCACTCACCCGCGTTCCTTACTAAGTTGCTGCACGCGGCGCCATTGCTCGTTCGTTACGGGCACGACGGACAGCCGGGGCAACCGTACGAGATCCCAGCCTGCCAGCGCCGGATCTTCCTTGATTTGATGAAGCGAAACAGAGTGTTGCAAACGCTGCACCGGCCGAACCTCAACCACAAGCGCACGCACGTCGGCATCGTTGGGATCCGAGGTTGCATCGCTCACTGCGATCATCTCTCCAATGATGGCTTTTTCTTTTCCGGTGTGATAATAGAGAATTTTGTCACCCTTGCGGAGCTTACGTAAGTTCTGTCGCGCCAAATTGTTAGTGACGCCATCCCAAAGCGTGCTGCCATCGCGTTCGAGGTCGGCAAAACAGTAATGGTCAGGTTCTTCCTTGAAGAGCCATAGAGCCATGTGCTTACGCTCGTCCGGTCAAACAGCCGGTCCCAGCCTGGACCACCTTGGCTGCCGTCCCTGGCAGGGAACAAAGCGCCGGCCTGCGATCGGCCGTACGGCAATGTGGAAGCGCATCGGCAAACGAATGCGCAAGAATGGCCTCGGGTACCTTGTTCGGGCACCGTGACCTAGGCATTCTTGGTGGGATCATGGATAGCATCGTACCATCGGGACAATCGAGCGGCAAGAGGCTGATTGGAACGAACTCGCTGCAAGGCATGGGTGAGCAATAAGCTGGTCATTGCGTAACCGGAGTACCGCGCGAAGCAGATTGCGCGACCAGGAGCCGGGTGAGGTTCTTCATTTACCGTGACCAGACGACACGGGCACCGGGGCGACCGCACACCCACGTCCCGCTCTACTTGGAAACTGGTTTTTCTAGCCAGAGTTGAATCTGCTTCTGCCGCTGCTCGCCTAGTTTACGCTCGGGGACTGCTGACGAAAGATCGTACTCGACGGCGGCCGCTGCTTGACGGCGGCCCTGCACGGGGTCGCCCGCCCGGAACCATGCCTCGGCTGCCTGGTAGCGGAGGCGAGCCTCTGTGGGATCCAGCTCGACTGCCTTCTCCAAGGCCGTGGCCGCACGTACATACTCGGACGCCTCCTGGGATTTGGTTCGCTCCGCGGCCTTGACGTAGAGCCGATTCAGGACCAGATAGCCTTCCTTGTTGTAAGGATCGAGATTTTGTACGGCTGCGATTTGGTCACGCGCCAGCTTGAAAAACTGGTTGTTCGCTGGAAAGAGCATCGCCATTTCCAGGTACCAGTTTGCCAGCTCCAGCCGAGGCGTCACATCGCCTGGATCCTGGCGAATGGCTTCCTCCAATGGCTTGAGGACGTGCCCCTTGAGATACTCGAAGGAGCGAACGAGAAGCGCCTGCTCCTGCGGCGTCGGCTTGGCGTCAGGCGGTCGCTGGATTAACAGCGGCGCGATGGTTTTTTGCCACTGGGCCGCATACCCTCGGGCCTCAGCGAGAGCGGCTGTGCCGCTGACAACGGGATAGAAGACCAGGACAAGATAGGCCACGCTTGCGCCGGCTAGAAGCGGCAACGGAACCATCGATTCAAACCAGGGCCGCGGCCTTTTGAGAGGGGAAGAATCCTCCTGCGGCACGTTCAATGCCAGAGCCGCGACAATCCAAAGAGGCTGGGCAACCGACGGCAGGGCGATGCCGCCCGACACCAGGAGGTTCAGAAGCAGGGCGGCCACTCCGGCAGCCAGTGCCAGCAACCGCCCGCGCCCAGGCCAGGGAATGGTATTCAGGAGGGTGAATGCCGCAAACCAGATGAGGGAGCGTCCCGCAGAAAGGAAGCCCTCCATCAGTATGTCACTTGCGGGTTCATCGATCGCGCGCAGCAGAAAACCCAAGAGAAGACCAGCCATGCCCCCCAGGTAGAATTCCCAGCAGATGCGAAAGCCCGCGTCGTTGTCAGTCTGATTCTCAACCGGCGGTTCGATAAGCCGGCGGCGCAGCGCAATCCATGTGCGGAGAAAAAACAAGGCCAGGGCTGCCAGCAAGGCAGCAAGCGCAAACAACCCAGAAGTCGCCCATACCTCCAGAACGAAGTTATGGGGATCCTGCACTTTCTCGAAAGCCGACGCAAACATGTAATGGGGATAGCGACGGCCGAAGTTTCCCGGTCCCACTCCCCGAAATGGCTGTTCACGAATCATGTTCCAGGTGGCTGACCAGTACCCCGTGCGCAATCCGGCCGAGCGCACTCCCTTGGTCAAGCCGGCTGTACCCCAGTCGGTGCGTGCGGCCAGCAGCCCCGCACCAATCAGCACGAGGAGTCCCCCGAGCAGCCACGGCTTGTGCCGCCATAAGAACAGCCACCCCTGAATCAGGAGCACGACGAGCCCAACCGCGAGCGTGGCCAGGATGGCCCCACGGCTGTGCGTCAACCACAAGGCCGCGGCAAACAACAGCACAAACCCGCTCGTGCAAAGAGCGCGCCAGCCCCAGGGCCAGCGCCGCCAGCAGACGAGCGCATAACCAACGGCACAGGGGAAAAGGAGCACAATGTATCCAGCGAAGGAGTTGGGATGGGCATACGTGGCAAACACGTTGTCTTCGAGGATCCGCCGGCGCAAGTGGTCCAGAGTCGTTTCATCCAGCGTTCCCTCGACACCAAGGGCTTGTTTCAGGGCTTCGGTGTTAGAGGCGAACTTCGCCCGTAGAGCGGGTAGCTCTATCCCATATTGGTAGATCGCGTAAATGGCCAGGCTTAGGCCTGTCGCCACGATGGCCGCAAGGAGGGCTTGATTGTCTTCGCGAGAGCGCGCGAGTTGACGAACGAGACAAAATGCGAGCAGCAGAATGAGCCATTCACAGGCGACAAGAGTTCCTGCATGCTTGTAGCGCGTCACGCCGGGCACACTGAAGAACACCAGCGCAACGACCACCAGCAAAGCCGCTTCCACGGCGCTGCCACGCCAGCTTAATTGGCGAGACCACGCCCGCCATACTCCCCAACCCACGGCGGCAATGAACCAGAGAACACTCAGCAGCAGCCCGGAGGCGTTGGATAAGGGACTTGTCATGCCCGGATCTTCACCAAGCACCAGCGGCCGGGCAACGATGAGAGCAGTTAGGAGACCAAGGAGGGCGCGGCGCAGCTTCTCCGCCCGCGGATCAATGTCAGCAGGCTGCTGGATGACCTGGGCCGCCTTCGCTCGCTTGCGTCTACTCGTAAGTGTTTCCTGTCCTTCAAGCGGACTCGGGTGCACTAGGGCACGTGATCACGACCTGTTCCAAGCTTCCGCCATGGCGCCTCGCTCGCCATTCGTGCCCCCAGGCAAAGAGCAGAATGCCTTTTGCCATCGGGCGTAAAACGCTCCAATATTCCTCTCTCTGAACATGTTTAAGCAGCTTCCAGAATACTCCATTCGGGATCCTTTGCTCGCTTATTCTTGCCCGGCGGTGGTCCTGCCTAGCGCAACGTCGAATTCGCTAAGGAGCGGAATGAGCATGGCCGCGATCGCGAAGCCGAACGCTCCGGTCACGACGAGAAAAGGCATCATGGGATCGCCCGATTCCTCGGTGCCAGGTTTGGCAATCAGAATGTTAGTCACTGAATAGAAAACGGCGGGCGGGCAGAGCCAACTGGCCAACGTCAGAGCCGCGGAGGGCCGGTCCGCGCTGAGCACCCACCACAGGCCGCCGATCCCTGCTGCCAGAAAGAACACGAAGCTGAACCACTGGGATTCGAATTTGCCGTTGATCAGGATCAGGTAAATGCAGATCAGCGTACCCACCGTCAGAAAGAAGACTGTGCCCAGCGTGTTGATGACCGCCAGCTGACTATTGATGGTGCGCAGGGCGACGTGAACGCCTAGTACAGCCACGAAAGCAATCAGGACCAAAGCGCCGATATCAATGCAGACCAGCGACTCGATGTTCCTTGATAGCGCCAGCTCAGGATGCGCGCGCGGGGGGGTGGCAAGAAGGGAGAAATAAGCGTACACAAGGCCAAGCAAGAGCGGGGGGATCAGGTATTCCTTGGAGTTGTAGAGAATGCCCCACAGTTTGCCGAAGATGAACTCGTTCGGCGTCAGGTCGGTTACCAGCAACAAGTCAAGGGCACCGCTGTCCCGTTCGGACGTGATCGCCGTGACCGCTTGTGCAGTGACGAGCAGCAGGCTAAGGATGCCTACGGGCACCAGACCGCGGGCGGCGAAATAGGGGGTTCGCCCACTCGAAGACCAGAGCGGCTCCAATGCGTAATAGCAAATGAGGCCGATTACCAAAGCGTAGGCAGTTTTCACAAGGAAAGGCCGCCGGCCGTAAGCTCGCGTTCGTATTTCCCGCCATAAAATCGGGTTCGGCCAGACGCCGCGCAATGCTCCCGGCGCGGCGTGGGCCTTGGCGCGATCTTTCTCCTCCTCTTCCGCATCGGAAGGCGCCTCGCGCTGCATGACCGGCTCCCCACTGGGATTCCATACGCGCAGACGCAAAATGGACCAGGCATTGAGGAGAAAGCTGATCAGCAGTACGGTGGCAGCGAAACCATACGCGGGCGCAATAGCAAAGTCAGTATCGATTGGAGGTTCCAGAACACTGATGAGCGCCTGAAACGGATCCAGCCAGCGCTGTACTGCTTCGCCGCTGATGCCCAAGCCGAGCACGCCGGGCAATAATCCCAAAGCTCGCACCAAGCAGAGATACAGCACCAGGAATAGGACTGTAAGAGCTAAGGCAGGGAAGGTCTTTTCGCGCCACAAAGCCACCAGACCGCCCAGCGAAGCGGCGCCAATGGCCGTGGCAGCCAGGATCAAGGTCGATTGGGCCACCTGGAGGGGCGATACGCCACCAAGCAGCAGGATGGCGGCCAGAATAGGTATCATGCCTGCAAGCAGCAAAACAATCTGCAGCAAGCTGCCCAACACCTTGCCAAGAACGATCTCGTAATTGGCCATGTCGGTCATGAGCAGGAGAACAAACGTGCGCCTGTCCTTCTCGCGAGAAATAGTGCTGGCGGCAGAGAGGGCGGCAAAGAAAAGTAGAAGGGGCAGCTGTACCCAAAACGTAAAGAGATTGAACAGGATAGTGCCGAAGCGAGCTGTGTCTCCAAGCGTGGCCGTGTGGCTCCAACCGACCGTTGCTTGCCAGGCCGTCACTCCAAGCACCCAGACAAGCCCCAGGTAAGCAGAACGAACCAGGTAGTGTCGCGGCTGTCGCGGGATGGTTAGCCACTCGCGAACGAAAATGGGACCCAACAAAGAAGCTAACCCTCCACAAGCATCCGACCCACGATGGCAGAGCGGAGCCGATTTAGGCAACTCAGATCGACAACCGATGACAGAAACAGGAGAAGCGTAGCCCCGCGATTCTGTACGCAGGCAACTCTGGCAATGTTCCCGGCCAGACAGGATTTAAGCTGGACTGGGGGATGCCGGCGAGCGCTCTTGCTCCGTCCTTCTTTCTATGGAGAAATTCTCCAGGGCAGTAGGGGCAGTCACGGCTTGAACTCCCACTCTTAATTCGAGTTTCGCAAATTCTAAAGGGTTGGCGGATTGAATCGTGGAGGAATGGAAAACAAAAGCGGCGGAAAAGCGCCGCACTCCCAAAGGGACTTCCTTGGACTGCGGCGCTTTTCCGCCGCTTTTGTTTCCTCCATAGTGCGCCTTCCACATCGAATTCACAGAATCTCACTGACGATCACTTCGTTTCGGTTCACTGCACGGCGGTAAAGCTGCAGAAGAAAGGGAAACCACTCCTTGGCGAGCTCCAATTCATCCTCCCGGTCCGCGTCGTCCTTTAGACTGCTTATCTGGCGCAGACGCTCAATCGTCCAGCTCCCGGAATCTACACATTCCAGATAGGCCGAAAGCTCAACAACGTCGTGCACATCGTTAAGGCCTGCCAGGTCAGGTCGGAACACCTTACTGCCGAATGTGATATCACGCGATCCGTATAGGGCCCGCTGAATGGGAGCTGATCCCTCGCGCGGCACCGGCGTCTGCCACGACAGGTCCGGAGCGAGGAGATGGCATAACGTCTCTGGAGTGACTTCGATTTCGGGAATTTCCGAAGCTGTAAAGAGGAAGATCTCCCCAACAAGGAGTTGAAAGTAGTGCCGGTCGAAAGGTATACCGCGCGCAACCTTCGACAAAAGTGGCTCTTCAGGTCCGACATGATATTTTTCCGCAAACGAGTGGGCAGCCGGAAGTAACGAGGCGCATAGTTCACGGCAATGTTGGAAGCTGGTCCCTCGCCAGGTATCCGCAAGTGCCGGGACAATCCTTCGCTGAAAGAGCGTATCATCGATCAGGAAATAATAGATGGGCATGAAGAGTTTCCACTCCCTTCTGAAGTACTCTCAGCTTATCGAACACGCAGCCCCCCAGCGAACTTGACTCATTCGCTCGGCGCCCGTAGCCTGAATTACGCTCATTGGATCTGCAATAAGTCTTATCTGCGCCGGTTCGAGCCTCCGGACGGATGGCCATTCATGCACCGCGAAATTTCGCACGCCGAGGGAGCCTTTCACCGGGAGAGCAACCTTTCGCTCTACTCCCTGACAGGGCTGCTGGGTCTGATCATCGGCGTCGATCTGGCGCTGAAATTCAGCGGACAACCTCCTGAGGTTTCCGGCTACCGTATCGCCCTCCTCGCTGCGATCCTCGGGGGCGCAAGGGTCCTTTACGGCTCCGTGGAAAGCCTTCTCGAAGGGCGCCTGGGAGCTGACCTGGCCATTGCGATCGCCTGTATCGCAGCCATCCTGATCGGCGAACCTCTCGTAGCGGCTGAGATTGTCTTTATTGGCATGCTGGGGGAGTGTCTGGAAAGTTTCACGTTCGAGCGCACGCAACGGGCGATCCAGCGCATCGTCGAGGTCTTTCCCCGGCGCTGCTGGGTCCTCCGCGAAGGTCAAGAGGTTCGCGTTCTCACGGGAGACCTGCAACTCGGCGACAAGGTCGTGGTCAAGCCCGGGGCGCGAATCCCTGTGGACGGAGTTGTTCTCGAGGGGCGCTCCGCCATCGATTGCAGCGCGCTGACCGGCGAGAGCATGCCCGTCGAGAAGGGCCCAGGCGAGGAAGTTCTGGCAGGGTCGCTGAACCAGTTTGGGGCGTTGACCATCGAGGCACAGCGCGTCGCAGAGCAGACGGTGGCTGGCAGGGTAATAGAGCTGACTGCCCGTGCCCTCAAGGACAAGGCCCCGCTCGAGCGCACCGCAGACAAGATGGCCTTCTATTTCCTGCCGGCCGTGCTAGGACTAGCTGCACTCACATTCCTCACAACCTTGGGTCTGCATTGGAAAGGCCTGCCTGAAGGCGGCAAGCTCGGGCTGAACGACCTTCGCGCCAGTGTGTATCCCGCGCTTGCAGTCTTGGTCGTGGCCTGCCCCTGTCCCCTGATCCTGGCCACACCGGCGGCGGTCATCGCGGCGCTCGGGCGTCTTGCAGGCACCGGTGTCCTCATCAAAGGCGGATCGGCCCTGGAACGCCTCGCTGGTGTGCAGGCGTTTGCCTTCGACAAGACCGGAACCCTGACGGAAGGGAAGTTGGAGCTAGGCGACCTGGTAGGCCTGCCAGGCGTGGCGCCCGAAGAGTTGCTGCGCGCCGCAGCCACGGCAGAACAGCGGAGCGAGCACCCCATCGCCTGTCTTCTTGCCGGGACGGCTGCCACACGTGGCTTGTCCTCAGAAAATGTCGAGACCTTCGTCGCACACCCAGGGGCAGGCGTCGTAGCCATCGCTGCACAGGGCACCTTGGTAGTTGGGACGGCGCGGCTGCTGGAAGAGCTGCGGATCGTCATTCCACCTGAGGCCACGGCTGCGCTCGAAACACTCGACGCATCGGGCCAAACCGGCTTGCTCGTGGCTCGCAACGGCACCGTGCTGGGGGTTATCGGCGTCCGCGATAGGGTGCGCGGTGAAGCCCGCGAGGTGGTGTCCCAGCTTCGAGAACTTGGCATTGACCATATTGCCCTTCTGACGGGAGATCGGGCGGCCGTAGCTCGGTCGGTGGCCGCCGCGGTCGGAATCGACGAAGTGCACGCTGAACTTCTGCCTGAGCAAAAGGCTGATTTTATTACAAATTGGCAGCACGAACGACGCACGGCGATGGTTGGCGACGGGATCAACGACGCCCCGGCGCTCGCCCGCGCAAACGTAGGCCTGGCAATTGGCAGCACAGGATCGGACCTGGCGGCCGAAGCTGGCGATATCGTCCTCATGGGCGATCCGCTCCGATCCCTCCCGCTGCTCGTGCGTCTGTCGCGGCAGACCATGCACATCATTCGTCAGAACATTATCGTTTTTGCTTTCGGGGTAAACGCCGTCGGCATTGTGCTCACGGCCTGGCTTTGGCCCTTGCTTGCTCCTTCGGCGCTGTGGTACGAGCAGTCGCCCCTGGTCGCCGTAATCTACCATCAGATCGGCTCGCTCGCTGTCTTGCTCAATGCCATGCGCCTCCTCTGGTTCGAGCGCAAGGCGGACAGCCGGGCCTTTTCGGGTCTGCGGCGGGCCATGCATGCGGTCGATCGCTGGATGGAGCATCAGTTCGACGGCCACGAAATCCTGCACCGGCTCGAGCATTATTGGCGTTCCATCCTGGCAGTTGCAGCAACGGCCGCTATTGCGCTCTGTGCTTTGAGCGGAGTGACTCGAGTCGCAGCCGATGAGCTGGCAGTCGTCCGGCGTTTCGGAGCACCGGTGGCAGACCTGAAACCCGGCCTGCATTGGCGCTGGCCCTGGCCCGTGGAAGAGGTTGTGCGCGTCCAGCCGGCACGCATCCAGACGCTCGAAATCGGCTTCCGATCGCAATCTCAGTCACCAGCGGCGCCGAGCACCCTCACATGGGCCAGCCCTCACGGAGTGGATAGTGCCGGCCCCTGGAGTGATGAATCCGTGATGATCACGGGCGACGGCAACCTGGTGGAAGTGCAAGCCACTGTCCGTTACACGATCGACCCGGCTCAGGTGCGCACTTACCTATTCGAGGTGCGCGATGCCGGCTCCGTCCTTCGTGCGATTGCCGAATCCGTACTGCGTGAATCGGTGGCGAGTCAGCCCTTCCTCGATCTCTTGACCACGAACCGCGAGCGTTTTCAGCAGGAGTCTCTCGCGCGGATCGAAGAGCGTTGCCGGCAATACGGCAAACTAGGAATTCGCGTGGACGGTTTGGCGCTTCACGACCTGCACCCGCCGCAAGAGGTCGTTCCTGCTTATCACGATGTCACCAAGGCAATGGAGGCGCGCGATCGCATGGTCAATGAGGCTCAGGCGGATGCGATCCGGAAGAAGCGGGCCAGCGCGGCGGCGGCTTTACAAATTACGAGACAAGCCCAGGCGTCGGCCCACGAGGTGGTGAAGCGTGAAGAAGCAGCCCAGTCCGTTTTCTTAAGCAAGTATGCAGTGCGCTCGCGCCTGCCTGTTTGGGAGGAATGCCGTCTCTTCTTAGGGGCACTCCGCAATGCATGCTCTGGCCGGCCAGCTCCTTCTGCCTATCAGGCGTACGCCCAGGAGCGTCAGGAAGCCCTCGCCCGGCTCGCCGCCCTGACCGATTTTCGTCTGTTCTGGGACAGCCTTGGCCGTGCTCTGGCAGGCCGCGAAAAGATAATCATCGACGCCGATAATGTACCCGGACGGCGTCATTTATTGCTGCTCGACCCGGAGCAACTCCGGGTGCCGGTCCCGCAAATCATCTCTCCGGAGCGCGCCCCGGCGCTGCGGCGCGGCGCTCGGCCGGAAGGACATGACGAGGGACCTTGATGACAACGTGGATTGGAGCATCATGCGAATTCTTCTTCTCTTATTAATCGGCATCGCGGCGGTCGCGTCGATTGGCAGTGCTCTTTTCTGTGTCGATCGCGCTGAATTCGTCTATGTCACCGAGTTCGGCAAGCCCGTAAAGACGCTGGACGGCGCAACCGATGCCGGGCTCCACTTCAAATTTCCCTGGCCGGTGCAGTCCGTGCAGCGCCTGGACCACCGCCTGCAAGTATTCGACTTGCCGTCGGCCGAGCTGCTGACGCACGATGCACTGGGCCAGACCATCGACAAAACGCTGACCATGAGCGCCTATGTTTGCTGGCGGATTGATGGTGCCAAGGGTGTCGACCGCTTTGTTCGCACTGTTGGCACCCCAGAGCGGGCGGAAGCAATCTTGGGGCAACAGATCAGCAGCCGACTGGGCGCCGTCATCGGCAACATGAAGCTAGAGGACCTGATCAGCGTGGCTTCGAACGCGCATGCCGACCAGCGCATGGAGAAGTTAAACCGCCAGCTCCTTGGGACCGAGGATGAGACAGGCAGCGACGCCGGTAACAAGGAGAGCCTGAAGGCTAGCGCTCGACAGGCGTACGGCATTGAAATCGTCGATATCCGCCTGCGCCGCTTCAATTATCCGCCCCAGGTGCGCGAGGCCATATTCGATCGCATCCGCAGCGAACGAAACAAGAAGGTCTCGGACTATCAGAGCGAGGGAGCTCAGTTGGCGGAGAACATCAAGAGCCAGGCAGAGTATGAGGCGCGCACCATGCTCACCGATGCACACGCCCGGGAGCAGCGCGAGAAAGGTGCGGCCGATGCGATGGCTGACCGGATTCGCAACGAAGCACATGCCAAGGACGTTGCGTTTTATGCCTTCCTGAAGAAACTCAATGAGTACCAGCAGATCCTTGGCGACAACAAAACGGTCTTGTTGCTCTCCAGTCACCGCGAACTTTTTGACCTGCTCTTCAAGCCGCCGAGCCCTGAGGCGCCGGCGGTGAAGTCCAAAGCGAACGCGGGGCCGCTAACATCCAAGCAGCCGCTCGCAGGCGGAGGGCATTGATCGTGCGCTATCTTGCCGCTTTTCTGGCGATCTTACTGGCCGGTTATCTGCTCACGGGGGTGACGCAGGTTCGACCGGGCGAGCGCGCCGTCGTGCGTCGCTTTGGCCGGGTTGTGGACAAGCCAGGGCCGGGATTGCGCATCGGCCTGCCTTACGGCATGGAACGTGTCGATCGCGTGCCCGTGGATTTCCTGAGACGCATTCATCTGGGCTATCGGCCAGAAGCGGAAGACAACGATTTGACCACACCGCGGGGCCAGCTCCTGACCGGCGATCATAACCTGGTCAATATCCAGGTCATGCTCGATTACGCTATCCGCGATGAGCAGGTGGAGGATTATGTCCTTCAGGCGGAGCGCGCCGACGACATCATCGCCCGGGCTGCCGAGGCATCATTGGCGGAGTGGGTGGCCGGGCGCACGGTCGATGAGGTGCTGCTCCGCAGCAAGATCGAACTTCCGGATTTGTTGACCCAGCGCACGCAGGAGCGCATCGAGCCTTATCGGCTGGGCCTGGTGATTCGCGGTGCCAGCGTCGCCTATCTTCTGCCTCCCGATGAAGTCAAGCCGGCCTTTGACGACGTCACGCGCGCCCAAACCTCGATCCGCACCCGCACACATGAGGCCGAACAGAATGCGGCCCGGCGACTTCGCGAAGCCAGTTCAGAAAGGAATCGCATCGAAAAGATGACGTCGGCCTACGTTCGGGAGCAGCTTGTCCTGGCAAAAGCCGAGGCGGCCAATTTCGAGAAACGTCTCGAACAATACCATGAGCTACGAGAGAAGAATCCCGATTTCCTGGCCGGCATCTGGTGGGATGAAATGGGTAAATTGCTGCTGAACATGAAAGACAACGGCAGGATCGATCTGCTAGATAGCCATCTCGGCAGCGACGGCCTCGACCTCACGGTCACGCCGCCGATGCCAAGAAAGAAATAGGAGCGCAGTCTCCCCGCATAGGTTGCGCATCGCTTACACCACAATCGAGGCGACGTGCAATAAGAAGTTTCCTCCGGAAAACCTCATCACAACTTGCCCGCCAGTTCCTCCATGGAAAGCTCTGCCGCGATCGTGAATTGGTCCTCGGCCTTGTACAGTTTGTAGATGCTGTGCGTAAAGGAATAGGCGCCTTGCAACTGCTTCAGAGAGAGCTTCTCGCCTTGGAATGAGATGGCCTCGGCAAGCGTCAAGCGCCTGGGAGCAATCAGGGCTGCTAATTGCGGTATATCGGCAATTTGCACTATGCGCGGCGCGAGCAGGCCCATGTGGGTGCCCGCGTGATATGCCTGCCTGGTCACGTAGGTCGCCGGCGTTTGCAGGGCAGCGGCGCTAGCGACCCGATCATCGAAAATCCCGGCCGCGCAAATGGCCACGACGCCTGCTTGTCCCAGTCCGACCACCGCAAATCGGCGCGAATCCATCTCGGGTTGCGTCCCCATCCAATCCAGAATGGAGAGCACGTCGAATACCCACTGTCCCAAGAGCGGCCTGCCGATCCAGACAGAGTGTTCAGCGCTATTGTGGTCCAAGGCGCCGGCGATGGCATCGCCCGCGGGACGAGAGGCACCGGTGGCACGCAGGTCTGCAGACAGTACAATCCATCCTTTGCTGAGAAGTGCGACCCAGAGCGGATGCTTGACCGCTTCATCCTTGCCGTCCATGTGCAGCAAGACACAGGCTGGCCTCCTGCCACGCAGATTGCTTTGGTGCTGGGCAGTCAGCCGGAGGATAAGTCCGGGCTCCGGACGCAGGGAAACGAGAATGGTCGTGATTCTGTCTGCAGTTTGCGATTTATCTATTTGCGCGGCAGCCGTGTTGAGCCTGGGAAAGTCGCCGAAAACCTCTTTGCGCAGCTGGTCGCGGATGTAAATGGCCGTGGATTCCCAATCCTGGGAGTGATCTGGTTGCCTCTCTGAATACTTGAGGAGCAGGGTAGCGGCTGTTTGAGCGGCAAATGTTGGCGGAAAGTGGAAACCCTTTGGCCGGGAATCGGTTGGAAAACAACGTAAATCGTCCGGTGACTCGATCGCGTGTTCCGGTTCCGGGATTGGTTTGCCATCGCCTTCGTGCTTGAGCCATTTCGTCATCCAGCCGTACATGGCTTCGCGCATTTGCTGGTTGTAGTCATGGCCCGAATCAAAGATCGCATGACGAAGCTTGGCCTCGGCCTCGTAGAGCCGGAAGACCGTGCGGGCACGCGCCAAACTCTTGGTCGCCTCACCGACGCTGAACTGGTAGCCGTCCTTGGCGGCGCTGATTACCATCAAAGCACGCGGCGCAACCAGGGCCAATGCTTCCCCCTCTTCCATGAATCGCAGCGCGCTAGGAAGAACCTCGCAGACGCAGCACGCCGCGCGCAAGTACGCCTGATATGTGCCGACTGAGCAAACAGGCACGACCGCGCGAAAGCGCTCGTCCAGAGCGCCCGCGTACATGCTCTGGTTGCCGCCTCCGGATGCCCCGGTAATGCCAAGCCGAGCGCCGTCGACTTCCGGGCGCTCCCGTAAATAATCGACCGCCCGCCTGTTGTCGTAGACTTGCATCCCCAGGAGAGTTTGGCCAACCGGCCAGAGGGTGCTACCGAAGAGGGCGCCATGGTAGGTTCCCCGTGCTGGCGTCGGGTAGCGCTCGCCTGCGCCGAAGGCATCCACCGCCAGTACAAGGAAGCCAAGCTTGACCAGACCAACACAACGAGCCTGCACCACAGGATCTCGGCGGGCCCAGGGCCAATGTCCATGCACGGCGAGAACCGCAGGCACACGGCCAGAAATACCTTCGGGCACGTACGCACTTGCGGTAACCCAAACATCCGGCTTGCTTTGAAAGATGAGGTTCTCGATCCGATACCCGGAGCGCTTCAGCACGCTGACAACCCTGGGCTCCAAGGGACACACCCTCTCGGGAAAAGAACCCATGGCTGTAAACATGGCCAGCCGCAACTTCACCCTGCGCTCGTCCCATTCCTTGCGGCTGGCTGCCGGGCGATCCTCAGCCCGAAGTGCGGCTCCCTGCGTCACGATAAAGTCCGCAAAGGAGGAGGATCCCGGATCGAGGCCCGATGCGTTCATCATAGAAGACCGTCTCCGCAGAGCAGCCCACGCGCCACCGTAACGAGTCAGCCCACGCCGTCGTAGTGCTTACTGCATAGCGCCGACCGCAAAAAAGCCTGGGAAGCACACGAGCCAGTCCGTCACGTTTCTTCTCTATCCTCCTGCTTAGCGGCCCTGTTCCCGTTCGCGCACACGGTCGCGAAGAGCGTCCTTGATCTCCGGCGGGACGAATTTTTCCAGCTCCCCATGCAGGCTGGCGATCTGCCGGATCAGCGTGCTGCTCAAGTGGGAATAACTCTCATTGGCCATTAAGAACACGGTTTCGATCTCGTCATCGAGTGCCAGATTCGTTAAAGACATGGAGAATTCGTACTCCATGTCGCTCAGAGTCCGTAAGCCACGGAGCATGATGCGGGCGCCGACGCCACGTACAAAACGAACGGCAAGGTCCTGGAATGGATGAACTTCCACGTTGGAATACTTTGCCACGACGCGTTTAACCAAGTCGACGCGTTCCTCCAACGTAAATAAGGACGACTTGTCGGGATTGATGCCTACCCCGACTACTAGTCGGTCAAAAATCCGGCTGCCTCGTTCGATGACGTCCAGGTGGCCGAAGTGCACAGGATCGAAGACTCCAGTGTAAACCGCCACCCGATGCTCCAAGGACGCGGTCATATCTGCCTTTCAAATGGAATGACTTGGATGAGGGATTGCCTCTTTCAAATAGTCGACGAGCCGATCGATTTCTTCAAGCGAGTTGTAGCAGTGCGGACTGACGCGCAGGCGGCCGAGACGCTGGTTGACGACGATTCCCGCTTCCCGGCAGCGCTGGACCAATTCGCGGACGTTGCCGCCGGGCACGACGATAGAGACTATGCCCGATTTCTCCTGTTGCTGACGACTGCTGAACACCTCGAGACCCGCCGTTCGTGCCTGCTCGCACAGGTGATCCGTCAGGTCCAGAACGCGTTGGCTGACTGCCGGCACGCCAATGCCGAGGAGAAGCTCCAGACTCGCTCCCAAAGCCGTGATGCCGGCGACATTGAGACTGCCGCCCTCCCAGCGACCGGCATGTGGTTTCAAACGGAAGTCTATCTTCGAGAAATTGCGCGAGCCAACCACGCTATTCCAGCCGACGCCAATGGGATGCAAGATATCGACCAACTCGCGGCGAGCATAGAAAATACCGGCCCCTTCTGCACTGAGTAGCCATTTGTGGCCGTCGGCAGCGAGGAAATCTACGGGTGTTTCCCGTACATCGAGCGGCAATATGCCCAGTCCCTGAATCGCGTCGACGAACAGACAAATGCCTCGTTCCCTGCAAAGAGAGCCAATGCGATCAAGGTCATTGCGAAAGCCGCTGGCAAACTCGACGAAACTGATGCTGATGACCCGCGTCCGAGCGTCGATGGCAGATCGGATATCATCGACGCTTATGCGATTGCCCCGACTGGCAATCATGCGCAGTTCTACGCCACGGCTCGCCAGGTTCATCCAGGGATAGATGTTGGCCGGGTATTCCTCGGCGGCGGTAATCACGTTGTCGCCGGACTTCCAAGGAAATCCCTCGGCCACGATGTCGATGCCTTCGCTCGTATTCTTGATGAATGCCAGGTCCAACGGGTCTGCGTTCAGGAGTTGACCGGCCAGCATCCGAACTGCCTCCACACGCTGCACCCAGCGTGATTCATGGACGTCGCCGTTCTCGGCCAGATCGGCAGCGAACTCGGCCATGGCTCGCTGCGCCGGCCGGCTGATGGGTGCCACTGCCGCATGGTCAAAAAAAGCCCAGCGACGTGTGACCGGGAATTCTTCGCGGAGAGCGGTCCAGTCCATGTGGTTACACCTCTCGAATCAAGACCTGCAGCATACCCGGCAGCAGAATAGATTCACTCAAAAAACGAAAAAACATGGAAGGGAAAAAGAGCGGCGGTTCTCGACTCTCTGGCATCGACGGCAGGACGACACTTCGAGAGAGTGCCTTGAATCTCTCGTCGCGCAAGTGGCCTGCGCGGTACCATGATGGGAAGTCTGGCGCTTGGATACTCCCTTGGGAGAAGATTGAGCTGTGTTTTACGAACCACAAAGAACAGCCTACGATTTGAACTGGCGAATGTTCGGCATTCAGGTGCGCGTGCACCCTTTTTTCTGGGCGATCGCGGCGATCCTCGGCTGGGGCATACTCCAAATGGGGTTCGAGTTCCTGGCGCTCTGGATTGCCTGTGTTTTCGTTTCCATCTTGATTCATGAATTGGGCCACGTCTTCGCCGGTCGGCTGTTTGGAGCGTATGGGCATATCGTACTGTACAGTTTCGGCGGCCTGGCGATTGGCAGCAATTCTCTGCCTAATCGCTGGCAGAGAATCGCGGTCATGCTGGCTGGGCCCGGCGCGGGATTTCTCCTGGGAGGACTGGTTTGGTTGGGGGCCCAACAACTCGATCTCGACGAAGCTTCGCCGCTCATTTTGTCTGCAATCTCGTTTTTGATATGGATCAATTTCGGCTGGGGCCTGCTGAACCTGTTGCCCGTTTGGCCTCTCGATGGCGGCCAAGTAAATAGAGACCTCTGCGAATGGCTATTCAGGCCTCGCGGGGTTCGCATCGCCTATGGGATTTCGATCGCTGTTGCAGGGCTGCTCGCGGTCAATGCCCTGGCGAACTATTCCAAACATCCCCTTCCGATCCTCGACCAGATTCCCTTCTTAAATAGGCTTTCCGGTTTATACACCGCGTTCATGTTCGGTTTTCTCGCGTACAACAGCTACCAGATGCTCCAGTTCGAAAACTCGCGCCGACCATGGGACCGAGACGGTAATATGTGGCAGTGATGACTGACAAGACTCGCTGTGCCACGCGGCCAATGTCTCCGCGCATTCCGGCAACGTCAAGAATTGGTTCCGCGCCCTTCGAGCAAACGAGCCAGCCGCTCGTTGAGTTCATCTTCGGCCGCCCCAGACCATAGGAATGCCTCGGGGGCCTTGAACGCGCCCTCGGCATTGAAGCCGGCCGCGGGGGCTGGGCTTAGCGGCAAGGTGCCCAAGACACCGCCCTTCGATCGCAATTCAAACGCGCTGACTTGACCGGCATCGGCGACGTCCACCGTTCCAGGCGCGACCATCGTGGGTCCGTCGGAGATCAAAATCTCCTCTTGCACCAGCATGGGCGGGCGGATGGCTCCATCGACTTGAGCACGAACTTGCAAGGAGCAGAAGCCTGCCATGCCGGGTTCCTGGCTGCTCACAAGGAAACAGGGGCCGATTCGACGCACGCCCTCCAAGGAAGGGAGATGTCGGGTCACGCAAACCTGGTCATCGTCCCGCTGCACTACAAATCGCGTATCGGAAAGCCGGAGAGATCGTTGAAAAGCTCGCTGCGAAATGCCGCGCAGTTGTTGCTCCGCCAGCGGCTTGTCGCCCACTTCCCAGGTGGCTGTCCACTGCCCGATTCGCTTGGGGAGGCGCTTGGGAACAATACTGATCAGCGCCTGTTTGCCGGCGAGCTGAGAGCTGGAAAGCAAGGCTCGCGCACTGTGGCCAGGAGTGCTGCGCTCGGATCGCAGCTGCAATTGCAGCCCGAGATCCAGCATCGGGACCAGGCTTGTGGGACTGGTGATCAAGACGCTGGCGAGAAGTCCTCGGCATTGCGTGGCTACAAACGTATGGCATGCCACGCTTTGATCGCCAAGCCGGACGAACAAGGTGGGCATGTGCAGCTGTAACCGGCTGATAAAGTCTTCTCGGGAAAGCATGGGCAACGTTAGCTGCCCGAGCAAGTGGTCGCGGTAGGTCAGTTCCAGTGTGACGCTTTTGCCTGGCGGTGGGAACCGAAAGAAGATGTGGTGCCGTTCTTCGCCGTCATCCCGGCGAATGCACTCCGGAAGGAGGGGCTCTTGCCGGCCGACGCGCAGTTGAAAATCTGCCTTGCGCCTAGCGCTCGTCGTCGCCAGGCGCGCGAGCGCTTCCACCACCACAGCCTCGGCATTCCATGGAATGGCCTGGTCGTGGACGGTTAAGCCTGCCTTTTCATATCTGTAATGCAAGGCTTGTGGCTGGAGGCCGATCCGGTGCATTGGCCAGAGTTCATGCATGACCCAGCCGCGCAAGCGCTTGATCCAAGGCCACATCGAGATCCTCCGACGAGGGAAGAGTTGTTCTCATCTCGGGCCGGCAGATCAAGCACTCGGCCGACCGCGGGATGCGGAACCGATAGGGTCGGAACGCCTCGTCGAACACATCAGGAACGCGCCGCAAGGTGAATAGCAGGCTCGTGAACCCGGGTGCGTAGGCAGACGGATTGTCGAGCAGATCGAGGGTCACTAGCGCGTGCAAGGCGGCAATCGCCTGGATCGACGCCTTGCCTGCAGGCACTGTTTCTTCAGGGACTGCCCCGCCAGGATTGGAATAATCCGCTGCCCTGGGCTTCTCCACCACGACCGAGCGCTGCAAGTAGCTGGCGACGCACCCGTAGCATGGACCGCCGGGAGCGAACCAATGGACGAAGCCGCCAATGCCGCCGCTCAGCACTTCTCCTAACGTCCAGGGCTTCTGATGACGGCGCATGAGGGCGTCCCAGTGAAATTTGGCTGGCTCGTTGTCGGCCGCGCAGACGCCAATATCGGCCCTCGCTGCCTCCTGGTCGATCTCCTCCGCAGATGCCGGGTCCAGGAGATCACAATTAACGACTCTGACTTCGAGGTCTGGCCGGCGTTCCTTCAACCAGCGTTCCGCCAGGATGGCTTTGGCCTCGCCGATCCCATCGGCTGCGAAGAGATGGCGCTCCACGTTTTGGGGCTTGTAGATATCGGGCTCGATGATGCAGACCGATCGGATGCGCAGATCGCGGCACAGCATGTCCAGCACGGGCATGCCGCCACTGCCGGCTCCGACCTGGAGCAAATGCGCCATGGCTCTCCTCCAGCTGGTGCCTGAATTCGAGTGCTTCCTTGGCACCCGAACGAAAACTAACACTCATTTCGCTTCGGGCAGAGGCCATTCGCCGGTTTCGTGCCAGATTTCATAACACGCCAACCAACGCCAGGCCGCCTGCACCGCAAAGACGCAGGTGAACCGGGCCGGGTCCCAGCGACTTGTCATCCGAGTGCTTCCCTGTCGCCAGAGACACAGAGTCTGTCCCTCAAGGAGATGGGGACAGTGCTTCATAGGTGTCAGAACCCGGATCTCCGGTGGCACTGTCGGATAACTGGAAACCAGGCGAGTTTCCAACTGATATACGTTATGGCCTGGTTTCAGCCGGTGGCGCAATACCAGGCTGCTGCCCAGCCGGACGAGGTGAATCTTGAACACGGGATCCCGGCCTTCGTTATACTTTTCGATGACCGGGATTTCCACAGTCAAGAGACGACGCTTGCCGGCTTCGCTGTCCAGTAGTCCCATTGTGGCACTTCGCGGACTTTAGTTTTGCTTCGCGAGGCAGCCGAACGGCCGTGGAGAAAGGCTTAGTCCTTCCGGAGGAAAGCCCCTCGCCCTATTTGCAGTCGGAGCATCGACGAGGCCAAACCAAAGACGACGATCAATAGTGACACGGCACCGATTTGATGGCGGAAATCACTTCCTCGTCCGTGATTTCATCTGCGGTGCCGACGAAGCTCGTGTCGCGCCGATCCATCAGGATTGCGCGATCATGTTCGGCGTTGCCTCGGAGCGCCGTGATCAACTGTCGCCGTTCCGTGTCGTTTAGCGGACGGAAGTCCATGGGATGCTCTCCCTTCCTAAAAAGTGGAACACAAAACGTCATTCGACCTTTGCTGCCAGTTCCGCAAGCAGCAAGTAAATCGCTCGGTCAATTCGGCTTTCCTGAGGGTCGACCAGGTACATCTCACCGCGTTGTAGCAGGCAATACTGCACTTGCTTCTCCCCCAAGATTACCTTGATCGAACCGCCAGCTTCCGCAAGGGGAATGCTGACGGCCAGCGCGGGCCCTTGCTCACTCGATACCGATTCGAAGACGACTCCAGCTTGTTGCCGACACAGCCGATCCAGTTGGTCGGCGTGGCCCTCGATCAACGACCAGAGAGGATGCAAGGGCCGTGCCAAATCCGGGCCCAGCGTCAACCGCACCGGCAACGGCCGATAATGCCGGTCCCCCTCCCGCAAGGAATACCACGACAGGCGCAACTTTCCCAGACACTGCACGTGCGGACGTGGCTGATGCGCAATCGCCGTCCCATCCGCCGGTTTGCTGTCCGCTGTACCAATCCCGAAGATACCTTCTTTGCCCCTCAGTTGTCCAACCCATTCGCTATCGCCTCGGAAATCGCCATCGCTTGGATGTCGCAAAGTGCCCGGATGAGTGTGCACGACGCCAAGAATAGTCACCTTCCTGTCGCTTTGGCGAACGATTCGACTGCCGATGGCCTGACCGGAGCTATTGAATTGCACGTGCCCGGAGCCGGCGTCGCTTAGCGAGCCTGCGGGCAAAGTAGCGAGCACCGTCGCTTGCTCTTCATTGCGTACGCCCAAGATTATCCATCCCGTTTCCAACTCGCGACGTGGCCCCGATACGTGGTCGGCATATTCTTCGAAGAGAGTGCGGCCAACTCCATCGGTCAGCACAACGCCGTTGAGCGGCAAATGCCTCGGCGGTAAGGGCGAGGCCTGCGGTTGCGCCCAAGTCCCGGGTGCAGGAACGCGAATGAATGACTTGTTCAGCTCGCTGAAAAATCGGCGGGCTTTACTGGCCAAGCCCTGCAACATGGTCCTTAATGTCTCCAGCAAGGACAGCCGACGTGGAGCTGAACTCTAGGCGCGAGACTGAACGCGACTCCCGTGAAATCCAGGCATCGTTGCCCTGGTTGGGCCGTTCCCAGCCCGCTCCCATTCTACGGGCGCCTCGGATGGGAGTCAAAACGCGCTGCCGCCAAAGAAGCAAGATGCAACCCTCGCGGGCAAACTGCGGTGCACATGGGCCGGCCCAGTGTCTCTAGACGAGATTCGTCGCCCATCGGTGCGTGCTCCTCGGTGCAGACAAAGATAGGTGCAAGGTTTCTGCAAACGATGGTGCCGCAGCACGGCTAGGCAGGCGGCAGATCAAAGAGCTGAATCAAATCGCGCACCGATTTGAGTTTCTCTAATTCCCAGCAAACAGCCAGGATGCGTTCCGCGCGGTCCTTGCCGTAGCGCGGCACAATCAGAGTGCGGAATTTGTGTTCGACCTCGCAGTCGGTCATCGGATTCTGCGCATGGCCGCGTGGGAACTCCACTTCACGAACTGCCTGCCTGCCGTCCTGGAGCGTCACACTTACACGATTTGGAATGCCGTACGGGTAGCGTGCACTCAGCGCTGCATCCCGATGAATTTTGACCTTGGCGACGAGGTCCAGTAGCGTTGGGTCGCTGATTCGCTCTGGTTCGAACTGGGCGAGGGTGACATCCCCGTCTGCTAGTGCGACCGCCGTACAGTAGGGCAGACTGTGGTCTGCCGTCTCCCTGGTTTTGGGCCGCCACTTTTCGGGATCCTTGCCGATGATGTCCACGGCGGCATCAAAGGTGTGAATATCGATGGCGGTCACCTTGCGGAGGTCGCCAACCTCGGGACGGAGCTGCAGGGCGGCGTCGATCGCGCTCTGCGAGTGGTACTCGGCCGGCCAGAATTTAATGTAGGTCTGCGTGATCATGAACGGCCGCCCATGACCGCCGAAGGCCGGCAGGTCAAAGGTCCCCGTCAGCAACTTCATGATGCCGACATCGCCCTCGAAGATAGGTGCCGGGCCGGTCATTCCCTCGGCTGCCAGCAAGGCGGCAAATACACCATTGCGCGCGGCGTTGGCAAAGGCGCAGCCCTTCCACATGCTCAGCTCGCCGGCGCGGGTCTGGCGTAGGGCCACGTTGGCGACACCGGCAAGCCCGATGGCATGGGTTGTGCGAACGGCGTCGAGGCCAAGGAGCTTGCAAGCTGCGCTGGCGGAAGATATGGCGCCATAGGTCACATGGTCAATGCCATGCTTGCGCAGGCTGGCCGCGTCGCAAAGACGGCACTGGATTTCATAGGCAAGCACGGCGGCCGCGATGAGATCCTGTCCACCCGCGCCGGCCATCTCGCCCACTGCCAGCACCGGGGCCAGATTGTCGCTCGGGTGGGCGGGCTCCAGGGAAAGGTAGGTATCGTTGTAATCCAGATAGCGGATGAGCAGGCCATTGACGAAGGTGGCCAATTCGCCGCTGCTGCGACCGCCGCCCAGCAGGCTTGCACCCGGTTGCCCCTGTACGCGTAGAGCGCAGCATTTGGCAATCTCGAAGGCGTCTGCGTCCATTGCTCCAACCGCCGTGGCGAAGGAATCGATGAATCGGCGCTTGGTTTCGTGGACCACGGGCGCGGGCAAATCGCTGTATTGCAGCAAACTTGCATACTCTGCCATGCGATTGGCGAGTGGCTGAGCCATTGGAATTTCCCTCGAGGCCTTTGGAAGAGCCGGGCGCCCTCAGCTTATCTATAGTTGAGGCTGCCACATGGCAGCTTCAGTTCGCACGGTCGCTGTTACGCCCTCTCATTGCCCGGACTTCGGTTCTGCTCGGGCGCCTCGACACCTCACTCCCCGACGATGCTCGTACCTCCTATAATCGGGATACTTCCAGATTCTTAACGAGGGTCAAGCATGGCCGAGAAGATCACGAGACGGGACGCGGATTATTCGCAGTGGTACCTGGATATCGTCCAGCGCGCGGAACTGGCGGAGAATTCCGACGTGCGCGGCTGCATGGTCATCAGGCCTCACGGCTACGCGATCTGGGAGAAAATGCAGCGTGCCCTGGATCGCATGTTCAAAGACACAGGCCACGTCAACGCGTATTTCCCGCTCTTCATCCCGAAATCGTTCTTGGCACGCGAGGAAGAAATGGCGGCGGGATTCGCCAAGGAATGTGCCGTGGTCACGCACCACCGGCTAAAGGCCATTCCCGGCAAGGGCATCCAGGTCGACCCGGACGCCAAGCTGGAAGAAGAGCTGATCGTACGGCCGACCTCGGAAACGATCATCTGGAATACCTATAAGAGCTGGATTCAAAGCTATCGAGATTTACCGCTGCTGATCAACCAGTGGGCTAACGTGGTCCGCTGGGAAATGCGCACGCGGCTATTCTTGAGGACATCGGAATTCCTTTGGCAAGAGGGCCATACGGCCCACGCGACCCAGAAGGAGGCTGAGGATGAGGCACGGCAAATGCTTGAGGTCTACCGCACGTTTGCCGAGGAATGGATGGCCATGCCGGTGCTCACGGGCCCGAAAACGGAAGGGCAGAAATTTCCGGGAGCCGTCTACACGCTCTGCATCGAAGCGATGATGCAGGACCGGCGCGCACTTCAGGCCGGCACCAGTCACTTCCTGGGCCAGAACTTTGCCAAGGCATTCGACGTCAAGTTCCAAAACCAGTCCGGCCAACAAGAATATGCCTGGGCGACGAGCTGGGGCGTCTCCACACGCTTGATAGGCGCCCTGATCATGACTCATAGCGACGACCAGGGCCTGGTGCTGCCGCCGCGCCTGGCCCCCATTCATGTAGTGATCATACCGGTTGGGAAAGTTGAAGATCGTGGACCGGTCGTCGCTGCCGCTCAGGAGCTGGCGACCACCCTGCGCAGCTTGCCGCCGAGCGACTGGCTCAATTACGACCCTCTCGTTGTCAAGGTGGACGATCGCGAGCAGTATCAGCCCGGCTACAAATTCAACGAATGGGAGTTGCGCGGCGTACCGGTGCAGGTGGAGCTGGGGCCGAGGGATTTGGCGGGCCGCACGTGCGTATTGAAGCGTCGAGATCTGCCGGGCAAAGAGGCGAAAGAGACGGGCGTACCGCTTGCTACGGCACCGGCCCGAATTGGCGAACTTCTGCGGATAATGCAGCGTGGCCTGCTGGAGAGGGCACTGAAATTCCGCGAGACGAACACCTTCCCCGTGGACGCCTACGACGAATTCAAGAAGAAGATCGAGGAACCGGGCGGCTTCCTCCTGGCTCATTGGGACGGTACCCGCGAAACAGAAGACCAAATTGCTGCCGAGACCAAGGCAACTATTCGCTGTATCCCCTTTGATCGGCCCAAGGAACCCGGCCGGTGCATGGTCACGGGCAAGCCGTCGGAAGGCCGCGTGGTCTTTGCGAAAGCATACTGAATCATGTTCGCGAGCCTGGGCCTGCAGGAAGCGCGTCCAGGTCGGGCAAGTCAGGAGGAGCGCTGCAGGGGCGCGTGGAATGGGCAACAATCTGCTTGCGGATCGATGTCAAAGAGTGGCTAGCACCTGAATGGCGAGCCCTGCGGTGTCGGGATGGTCGAATGCAAGATTCGCTGCGAAGCGCTCGCCAACGACGGAAATGGAGAGACCGCGGAGATTGATGCCGGCCACCGCAAGTCGACTCATCAATTCGAAGCCGATCCCGGCGCGGTTGTCGCCCTCGACGCTGAGCATGACCATATCACGCGCAGGCGCCAGTCCGACCTTTTGGGCTGCCTGAACTTGCTCGGGCCCATTGATGGGAGCAAGGAAGATGGCGCTGGTATCCAGCTTTCCGGCGACGGGTCGCGTGAAAATAAACTCCAGGTTGGCGCCGCTGCGAGCAAGAAGCTCGAGCTTTGCCGCGGCGGCACCGGGTCGGTCTGGAATCTCGCAGGTCCACACCTGCACCTTGTGCATCGATAGGGGCATGGCGCAATCCTTTTGGTTGGAGAGGTGCTGCAGCCATTATATGTACGCCAGCAGAATTCGGAGAGAAGAAAACGACCGGCTTGTAGAAAGGAATGACCTCCATGCATTCCCTGCTGCCTCGCGAAAGTAGCTTGCTCGTGACCGACGTCCAATGTGGCTTTACCTCCCTATTTCCCAATGAACTCCCGGTGCCCGGTGGGCTTGAGATCGTGCCGAAAATCAACCAGCTACTCGAGCGGCCCTGGTCTCGAATTGATGCCTGTCAGGATTGGCATCCGGCCAATCACTGCAGTTTTCTTTCCCAGAGAGATAACCTCTACCCTCCGCATTGCGTCGCGGGCACGCCTGGTGCGGAATTTTTGCCCGGCCTGCGCGCACAACGCTTTCACACCATCTGGCGCAAGGGGTTTCACCCCGACTTCGAAGCGTATGCCATCACGGCCCAGCATGAAGGCTTTTCGAAATTCCTCGCCGCATCCGGCATCCGAAACGTAATTGTTTGCGGGATTGCCTTGAACATTTGTTGCTTTTATTCGGCGCGCGACCTGCGTCGTGATGGTTTCAATGTTGTCCTCGTTGAAGATGCCAGCGCCGGAATCGATGTGCCGGCAGCAGGACTGTTCCAGAAGTCGGCCAAGGCCGAGGGGCTTGGCCTGGGCATTCACTACGTTGCTTTGGCCGAGGTTCTTGCTGCCGTGGGTTGAAGACCTGTCTCTATTGCCGATCGCTGGTTCTCGGGCGTTCGTGCCTAATGGTGAGTTATCATCCCTGGAAGAACCGCTGGGCCTGCTCAGGAACCCTTGCGGCCGGTGCGCCGCCGTTGGAGCTTCTGTCGTAGAAAGCTTCTGGCGGCCGCCAGGATTTCGGCATGATCGAACGCCAGAGTCGGCGGCTTCGATAGGCTGAACCAGCCAACTTCCGCAGCATCGTCATCGGCTTGAGGCTTGAGTTTGCGCGCATCCAGCTGGGCCATATAGACCACGCTGATGGTCCGCCCGCGCGGATCGCGTCCAGGGGCGCCAAACGTGTGAAGTTGCCGGAGCCGACCTGCCTTGATGCCGGTCTCTTCTTTTAATTCCCGGTGCGCGGCGTCTTCCAGGCTTTCGTCCATTTCTACAAAACCGCCCGGGACTGCCCACATGCCGGCAAAAGGATCGTGCTTCCGTCGCACGAGCAGTACCCGCGGCCGCGGCGCGCGCGTGACGATGACGATATCGACCGTCACAGCTGGTCTGGGATAGTCATAGCAATACTGCTGCTTCGAGCTGATTGCCATCGGATTTCCTGTTGCCTGGCGGTTGGCGCATGCGAGAAGGTGGGCTCAACTGCACCAAGCATAAGGGCAATGAACCGCAGCTGGCGCTAGGGGTCGTCACAAACTTCCAAATCCATCACTCTCCTTCTTCAATCGCTCATATGTTCTTGTCGGCTGACCCCTCTAGTCGGTATCCTTCCTATACCAGGGTGACAGAATTGCCATGCCAACAGTAGTAGTATGCGCGAGCATAGTCCCAGAGGAGAGCGCGCCGTGAGTGTCGATCTTGCAACCCGCGAGCCGAAAGCCGTGCTATGGACGCGCCGCCATTTGCTTGACCTGGAAGACCTAAGCCGCTCCGAGATCGAGACCATTCTCGATGTCGCGGAGGGCTTCATGGAGGTCAGCCAGCGCCGGCGCAAAAAGCTCACCACTCTCAAAGGGAAGGTTGTCGCCAACCTTTTCTTCGAAGCCTCGACGCGGACGCGCACGAGCTTCGGCCTGGCGGCCAAGCGTTTGAGCGCCGATACGATTGATTTTACGCCCAGCGGCTCCAGCTTGAGCAAGGGCGAGACTTTCATCGACACTGCCAAGAACATCGAAGCAATGGGCGTGGACGTGATGATCGTTCGACACTCGTCGCCCGGTGCTCCGCTGCTCCTCGCCCAGAACCTGCAGTGCAGCGTAGTCAACGCCGGCGACGGCGCGCATGAGCACCCGACACAGGGACTGCTCGACATCTTCACTATCCGGCGGGCAAAGGGCGTGGTGGAAGGCCTCACCGTCGGTCTTGTCGGCGATATTGCTCACAGCCGGGTGGCTCGAAGCAACATTCATGGACTTCTAAAGCTGGGCGCTCGCGTGATCGTTTGCGGTCCCCCTACCCTTGTCCCACAGGAAATTGGCCGGCTGGGCGTCGAGGTCTCCTATCGGCTGGACGAGATCCTGCCGCGCTGCGATGTAATCAACGTGCTCCGGATTCAGTTCGAGCGGCAGCGCAGCGGCCTGTTTCCGTCGATCCACGAGTACTTCCACCTGTTCGGCGTGGATACGCAACGGCTGTTGCGTGCCAAACCAAATATTTTGCTGCTGGCACCGGGTCCGATCAATCGCGGCGTGGAATTGACCCCGGAGGTGGCCGACGGCCCTCACTCGGCCATCTTGCAGCAAGTCACCAACGGTCTGGCCGTGCGCATGGCCGTGCTCGATTTACTCTGCGGACATGGTACCGTCGAAGAATAGAACGGCCTTCCTCATGAATACACTCCGTATCAGCAATGGCCGGGTGATTGACCCCGCACAGCACTTCGATCAGATCAGTGACGTTTGGGTGCGCGGCGGCCGCATCGTTGGCTTTGGCACGCAGCACCAGCTTCAGGCTGACATAATCCTGGACGCAACGGGCAAGATCGTTTGCCCGGGTTTGATCGACATGCACGTCCATTTGCGCGAACCGGGCCGGGAAGAAGATGAGACGATTGCCACCGGTACGGCATCAGCCCTGGCTGGAGGTGTGACGTCCGTTGCGTGCATGCCAAACACGGAGCCAGCCCTCGATAGCCAGGCAGCGGCGGAGTTCGTTTACCTTCAGGCAGCCCGCGCCGGCAATGCTAACGTCTTTCCCGTAGGTGCCATCACCAAGGGGCGCAAGGGCGAGGAATTGGCAGAGATGGGCGGCCTGGTGGAAGGCGGGGCTGTCGCTTTCACGGACGACGGCTCGCCAGTGGTCAGCGCCGAGATCATGCGGCGGGCACTCGAGTATTGCGGCATGTTCGACAAGGCGGTGCTGAGTCACTGCGAAGACCTCGATTTGGCACGCGACGGGGTCATGAACGAGGGCTTCGAAAGCATGCGCCTGGGCCTGCGAGGCATGCCGGCAGCGGCCGAGGAAGTGATGGTCCACCGGGATATCGCTCTGTCCGAGTTGACCGGTGGTAGACTGCACATCATGCACGTCTCGACGGCCGGAAGCGTCGATTTGATTCGCCGGGCTCGACAGCACGGCGCGCGCGTTAGCGGCGAGGCCTGCCCGCACCACTTCACCCTCACGGACAAGTGCCTGCGAACATTTGACAGCAACTACAAGATGGCCCCGCCCTTGCGCACCGATTCGGACATTCAAGCCATCATCGCCGGCCTCAAGGACGGCACGCTGGAGGTCATCTCCACGGACCACGCGCCTCACGCTCCTGAAAAAAAGATGCGTGAGCTGAATCTGGCTCCTAACGGGATTATCGGCCTGGAGACGCTGTTGCCGGTCTGCGTACTTGCCCTGATCGAACCGGGCCATCTCACTTGGCCGCAGCTTATCGAAAAACTGACGATCAACCCGGCCCGCGTTCTCAGCATCGACCGCGGCACGCTGCGCGCAGGTGCCGTTGCGGATATCACCATCATCGACCCCGCGGCGGAGTGGACGATAGACCCCAAAAAATTCCGCTCCAAAAGCCGGAACTGCCCATTCGCGGGCTGGAAAGTCCGCGGCCGCGCGCAGACGGTCATCGTCAATGGCGAGGTGCGTTACCAGTGCAATGGCGAAAGCTGAAACGCGCGCCAGGACCGGCCCCCGCCGCTCCCCATCTATTGACCGGAATGATTTTTACCGCTAAAAATCGCGTCGAAGGTAGGCTTCCATCTCATTGTCCAACTGTCAAAGGCTGCCGGCCCCTTCGAGCCGATTTGCCTTTGCATGGTAAAATGGGATAGGAATTTCCCAGAGCCTGAAATGCGCTGAGAAAGAGTGTTATGTACCGAAACATGCTCAAATCGAAGCTGCACCGCATGACCGTAACCCACGCCGACGTGGATTACGAAGGCAGCCTTACCGTCGACGTCGGGCTGCTGGAGGCGGCGGATGTTCTGCCTTACGAAGAGGTCCACGTCTGGAACGTGACCCGCGGAACGCGTTTTCGGACCTATGCCATGGCTGGCGAACGCGGTTCCGGTGTCGTGTGTGCCAACGGGGCGGCTGCGCGACTGGCCGAGCCAGGTGATCTGGTCATCGTGGCGACATTCACGATGTTGGACGACAACTCAGCTCGGGAACACTTGCCCAAGATCATCCTCGTGGACAACAAGAACCGAATCCGCAAGACGGCAGTCGAAGAAGTCGCCGGACCCAAACGCAGGTAGCCACCCTGCCCTTTCGCATTTTCAGGTCGCTGTCGTCGGACCGATCTCGCAAATCGCTCATCCGCCTTCTATGTTTCTCCCACCGCTGCCGAATGCCCCACGGGCACATAGGCTATCCCAAGAAACGCGTTCCTAGAGAAGAGCGAACCTATGCGCAAACAACTTATTACCGTCGGCCACAGTCCGGACCCGGACGACGCCTTCATGTTTTACGCACTCGCGCACGACAAACTGGACACCGGCGACCTGCGCTTTCGGCACGAACTGCAAGACATCGAAACGCTCAACCGCCGGGCGCTGCGTGGCGAGTTGGAAGTGACTGCCGTCAGCATTCACGCCTACGCTCACCTCCTCGATAAATACGCCCTCTTGCCCAGCGGCTGCAGCATGGGTGATCGCTACGGCCCGATGGTCGTTGCCCGTCGCGACATGCCGGTGAACGACCTAAAAAAGGCTCGGATTGCCGTGCCAGGCACCCTGACCACCGCTTTCTTGACTTTGCGATTGCTGATCCCAGACGGTTTCACCTACGAGGTGATCCCCTTCGATCAAATCCTTGCTGCGGTTGCCGAGGGCAAATACGACGCGGGCTTGATCATTCATGAAGGACAACTGACCTTCCAGAACCAGGGGCTTCATTTGGTAGTGGACCTCGGGGTCTGGTGGCAGGAACAAACTGGTCTGCCTTTGCCGCTTGGCGGCAACGTGGTGCGCCGCGATCTCGGTACTGAAACCATCCACCAGATCAGCCGCCTGCTCAAGGAAAGCATTCGCTACGCGCTCACTCACCGTGATGACGCGCTCAAATATGCTCTGGAATACGCGCGCGACATGGACAAGGGGCTGGCAGACCGATTCGTGGGCATGTATGTGAATGACTGGACGCTGGATTATGGCCCGCGTGGCAGGGAAGCTGTGCGCCGACTTCTCGATGCCGGCTATCGCGCTGGCGTGATTCCCAATCCAGTGGCAGTCGAATTTGTGGACTAATGCCGAAAATGAGAAATGTCATGTTATGTCATGTTAAAGGGGGGGTAGGCAGACAGCGTGTCTGACAAAGCAATAGTTCTCAAACTATTATTATGAAACAAGTTACGTCGCAGACTGCAAGACATCTCAAAATGACAAATGTCATGTGTACAAACGTGCACAATTCGTGGTTTCGCAGATCCCTTCGTAGGCTTTTCGTTTAACCGTGAGCCGGCGGCGAGCGCGTGAACAGACAGCGACCTGTCAGCTTGTGGTTCACGCGCTCGCCGCTGGCTCGCGGTTAAACGATTCTTCGCAATCTGCAGAAGTGGGAATACTCCCGGTCGTGCTATAGCGCTTCGTTGCCTGCTGCATCGCGAAGGGCGGCTTCGTACTCTTCGGGGGCATTCAGGTTTCGCAGCGATTGCAAGGTCGGGTCCACGTCGACCAATTCGTCCGCCTGCACAACTCGCGTCGGCACCATTTCGCAGAGGAAGTAAGGCCGCAATCGATTCTCTGCCAGAAGCCTACCGACAGCATTGCGCACGCCGATTCGATAGATAGCCGCCAGGGAATGATAGTACCCGCCGACATATGGCATGCAGATCATGGAATCGCCAAGCAACTCAACCAACCGGCCAATGAATCGAGGCTGCAAAAAGGGCACGTCGCAGGACGAGACATAAGCTGCGTCGGCCCGGCCATCAAGCGCGGTCAAACCGGCTAATAGTCCTTGTAGCGGCCCCCGTCCCTTCTCCTCATCGCGGACAATGCGCACCGAATCCGGCAGCGGCGGCACGTCCTGATCAGGTGCCGCAACCGCAACGATGGGGCTGACAGCTTCCCCAAGCAAGCAGACCACGCGTCCGAGCATGGTTTCCTCGCGAAAAGGTAGCCAGGCCTTGGGCCGGCCCATGCGCCTGCTCTGCCCTCCGCAGAGAACGATGCCGCCGACCCTTAGGGAATGATGCGTTTGGATTGCCATCTGAGAAGGCCCGCCGCACTGGAACAATCTGGCGGCCACGGAACAAGATTTAGCCTGGTATGGACGGCTTTTATGATACTGCCTCGGGACAGGGAGCTCTACTGAGCTGACCAGGGCGGGCACGATCGGTCCACCCGTTGATGCGGCCTTTCGCAAAAATGTGCGACGATCCGGTCGGTAGCCTCTTGCGATCCTGCGCGGGCCATGTATAGTTAGCGTTCACTACCGGCGTTTCTGGCGGCTTTGGACGGAAAGGACAGGAATTCGATGGGCTACAAGCAGACAGCAGAACATCGCTTCGGCAAGGGCTCGTATCATCAGATCGGGCTGGTTCGCGGCCAGTTCGGCAACGTGCCTATGGATCAATGGCTCAAGTTCGTGCAAAGCGCCGGTTTCGATGGCTGGGAGGAAGCAAGCTGGGAGCTTGATCTGGGCCGGTGCAGCACGGACGCAGGAGCGGAGGCCTACGCCAAAGAGCGCGTGGAGCTTGCCAGGAAGCACGGCCTGGAGATACTCACAGTCGCCTCCCATCTTCAAGGTCAGGCCCTTGGCGACGAGCCGAGCGCCAAGACGCTGCAGTTCACCGGCGGCGAACCTGTCGCGGCCTACAAAGCCTGGCGCGACAAAGGGAACAAACCGCCACGCACGAATCCGTACTATGTCCCGGACGAAGTCGGCAAGCTGATCCATGAGAAAGCGGCCAAGGATCTTGTGAACATCGTCCGACTGGCTCATTACCTGGGCAAGCTGCAAAACCGCAAGGTAGCCGTGCCGGGCTTCGTCGGCTCGCCGGCTCACTGCTGGAGCCATTTTTTTCTCTTTCCGCCTCTGCCGCAGAGTATTGCTGGACACGCCATTCCAGATGTGCGCACAGTCAGCCTCGAGATTCTTGTCGAGCGCTTCAAGCCAGTCCTCGACGCCTGCAAGAAATACGGGGTCACGTTCGATCTCGAATGCCACCCCAGCGAACGGGCCATGGGGGATCTGGAGTCGGCAACGGATTACCTGGCCGCTCTCGACAAGGCGGGCTACGCCGACGTCACCGGCTTCAACCTCGACGGCTCGCACATGGAGTGGCAAGGCGTTTCCGTGGTGCAATTCATCCGCGAATTCGGCAGCCGCATTCACTGCGCGCACATCAAGGGCGTGCAGGTGATTCGTGAACACACGCGTGCCGGCCTCCTCGGCGGCCATCGCCCCATGGGCCACCGTCTGAACGGATGGAACTTCGTCACGGCGGGCACCGCGCGCGACGCCAACAGCGTCGAAGAGATCATGATCGAATTGAACCGCGTCGGCTTCGACGGTGCGGTCAGCATCGAATGGGAAGACAATGACGCCGAGCAGCATGCTGGTGCGAAGGCAGCGCTGGCCAACGTCCATCGTGCGGACCTGCCCCCTAGCGGCATGCGCCATGACGAAATGCTGAAGGCCTAGTTCGACCAAGAGACTTCGGCCCAGAGCGCAGACTTGCAGCCTCGGAGCGTGCTGAAAAGGGTGGCAGACCCTTGAGGTCTGCGGAGCCTGGCTCCTTAGGGCCTGGCAGAATTGAGGAAACAAAAGCGGCGGAAAAGCGCCGCACTCCAAAAGTGACTTCTATGGAGTGCGGCGCTTTTCCGCCGCTTTTGGTTTTCCTCCCTCGCCTCGGGACTGAGTTTCTTCAACGAGGCTGGTTGGAGAGTGCTTCCCAAATACTTTCGAGGCTGGATTCCGCCGTCAGCACGATGCGTGTTCCCTCGCGCTTGCGCGCTAGCGAGTGCGACAACTGCGACGCGAGACGCGCAGTCGTTGCACGATTGCCGAACAGATGAAGGTCCTTGCCCCTCTCCAATCCTAGTCGATTCAGGTAGCCGCTTAGCGAGTCTGTTGCTTCGAGGCCGGCGCAGTCAATCGTTACGTGCCAGGCCGCCTTGCCGTCCAGTTGCATCCAGCCGGCGAACGCCTGCACATCTTTTAGGCTTTTTCGCAGCTCTGACGGAATTTGCAGGAAGGGCATAGCGCTGAAGGTAGCATCCAATGTCTCTGTCGAACCCACGATCCATGCTTGAGTGCCTTCGGTCATGTCATCTTGTAAACACTTTCGCACAGTTGGTTCGAAATGAGCGGCGTAACTTTCGCCGGCTGCGGGGGCGAAGGGTTCAGTCGGCATATCTTTGCTTCGCAGGCTCGTCACGATTGTTCGATCATCCGGGCACCAGAGATACCAGAGAAAGTCGCCAACCTGAAAGTGGTACATGGTTCTCCCGCGAGGTTCTTCCGAGGCTCGGGCTTTTAGCGATTCCCGCAGGCCGCGCGCACCGTAAGGATCGCGAGTTCGCACCACGCAAATGACTGGCGGAAAAATCGAAGCTTCGGCCCCCAATCCTACGACAATGTGATCGATGTTCTCCAGCTTCACTCCAGTCCGTTGTTCTAAGTCGGCAATCATAGAACCTGGATTTGCGCGGAACTCCGAGAGAAGTTCGCGGCTCGAATCCTGTCCCATTAGCTCAGCGACGTGAATGCCCGCTAGAACGCTCACCTTGGGGGGCATATAGGCTAAGGCTGCCAACCTATCGGGTCGAACCGAAACAACCCGCTCCAACCCAGCTGGCGCCGCAGAATCTGGATGGTCTCGCTGTCGACGTTTGTCGATCGTGTGCCAGGCAAAAGCCAGGCCAATGGCGGCCATCACGAGCATGATGGAGACGATTGTGCTGGCGACCGCTCTATTCGCCCATTGGAAGCGATACGTTTCCGTAGCGACCTGCTCTGATTGCCATGCTTGAACTGCGGGCTCACCTGAGGCTGTCGTGAATCTAGAAGCACCATAGGCTTCCTGATTTAGGGCTGGCAGCAATTCATGGCAGCGCGGACAGCGGATGCGCTGGCCAGGCACGGCCGGCTTGCTCAAGACGATATTGGAATTGCAATAAGGGCACGATAATGCTGGCGTAGTCATGCGCGCAGAGACCTCGTCTCGCCTGGTGCCAAGTGTCTCGTAGCTCAAGCTGGCAGCTTGAGCTACTACCAATCATGGCCTTGCTCCGAGCTACTGACCATTTAACAGAAAATTACGCGTAACTGCAAATTATGGATGGAGCGAGAATCCTTTCCGGCCTTGTCCGTTTCTAATTGAAGGGCTCCGTGTGGCCTTATGGTACCGAGGGAAGGCGGCTCGAAGAGCCTCGATGCTGTAACTGGCACGGCGGGCAAGGGGTTCGGTCCGTATTGACCCCTTCCGCTTCCACCTTTAGACTGACGAAACTGGGCAAGTGTTTACCGAAATTCCGGATAAACCGCTTTTGCCATTTGCGGAGGCGTTGGCAGCATGACAACCCAAACAGACTTGGGCGTGGGCTTTCTTGAGCAGCTTGGCGACGGTTTCAATGCATTTTCCGAAGCGGCAAGTCGTTTCTTGATGCGCCTTTTCGGGTCCAGCAATGAACGCGTTATCCGGAAGCTCGGCTATATCCGCTCCAACAGCCCCGACGTCCCTCCGACAATCATTCCTGGCTCACTCGTGGCGCAAGTCAACGCGCTGGAGGAACAAACGCGTGCGTTGAGTGACGAAGAACTCAAAGCACTCACGCCCAAATTCCGCGAACGGCTTGCGAACGGAGCGACGCTCGACGACTTGCTGCCCGAGGCGTTCGCGGCTTGCCGGGAGGCTGGCCGGCGCGCCAAGAACATGCGCCACTTCGACGTGCAAATCCTCGGCGGCATCGTCTTGCACCGTGGCAACATCTCCGAAATGGTCACCGGTGAAGGGAAAACCCTAGTCGCCACGCTACCGGCCTATCTGAACGCCCTGGAACAAAAGGGTGTCCATATCGTCACGGTCAACGACTACCTCGCACGCCGCGACTGCGAATGGATGTCGCCCATCTACCAGGCCCTGGGGATCTCTGCCGGATTTATCCAGAGCGACATGGATCCCGTGGCCCGGCGTCGGGCCTATGATTGCGACATCACGTATGGAACGAATAGCGAGTTCGGTTTCGATTATCTGCGCGACAACATGAAACCGGCCCGCTGGGCTGACCCTGCCTATCCGCCCTGGCTCCAGCAATGCCAGAAGGTGCTCAACTACGCAATCATCGATGAGGTCGACAACATCTTGATCGATGAGGCGCGCACGCCGCTCATCATCTCCGGCCCGGCCTTTACCGACGTCCGCCGCTATGCCCAGGCAAATGACATCGCGGTGCAGCTGACCGAGTTGCAAAGACAAGAACCAGGACGTTTCTTCGAGGTCAAGGAAAAGGAACATACCTGCCACCTCACGGATGAGGGCATCCACAAGGCTGAAGAGCTGGCCGGCGTGGAAAGCTTCTACACCGCGGGCAACATGGAGTGGCCTCACCTGATCGACAACGCTCTCAAGGCGCACCATCTCTACGGGAAGGACAAGAAGTATGCCGTCATGCGCCACCCGGAGACCGGGGAGCTGAGCATCATCATCATCGATGAGTTCACGGGTCGGCTCATGATTGGCCGGCAGTGGAGCGATGGTCTGCATCAGGCTGTGGAAGCCAAGCACGCCCGCGACGGTGTCAAGATCAAGGAAGAGACCCAGACGCTGGCAACGATTACGCTGCAAAACTACTTCAAGCTCTACAAGAAACTTGCAGGCATGACCGGCACGGCCATGACCGAGGCCAATGAATTCTGGAAGATCTACAAGCTCGACGTGATCGCGATTCCGACCAACCGTGCCCTCATTCGCCTCAATCAGCAGGACGTGATCTTCCGAACCGAAAAGGAGAAGTGGGCCGCGGTCGTGGAAGAGATTGTGGACGTCCATCGCCTTGGCCGGCCGATGCTGATCGGCACGACCGACGTTGACAAGTCAATCAAGCTGAGCGGCATGCTCAAAAGAAAGGGCGTAAAGCACGAATTGCTCAACGCTCTTCCCGAACACGCCGCCCGCGAAGCCGAGATCGTAGCCCAGGCAGGCCGCATCGGCTCGGTGACGATTGCCACGAACATGGCCGGCCGCGGCACGGATATCATCCTCGGCGGCAATCCGGAAACCTTGGCCTGGGCACGCCTCAAAGACAAGTATCCCACGAGGTTGGACGTACCCGATGAGGAGTGGAAACAGGTTATCGCGGATATCGAGGCCAAGGAGAAGATAAAGGAAGAAGGTCGCAAGGTCATCGAACTGGGCGGCCTACACATTGTCGGCACCGAACGCCACGAGGCCCGGCGCATCGACAACCAGCTCCGCGGCCGCGCCGGCCGCCAGGGCGACCCGGGCTCCAGCCGCTTCTACCTTTCGCTGCAGGATGACCTGATGCGCATCTTCGCGGGCGAATGGGTAGCCAACATCTTGACGAAGCTCGGCATGGAGGAAGGACAGGCCATCGAGAGCGGCATGGTTTCACGGCGTATCGAGGGAGCCCAAAAGAAGGTCGAGGAGCGCAATTTCGATACGCGCAAAAACCTCCTGGAATACGACGAGGTGATGGATCACCAGCGCAAGCGCGTTTACAGCTACCGTCAGGCCATCCTGGAGGGGGGCAACTGCAAGATTCGCGTGCTCGACATGCTCGATGATCAAGTGAATCTGGCCGCGGACCGCTTCATGGATGAGGATTACGGCGCGGCGGGCTTTGCCCAGTTTGCCTCCAACCATCTGGGAGTCGAGTTCGACGCTTCCGACTTTGCACGCAGCAACTTTGATGAGGCGGAAAAGACGGCTCGGGACAAGGCCGGCCGGATGATTCAAACCCAGATCAGCGAGTCGATGGAGGAGAACCTGGGCGCGGAAGACCCAAAGGAGTGGAACTGGAAGGCGCTTTCTCACCAGGTAAACACGCGCTATGGCTTGAGTACCAACGACCGGCAGCTCAAGCAAATGGGCAAGGAAGATGTCTCTCAATTCCTGATCGAGCAAGCGGAGAAAGCAGTGACCGCCCTCGATCTTAGCGGCGGCCGCCAGTTCCTCGACCCCGATTGGGGTCTGCGTTCGGTTGCGGACTGGACTCGGCTCAAATTCCAGATCAAGCTGTCGCTGGAAGACCTCACCGGCAAAAGCGCCGATGAAATCAAGCAGCTCCTGCACAGCAAGGTGATGGAGATCTACCGCGAGAAGGAGGTCGAATTCCCGGTGAAGGTTGGCATGGCGCGCTTCATGGCCGATCGCCAGCAGGTGGCAGCGGGGGGCCAGCGCTATGACCGTGAAGGCCTGTACCAATGGACTCGAATGCGTTTTCCGGGCGTTGCCGAGGTGCTCAGCGAGGAGGAATTCCGCACCCAATCGCGCGCCAGGCTTTACGAGGAATTGCGCAAGATCAGCCGGCAGTATTTCCCAAAATCCGGCCACGCGCAGATTGACGAGAAGCTCGATGACGCCTTCCGTGGTACCGAACTTTCCGAACCGGATGACGCCAAGGAGCTGGCGGAGTGGGCGCGCACCGAACTGGCCGTCGAGGTGCCGGAAGCGACGCTGACCGGCATCACAAGGGAAGCCGCCCGGCAAGTCGTGTGGAACGCGTTCGATGAACGCTATCGGCCTGAGATGCGCACCATGGAACGGAGCCTGGTCCTCAGCCAGCTCGATGCATCCTGGAAGAACCACCTGTATACCATGGATCACCTGCGCTCGACGGTCGGCCTGCGCGGTTACGCCCAGGATGATCCCAAGACCGTCTACAAGCGTGAAGGCATGAAGGAATTCGACCTCATGTGGGAGAGCGTGCAAGACAAGGTCACCGACACAGTTTTCCGCATGGAAGAGGAAGAGGCTTTTCAGGAATCAGTTTGGTCGATTGGGGCCACTGTGCACGCGGCGGCGCCGCGGCATAGCGCGCCCGCCAATGGCGACAGCATCCGCGGGCAGCAGGATGCCGCCATCACCAACAGTCAGAACAGCGGCAAGAAACTCGAACCGATCCGCAACCGTGGCGAACGCGTCGGCCGCAACGATCCCTGTCCCTGCGGCAGCGGCAAGAAGTATAAGAATTGCCACATGCGCCAGGCGGTGGGTTAGCGGCTACCAGCCCGACGCATGAGCGAGGGTCTTAATAAAACCCTCGCTCACGCGTCGGGCTCGTAAGCAATGGTGAGAAAGGACTCTCATGCCGTACCTGTTCGACACGTTTTATTTGTTGCTGCTGCTCTGCCTCTCACCCTGGCTTCTCTACAAGTCCTTGCGAACCGGGAAATACCGGCGCGGTCTCCTGCGCAAGTTCCTTGGAACGGCCTTCCTGCGGGATGGCGATGCTCCGTGCGTCTGGTTCCATGGTGTAAGCGTGGGTGAGATCCACCTGTTGCGGCAGGTGATCGCTCGCTTTCGACAGACCTATCCCGATTGGGACTGCGTAGTCTCTACGACTACCGACACCGGCTACCAAGAAGCATGCAAGCGCTTCCCCGATCTTGCCATCTGCTACTGGCCCTGGGATTTTTCGTGGGCCGTGCATCGTGCCCTGCGCGCCGTCAATCCGACTCTGGTAGTCTTGGCGGAGGGTGAAATCTGGCCCAATTTTCTCATTGCGGCCAAACGGCGGGCTGTCCCCGTCGCCGTCATCAACGGGCGCTTGAGCCCGCGCAGTTTCCGGAACTATTCGCGCGTGCGGCTCCTGGCTCGGTATCTTCTGCGTCACCTCGATCTTATTGCGGTGCAGACCGAGGAGTACGCACTCTCCTTCCGGGCCCTGGGCGTTCCCCCCGAGTGTCTGCACGTCACCGGGTCGGTCAAATATGACGGCGTGTCTGCCGACCGCACAAACCGTCAGACAGCCGAGCTGGGCAGGCTTTTCGACGTGCAAGAGCACGACCTCGTGTGGCTCGCCGGCAGCACGCAAGCTCCCGAGGAACAAATCATCCTCGACATCTTCGTTCGGATCAGAAGGCAATATCCCCGGCTCCGGCTCTTTCTGGTCCCCAGGCAACGGGAGCGTTTTGAAGAAGTGGCCGGGTTATTGCAGCGCTCCGGTCAGGCGTTCGTTCGTCGCAGTGGTCTTGCCAAACCGGTCGAGGATCGAAAAGCGATTGTCTTGATGGATACCATCGGCGAGCTTGGCGCACTATGGGGGCTGGCTGAATTGGCATACGTGGGCGGCAGCCTGGACGGCCATCGGGGCGGGCAGAACATGATTGAGCCGGCTGCATACGGGGCAGCGGTATTCTTTGGCCCGCACGTCTGGAACTTTCGGGATACTGCCCATAGGCTAGTCTCTGCGCGAGCGGCCTTGCAAGTTGCGGACGCGAAGGAACTTGAAAATGTCGTGCAGAACCTCCTTGCCGACCCATTGGAGCGTCAGCGCATGGGTGGTGCCGCGCAGCAGCTTGTCCGTTCTCAACAAGGGGCGACCCAGCGAACGGTTGAATGTCTTGGTCGTTTGCTGACGTCTTATCGCCGGTGCGATAGCGCGGCCTAAATGACCCTGCGTGATCTTGCACCAGACACATGTTGGGTGCCATGCTTTCGGGCCCAACCTACGGGAAAGAGTTCCAGGAGGCGAGGCCCGAAAGCATGGAGCGGTCGGCGAACTGTCCCTTTGCTTTGGGGCACGACATGCTTTCGCGGCCCCGGCAGGTAGAACTGGCTGGGTGCAGCCCCGGCTTGGGCCGCGAAAACATGGCACCCAAGTTCGATCGCTTGCTGCTGATCAGCGCACGCTGATTTGGCGCTCGGTTAAAAATGAATTGGTTGAACGGTTTGCCGAGCCGCCGGTACGAGTTGGCAATTACGGCCCACGACCACGCGTGAATGCACCAAGCATCGCTCACTGAGTTTCCCAAATCTGCCGATGCCTTTACCGCTGGCTTACCTCAACGGACAGTTCCTCGCTCAGGAAGCGGCGCATATCGCCATCCACGATGCTGGGTTCATCTTCGGTGCTACCGTAAGCGACCTGTGCCGCACGTTCAACCACCGGCTCTTCCGCCTGGCCGATCATCTCGCCCGTTTTCGGCTTAGCTGCACGTGCGCGCTCATACCTCAGCCCGTTCCTGACAATGAGATCGCTGACATTGCGGAGCGCCTTGTCGCTCACAACTCTGCATACCTCGGCCCTGGGCAAGACCTGGGTCTGGTGATGTTCGCGACGCCTGGCCCGATCGCGTACTACGCAGGCCAGGCGGGCGGGCCAGGCGATGGCCCGCCGACGCTCGGGCTGCACACGTTCCCGCTTCCTTTCAGCCGTTACCAGCGTCTGTTCGCGCAGGGGGCGCACTTGGTCGTCCCGGATAGGAAACATGTGCCGGCAGCCTGCGTCGATGCCTCCATCAAGCAGCGGAGTCGGATCACCTGGTGGCTGGCGGAACAGGAAGCTCATCAAATCGACCCGCGGGCGAGCGCTCTATTGCGGGATGACCTGGATATGGTGACCGAGACCGCCGCTGCGAACTTCCTGCTCGTGCGCGGAGGCGCCGTGCTCTCGCCGCCTCGTGCATCGATTCTTGGAGGCATAAGCCTACAAGTCGTGCAAGAGCTATGTTCGGAACTCGAGATCCCATTTGCGGAACGCGCGCTCAGCTTGTCGGAGTGTATTTCGGCAGAAGAGGCATTCCTGAGCAGTACGCCCTATTGCATAGCTGGAATAAGCGCAATTAACGGCACGTCGATTCCCTGGCCAGGTCGGATTTTCCAGCAATTGCTGGCTGCATGGAGTGCAAGGGTCGGAGTGGATATCAGCCGGCAGATTTTCACTAACCCGTAGACTTGCCCTCAAGTGGTTCCTATCTTTATAGCGTATTCTTTAGAGCGTGTAGTAAAAGGGGCGCAATCCCTCTGTCTTGCGCAGCATCAACTGCCTCAGAATTGGGAAAATCCTTGTTCGAGCCAAGGATAGAACCTCGCTGCACACGTTCTCACTCGTACCGACTCGTTGATGGTACGTTGCGATTTTTGTCGATTAAATCGGATTGATCGAGGAGTGCTCTCCGCCAATGCAAAACAAAAAAATGACGCGTCAGAGGGGCGTGTCGAATCGCTGGATCTGGATGATGCTGGCTTTTATGGTCGTGGGGATCATGGGGGCTGCCGGGGTTGGTTCTGCAGCCCCGGCTGGAAGCCATGAAGCTTGGGAGCCCTTCAGCTTCCTGAAGTACGACTGGTTCGAGAAAATCGCGCTGATTCTGAACGTCTTCATCGCCTTGGCTGGTCTCGGCTACGCCCTCATGCTGGTGAGCGAAGTGTACGGAGCCGACACGGGCACCTCGCGCATGAAAGAAATCGCCTTGGCTATCCGCGAAGGCGCCGATGCCTACTTGAAGCGCCAATTCAGGACGGTGGGCATTCTGATCTTGCTTATCACCGTTGTGCTCGTGGTGACGAAATGGCCATTCGGGGTGTCGGAAACAGCTGCCCTTCATAATGAGCATGTACAAATTGCGATCGGTCGTGGGATAGCCTTCCTCTTTGGGGCACTGTTTTCCGCCACGGTGGGCTTTGTCGGGATGCGGCTGGCCACTACGGGCAACCTGCGCGTGGCAGCGGCCGCCAGGCAAAGCTTCGGCAAGGCGCTACAAATCGGCTACCGGACCGGAACGATCACCGGCATGTTGACTGACGGGCTTGGGCTGCTGGGCGGCTCGCTGATCTTCCTCTATTTCGGCGAAAAGGCTTACGAGGCATTGCTGGGCTTCGGATTCGGCGGCACGTTGCTGGCCCTGTTCATGCGTGTCGGCGGCGGCATCTATACCAAGGCCGCCGACGTGGGCGCCGATCTCGTCGGCAAGATCGAAGCAAACATCCCCGAGGATGATCCTCGCAATGCGGCGACGATCGCCGACAACGTGGGCGACAACGTCGGCGATTGCGCCGGCATGGCCGCGGACATCTTCGAAAGCTACGAAGTTACGATTGTGGCTGCGATGATCCTGGGTTATGCCTCCTTCGGTCACAAGGGAGTCATCTTCCCGCTCCTCGTTCGGGCCATTGGCGTCATCGGCAGCATCATCAGCACCTACAGCGTGAAGGCTGGCGACAAGGGCGACGTGGCCCAGGCCATGAAGGCAGTGAATCGCGGCTTCGTCCTCGGTTCCATCATCAGCATCGTGGGCTTCGTATTCCTTGGACTTTTTTACTTCCGATTCGATGAAGCCTACGAAGGCTGGGCGACGAAAATTCAACCAAACCTTCCGCAGTGGGCACAACTCTGGGGATGGACGAGTTTTCTACCAGGCACTCTCGACATGCGGCCTGCATTGACATGTTTGGTCGGCATCATTCTCGCTGTTGCGCTGAACAAGTGTACGGAATACTGGACCGGCACGGAGTTCGAACCGGTCAAATCGCTCGCCAAGAGTTGCCGTACCGGCCATGCCACGAACATCATTCAAGGCATTGCGGTTGGATACGAAAGCACCGTGTGGGCTGTCATCATCATCAGTGCAGCCATCATTGCTTCTGCTCTCATCTACACAGAAACGAATCCTATTTTCGTCGCGTTCGGCGTAGCCATGTGCGGCATCGGTCTCCTTACGTTGACTGGCAACACCATCAGCATGGACGTGTTCGGACCCGTTGCAGACAACGCCAACGGCATCGGTGAAATGGGCTACAACAAGGATTCGAACAACCGCGATCTCCAACCCGGCGACGAAGGGTACATGAATCCCGAAGAGTACAAGCGGGCTCGCCAAATTCTTGCTGACCTGGATGCCGTCGGTAATACCACCAAGGCCATCACCAAGGGCATCGCGATCGGTTCCGCGGTTATCGCGGCCGTCTCGCTCTTCGCCAGTTTCATCGCGGTAATGGTTACCGGTTCCGAGGAAGGCATTAACACGCTCACGACAGCGGATTTCAATGCCAAGGCCGCTTTTCTCACGGTTGCCAACTCCTCGGTCTTTGTCGGCATGTTGATTGGCGGCGCCGTGCCGTTCCTCTTCAGCAGCATGACCATCCGGGCTGTCGGCCGCGCTGCTTACCTGATCGTTCAGGAATGCCGCATGCAGTTCCGCGACAAGGAGATCTGGGCTGGCACCAAGAAACCCAATTATGGCCGCGTGGTCGACATCTGCACGAGCACCGCCCAGAAAGAATTGGTGGGCCCGGGTTTGCTGGCAATCTTTGCCCCAATCCTCGTCGGCTTTGCCATGGGACCCTACGCGTTGGGTGGCTACCTGGCAGGCATGATCGTGGTCGGCCAGCTGCTCGCGGTATTCATGGCGAATTCCGGTGGTGCATGGGACAACGCCAAGAAGACGATCGAGGACCAGCCACGAACTTCCCTCACGGGTAAGGGCTCGGAAACCCACAAGGCCAGCGTGACGGGCGATACGGTGGGCGATCCTCTGAAGGATACTGCCGGGCCGGCCATCAACCCGCTCATCAAGGTCATGAACATGGTGAGCTTGCTGGCACTGCCGCTCGTGATCAAGTACAACATCGTCAGTGCAACATCGAGCGCCCTCGTGGGGGTGCTGGTGGTTGCGATCTCGGTGCTGGCGGTTGGTTGGGCCTGGTGGCAGTCGAAGCGCGAGACCGACGAAATGCGGCAGATGGACGAGGAATTTGCCCGATCCGTCGCGGACGAGACGGCCACGGCCAAGAGCGCCCATTAAGCGTAGTTTCCACGATCGGTTCACGAACTTTCGCCTGCTAGATAACATGAAGCCCACGGCTCCTTGGCCGTGGGCTTTTTGTTTGTGGTGCCGCTGGGGAGGGTCTCGTGGCTGGACTGATATTGGCCAATGTGTTTTTCGAGTCCGAGTCCGGCCGCACGGTCCTTCGCGCTATGCCTGTGCTCCTCGGGGCGCTGTGCGTGCTGGCCATCGCCTATCGGTACTACAGCGCGTTCCTTGCGGCACGCGTCGCCTCCCTGGATGATTCACGCATAACGCCTGCGCATCGTTTCCGTGACGGTCAGAACTACGACCCAACCAATCGATGGGTCCTCTTCGGCCACCACTTCGCGGCTATCGCCGGGGCTGGGCCGTTGATCGGGCCGGTCCTGGCGATTCAATACGGTTACATGCCGGGGCTTCTCTGGCTGGTGATTGGCGTCTGCCTGGCGGGAGCGGTTCAGGACATGCTCGTGCTCGCCGCTTCTGTACGCAGGGGCGGAAAATCCTTGGCGGAGATAGCCCGCGCAGAATTAGGGCCGCAGGCGGCAATCATCGTCTCGGCCGCGATCCTCTTCATCGTGGTGATAGCGCTTGCCGGCCTTGGCTTTGTCGTCGTCAAGGCGCTTGGGGGCGATGATATCCAGCTTGCAGAGAACACGCGGATTACGCTGCCGCCGCAACAGCAGCCGCAACACGATCCAGAGGCGAGCACGATCCAATTCGCCGTCTATCGGTTCCCAGGCGGCTGTCAGGTTCATTATTCCGACGGCGGCGCTGTCACTCCCCGCTCCGAACAGTTTCGCATCGGCGTGCCCCCTGCCTTCACCCTGAGTTCGGATGCGCGTGGAGCGGTTCTCTTGCCCAAGGGTGCCAAGGAACTGGTGCCCGGCAGTTCCTGGGGGACGTTTACGATTGCCTGCACCATTCCCATCGCACTGGTGATGGGCCTGTGGATGTACAAGATTCGCAGGGGCCGCATCGGCGAAGCGTCGATTCTTGGCGCCGTTGCCGTGCTCAGCGCCGTGATCGTGGGTAACTGGATTCCAGGATCAGCCCTCGAAAGCATCTTTTCCTTGTCCAAGAACGAGACGATCCTTGCTCTGACAGGATATGGCTTCATTGCCTCGGTGTTGCCCGTTTGGCTCCTGCTGTGCCCGCGCGACTACCTATCCAGCTTCCTTAAGATCGGCACGGTCGGCCTGATCATCGTCGGCGTATTCATGGCAAATCCGAAACTGCAATGTCCGACCGTCAACCAGACATTTCTGCATGGCGGCCCCACCTTCAAGGGCGATCTCTTCCCCTTCCTGTTCATTTGCATCATGTGCGGCTCAGTCTCGGGGTTCCATGCTCTGGTTTCCTCGGGCACGACGCCGAAAATGATCGACCGCGAAAGCGATATTCGGCCCATCGGCTACGGGGCCATGTTGATGGAGGGCCTGGTCGGTATCGTGGCCCTGATCACGGCCGCCTCCCTGCCGCCGGATCTGTACTACGAAATCAATACCAGCCTTCCCGAGGTGCCGCGTTACCAGGCCAAGCTTGACGAACTATACGCCTCCGTCGGCATTTCCGAAAGCAGGGACCCGCTGCACGCGGCTAACGTGGATAGCGCACAGCATTTGCCTGTCGATCTGGCGAGCGTGGAGCGCATGGTTGGCGGGGAAGCGCTGCGCGGGCGCACGGGAGGGGCCGTCACTCTGGCAGTAGGTATGGCGTTCGTTTTCTCGGATGCCTTCCATTGGACGGGGCTGCCGATCGAGGGGATCATGAAGTACTGGTATCACTTTGCCATCATGTTCGAGGCGCTGTTCATCCTCACGACCATCGACGCGGGAACGCGCATCGCCCGCTTCCTGTTGCAGGAAGCACTGGGCAGGGTGTACACGAAATTCGAACGCACCGATTGGCTGCCCGGAGCGCTATTGGCGACTCTGATTGTGACTGCAGGTTGGGGAGTGTTAATCTGGGCTGGCTCGATAAGCACCATCTGGCCCATGTTTGGCATCGCTAACCAGCTTCTGGCAGTCATGGCCCTGGCGCTAGTTACCACGCTGCTCATCAATACCGGACGGGCCAGGTACGCCCCCATTACGCTGCTGCCGATGCTCTTCGTGACCTCGACGACCCTCACGGCCGGTGCTGAAATGCTGGGCGTTCAATTTCCTGCAATCATTCGCGGCGGGGAGCTTTGGAAGGGCATTGTCAACATTGCGCTGACGGTGTTCGTCATCGCTTGCGTAGGGATGCTGCTGTTGCTAGCTGTCAGCCGCTGGGCAGCCGTCGTATTCGGCATGGTGCCGGCGCGCATCGATGCGGCCGCCGGCGCAGAGCCGACGCGACCAGGCTAAGGTTCGCGAAGCACGCAGTCATTTTGCCTGCGCTCGGAACATCTCCATGTCGTGCCGGCGAATGGAAACTCCCGGGAGGCCATCCTGACGTGGTCCCATCGAGTAGACGGCAAACTTGCCCGTTGTGGTCTCGGCAACATAAAGCGCGGCTTGTCCTTGAGTAATGTTGCCGGTAGTCATCATGAAATGGACGTTTTGACCAGGCTTGATGCCAAATTCGTTGACGAGGTCCACGTCGGCCCAGGCCACGATTTTGCCGATGGTTCGGTCAATCACCGTGCCGAGAAGCTTGCCGGACCGGTAATCGAGAAGCCAGACGCCGTCTGTCTGAGCACGCGGCTGGATCGCGACGGCCCCTGTACAAAGGATGTAATCTTCGAAGCGGTCATTGGCCGCCACCGCCTTCTGGCCCGGAAGTAGGTAGAGACTCGTCACTCCCACTCCCAGCGCGATACCCGTAATGAGCCACAGTAATCGGCTGGAGTACTTCATATTCGATCTCCCTGGATAAGCGAAGGAATTGGTATCGGCTGCCGCTGAATTCAACCTGCCAAGTCGCCGCGCACTATACCAATCGCCGGCTGCTTTCAACAACGGCGGTTGGGCTCTTGCACTCGACTTCGTCCAATTAAGTTGCAAAGAGGCGTTGGACAGGTAAGGAGCCAAGGCCGTGTGTGCTTGGCCGATTGGGCAGGATGGATCGGGAGTGAAAAGCGGCTGCCGCTCGAACCACTAAATAACCCTGCGCAAATCGGCTGATACTAGCCCGACGGGTTAGCGAGGTCCTCGCTGACGCGCCGGGCTAGTATCAGCGGAATTGTGCACCCCGATGTAGATCAGATGCTGCCGACCACCCGGACGTCGACGCCTTCGACGGTCCGCAATAACCGATCCAGAACAGGTCCTCGCTAACGCTTCGGGCTAGTATCGGCGGAATCGTGCACGCCGATGTAGATCACATGCTGCCGACCACCAGCACGTCGACGCCTTCGACAGTCCGCAATAGCCGATCCAAAACAGGTTGGCTGAACCAACGGCGAAACCATGGCCGCTGCGATCGCCCCATGACGATGTGAGTGATGCTGTACTCCTTCACGAATGTGGCGATCGTGCCCACGACTTCGCTCCCTTTGAATTCCATGGGGACGCCGCCGAGCTGATGCGCCAGCGTCAGCATGTTGCCGACCTGCCGTTGCGTCCCGGCATCGACGCGTTCCATCTGCTCCTTCGGCGTCTGGATGTAGACGGCGTACCAGGGAGCATTCAGCCGGGCTGCAAGGCGTGAACCCTTACGCAGCAATGCAGCGGTATTAGGGCTGCGTGAACTCAAGCAGACCATGACGCGCTCCAGGCCGCTTCGATTTTCGCCATTGCTCTGTTCTCTGCGTCGTCGGTCGAGCAAGTGCGCGATCTCACTCGAGGCCAGCTCGCGAAGCCGGGTCAGGTTCTCGGGAGTAAAGAAATTTGTTAGCGCTTGCTGGACACGTTCGGACGGGTATATCTTGCCGGCAAGAAGCCGCTCACGCAAGTCCTCAGCGGTAAGATCGACGTTTACCAGCTGATCGGCCATGCCCAGGACATAGTCGGGAATGCGCTCCTTGACCTTGATGCCGGTCGCCTGTTCGATGACATCGTACAGGCTCTCCAGATGCTGAATATTCAAGGTCGTGATGACATTGATTCCAGCGCGGAGCAGGTCCTCGACGTCCTGGTAGCGCTTGGCGTTGCGGCTGTCGGGAGCGTTCGTGTGGGCCAGCTCATCAACCAGGGCAACCATGGGCTTGCGAAGCAGGATCGCATCGACGTCCATCTCCTGAAGAACGACGCCGCGATACTCGACCTTTCGACGGGGGACTTGCTCCAGGTCGCCGATCAGCGCTGCCGTCTCCTGCCGGCCATGCGTCTCGATGATGCCAATCACCACATCCACTCCCTGACGCTTCAGACGCTGGCCTTCTTGCAGCATCTCATAGGTCTTGCCCACTCCTGCGGCAAAGCCGAGGTAGACCTTGAGCCGGCCGCGTTGCTGCTGGCGGATCAGCGTAAGGAAATGCTCGGGAGATGGTCGAGGATTCTCCGTGGACACTCAACCCTCCGGATCATGCCAATAGGCCGTAGCCGCATTCGCCAGAATGCGGGGGAAACTGTGAGATAGCCCGCATTCTGGCGAATGCGGCTACGGGCCGATGTCTCATTCTTGATGGGGCTCGGTATAGTCATGGGAGGTGAAGAGAAAGATCAAGATGAAGATTAGGAAGAGGAGCAGGAGTAAGAGCAAGATGTCAACCGTCTCAACTGTACCTCTTAATCTTCTTCTTAATCTTGCTCCTACTCTTCTTCCTCATCCTAGTCTTCATCTTACTCTCACCTCGAACCTTCCCAAAAACTTGACTCAACCGCCGGGAGTTTTAAGAATCAAGCAACCTAGGGCGCTAGCCCCCTGGGCGTTGCGAGCGTGCAGAAACTATCGGACTGTATGCACTGGTGTACCTCGGTGCGGTTTCCGAGATCACGCCCGATCTCCGCCCATAAGACACGCATTGCCGAACGAGGATCGAATTACCTGCGAAAACTCGCAGGGCGTCAGTCCCCGTCCGGCATCTTAGGATATCGTAATTTGGCTACTCAGCCTGGGCGAACTCCACGAGGCGCTGGCTGCGGTTGGGCTGCCGAAGCTTGAGCAAGCCGCGTGCCTCGATCTGGCGGATGCGTTCGCGCGTGATGCCATAGGTCCGCGCTACCTCATCCAGGGTGCGCGGGTGACCGTCGCGAAGACCGAAGCGCAATTCGATGACCTCGCGTTCGCGCGGGGTGAGCGAACGCAGCACCTCGCCAATGCGCTCTTTCAAGAGATGCTGATCGGCTGCCAGGCCGGGGTTGGATGCGTCAGAATCACCCAGAAAGTCTTCGAGTGCGCGCTCGCCGTCGCCGCCCAGCGGTTCATGCAGGCTGACAGGGTGCCGGCCCACCACGCGCAACGAACGTGTCTCCTCGGCCGTCACTCCCAGGACCCCGGCGATCTCTTCCACCGACGGTTCTCGTCCATGCTGCACTGTCAGTTCGCCACGCACTCGTTCGATGGCAGCGAGCATACCCACCTGGTGGCACGGAACGCGGACCGTGCGCGCGTGGTCAGCCAAGGCGCGGGTGATTCCCTGGCGGATCCACCAGGTTGCATAAGTGCCGAATTTGAAGCCGAGCCGGTGTTCGTACTTGTCGACCGCGCGCATCAGGCCTCGGTTGCCTTCCTGGATCAAGTCGGCGAAAGCTAGCCCGCGGCCGCGATAGCGCTTGGCAATCGACACCACGAGCCGTAAGTTCCCTTCGGCAAGCTCCCGGCGAGCGATCTGATAGCGAGCGCGCCGCAAGCGCAAAACGTCCACCAGCCGTGCCAGGTCTTCCGGCGTCGCCTGCACGAGGAGCATCAGATCGCGCAATTGCTTGATGCGTTTCGTGCGTTCTTCCCGGTCGGCGCTCGAGCGGCCCCCGGAAGCAATCTGGCGGGCCAATTCCGTCATCTTGGCTGCGTGATTTTCGAGTTCCTCGGTCCAGCGATCCAGGAGATCGATGCGCGGGGACATTTCCTCCGCCAGCACCACCGCCTTCTGGCTACGCCGCCAAAGGTTTCGGCGAATGCGCGCCTGGTTCGACGAGCTGCTCGACCGAAGCATCATGCGGAATTCGGCAACCGCCTTGTTGATCAAGGAACGCAAGGTGCGCACGTTGTAAGGCATGCGCGCCAGGATTTTTTCTCTGCTGAGCCCGAGGCTCGTGACCACATCGATCGTTGGGTCTACCGCCAATTCGCCGGCTTGCACGCGGCTGAAGGTGTCGAGCACGCGCGTCAAGACCTGCCAGCTCAGGAGGGCCGCATGGCGATAACGGCGGCGTGCCGTTTCCAGACGCTGTGCCAGATCCAGTTCTTCCTTTCTGCTAAGAAGAGGAATTGCGCCCATCTGCCGAAGGTACAGTCCCAGCGTGTCATCCGGCGATTGCGAGGATTCTCCCTCGGCGGCTTCCGCTACGGCGGCATGGTCCTCGTCCAGGAGATGCAAATCGTCATGGTGATGGTCGTCCGTCGGAAAAACGGACTCGCTCACGTCATGGCCACGGTTGCCTCCACCGTTTCCAAACGTGCCCTCTATCACCAAGCTACGAGCATGTGCGCGCGTTGTGCCGTCGGTGCTTTCCCTAACGGCGGCGCGATTATTTCGTTTCATGAAATATTCTCAGAGTGCCTCTTTGGTCCGTAGGTTGCAAATCCTTATGGCTGGGAATCTTGCTGCACGAGCGATGCACAAAGCCAAGGCCTGCACGCAAACAACACACCGCCCGCCCGACTCGTCCTGAGCCGGCGCTTGTTTCTTTTTCATACACAATTGCAGATCATCGCCCAGCCTTCACTGCTCAATTATATGGAAAGCCGACAAGGTTTTCCGTCCTTTCGGCCGCTCCCGAGCCACGGATTGCCGATTTCATGCTCGGGATGGATGCTTAATAGAGGGCGGATGGGTGGGTCTGTCTATGCCCGCTACATTGCAAAGGCGTATCGTAAGAGTTAACCTATGAAGCGCGGGCCATAACACCAAGTAGGGCTTCCGATTGCGAGGATTGGATGCTGACTGCCCAGACGCGCATGATCGCTGGTTTTGCCCTTCATTTCCTGTTTCCCGCTCTCCTCTTGGCCGAACAGCCGCCCAGTGAGCCGGCCATTACTGCCAGGGACCGGGCGCATTGGTCATTCCAAAGGCCGATTCGGGCTCGGATACCCAACTGTCGGAGTTCCGAATGGGTGCGCACTCCCGTCGACGCCTTCATCCTCTCCAGGCTGGAAGGCGCAGGACTCAAGCCAGCCCTCCCCGTGGATCGTGGTACCCTGCTCCGCCGGATTACCTTCGATCTCATTGGGCTACCCCCTGCTCCGAAAGAGGTCGAGGATTTTCTCGCGGACAGTTCTCCCGGCGCCTATGAGAGAGTTGTGGAGCGCCTGCTCGCCTCACCACACTACGGCGAGCGCTGGGCCCAGCATTGGCTCGATGTCGTTCGCTTTGCTGAATCGAACGGTTATGAGATCGACGCCCAGCGCACCCAGGCCTGGCGTTACCGAGACTACGTAATCCGTTCGTTTAACGAAGATAAACCCTACGACCGTTTCGTGACGGAGCAGCTTGCCGGCGACGAGCTGGCAGGCACCAGAGATCCCAAACAGGTTGCTGATCTGCTGGTCGCCACGGGCTTCAATCTCTGTGGGCCGATTCATCTGGTGTCCGGTAACACAGATCCCGAGGTCAATCGACAAGAAGTTTTGACCGAGATGGCCAACGGGGTCAGTGCGGCCTTTCTTGGTTTGACGATGGGCTGTGCGCGTTGCCACGACCATAAATTCGACCCCATCTCGCATGCGGACTACTATCGGTTGCAAAGCTTTTTTGCCGCGGCGCAGCCGAAAGACGTGGACATCGCCGAGCCCAACGAAAGGGCCGCTTACAATAAAAAGCTGAAGGAAATCGACCTTCGAATCGATCCGCTGCGTCAAAAAATCACTCAGCTGGAGGCTCCTTATCGGGCCAAGCTGACGGAGGCGAAGAAAGCACGGCTGGAGCCAAGCTATCGGCAAGCGCTGGCGACGGAGGAAAGCAAACGCACGGTTGAACAGCGGAAGCTTGCCGGCCAGGCCTCCACCCTGATCCAGATCACATGGGATGAATTGCTCGAGGCGTTTTCCTCGGCTGATCGCACACGTCGTGCCGCTTGGCGCGCGGAGTTGTACGACCTGGAGGCTTTGAAGCCGGCCGCCCCCGACCAGGCGTGGGCAATTCGAGACGAACAGCGCGTGCCCAAGACCTACCTGCTGGCGCGAGGCGATCCCAAACGTAAGTCAGGCGAAGTGAAGCCGGCATTTCCACGAGTCCTCGTCGATCCCCAGAGTGTCAAATCCCTTGGCGCGGGTTCCGCACGTCTGGACCGCATCGCTTTGGCCCGTTGGCTCACGAGCCCGAAGCACCCCCTCACAGCCCGAGTCATGGTCAATCGCCTCTGGCAGCATCATTTCGGCCAAGGCCTGGTGACCACGCCAAACGATTTTGGGCTGCGCGGGCAAGCACCATCGCACCCCGAGCTGCTCGACTGGCTTGCCTGCGAGTTTATCGACCAAGGCTGGTCGCTGAAGCATCTGCACCGTCTCATGGTGCTATCCAGCACATACCAGCAGGCAAGCCGGGTTGCCGAATCCAATGGGGCAGTTGCCGCGGATCCTGGCAACAGGCTGCTGGGGCATATGAACCGCAGGCGTTTAGAGGGCGAAATCTTGCGCGATCACCTGCTGGCCACGGCAGGCACCCTGAACCTCGAAATGGCCGGGCCGAAGGTCTACGTACCCCTGGAACCGGAAGTCTATCAGCTGATATTCACGGAAGGGGAGCCCGATGGTTTATGGCCCGTTACGCCGGACAGTAGGCAGCACACACGGCGGAGCATCTACCTGTTCGCCAAGCGCAACCTGAGGCTGCCGCTGCTGGAAGCCTTCGACCGCCCGGACAGCTTGAGTTCTTGCCCCGTTAGGCCGGTGAGCACTTTTGCTCCGCAGGCCCTGATCCTGATGAACGGGCCATTCGCACAGGAGCAGAGCAAAGGATTTGCAGCCCGGCTCATGAAGGAGTGTGGTTCCGACTCGGAGAAACAGATCGACCGCGCTTACCGGCTGGCATTCTCACGTGCCCCGCGCTCCGTGGAGTTGAGGTTTGCCCGCGAGTTTTTGGCCTTGCAGAAAGAATCGATCCTTAGAGCCATGGGCCCGAACGCGGCAGCCGGGGCAGCGCCCGGCCTGACGGACAAGCTCCATCGAGCCCAAGAGTTGGCGCTCGCCCATTTCTGTCTGGCCGTCATGAACTCCAACGAGTTCATTTACGTGCAATGAGGCTTGCCTGACCGGAATTGCCGGAACTAGGCCGCCGGAATTGGCCGGTCGTTCTTTGCCACTCAGCTTGCAGGGGGTGAGTGATGGAGTTACGCTGGTTGATTAGGCGCCCCTTGATCCAAAAACGCACACAGAGATGCCATAACGGCTTTGCCGGACGGGATGATTTCGGTGAGCGCCGAGACGTACAGCAAAGGCATAAGTGTCCGTCGATCGTTGTTTTCGGGAAGCAATTGCGTAAGATTCATGCGGGAGAATATCGGGATGCGTGACTGGCGTTGTGCATGGGCATGAGATTTGCTCTTCCACCAAGTCCGGAAGAGAGATGCAAAACGCGAGCTAGAATGCGAATATGCGATGGCGGGACGGTGGCCCTTTTCTTATCGTGCGAGGCATGCCATGTTGAGCTTGACGAAGCGCTTCTGCCTGGTGGCCATTTGCGGCTTGGCCGGCTTTACGATCAACTTGGAGGAGGCTCTGGGCCAAAACCCCTATTTCCAGGTTAGGCCCGGCCTTACGCTGCAGCAGTACACTTATAACCTTTCGACTGTTGGCAACACGCTGGCCCGGGTGCAGGCTAACTCACTCGGCTACAGGGCTGCTGCAATGGGGTCCTATGCGAATGCCTACGCGAATCCCTACGCGAGCGCCGCCATGTACTCCAATGGCTACGCTGCCGGAGCCTACAGTTCCCCCTATACGAATCCCTACATGTACAGCAATCCCTACGCCTACGATCCGTACGGCGGCTATCTGCGCGGCGGTGCCGATGTCATCAATTCGCAGGGTCAGTTCATGGTGAACCAGCAGCAGGCATTCATGATGAGGGAACAGGTTCGGCAGGAGACCGTAAACACACGCCGTAAGATCTTCGATGAATACCTGTACGAGCGTGAGAGGACGCCGACTCCCGAGGACGAGCGTGAACGATTCATGAAACAACAGCTGGCCCGCAGCCGGAATAATCCTCCGACCACCGAAATCTTGTCGGGTAAGGCGCTCAATGATCTGCTCGCGGACATACAGAAGCTGGCGGCCAAAGATGGAGCTAGCCTCCGCACTTTCGACGTTCCGCTTGATGAGGAAAACCTCAAACGTGTGAACGTGTCACCATCCGATGGCCGCGGAAACATCGGTTTGCTGAAGAACGAAGGCAAATTGACCTGGCCTGTCGCACTGAGCGGTCAAGAGTTCAAGGAACAGCGCGAGCGCCTCAATTCGCTGTGCCAGGAGGCGGTCAAGCAGGCGGAATTCAACAACGCGGTTGACGCCGGCACCATCCGGCAAATGATCGACGACGCCGGCACTGTTCAGAAGGAACTCGTGCGGACCGGAAGGGATCTTCCTCCCTCCCAATACATCGAAGCGAAGACCTTCCTGAACAATCTGGATTCCAGCGTCTCTGCCCTCCAGCAGCGCGACGTTGGCAACTACTTCACTGGCAAGTACTCGTTGAAAGGCAAGACCATACCGCAAGTGGTCAAGTACATGACCGAGCAAGGCCTACGCTTCGCTCCTTCAGTCCCCGGCGAGGAAGCATCCTACATGGCGATCTACCAGGCCCTGGTCAATTATGACCTGGCGGCCCAGCCGGCTGTGGCTGAACAGCGCTAAAGTCTCACTTGAGCCGCCGGGTTCCTTGAGAACTCGGCGGCTTTTTGCTGCGCACTCGACCTCACCTTGGGCTTGAGCTGTAGGCCGGGTAATAATGCTTGAGTTGGTCTCACTGCGAGTCGTCGGCCGTCGTCCGCGAAGCAATTTGCTTTCAATCACCCGCGAGCGGCTTCTGCTGTCGTAGCGCTCTCCCGCCCTTCGATAGAGATGTGAAAGGCTTTCCTCAGGCTGCCCAGGGCCTCTTCGCCACGGTCCTCATCCACAACCACGCTCACGCAAACTTCGCTCGTGCTGATCATGCTGATGTTGATCCCGCGTTCGGCGAGCGCCCCGAACATCCGGCGGGCCACTCCCGTATGGGTACGCATGCCCACGCCAAAGACGAAGAGCCGGGCGATCTTCTCGTCAGCCAGCACGTGGCTGGACGGATCGATCTCGCGAACCACGGCTGCCGTCAGACTCAGGGCTTTCGCGAGGTCGCTGCGTTGCACGCTGAAGGACAGTTGGGCGGTTCCGGGACCGGTGAGGTTCTGGATGATCATGTCGACGACGATCCCGCCACCCGCCACCGCCTGAAAGATGCGCGAACAATTGCCAGGGCGGTCCGGCAGCTGGAAAATCGTGATCCGGCCTTCCTGCGTGTTCATCAAGACCTCGCTGACGACGATCTCTTCCATGCTTGCCAGCCGGTGAGCGAGTCGAGCCAGGTCGCGCCCCGTCGATTCCTCGATCACCGGGGCCGGCCGCAATCGATAGCTGCTCGAACTTCCCGGTCCCGTCAAACCCGCACCCGGTCTTGGCTCGTCCAGTTTGAACGCTTGGTGCACGGCGCGCAAGGCACGCATGCCATCGGCCTTGTCCACGAGTACCGAAATCTTGATGTCTCCCGTGGTGATCATTTTCATGTTGATGCGTTCCGCAGCGAGTGCGGCGAACATGCGCTCGGCCACGCCGGTGTGGGTTCGCATTCCGGTGCCAATGACCGATACTTTGCTCACCTCCTCTCCGTGATGGATGGTCGAGCCCCATTCGCGGGCCAGTGGCTGGAGCAGATCCAGGGCAGCGCGCAGATCGTTTTCCAGCACCGTAAAGCCGATGGCAGCCCGGCCGGCGCTGCCCACGTTCTGCGCGATCATGTCGACAACGATGTTGTGCTCCGCAATCACGGAGAAGATCCGATGGCTGACACCCGGTTGATCGGGCACATTGTCGATGCTGACGCGGGCCTCCTGGCGCGCGATGGCCGCGCCGCATACGACCACGTTCCGCATCCACTCCGCCTCGGCCATGATCCATGTTCCCTCCACGTCGCTAAAGGAGCTGCGCACATGGATCGGAACGTGAAATTTCTTTGCAAACTCGATACTGCGCGAGTGCATCACACCCGCGCCGACGCTGGCCAGCTCAAGCATTTCATCGTAGCTGATCACGTCCATTTTCCGTGCCTGGGCCACGAGGCGCGGATCGGTGGTGTAAACGCCATCGACATCGGTGTATATTTCGCAGCCCACTTCGCCGTTTTCGCCGTGACGATCGTGCTTCATGACGGCTGCCAAGGCTACTGCCGTGGTGTCCGAGCCGCCTCGTCCCAGGGTCGTGATATTCGACTCCTCGTCGATGCCCTGGAACCCAGCCACGATGACGATCTTGCCCTCGTGAAGGGCCTGCCGCATGCGCTGCGTGGAGATGTTTTTGATCCTGGCCTTGGTGTGGCTGCTGTCGGTGACGATGCCGATCTGGGCTCCCGTGAAGCTGATGGCGGGCTGGCCGAGACTCTGGATGGCCATCGCCAACAGCGCAATCGAGATCTGCTCGCCGGTGGCGAGAAGCATATCCATTTCCCGCGCCGGCGGTTGATCGCAGATCTCCCGCGCCAGCGAGATTAGCTCGTCGGTGGTGTCGCCGCGGGCGCTGACCACCACAATCACTTGATTGCCGCTCTGATGCGCACGGATTGCCCGCCGTGCGGCCGCCATGATGCGCTCGGCGTTGGCCAAGCTTGTCCCACCAAATTTCTGAACGACAACTGGCAAGGCTAGGTACTCCCCTATCAAATCGACCAAGCGGCACCCGCTAGGCTGAGACGGCGCCGCACTTGAAAGCCTCCATGCCGTAAGGCATGATAGTGGCCGTGAACCCCGCATGCCAGGGCTGTGTCTCACTCCCTGAGACCTCGAATAGAACGCCAGGGCGGCATGTGCGGGCGGGACTTGCTACTTCCAGGAGCAGAGCATTTCCGGCCTGGTCTAGTTCGGGGTAGAGACCGTGCAGGTTTCTTGTTAGCGTGAAGGGATGAGTTGTGCAGGTTGGCGACTCCCTCACCGCACTTGACGCTTTTCACTCACTTCGTTTAACCGCGAGCCAGCGGCGAGCGCGTGTGCAGAAGGGATACAGCATCCCGTTAGTTCACGCGCTCGCCGCTGGCTCGCGGTTAAACGAGGCGTCCGCAGTAGGAGAATGGGTCCGACTTTGGCCTGCGATCAGCAGTTCGATCACCTGGTTCTGATAGGGAGGAACGAAAACACCACGTGAGCCTAGACATCACTCGCGACAAACTCACCGTCCACCGTGAACGCGCCTTTCTGGTAAGCGTGGCACTGCCAGATCGGCCCTGGATCAGTACTGACCCCCTCGAAGAGATCGAAGGTCTGGCAACGACAGCTGGCGCCGTTGTCGTTGGGGGGCTCGTGCAGAAACGGCAGTCCGTCATTCCCGCCACTTACATCGGCAAGGGGAAACTGGCGGAGTTGCAGGCGCAAGTCCAGGCGTCGGATGCGGACGTCGTGATTTTCGACAACGACCTCTCGCCGGCGCAGGTCCGCAACCTGGAGAAGGCCACCGAGGTCAAGGTCCTCGATCGCAGCGAGCTGATTCTCGACATCTTTGCGACGCGGGCCCGCACCGCGGAAGCCCGCTTGCAGGTCGAACTGGCCCAGCTCGAGTATTCACTGCCGCGCTTGCGGCGCATGTGGACGCATCTTTCGCGCTACTCGGGCGGCATCGGCTTGCGCGGCCCCGGCGAAACGCAGCTTGAGGAAGACCGACGTCTGGTGGCCCTGCGCATTCGCGACCTTAAGGAACGCCTGGGAGAGGTTCAGGCTCGGAAGCAGCGCGAAGTCCGCAGCCGGCAGGAAGAACACACGGTCTCGCTGGTCGGCTACACGAACGCCGGCAAAAGCACCCTGATGAATGCGCTGACCGGGGCCGACGTTTACGTCGAGGACAAGCTTTTTTCCACGCTGGACACGCGCACTCGACAATGGCATTTGAAAGATTGGGGCCGGGTGCTGCTAAGCGATACCGTCGGCTTCATTCGGGAGCTGCCGCACCATTTGATCGCGTCGTTCAAGGCGACGCTGGAAGAAACCCGGCAAGCGCGGCTGCTGCTGCACGTGATCGATGCCAGCAACCAGGCGGCCGAGGAACAGTTTCGCGCTGTCAATCAGGTTTTGCAGGAAATCGGTTGCGCGGATAAGCCCACGCTCTTGGTCCTGAATAAAATCGATCTGGTTTCCGACCGTTCTTATCTCGATGTGCTGCTGAAGCAGCATCCGCGGGCCGTACCCATCAGTGCCGCCAGCGGCCAAGGTCTGGATAGCCTGCGCGATGCAGTGATCCAATCGCTCAGCGCCGATTTTGCCGACGCGGAAATCGAGGCCGATGCAGGCAATGGTAGAGTTCTTTCATATCTCTCCGCGCACGCTGAGATCCACGGCAAGCAGTACCACGACAATCTTGTCACGATTCGCTGTCTGCTGCCACGGCATCTTCTGCACCACATTCAAGCGCCGGATGTGCGCGTCCGCTTTGTCGAAAGAAATGGCGATCTGCTGATGCCGTGAATGACTTGCCGGACTGGTCGCTCCGTGACGGGAAATCACGTCACGGAGCCACGCCCTTTCTCTCAGTGCGCCTCGGCAGGCGCGGCTACGCATGGGCAGCAGCAGTTCTTCTCACAGGATTGGCCGCGGACCCATTCCAGGAAAGGATGGCGGTTCGCGCAGCAGTCGATTGCCTTGCCGACCGGACCGCTAGGGGCGCATCCTGTCCTGGCTCCGCAGCCAGGCTGATGGCATTCCGCAAGGAAGAACATGTAGAGAGGCGGGTCACAGCAGGGAGCCGGACAAAGAAGGCAGCCACATGGCCCACAAGTCTTCACGGGGCGGTAGGTCAGCCATTCGATGAAGCGCTGGCAGTGATTGCAGCCGCTGCTGCAACAGCCTGGCGCTGCGGGACCTTCGGGAACGGGTGTGAGGTGGTTCAGCACCGGCGATCCTGCCAGCGCTGGAGTTCCGGACGTCGCGGTGGGTTGGGGAAGCTTTTCCTGTGCGGCCCCGTTGGACAGAGTCGTCGCCGCCGGGAGCACTGATTGTTGTGCGTTGTCCCCGGCGTGGCAAGGCGTCGTGGCCCATGCCAGGAATGCTGCGGTCAGAAACGCGCATGCTTTGTGCATGACTATCCACTCCTGCCCAACTTGGCGTTGAGAACACATTATTCACTCGTCTCCGCAAGTCCGGAGAATTCGTTAGCACTCACCAATACGATTCGGCATTCCCGCGCGCATTCCTCAATAGCGGCATCTTCGAATTCTTTCCGAATTTGCCGCGGGACCGTTAACCCATGCAAACTTGAGCACTCCGCCGTTCGTTCGCTAGATTGCCCATAGTATAGATGGCAAGGTCCTTGCTGGAACCAAATGACCATGCGGGACTCGGCAGTAGGTCAGGTTTCCAACCTGACCGGACAGATTGGGAAATCTGTCCTACGCCGCTGCCGAATCAGGCACGGTGATATAGACTCGACAACCCCCCATTCGATGTGACCATGACTTCTGTTCCCCTCAATCTGGTGCGGAATGCCGTCACTTCGGCGCTCCATCCGGCTCATTTCTTCGTGGGCCTGGACGCGGCCCTTGAGTGGCAGCACGAGGCACACGAAGAGATCTCCTGGGAAATCTTCAGGGGCCGGCTGCTCGATGCTTCCCAAACACGACTTCGGCAATCGTTCGAAGCCTGGAATTTGTTCTGGGGCGACGCGGCCGGCCGTTCCGTGCAACCGATCCTGGCGGTGAAGCTCGACGTTGCCAATCGAATGCTGCACATCGTCCGCTCCATTCATTGTTATGCTTGGGAAGGGTATCATGCCGGCGACAATGTCTACGCCAGCCGCGAGGTGCGCAAGTGGCTGCGCGAGCTGGTCGGCTCCATTCATCTGGATCGAGTCGGCTCCGTATCAAACCTTCAAGAAGAGTTGCGCTGCCTGCTCTTTCAGGCGGTTGTCGGCTCCAGCAGGTTGCCGATCACTTCAATCGAAGCGCCTCTGCCCGCGTTCTCCCTGGGCGAATTGGCTTATTTCGGCCGGATGGAAGCGGAAGAGCTACCGGCAGAATCAGGGCCCATGCGTTCCTATGACCAGCTCATCGATCGAGTATTGACCCAATCTCTGTCAGAGACCGAGACAGCTAGGCTCTTGGAGACGGTCCTGCGCAGCATTCCGGACCAAGAGGTTCGCTTCGGCGCCTCCCTCTTTCGAGAGCGCTGGCGTCAGCTTAGATTTGAGGGCACACATCTGGCGAAGGTCAGCCGCAGGCTCTTCAACGAGGTTGCCCTGTCGCCGTATACGGGGTTTGTCGACAACCTGCTGCACTTCCTGGCAGTGCAGGCAGAGGAAGGCTTATCGACACGAGAAGAGGTGGCAGACCTTCTGAGTTACTTCCTGCGCCAGACGGCGCGGCACCTCACCGCTTACGATCTCGTCACGTTTCATCATCAGGGCGCGAATTACCCCGACGCACTGATGCTCGATAGCCTGTTGAGAGCCTATCTGCAATTTATCGAATCCGAGCCGGTGCTGTTTCATTCGGAGCCCCATGACGACCCAGCGCTGCAGAAGAAAAAGAGAATTCGCCGTCGCGGCCTTCGCCAGGGCTGGCTCATGTGGCACTTGCTCAAAGGATTGCCTGTGCCGGATGCCCCGACGTCGCCAGGCGAGAACGCGCGTATTGTTCCGGGAGCGCACCTGCGGGTGCCCGAGGAGCAGATCCAGGTTGCTGGAAAGCGCACCAGGCGGCTCTACTTGGATCAGTCCCTGCCGATGCACGACCTGCTCATGGAGTCGATCGACGATCTGCACCAGCCGGAGGAATTGCAAGAGCTGGGCATGGCGGTCTTCCTTGATCGACCGCTGGGAACCGGCAAAGCGCCTGGCGAACCAGACCGGACGTTGCTGCTTTCTTATGAAGCCTATTCTCGCTCTATCGCCGAGCGCCGGCTGCGATTCCTGGCCGGAGACTTGAATTTGCTGCCTGGCCAACTCCACGAAATACATCGACTTTCTTTATCAAGAAAAACCGGGATCGCGGGCATTGCGATCCCCGCTGGGCGAACCGTGGAGCGACCTGGCGTAATCTCGCTCCAGGACGCGCTCAAGGTAGCGGACGATTTTCTTCTTCTGCGAACGACGCGGCAGACGCAGCAGCACTTTTTCGATCAATTTGAATTTGCGGCTCTCGGTGATAGCTCGAAGCTGGACCTCACGATCGCCGGCCCACGGCTCCTGATTGTCCGGGGCGGCTCGGAGGACAACGGTACGGCAGAGATCGTGACGGTCTACGACGAGCGACTCCAGCGCCGGTTGGAACTGCAAGTCGATCCGTCCCTTGGCTATGAATTGCGCAGAGGCGAGGAGTATCCAAGGGCGGGATTGATCGGCCTTCGGGTGTGGGAGCGGCGCGGTGATCGAGGCGAGTTGGAGGAGACAACTTTGGGCCAGTTGCGTATCCGTCCACAACGGCGGTCGGAAGTAGCAGATCGCGGCTGACGCGGGGCATTTCTGTGAAGTTCGGCGTCAGCCGCGGTCTCTCTTCCCACTCTCAAAAGAAGCTAGGCTGCATCTGGCCGGATGCCACATCTCTTGGGCCATCCTTCGTCTGCGTCGAGCGCCTCTCCGAACGGGACGTGCCGCTCAGGGAGCCACCCACGATTATCTTTGGGCTGGGCTCGTCCTGGCTTGCCGTGCGCAGGCGGATGGAAGGTTCAAACTCATTCAGAATTGTTTGGGCAGCCTCCGCCGCCAGGCCCGGTCGATTGCAGTCCCTGCTCAGGTGGAGCTGAACAAGGTGTTGCAAGCGTCCCGGAGTGGAACGGCGCAGCACTTCTTGCAGCAGCATGCTTGCCTGGGTATTCGAGAGATGTCCGTCTTCTCCGAGCACCCTCGCGATGAGTTGAGGGGATCGGCCGCTCGCGCGTTCCAGGTCCTCGTCGTGATTGAATTCGAGTGCAAGCACGTCGACCTCAGCAAGTTGGCCGGCAAGCTCGTCCGTCCACGAACCGAGGTCGGCGGCATAGCCCAGTGCGTACGGCGGCGAAAACAGGTCGCTCGCGATCTCGAAGCGAAAGCCGAAGGTGGCGCCTCCGTCATGCCGCAGAGCCAGCGGCCGGCAGCGCAGGCCGGGGCCGAGGGAGAATTCCTCCCGGTCCTGGTAGCCGTTCACCAGGTTTGCTTCGCGCATCGAGGCGAACGCCGTCCCATATTCCACCAGAGCCGCATGATGCTCTGCATGGCAGTAAATGGGAATCTGCCGGCGGAGCAAATGTGCAAGAGTCCGCTCGCTCCAGTGATCCGAGTGGGTATGTGTCAGCACGGCAGCATGGACGCCGCTCCAGGAAGCGCCCGCGGCATTGAGCCGCTGGACCAGCTTGCGGGGACCCAGGCCAGCATCCAGCAGGAGGCCGAACCCATCCACTTCGAGCAGGCTGGCGTTGCCTGCGCTCCCACTGGCAAGCACGGTGAAATGCAGAGGCATCCTTTGGTCCTATGCTACACGACGCCCGCGGCCTCGCGCTGCACGAGAGGGGTAACGGCCCCGCCGAAGCGTCCTGACCGTCCCAAAGAGTCGCGGTTATAATTACTGATGTTATGTAAGTTCCCTGAACTTGTCAGTGGCAACGAGGACGTAGAACTCTTGATGCACGATCCATGCGGCTTCGATCCGACCAGCCGGTGCAGGCATGGCTCAAAAGCCATGCTGCTCGAGGAACAGAACTTGTAGGGCAAGCTGCTAGCTTGCCGCGGTCTACGTGGCGTAGCGATGGCCAGACCTGCCGGGCAACGCCGCTTGTCGAGATCTTGACTGACTGCTAACCTTGTAATGATAAGGTTGCTCGGAGAATAAGCGGGAGGCACAAGCAAAATGGCGGACCATAAGACCATTCTCGTCGTCGACGATGACATGGAGCTGAGCGACGGGCTCCGCGCTGTCCTGGAAAAACATGGACATCGCGTTTTTCAAGCGCGCGACGGGCAGCAGGGTAAGCAGATGGTCTATCAGCACCATCCGGACCTGGTCATCCTGGACATGATGATGCCGCGCATGGGCGGCTACCCCGTTCTGGAGCATTTCAAAAATAAATCGGATGCTCCGCCCATTATCATGATCACGGCGAACGAGGGTAGCCGGCACAAGGCGTATGCCGAGTATCTTGGTGTCGTCGATTACATCCGCAAACCGTTTGCGATGGAACGTCTCCTGGAAAGCGTCGAAAAAGGGCTCAACGCCTCCGCCGAGCGCAAGAAGCCGCCTGCCGAGGGCGAGACGAAACAGTAGGCATTCGCTCTCCGGACACCTGCCCCATCCGTGTTCGGGATGCTTCTCCCTACCAGAGGAAGCCAATCAAGGTGAGCCAGATCGCGAAGGCTGCCAGTGTTTTGCTGGCTAGAGGTTCCGGTCCGGCCGAGCTTTTTGTCGTGCGGCGGTCCGCGAACTTACGATTCCTGGGCGGCTTCCTGGCATTTCCCGGAGGGAAGGTCTCCGCTGGGGACAGGGAGGTTCCCGTCGATGCGCCAGCAGAAAGGCCCAATCCCTTAGACGTTGATTCGGAGCGCTATGCAGCAGCCGCCAGAGAGCTGTTCGAAGAGACCGGCGCTCTGATCGCCCGGCGGGCGGACGGCTCCTTTCCTCCCAGCGGTTCCCTCCTTGATTACCTGCGCCGCAAATTGATGGTCGAGGAAATGACTTTTCCCGATGTGCTCTCCCACCTAAGCGTGCGCCTGAACGCGGCTGATTTCATTCCCCTGGGCAGCGTGACGACGCCTTCTTTCGTTCCGACGCGCTTCAATACGGTCTTCTTCCTGGCCAGGGTGCCGGACAACCAGAAAGCAGAAGTCTGGCCGGGAGAATTGGAGACCGGAGAATGGGCGGCACCGCATGCAGTGTTGGAACCATGGACACGCGGCGAATCATTCGTCTCGCCGCCGACCGTGCTGATCCTGCAGACGATCGACGGTCTGACGATCGAGCAAATCCCCGCCCGGCTGTCGGAGTTGATCCGCACGCAAACGGATGAGACGATTCACTCGATCTACTTTACGCCCGGCGTGCGCATGATCCCGCTGCGAACGCTCGCCCTACCACCCAGCACCCACACGAACGCTTACCTGATTGGCAGGAATCCGAGCTATTTACTCGACCCGGGCCCGGGAGATGCGAAAGAGCAGGAGCACCTCTTCGCCTTGCTCGATCGCCACCATGCCGAGGGCAATCGCTTGACCGCAGTGGTACTCACGCACCATCATCCCGATCACATTGGTGCGGCGACGGCGTCTGCCAAACGCTATGGAGTGCCGATCTATGCTCATCCGATCACGGCGCAGCGGCTCAAAGGCAAGGTCGCCGTGGACCGCGAGATCGAAGCCGGGGAGCGCCTCGATTTGGGCACGGCCCCCGACGGCCGCGGGCCCTGGCATCTCGAGGGGGTCTTCACACCGGGACATGCACCAGGCCACCTGGCGTTTTATGAACCGTATTATCGTCTGATCTTTGCCGGCGACATGATCTCGACGCTCTCCTCCGTGGTGATTGCTCCGCCGGATGGGGACCTGAAGGTGTACTTGCATTCGTTGGAGCGTTTGCGCGCGCTGGATTGCAGAATGCTCCTGCCAGCCCACGGCAGCCCCACGACTCGACCCACCCAAACGATCGAGGATTGCATCAAGCACAGGAATATGCGCGAAGAGCAGCTCCTGGCGGCGCTGGCCTCTTCTGCACAGAGTGTTCCGGATCTTGCACGTCAACTCTACAAAGGGCTGTCGCCCAAACTGGTGCGCTTCGCCGAATTACAGGTCCTCGCCGGGCTTTACAAGCTCCGGGAGGAAGGGCGGGTCCATTCGATCAGCGCCGATCAAACAGAGATGTGGTCGCTGGCCGACGCAGCGTGATGCTAGATAATCCTGCGAGAATCGGCTGTCGGCCGGACTTCCAACCCGACTTGAAACGCCTTTGCTTATGGTACTACTTGTGGTATCATCAGCGCACGGATCGGTTGCCGCCCGCGAGCTGAGAGAAATTGCAATGCTCGTCGTCACCCGCATCCCGACGCATCGCAACGATAGATCGAAAATCAGCCAGCGCGAGCGGCGCGCCTTCTTGACCCTCGTTCGTGACACGTTTGGAGGCTATTCTCTGGAGGGTCCGTTCGTGGGCGCTTGGGTGGCGGATGATGGCCGCGTGTATGAGGAGACAAGCTATCGCTTGGAGGTCCTGGTCCCGCCAGAGCGCGTGAGCGAAGCCCGTGAGCTGTTCACGCAGATGGGAAGGCAGCTGGGTCAACGAGCCATTTACTTCGAAGTTCGCGAAGCCGGCGAGATTATCGACCTGGATTGATCGGAGGCTGGGAGCATGTCGAAACGAACTATTGAGAACCGTGCCCAAGAACTATTGACACGCGCGCGCAATTTGGCGGAAACTTCGGGCGTAACCTGGGTGGAAGCGAACAATGCAATCTACGGCCCCGGAGGGCCGTTCGCACGGTTATTTCCGAATCCCAAGGACCGAGTGGCCTTTGCGAAGACAAAAGAAAGCCGGCAAGTCGACCGGTTGATTGACAGTCTGCCCGACCCTCCAGTTGGACCGCAGCGGCGGGAGTACAGCGGCAAATTCAATGTACGCGTGCCCAAGTCGCTCCATGCTGCCTTGGCCAGCGAGGCCGATGCCGAAGGCGTGAGTCTCAATCAGCTTGTCTTGGCCAAACTAGCGCTGCATTTGCAATTGCGCTGAGTGCTGCCGGTGCGCCTCGACTCCGCCAGGCCGAGGAAAGGGCGGTGGCTATCGCGTGGTGTACTACGCCAAGATCAGCCAAGGCGTGATCTGGATGCTGAGGATGTACCCCAAGAACGTCGCAGAGCAGATCCCAGCTCACGTGCTGCGAGAGATCCGCAAAGAGGTAGACAATGGCTAAGAAAACGCGCGATGTTGGGAAGGAAATCCTCCAAGGAATTCGGGAAATCAAGCGCGGCGAATATGGCCGCGTGATCAATGTGCCCGACGTTGCCAAGACAAGAGAAAAGACCGAGCTTTCCCAAGCGCGTTTTGCCGAGTTGCTCGGCGTTTCGGTACGGACTCTGCAAGATTGGGAGCAGGGGCGTCGCGTGCCTTCAGGAGCTGCGCGGACCTTGCTCATGATTGCTGCGAAAAACCCGCAAGCCTTGCTCGAAGTCGCATAAGTACGCGTATTACTTTCTCGGTCAACAAGCTGTGCAAGTACAACTCCTGTTTCCGGCAACCAGGGGACTCCTACTCTACAGCCGATAGGGATAGTAGATTGTCTCGTTTTGAATCGGGCAAAGCGTAAATCATTTCGGCACCGCCACCGACTGCAGGTAAGCAATCAAGTCGGCGACGTCCTGCTTGCTCAGTTGCAGCTCCAGGTTTTCGGGCATCAAGGATTTGGCCGTTGCCTGGATATCGTCAATTTGATCCCGCAGGATCGTGTCTTCTGCCCTTTCCGCGCGCCTCAGCGTGATGCTGGAAGAGGTTTCAGCGGCGATCATGCCGGTAAATACCCTGCCGGTCTTGTTGTTCACCACGTAGTTGATAAACCGCGGATCGACCTCCCGGCTGGGGTCGAAGATATCGACCAGCAGCGTCTCGGGCGTTTTATTCCTTAGCGCTGACAGTAGGTCCGGCCCGACCTCGACGCCGACGTCTTCGAGTCGATGACAGGTAGAGCATGTTTTCTTGAACACCGCTTTTCCCTTCACGGCGTCCACCTTAAGGTCGAGCGCTGCGCGGTAATCATTGATGACTTTCTGCCGATCCGAATTCAGCTGGCCGGCCAGCAAGGTTGTCGCTCTGCCACGCACCTTTACATCGGGATGCTGGCGCAACTGCGTGAGGCGGAATGGCTCCAGTTGTCCAAGCAATACTTTCTTTTGCTCGATGGCATTCAACAGGTGTGCCACCCTGTCCGGTTGGGCAAAGATCGCTTCGAGCACCTCCCGGCGGACGATAGGACTGTAGCTTCCCCACGCCGCCAGAAGCATCTCGGGAATCTGTGCATTCTCGTGAAGCGACAAGGCCCGGATTGCTGCCAGTTGCAGTTCGGTCGGATAACGGGTCCCCAGGAAATCCCGAAGCACAGCGGCAGCAGTCGCGAACGGGCCATAGCCGAGCAGACGCGCGGCCGCAACCCGGTCAGCGACGCTCGTCTTTTCATTCTGCGCCGTCGCCGCGGCGCGGTCGAAAAGCGGCTTGGTCTGCTCCAAGGGCTCCTTAAGCGTTCCAGGCCGCTCCCAAAGCTTGCTCAAGCTGTGCGGCGTATTCTGCAAGCCCTGTCCAAGGCCTTCAATGATGGCCACCTGCCATGCCTGAGGCTTGCCCTCGCGCGGAACAGCGAGATGCAGGGCACGTGCCAGCTCGGCATCGCTGGCCCTGGCACCGACCATGGCGGCGAGCCGAATGAACAGTTGCAGATGCGACTGCTTGTCATGCTTGACGAACTCGCGGTCTTCAGCCAGCGAGTCCAGCAAACCAGGCGCGGATCGACTGCTCGAGCTGAGCACAGCCAGCTGCGTCCAGGGATCCTCAACATCGCGGCGCACGATTTTGGCCAGCGCCTCCGTGAATTCAGGAGCGTTTGCTTCGCCCATCGTGAATGCCAGCTGGAAACGCACCTTGGGTGAGGGATCGTCGGCCAGAGCCACCACGGCGCTGCGCAGACTTGTTGATGCCGCCAGCCGATCCTCAGCCAGTCGCAGGGCTTGTTCGCGGACGCCGGGCTCTGAGTCTTTCAGCGCGTGCTCGATGAGCGTGGTGTCCAGAGCCCTGAGCCCGGATAGCGTCCAGAGCGCATGCGCACGACCCTGAGGCGACAGTGATTCGCTCGCCAGCTTCACAAGGGCCTCGGTAACGGATTTGTCTTGTCGTTCGACCAGAAGGCGCTGGGCAGTCAAGCGCCACCAGACGTTGGCATCCGCCAGGTACTGCACGAGTTCAGCACTCGGCGCCTTCCGCAGCGAGGGCTTCTTGCGGGCCTGGAAGCCTTCCGGCACGATCCGCCAGATCCTGCCGCGACCCCGGCTCTGGAGATTGAGCCTCCGCTTGATGTCCTCCGGTAGTGATAGAGGCGTCTCAATAACTTCCCGGTAGAAATCGACGACATAGAGGGCACCGTCCGGACCAATGCTGAGGTTCACCGGCCGGAACCAATTATCGGTCGATGCCAGGAACTCGTGATCAGGCTCGGCACGCTTGGCGACGTAGGTCGCGCCATTCTCTTCGAGAATGTCGCGATGCACGAGATTGTTCGCCGGGTCGCAGATAAAGGTGTTGCCACGGTAAGCCTTCGGGAAGAGATCGGCAGTGTAAACCACGGGGCTGCACCCAGAGGTGATGTAGCCGCCGGGCACGAGTTCCGTAGAGGGGTAGCGTCGTGGGTCGGGTCCCGTCGCCCGGCGCCGCGTGCGCTCGACGCGCCAGGCTTCGAAAGGACTGATGCGATAAACCTTGCAAGCCGGCTCGTGATCGGGAATGTCCAGTGTCACGGCACTGACCGGCAAGGCTGGATTCCGCTGCAAATAGTGGTCGGGAAGAATGATGTGGCGCAGATGCTGGTTATTGGTGTTGGTGAACCAGTGCTCCCAGTCGTCGGCTGCCTGACCAAATTGACCGCCGCCCGAGGCCGGTTGCAGGCTGCCGGGCAGTTCCGGATGGAAGCGGACGCTGCGGCCGCGCAGCTCGATGGGCGTGTCGGTTGGCCTTTCAACAGAGTGGACGGTGCTCGGATTGATGCCCGCGCAGCCATAGACCCAGTTGTCGATGCCCCATTGCAAGCTGTTGATCAGTTGCTGAATATTCTTCAGGCCAAAGCCCGTGTACAGCGAATGCTGCCGGTCCGCCCGGCCTGTCCCCTTGGTATCTTCGAAGAAGAGAATATCCGGAGCAACGGCCGCAAGGAGCCCACCTTTCCAGGGCATGACCGAAGTTGGGAACCGCAGGCCCTCGGCGAAGGTCGTACAGTGCTCGTAGAAGCCATCGCCGTCGCGGTCCTCAAGCATCTTGATCTTTCCTGAGTGCACTGGCCCCGTGGCGACACCGGCATTCGGGTAACCGGGCATCTCGGCGACGAACAACCGGCCCTCTTCATCAAAGGCGATGGCCACCGGATCGACGATGTTCGGCTCAGAGGTGACCAGCTCCGCCCGAAAACCCTTGGGAAGGTGGAAGGTGGCCAATTCCTCCTTCGGCGTGAGAGCGGCTGGTCCCGCCAGCGAGTTGCCGCCCGTTTGGCTCGGCGCTGCCTTGTGGTCCAAAAACAGCAGTCCCGAGGCGGCCAAGACCTGTAGTCCAACAATCAGCCTTATCGAAGGGAAACACCGCCTCATTCGTCACTCCTACTTTAGATTCGGGGCCCGGCCGCGCAACAAATCGTGTTCTCTGGTGCCGGCAAGGCTTGCCGCTTTGTATCCTGCAAAGTGTAATCATCATCATGGACGGCAGCAACCAACCCGTTGACGGCCACCGCGAGTCTTATCCTACCAGTTGGGGTACACATGTTGAGAACTCTCTTCCTCCTGGGACCGTTTTTCCTGACCGCGAGCGACACCGGGACCGTTCGCGCTGCTGCGGCCAAGGCGGGCGGCAATGCGCCGGATGTCATCCTCATCAATGGGAAGATCTGGACGGTCTGTCGTGCGCAGCCGGAAGCCGAGGCAATCGCCATCTGGCGAGACCGCATCGTGGCAGTCGGGCCCACCGAGGAGGTTCGGACTCTCGCGGGCAAAGGCACGCGTATCATCGACCTCCAGGGCCGCCGCGTGGTCCCTGGGTTCTACGACAGTCATATTCACCTGCTGGGATCAGGGCAGCGCCTGAGCCAGGTGGCGCTCAAGGATGCCGCGGACGAAGCGGAATTTGGCCGCCGGCTACGTGAATTCGACCGAAAACTGCCACGGGAGCGCTGGCTGCTGGGCGGCGACTGGGACCACGATCGCGCTCTGAGCGGTCAATTGCCCACTGCCGAGTTAATCGATAAGTATGTGCCCAACCGACCTGTCTTCCTGCGCCGCTACGATGGTCACATGGCGGTGGTCAACAGCCGTGTCTTGCACATGGCGGGCATTACTGCGAAGACGCCCGACCCGGCCGGCGGTGTGATCTATCGCAAAACGGGCTCGCGGGAACCAACCGGCCTCCTGCGCGACAATGCCATGAGCCTTGTGTCCGGGCTGATCCCGGCCTCATCCGAAACCGAGATCACCGAGGCCGTGCGTGCCGCCCTGGTGGAAGCCAGCCAGGCAGGCGTAACCAGCGCCCAGGACATGGACGGGGGCTCTGCCGGCAGTCGGCGCACGCTCTTTCGCCTCTATCAGCAACTGGCGCACTCGGGGCTGTTGACGCTGCGTATCGATCTGCGCTGGCCGCTTGCCGACTGGCAGCAGCTTGCGCAACTGGGCGCTGAGACGGGACTCGGCGACGACTGGGTCAAGATCGGCGGCCTCAAAGGCTTTGCCGACGGCTCCCTGGGCTCGAGCACGGCAAAGATGTTTGAGCCCTATCTCAACGAGCCCGGCAGCACCGGCATCTACGTCACGCCGCTCAACAAGATGCGCGAATATGTGCTCGGGGCCGATCGGGCAGGCCTGTCGGTTGCCGTACATGCTATCGGCGACCGGGCCAACGCCGAAATGCTCGATATTTTCGCCGAGGCAATCAAGGAAAATGGCGCGCGCGATCACCGGTTCAGGATCGAGCACGCCCAGCATCTTCGGCCGCAGGACGTTGCGCGGTTTCGCCAGATTGGCGTCATTGCCTCGATGCAGCCGTTCCACGTTATCGATGACGGCCGTTGGGCCGAAGGACGCATTGGCCCTGCCCGCTGCGCATCCAGCTATGCCTACCGTTCCCTGCTGGATGCTGGCGCCAAGTTAGCCTTCGGCACAGATTGGTCGGTCGCGCCCCTCAACCCTTTGCTCGGCATTGATGCCGCGGTTAATCGCCGGCCGCTGGATAACAAGCATTCCGAAGGTTGGTTCCCGCAGCAAAAAATCACGGTCGCAGAAGCGCTCGAGGCATACACGCTAACGTCTGCATACGCCGGCTTCGAAGAGAAAGATCGCGGCTCGCTCGAACCAGGCAAGCTGGCGGACCTGGTCGTCCTGTCGCGGGACATCCTTTCGGAGGGAGAACGCGATCATCTTGCCCAATGCGAAGTCGTGATGACGGTCGTTGGCGGAAGGATCGTTTACAAGAAAGACAAGTAAGCAAGCACGCGCATGGGTGATTGAGAGATTACCCCTCGTGCGGAGTGGCCGGAGGAGACATTTATGAAACATCCTGCCGAAGAAAACGCGCTCGCGGAGACCTGCACGCAACCGGGCTGTTGCGACGGGCCGAGCCGCCGGGAGTTCCTTGGCAACGTGGCCATCAGCGGAGCTGCCTTGGCTCCCGGCCTCTCGGCGCTGGCGGGGCCATTCGAGACAGCAGATTTCGACAAGCTCGTACCCGCCGATAAGAAACTTCATCCCGAGTGGTTGCGTTCGCTCGTTGAGCGCGGTACGCCCACGGTCTACCGCGGTGCCGAGCTGGAAAACATCGGTATGCCCGTCGGCGGCCTCTGCGCCGGCCAGCTCTACCTAGGCGGCGACGGTAGGCTATGGCACTGGGACATCTTCAACGTTCCGCAGGCCTCGAATTTCGGCGACTGGCAAGGCCCTAACTATGCCCACGTGCCAAAACCGACCTATCCCATCGGACAAGGGTTTGCACTCCATGTCACGGCTGAGGGAAAGACATCGGTCCGGCCGCTCGACCGCAGAGGCTTCAGCGACATCCGTTTTCGCGGGCAATATCCCATCGGCTTCGTCGAGTACCGCGACGCTCAGCTACCGGTCGTGGTGGAATTGCAGGCCTATTCTCCCTTCATTCCGCTTCATGTGCAGGATTCGTCGCTGCCGGCCACGGTGATGCATTACACGGTTCAGAATACGAGCGACCACCCCGTCGAAGTTGAGCTTGCAGGCTGGCTGGAGAATGCCGTGTGCCTGGGCAGCGGCCAGAACGATGCAGGCACGCGCCGCAATCGCATCGTGCACGAACCGGAGCTGACCCTTCTGCATTGCACTGCCGAATCCCCGCCGAAGAAGCAGCCAGCCGAAAAGCGGCCTGACCTTCTCTTCGAAGATTTCGAAAAGGACAGCTACGAAGGCTGGAAGGTGGAAGGCAAGGCGTTTGGACACGCGCCCGTCCGTCGCTCGGCAGTGTTTCCTTACCAGGGCGACCTTGGCGGCAAGGGCGACCGCGTGGTCAATTCTCACGCATCGGCCCCGGGCAACGACGTGGTGCAGCGCGACGCTCAGACCGGAAAACTCACGAGTAAGTCCTTCACCATTGAAAGAAACTACATCAACTTCTTCATCGGCGGCGGCGCTCACCCCGGCAAGACCTGCCTCAACCTGGTGGTGAATGGGAAGGTAGCGCGCTCCGCCACCGGCCGGAACGAAAACCACATGCACGGCGCCACGTTTGACGTCAGCGCCCTGCAGGGCCAGCACGCGGTCCTCGAAATCGTTGATGCCGAGAAAGGCCCCTGGGGCAACATAGGCATCGATGACATCGTGTTCAGCGACGTACCGCGCGCGCCGTTCATCCTTGAAAAGCAGGCGGATTATGGATCGCTGGCGTTGGCTCTTCTGGGCAAGGCCGAGGGGACGTTTGCTTTTGCCTGGGTGCCTGTTAAAGGCTCGCCCGCTCAGGCGATCTTTGCCGGCGAGCGCCACCGAGCCGCGCAAGAGGCCGCCGAGCCGTTTGGCCGCAGATTGTGCGGCGGGCTAGGACGGAAATGGAGATTACAACCTGGAGAAAAGGCTGAGGCGATCTTCCTGATCACCTGGTACTTCCCTGCCCTGCCCCGCGGCCGCTTCGATCGCCTCACCGGCTCCGGATCACTGCAGCGTTCCTACGCCGCTCATTTCGGCTCGGCGGCTGAGGTTAGCAGGCACGTCGCCCGCAGGTTCACTGAGCTGTCCGGTCAAACCAAGCTCTGGCACAAGACCTGGTATAACTCGACGTTGCCCTACTGGTTGCTGGATCGCACCTTCCTGACGATTTGCAATTTGGCGACGGCCATGGCGTACCAATTCACCAATGGCCGCTTCTATGCCTATGAAGGCACCTATTGCTGCGACGGCACCTGTACCCACGTCTGGCACTACGCGCACGCCCCAGCCAGGATCTTTCCACAGCTCGAACGAACGACGCGCGACAAGGTCGATTTTGGTATCGCGTTCCACGCCGATACTGGGGCCATGGATTACCGGGCGGAGTACGACCGCCGGGTGGCCCACGACGGCCAGGCGGGGACCATCCTGCGCGCTTACCGCGAGCATCAGATGTCGCCTGATGAAAACTTCCTGCACCGCGCCTGGCCGAAGATCAGGAAATCAATCGAGTATCTTATGGCCCAGGATAGGAACCATGAGGGTCTGCTCGAAGGCGAACAGTACAACACGCTCGATGCCTCCTGGTATGGCCGCATCGCCTGGATCAGCTCGCTCTACCTGGCCTGCCTTCGCGCCGGCGCCGCCATGGCGCACGAGATGGGCGACCGCGCTTTCGCTCAGCGTTGCGAAGCCCTCGCCGCGCGAGGCAGCAAGCAGATCGTCGCGCATCTTTATAACGGCGAGTATTTCATTCAGCTCCTCGATCCCAAACATCTGAACTCGATCAACACCAACGACGGCTGTCATATCGATCAGGTGTTTGGTCAGAGCTGGGCCTTTCAAGTCGGTTTGCCGCGCGTCATCCCGGCGGCCGAGACTCGCGTAGCCCTGGAGTCGCTCTGGAAATACAATTTCACGCCCGACGTGGGCCCGTACCGTCGAGGATTCAAAGCCATCAAGGCCGGGCGCTGGTATGCCATGCCGGGCGAAGGAGGCCTGCTCATGTGCACTTGGCCGCGTGGCGGCGCGGAGAAAGCCCCCGGCAAGGGCGGCAATCCTGTGTTTGTGGGCTACTTCAACGAATGCATGACGGGGTTCGAGTACCAGGTGGCGGCCCACATGATCTGGGAAGGGCTGGTCGAAAAGGGGCTGGCGATCACGCGCATGATCCATGACCGCTACCACGCCGCCAAGCGCAACCCGTGGAACGAGGTGGAGTGCAGCGATCATTACGCCCGCTCCATGGCCAGTTACGGAGTCTTCCTCGCGGCCTGCGGCTTCGAGTATCATGGCCCCAGGGGGCACCTGGCCTTCGCGCCGCGCTTGACGCCCGACCACTTCCGCGCTCCCTTCACGGCCGCCGAGGGTTGGGGCACGTTCACGCAAAAACGCGAAAACGGGCGGCAATCCGAGGAGCTTGCGGTACACTGGGGCCGATTGCGCTTGCGCAGCTTGATGTTCGAAGTGCCAGCCGACACGCGACCCAACCAGGTTACTGTTGTGCTCGGGGATCGAACGGTCGCGGCCAGCCATCAAGTTGACGGCCGTCAGGTGAAGCTGGCACTGGAATCCGAACTCGTGATCGAGCCGGGCAGTCTGCTGCGGATAACCATCGAGTAGCCATCGGGAAAGCAGCACTTGGCCGCCGCTCCGAGCTACTTGATCGATTCTTATTGCCAAGAGTCAGTGCATGCCAAATTGCGTCGAATGCGGCAAAGAGATGCCCCGCGAGGTCATGTACGGGCCGCCGGACGAACTTCGTTGCCAGGCATGCGCGCAGCGCATCACGGCGATCTACAATGCTCCGCGCAGAGAACTGCCGGCGGCAACTCAGCCGGTGATAACGATTGCAGTCATGGCTGCATCCGTCGTGGGTACGCTCGCCTACTGGCAAAACCACCAATGGATGGCCTGGGCGATTGGCGACCCCTGGCAGGTGTGGAGCGGCCAACTCTGGCGCTATTTCACGACGACTTTTCTGCATGGGAACTTCTTCCACCTGGCCTTCAATCTTTACTGGTTGTGGATTTTTGGCAGAGACCTCGAGGCCTGGCTGGGGCACGTCCGTTACGCCGGCTTAATAGTCCTGCTGGCCGTTGGCGGCTCCGCCGGCGAGCTCCTGCTCAGCGCCCAGACCGGTATTGGCCTCTCAGGGGTGGGCTATGGCCTCTTTGGAATCCTCTTCAGCCTGCGGCACGACAAGGAATTTGCAGCTCTGCTGATGTCATCCCAGACGGTTCAGCTCTTCGTGTTTTGGTTCTTCTTGTGCATCCTGCTCACCTATGGAAACATCATGCCGGTCGCCAATGCCGCCCATGGTGTGGGCGCGGCGGTGGGATGGCTCGTCGGCCAGGCACTTCTCCAGAAGCAGCGACTCCTGATGGTCGCAGGAGTCCTCTGCGGTGTCCTGCTGCTGGTTGGCATCTCGATGTATATGCCGTGGAATGGCCGTTACGACTGGTACCGGGGTTACGGCGCCTTCCACAGGAAGGATTTGACGGAGGCACTCTATTGGTACGAAAAAGCCGAGCGCACCATGCCTGACAACCCGGATATACGCGAGGCTGCCCAGTGGCTTCGAGCAAATGCCGCCTGGCAAGAACGTAAGGCGAAGCGGCAAGCAGCGCCCGAATGAGGCGCCAGGGCCTTCTCTGCCTTATGTTCGGTCTGGGCCAATCTGACAGGCTGGACAGTTTGTCAAACGTTCGGGACGGACAGTAGTAGCTCGGGCTGGCAGCTCGAGCTACGAGAAAACTGATGCCGGATGGGCAAAGTGAAACACTGCCGGAGGGATTGACCAGCAGTCTTCCCCTGGCCCGCTCAGTCATTGAGGATGGCCCCCCGGCCGAGCGCGCCATTTTTTCCGGCAGCCACTGGGATGGTTGGGTCAATAGCTCTCAAAGCCAGCGTGGCCTCTCGACTGAGCCAGTTATCTCTATCGTTCAGAGCGCGCATCAAGGCTGGAATAGCGGCTTTGGCGTCGGGCCCAATGCGGCCAAGAGCGGTTGCGGCCTTGATGCGAGAGATCGCCTCGACAGAACTCAACGACTCGATCAGTTGTGGCACGGCTTGCCTACCCCGGCCAATGGAGACCAGCGAGAGCGCGGCTGCCCAACGCACATCGCTATTTGGGTCGGCCAGGCACGACGTCAATGCCGGTGCGAGCAGTTCGCTCTCTGCGTCGGCTTCCTCGAAATGACCAAGCGCCAAAAGGCATGACACTCGGACCTCCAGGTACGGGTCGCGCAGGAGCGAAATCAGGGCCCGGACGGTTGCCAGCTCCCTGGGAGTGATCAGCGCGAGAGTCTCCACAGCATACTTCCGCCTCTGGGGCGCGGCGTCTTGCAACGCGCGTATCAATGCGGGAACGGCGGGCCTGCCAATCCGGCCAAGGGTCTGACATGCCAAAGAGCGGACCTCGCGCTTGGGATCGCCAAACGCCTCGACCAGGGGCCCTACGGCCCCCTCCGCACTAGGTCCGAAGCTCAGCAAGGCCCCGACTGCGGCCGCGCGCATCTCATCGTTCGGCGACTTGAGGGCGGCGACAAGGGCCGGAATCGCCTCGGGGCTCGCGGACCCAACCTTACCGAGCGTAAAGGCGGCGAAGCGGCGCACCTGCACGTCCTCGTTCGCATCGTTCAGCACGTTGACCAGCGTCGGCGCCACGGAAACCGCATCTCGACCGATTTCGTTCAGGCCAAACGTAGCGGCAAAACGAACTTCTACATCCGGTGCATGCAACAGTTCGCATAGAGGGGCGAGCGCCGGTCGGCCGATGCGCCCCAGAGCGATCGACAACCGGAATCGCAGGTGCCCCTCGTCGTCACGCAGCGCCGCTGCCAGTTCGGTCGCCGCGGGCGCGCCGATATCGACGAGCGCGTCGATCGCCTCGCCTCGCAGGGACTCGGCATTCGACTCGGCGCTTGCGGCAGGGGTGCTTTTCGCGACATAGCGCTCCGGATTCCTTAGCGCCTCCATCAAGACGGGCACTGCGGGGGCGCCGTCGCGCCTCAGTTCTTGAAAGCCTTCGTCGCGTGTGATCCAGTAGCTGTAGGGAAGACCGTTGTAGAATGGTTCGTGACGAAAGATCGTCCCCAGGAGATGTTCCGCGACCGGCCAGGCCAACCCAACGAGCAGCACTGCCAAAATCGCTATCCCATACCACAGATGCCTGCGTGCTTTCGTTTTCACTCCACGCTCCTGTGGTGATCAACGTTTTTTTCTTTTCAGGACGCGTTTCAGATAGCTTTCGGGCGCGGGGCGCTCCGGCTGTGCAGCCTCATGCTGCCCGAGAGGCTTCTCATTCAGGAAACAATCTAAATCGCCTGCCAGGGCACTAGCGCTAGCATAACGTTCTTGGGGCGCCTTCCGCAAGCAACGCAGACAGATTGCATCAAGATCGCCGGGGACCTCAGGGCGCGTTCGGCTGGGGGGCTCCGGCTCGCGTTTGTGAATATACAGAAAGACTTCCCAGGGATTGGCCTGCTTGAACGGCGGCTGGCCCGTAAGCGCACTGTACAAGATAGTGCCGAGGGAATAGACGTCGGTCGCGGGGCCAATTTCCGAAAAATTGCCCGCAATCTGTTCGGGTGCCATGTAACGAACCGTCTCCAGCACGTTGGCCCGCGGCGCTGCCGTCTGGTGCAACGTCTGCACCTGTTCGAGCTCATGGGCCCTGCGCGTCATGCCGAAATTGGTGATCTTGGGCACGCCGTCCTCGCTCAGCACGACGTAGGTTGGCTGTAACGCCTGGTGGAGGATGCCGTTCTCATGGGCATAGTGAATCGCCCGCGCCAGCGTGGCGATCAACGCAGCCGCGGAGCGAGGCTCTTGGGGAACGCCTGCCAGCTTCTCATCCAGGGTCGTGTAACCCACCCACTCCTGAGCCAGATAATGATGGCCGTCTTGCTGCCCCGATCCGTACAGGGCGACGATATTGGGATGTTCCAGACGCCTCATTACATCGGCCTCGACGCGCAGTCGCGAGACCAGGTTTGCCGGGGAGCCGATGGGCAGTACCTTCAGGTAAACGAGTCGATCCTGGGCGATTTGTCTGGCTTTGTAATTCACGCCCTGGTCGCCGCGGCCGAGTTCGGCAAGGATTTCGAATCCGGCCGGTTCCGCCCAGCTCTCGTGCACCTGATTGGCTTGGGCCAGGGAAGCCTCGCCGTTCAAGAAGCGGCGCACGTCATCTGCCAGTTCGAGGGCGCTGGCATAACGGCGCGTAGGATCTTTCTCCAGGCACTGCAGGCAAATCGCCTCGAGTGCCCTCGATAGCTTGGTGACAAGCCGGCTGGGCGGGATTGGCTTGTCGTAGCGCACCATGTCCAGCGTGGCCAGCCAGGTTTCTCCCCGAAAAGGCGGGCGGCCCGTCAGCAATTCATAAAGGATGGCTCCCAGGGAATACACGTCGGTGGCCGGGCTGGCGCGCTGACTGCTACCCTTGGCAAGCTCCGGCGCCATGTAGCCTGGCGTGCCGAGGATCATCCCGGAGATACTGAGACTACGTTCCTGGTCGAGGTCCCTGGCCAGGCCGAAGTCGGCAATCTTGGGAGCCCCGCCTGCTGCGAGCAAGATGTTAGCCGGCTTCAGATCGCGGTGGATGATGTTATGCTCATGCACATACTGCATGGTCCGGGCCAGGGTCTCCAGCAGTTCCGCAGCCTCCCCTTCGGACAGGGCTGAATTGCGGAGCCGCATGGTGAGGCTCCCCTTCTCCACGTATTCCATCGAGAAGTAAGGCTGGCCTTCCCATTCGCCGAAATCATAAATGCGGACGACGTGCGGATGCTCCAGGCGCGCCACCGCCTCCGCCTCGACGCGAAAGCGCGCCAGAGTCTCTGCAGAAGCCTGCTCCCCAGCCCGGATCATCTTCAGGGCGACGATGCGTTCCAGCCTGATTTGCCGGGCTTTGTAGACGATGCCCATGCCGCCCCGGTCGACTTCTTCCAAAACTTCGTAGCCGGGGATTGCCGGCCACCTGTTTCTGGGCGCGCCGGGCGCTCCAATCGGCGCGACACGCGGACCAGGACTAGACCCTGCCGCTCCTTGGGCCCGTCGAGCTAAACGCTCCAGGTCGGTAGCCAACTCCGGGAAACGGGAACGATATCCCCGCTGATCGATCGTTGCTCCGGATCGTGTTTGGTAGGCGATCTCCAGAACGACCAGCTCGCGCACTAGTGCCGGTCGCAGCGGCGGCGGAGCGTTTCCAAGGACCTCCTCGATGCGCGGAGACTGTCCTGCCCTCAGCGCAGCGTTGAACGCTTCGCAAATCCCCTCAAGGGTCTGCGCGTGCTCGGCCGAGAGGTTCGAGTCGGCTGTCTTTTCTTGCTCACGCATGCCGGGGCTCCGCATTCCAGAGATTGCGGATGACCCGCAACTCTCGGCCCTGCAACGGGCTCCTTACGGGGCTCGGCTCGCCAGCGAGCCGAGCCCCGTAAGGAGCCGAGTGTAGGGAGAACAGAAGAGTCAACTCCCAAATTCGAGCGCTCAACGACTCTCAGGAGTTGGACATGACCTTGGCCCCTAGATGTACTGAGTTTAGGGGCGCGCGCAGCACTCCGCAATGGCGCTCGCGCGCGTGGCGCACTGCTGAGGGCGACGGTTCACGCGCAAGACTACCCAGGCGTCAGACAGAATAAGGACGTCCGAGAATCGTGCGTGGAGGAATTCGGAACCTGGCCGCGCAATCTGCAAAGAACCAGGCGGCTCGGGCGAATCAGGAGAGGATGAGGAATGGGCAAGCACTGCCGCCGGTCGCGCCGTGGCGGGAACTTTGGGCAAGACAGGTGCCCTCTGGGGCGATGAGCAGAATGCAAACAGCCCGGTTGGTTGAGAAACTGAAGCCTTGGTGGAGCGGCTACTTGTTTTATTTTGGCAAGCCGGTGGGGAGTGCTCATGGCGAGCTGGCTGGTATTCGAATTCTCGTGGCCTGTGCCGTACTGGAACTATGGTTGCGTCCTGCCTGCCGCGACCTTATTCAGTGGCTCGGCGTGCCGGGCCGCTTGTGGAGCGGACTGGCGCTGGTGACGCTGGTCCTCGCGCTGGCGCTGGGCATCTGTCGCCTGTGGATTCGAATGCCGTTCGCAAACCTTGGGCTCTTCGGCTGGCGAAAGTGGAGTAGCGCCGAGAGGTGCTTTTTCCCCCAACTCCTTGTGATATCCCTGATAGCATTTGTTGCCATGCAATCGAAGACCTTGAGACAGATCCCGGAGCATTCGGCCTGGGTCCAGAGCGTGCTTGTAATCCTTTCGTGGCAATTGATCTGGGGTTTCTATCAGGAGCTAGTTTACCGCGGGTTACTGCAAACAGAGCTCGTCCGGCGTTGGGGGCCTGTCGCCGGCATACTGATTAGCAATCTGCTCTTCACCTTCGGTCCACTCCATGCCTACCATCTCTCCAGTGCATTCGCGAATCCCGGTCATTTATCGATCTTTGCAGGCATTTTTGTCATTGGACTCTACTTCGGCATAATATTCTACCGGTCGGGGAATTTGTGGATGATCGGCCTGCTGCATGGCGTCGGTGATTTCTTCATCGATGGGCTGGCCATGATGAATTGAGGAAGACCAGCCGATCATACGCTAATGGACCTGCCTGCAAAGGCGTTTCGGGAAAAAGGGTGTCAGTCGTCATGCCGCAAGCGCGGCATGACGACCGACACCAGGTTCGCCCAACTCTTACAGCCGAGCGAGTGCCTCCTGCGAAGTCAAAATCAAGACTTCCTCTTGATCCGGCGTCTTCTCGTTGCTGAGCAGCAGGCCCAGAAAATAGCTCAAACCGCCTGGGTCCGGCGCCCGGCCTAGAATTGTGCCATAGAACTGATCGATGAGATCCACGTCATGTTCTCCGGAGCCGAGGATGCCCGCGGCTACGCGTGCCCTCCCTCCAGGCTGCGCTGCGATCGACTCCCAGGCTTGCGCCCCGGCTGGGTCCGCAGGCCGGTTAAGGATCTCCAGGTAAAGGCTGTCCACGAAGGATGCCACGTCGGGGTGTGCTGCCGTATACTCCGGTGAAGTGATGAAGTCCACCTGTACAGTTATGTCGCTAACGCCGGCCAACATCTGCTGCACCCAGGCAGCACGCCCTGCCGGGTCGGCGGCGCGATTGAGGTAAAGCTCGTAGTAGCTGTCCACCTGGACGCCGCGGCGTTCGGGTGACGCCAAGATCTCCTGGGCTACCACCTGCTTACTGGCCGCTCCGGAGTTCAGGAGACCCACCCAATAGTTCAATCCGCTCGCTTCCGGAGCCCGATCCAGGAATTGCTCATAGAGATTGGTGACGAAAAGGGAGTTGGTGTTGTCGGCCGTCCCCGGCTGTCCGAGTTGAAAGGCACCGAGAGTGATCGAGACGGTCTGTGGATTGGTGCTGACGATGGTGCTGGAATTGTTCCCCTGGTCGTCGTAAGGAAACGCATAGGCGAAGCGGCCGATGCTGACGGGATAACCGGCGGAGCCGAGGGAGCCGTCCTCGTTCGCCTGGTGCCAGAATCCTGCGTAAAAGTTCGCCGTCGAGCCCACCGCGTAGTACGGCGTCGAGGGGGCGGTCCAGTACGCGGTTGCTGTCTCCCCCGCAGGGACATTCAAGTTGGCAATCCCACGCGACAGCGCGGAGGCAATCTGGTTTTCGATGTTCGCCAGGAGGTTCGACTGCAAATTGGAATTGCTGCTGGTGGCATCATCTGCGGACGCGTTGAACTGATAGGTGTTGTCCGCGAACACACCGTCGTTGGACCAGACCATTTCCGACGGCCATTCCGTATTCCCCGGCAGCGAGCCCCCCGAAAACGAGGGAAAGGGCGGAAGAGTCGCCGGAAACGGAGCGCTGGTCGGGAAGGTGGTGTTGTCGCCGTTAGTTGAAAAGAAGGGCGCGTACACGTCGAAGACCGCGTTGTTTTGCGTACCGTCGGGATACAGGTTGCCGCCGCCCGTTACAGTCGGGTCCGAGAATTCGATTACCGTGTAAGTATTCCCGCGGATTTCTTTGGTTTGGCCGACAAATGTGTAAGACGCTGGATCGTTCGGATTGAGCATGTTGCCGTTGACGCCGTAATTGGGGTTCGGCACGTTCAGGATCAGAGATGCGCCCGAGGCGCTGTACTTCGTGTAGAAGTCAATGAGGGAAGTATCAAAGTAGGTGTTCAGCGGACTCGAACCAGGTGTGGCGGCCAATTCGTTTTGCTGAACGAAGTCCTTCGGGGAGAGGATGCGATAGGGGTACGAGGCGCCGTCCAAGTTGCCGCTGCCGGCTGTAGTTGCCAGGGCATCGAATGCTGAGCCCGCGTTCACCAGTGTTAGATAATTGGTGAACGCATTGAACACGAGCGGGCGGGAAACCTCGACACCGACTCCCCCTTGCAGAGCAGGATTGCCGTCCGGAGGGTTGACTTGCAGCGTGATGGGGACGCCGAACTGATCGACCAGCGTCGTGTCGATGTACAATTGATCCTTCTGGTTCAACGTGTACTCGACGAAATCGACGAAAGTCTGCTGATTGGGGTCGCTGGGATTGCTCAGACTTGGTGCGGCAATGGCGCCGTTCGCGGCATCGATGGGCTCTTTCGGCGCCTGGCCGACACCGATCACGATGCGAAACGAATCCATGTAAATGTGGGGCAAGTTGACGACGGCATTGCCCTGGGCGTTGAAAGGAACCTGGAACGTGGGCACGTAGTTGAAATTGGGGGCTGCGTGACCAATATAGAGCGGCGCGGTGAACGTGTACTGCCCCGCGGCATTCAAATAAACGAAGGGGAAAGTGTCGTTCGGACCGTTGCCGATTGGATCGACATTGCCCTGCGGGTCGAGTGCGATCTGCCCGGCAATGGCCACATAAATAGGGACACTCGCCGACAGCCCGGTGTTGTTGGCGAACGTGAAGGCGATGGGTTGCGCGAGGTATTGGTCGACACTCGACGTAGGCGACGTGCCATGCGGCGTCGTGACCGTGACGTCATAAACTCCTTGTGCCAGGCCGGACGGAACGGGCACGGTGATGGAGCTGCCCGACGCGCTCGTGAATTGCGAGCTGGGCACCACCGTGGTCCCGAAATTGACTTGCGTGGCTCCGCTCAAATCACCACCGCTAATGGTCACATTCGTGCCACCACTGCTCGGGCTGATGCCGGTCACGGTGGGCCCGGCCGTGAACTTGTCGGCGTTCGACGTCAGCGACGTTCCACCGGGAGTCGTAACGGTGACGTCGTAAGTCCCGAACGCCAGCGGCGGCGATGTCACTGTGACGGTCGCTCCCAGCGAGTCCACCACGATGCCCGTGGTCACTTGGGTCGCGCCGAAGTTCACCGCCGTGGCCCCGTCCAGGTTGGCGCCCCGGATAGTCACGAGTGTGCCGCCGGCCGTGGGCCCGCCACTCGGGCCGACGAACTGCACCGCCGGTCCGACCGTGAACTGGGTGGTGGGCGACGTGGTCGATTGGCCGCCCGGCGTGACGACGATGACTTCGTACGTCCCAAATACAAGGGTCGGCACCGTGACCGTAAGCGAGTTGCCGGCGTTATTGACGGCGATGCCCGCCGTCACTTGGGTCACGCCGAAGTCAACCTGGTCGGCCCCGGTAAGATTCTGGCCGTTGATGGTTATCAGCTGGCCGATGTTGCCGTGATCCGGGATGACGACCACGCCCGTCGGGGCCGGGCCGGTAAGGAGCGTGCGCGGCTCCAGCTCCTCGAGCCGGGGCACAAGGACCAACCTTGCCGGGCGCTCTGCGCGCGCTCCAGCGTAGACTTGAACTGCCCGGCGAACAGAAGCCCTGAACTGTTGCAAACGCATGACCAACCCTCCGCTGTGAAAGGGATGCCTGAAGCCACCCGTCGAGCCGATTACGGCGCGATCAAGCATAGTAATTTCCGGAGTTGGGTGCGGTTTCCACAAATGCCTTCCCCCACGGATTCTTGGTATTTGGTACTGCTAAGACCTTGCGTGGCGATTTTGTGGGATTTTTCGACCACGCCGGTTTTGCCGCACGGATGGGCTGTGGATAGCTGGTATCAGTCGTCACGCCGCGCTTGCGACAACCGTGGAGGGTGAAATGATGTCCCCTGAGGTGCGCTCCGCATCATTCCCAGACAGTTATTTCAGAGCAGTTTTTTTGCGACTTGCGGGCGCCCAGGGTTTTGGCCAACCCTCCCTGGAGCAGTTACGCAGCGCGCGGCTTGGTTCAAACCAACGAGCTGTTGAGTGAAGCCCCCGTCTGGTCGGGGCTAGGAAGACGGGGATGGCGCCGCAGTTGGCCTGGAGGACGTGGGTGCATACACCACTGACGGACAAGGAATTGTCAGCGGTGCGTCGAGCCGTCAGCACAGGGCGGCCGTATGGAAAGGAGTCCTGGGTAGAGGCCACGACGAAGAGCCTTGGCCTGGACTTGAGCGCGCGACCCCGTGGGCGTCCACCCAAGCAGGCACATAAAATGCACTGACACCAATTTACAGAAGCAGAGAGAGCAGGCGTCGTCACCCCATGTGCCCGGGACGACTCGTCGGGCGCGACGGCATCGGCGGCACGCTCACGCCATCGACCCGATGGTCTTGCGGAAGCGTACAAGGGCGATATTGAATAAGGTTGCGCCGATCAGGGCGAGGGCGAGGAATTGCGGCCAGACGACGGTCAGTCCCGCCCCGCGAAACAGGATGCCCTGGGCCAGCATGACGAAATGGGTCGTGGGCGCCCCCAGCATGATCTGCTGCACCACTTCAGGCATGCTCTCGCGCGGGGTCATGCCGCCGGAGAGCATCAACAAGGGCAGCAGCACCAGGATCATCAGCAGGGCGAACTGCGGCATCGTGCGGGCGAACGTGGCCAGGAACATGCCCAGCGACGTGGCGGCGAACAGGTGCAGCGCCGCGCCGCACAGGAACAGAGCGACCGAACCCTGGACCGGCACCGACAGCACGCCCTGCACGACGATGGTCAGGGAGACGGCGGAGGCGACGAGCACCACCAGCCCCATCGACCAGATTTTGCTGGTCATGATCTCGAACGGCGTCACCGGCATCACCAGCAGGTGCTCGACCGTGCCGCGCTCGCGCTCGCGGATCAGGGCCGCGCCGGTGAGCAGGACCGACAGCATGGTGATCTGGTCCATCAGTGCCACCACGGCGCCGAACCAGGACCGGCTCAGGTTGGGGTTGTAGCGCAGCCGCTCCTCCACGTCCACCGGCGCTATGAAGCTGGTCCGATAGCGCTGCAGCCACGTCTGCACCTCGCCGTGGACGATAGTCTGCACGTAGCTGCTGCCGGAGAACGCCTGCCCCACGCGGGTCGCATCGGTATTGAGCTGGATCGCGGGCGAGCGCCCGGCCAGCACGTCCTCCTGGAACTTGGGGGGGATGTTGAGGGCGAAGGTGTCCAGCCCGGCGTCCATCCGGGCGTCCATCTCCTCCCGCGACACCAGCTTCGGCGGCAGAAACAGCGGTGGCTGGAAGGCGTTGACGATCCGCTGTGAGAGCGGCGACTGGTCCTCGTCCACGATGGCGATGGGCGCCTGGTGGAGCGTGTCCGGCAATCCGCTCGCGATCGAATAGATCGACAGCGTGAAGGCGTAGACGATCAGCACGAGCATCATCGGGTCGCGGGCCAGGCTCCACAATTCCTTGACGCCCAGGTGCAGAATGTTCTTGGCGCGCATGGTTCAGGCCTCCTGTTTCTTCAAGAACGCCGCGCTCAGCCCGATCAGCACTGGGATGGCAATCAGCAGGGGGATGAACGAGCCATACAGGCCGGCAAAACCCAGCGCCTTGTTGAAGGTCCCGCGGGAGATCGTGATGTAATAGCTGGTCGGGTAAACCTTCCCGACCAGGGCCCCGAAACCCTCCAGGGAAGAAACCGGGTCGGTCAGGCCGCAGAAATTGCTGGCGGGGACGAGGGTGAGCACGGCCGTCGCGAACAGCGCCGCCACCTGGGTGCGCGTCAGGGTCGAGATGAGCAGCCCGATCCCGGTGGAGCAGCCGACGTAGAGCAGCGCGGCGACGGCCGCGGTCAGGAAATCCCCCTTCAGGGGTACGTCGAAGAGGGTCACCGCGAGCGCCGTAAGCAGCAGGAAGTTGAGAAATCCCAGGGCCACGTAGGGAAGCTGCTTGCCCAGCAGGAACTCCAGGCGTGTCGTCGGCGTGACGTAGAAGTTAATGATTGACCCGAGGTCCTTCTCGCGGACCACCGACAGCGTCGCCAGCATGGCCGGGATCAGGAGCAGCAACAGCGGGATGACGGCCGGCACCATCGCCACCAGGCTCTTGACGTCGGGGTTGTAGCGGTACCGCAGCTCGACCGTAGCGGGTGCAACCAGTTGGCGCTGACCCACGCCGAGTTGTTGGCGCTGGCCAAGTCGATGCCGGGCCACTTCCTGGAGCCAGAGCAGGTGCATGCCCTGCACGTAGCCCCGGATCGTCTCGGCGCGCTGCGGCATAGAGCCGTCGATCCAGACGCCGATCCGCACCGGCTTATCCCCCTCCCTCCAGCGCTCCACGTCGCGGCCGAAGTCGGGGGGAATCTCGAGGACCATGCTGAGTTCCCCCGACCGCATGCGCCGGTCGAGTTCTTCATAGTTGGCGACCGGCGGCCGCTCGGTGAAGTAGCGGCTCGAGCCGGCAATGTTGATCGTGTAGTCGCGGCTGACGGTCGTCTGGTCGCGGTCCAGCACGGCGTATTTTAGGTGCTCCACGTCTAATGTGATACCGTAGCCCATGATGATCATCAGGATCACGCTGCCCAGGCCGGCCATCGTCAGGCGGATCGGGTCGCGGGTCAATTCGAGGAACTCGCGGTAGCTGCAGCTCAGCATCCGCTGCAGGCTGAACCAAGAGCTGATTCGGCCCCGGCCTGAGTCGTGCCCCGCCGCCGCGCCCGCCTCGGCCGGCACGGCTGGCGCCGCCGCCGGCTCGGCGGCCCGTTTTTTCGCCTCCGCTTCTTCCAGGTAGCCGATGAAGGCGTCCTCCAGTGTCGCCGCGTGCCGCCCCTTGGCCACGCCGTCCGGCGTGTCGATGACCAGCACCTTCCCGGCGCTCATTAGCGAGATGCGGTCGCAGCGCGCGGCCTCGTTGATGAAGTGGGTGGAGACGAAGATGGTGACCTTGTCGCGGCGGGAAAGGTCGATCAGGTGCTCCCAGAAGCCGTCCCGGGCCACCGGGTCCACGCCCGAGGTCGGCTCGTCGAGGATCAGCAGGGCGGGCCGGTGGATCAGCGCTACGGCGAGCTGAAGGCGCTGCCGTTGGCCCAGCGGGAGTGAGTCGGGCAGCGTCTCCATGATCTCATCGAGGCCGAACCGCGCGGCCGTCTCTTCGACGCGCTGGGGGATCTCGCCCTTGGGCACGTCAAAGAGCTGGGCGTGCAGGACCAGGTTCTGCCGC